>Ga0307515_10002023_pt1 | contig 44843 bp, 7 predicted proteins | sample 17_EM_MG_FD_194513 | JGI IMG/M metagenome (GOLD analysis project Ga0307515, IMG submission 194513) | Populus trichocarpa ectomycorrhiza microbial communities from riparian zone in the Pacific Northwest, United States - 17_EM | ecosystem: Host-associated > Plants > Roots > Unclassified | place... | reverse complement strand
TGGTCGTTCAAACGGTTGTCTAGTTTTGGCGACGGTTCTCTACTGCCGTCGGTCTAGTGCCTTCCTTATGTCTACCCAGTATCCTTGTCTCTCACCATCAGTATATCCAAGCTAGCTTCTGCTCTGGCTCCATGCTCTGGCATCTCGCTCTGGCTCTATGATCTGGCATCTCGCTCTGGCTCTGTGCTCGGGCTATCGCGCTGGCTAGGCTCTCACTTGGACGCCATATAAGGTTGTTACACTGTGGTAAATAGGTCGATTTTGTCAAATGGTTATGTATCTGGGTTAAAGGAGGTTGGGGTTCGTACGGTCGTAGGTCGTACGGTCGGTCGGGTTCGGCTCGATCGATGTTCGATATAATCGATGTTCGATGTAATTGATGTTCGACTTGATCGATATTCGATCGTCCGTCCGTTTGGTAAATAAAGGTAATCATAAGTACAAGAGAGGTACCCGGAAGAAGCTCGAAACACTTATAAAGGTAAAAGAAGTAGTGACTTCTTAAACGAGGTAGCAAATTAATTGCTTAATAAGCGCTAAATATACAGATTAGATATAGTACGGTAGGCAGGCCGGGCTTATAACTGTAAGCTTTGTAGTGTATGGGAATTAAACAAGCAACTTTATTGTAAATCTATGGAAATCAAGTGGTATATATACACGAAAGTAGACCCCTAACTCCAAGACCTATAACTTATATTAAACGTATCCGAGACATACGAGGGTAGTGCTAACGTAGGTGAAATAGGGCAATATGCAAGGTCCGGTAGTCGGTTATATAATAGCTAATATTAAGAAGGCCTTAGCGCTAAAGAAGTATACTAACCCCGCTATAAAGTACTAGTAGAGTACTATAATCGCCTAGATATATTTTTATAAAAGGAAGCCAATAAGCTACCGGAATACCGATTATATAACTATAAGATCGTACTTAAAGAAGGAAAATATCCTAAATTTAGACCCCTATATGGAATGTTCTAAAACGAACTCTATATACTATAAAAGTATTTAAGCAAGAACCTAAGTAAAGGATTTATTAGAGTAAGCTCTTTACCTATAGCCGTACTAGTAATCTTTATTAAGAAACTTAGCGGCAGTTTATACTGCTATATAGACTACTAAGCCCTTAATACCATTACTATTAAGAATTAATATCCGATCCTATTAATATAAAAGATATAAAACTAACTAAGTAAGGCTCGCTTCTATATAAAGCTTAATATTATCTCTATATTATAAAGGGAGATAAATAGCTTACTGCATTCCGTACCCAGTATAGATTATCTAAGTATTTAATAATACTATTTAGCCTTATAAACACCCTAAGCTCGTTTTAATATTATATAAATAATACCTTACGTCCCTACCTGGATATTTTTTTATATTGCTTATATTAATAATATTCTAATATATAGTAATAACTAAACCAAATACTAAAAATACGTGTATTTTAATTTATAAGCCCTATAAGGAGCTAGTTTATAATTAGATATAGATAAATACAAATTCTATAAAATAGAAGTCCTATACCTTAGGCTCCTTATTTTAATAAATAGTATATAAATAGACCTAAAGAAGGTCGAAGTAATTATAAACTAGTAAAAACCTAAGAAAGTTAAGGATATAAAAGCCTTTATAGGATTTGCTAACTTCTACTAATAGTTTATTAATAACTTCTTCGCCCTAGTTTTACCCTATATAGCTTTAACCTAAAAGAATAAAGTATTGATCTTTAATAAGGAATATAAGAAGGCCTTTATTTATCTAAAGGTTATATTTACTACTATGCCTATACTTTAATACTTTAATAGAAACTAAATAAGTGTTATAGAAGCTAATTTATCTAACTACATTACTAGAGGGATTCTATCTTAATATAATAAGGATAGAGTATTATACTCTATAGTATACTTATTAAAATAACTAAGCTTAGCTAAATATAACTATAAGGTCTACGATAAGGAATTGCTAGCTATTATTAGATATTTTAAATAATAGTAACCTAAATATAATAAAGCCTTATAGGAAATACTATGGTAGACTTGTTAATGAGCTAGGTATATAAGTATAAAATAGTTAACAACGATAATATAACTAGTGGAGTGGTTACCTAATAGATTAACTCTAACTTATATTCTAAAATTTACTATAAAGAAGAGAAACTATCTATAGAGACCATACGTCCTTAAATATATAACTCCTCCCTATAGTAAAGGGTTTAGTACGTTAGTATATTAGTATCTTAGTACGTTACGTTTCTACGTTCCTATGTTCCTATATTCTAAACTTATAACATAACTAGCTACGTAACTTAGCTACCTTTTATCCTATAGCTTAATTAGTTCTAGCGCCTCCTATACTATTTTAACTAACCCATTTATATCTCTTTTTAGTAGTCGTACTACTGCTAATATAAGGTCCGTAACACTATCCCCCTCCTCTTTATCTTTATCCTTAAAGATATCTCCTATCTTTAAGTTATCTATTAGAGGTATAGCATTCCTATTTTTAATTTAATAACCTTTATTATTTTTAATGCCTCCTATTAGATCTTCTGCGTCTAATTATTATAACTAGCTAGTAACGTTTATTCTTTCCCTTAGTAAAGTTATACTATTCTATTCTTATTATGCAGACAAGAAGTTAGTATATATTATAATCGCAGCTCTATTTAGTCGCTAACCTTCTTTTTATGCCAAATATACGCGAGCGAATATATAATTATTCTATAATGTTTAATCTATCTCTAACGCTAAGTATACGTGTCTTATTATTCTTTATAACCGCCTAGTCCCTTATCTAATCTACTTTAAGGTTATATATATTAGTAGTGGCTAAAAAACTAAAGAGTAAGCTAGCCAAGACCCTTATTAAGGTTTAGCGTTATTTTAATAAGGCGTCTTAGGCTCTAAAAGCTTAACTAGATACTTATACTCGCCTAAACTATTTAGTAAAGGTTTGTAAAAAGGTACGCTTAAAGAAGTTACGTTTAGTAGAGCAAGGTCTATTTAAGCTTAAGGTTAAGGAGGTTAAAAAGAATTCTAGTTAAGTTAAGGTGGGAATAGCTAGTACGCTAGTAGTAGATCCCTTAAATAACCCAACTTATCTATTACCTTTAATTAATCCTTTTATTTTTAGTTCCTTCTTAATATTACCTAACCTATTTTCTTTTAATACTCCTATACCTTTTCTATAGCGTTTTTTTTTTAAATTTTATAGTAGTTCCTAAGTAATCTCTTTATAGCCTATCCACTTAACCTTATACTATATTTTATTGTTAATATTCTTATAACTAATTATCTTTAAAACTTACTATTCGTCTTCTTCTTATCCTCTATATATATCTACTTTATAAATTAGTAGCTTAATATCTTTATATACTGGCTTTAGTATTATAATATACTATATAGAGTAGATCTTTATCTTAGTTAATAGGTTTAACTTAAATATAACTAGTAAAATCCTTTATATAATTTTAAAAGGTCCTAGTCTAATATAGTTTAACTTCTTATTTAGTTATTAACTCTTAAAATTTTTATATAGTAGCTATACTTTATCTCCCTCCTTAAGATCTAGTCCCTTAAATCACTTAGCGTTATAGTACCTTTTTATTCTCTTTTATACCTTTTCCACTAATTCTATAAGGTCTATATAAAGATTTATTAGTATCTTTATTCTTTTTTTAGCTATGCTACTTATTTTCTTTACTTATTATAGTAATAATAATAATATTCTTAGCTTATATTTATAATTTGCCTTAAATAGTAATGTGCCTATTTCTTCTTATAGTATTATATTATATGCGAATTATATAACTAGTAATAACAATACCCAATTATTCTATGCATAATTAACATAATATCTTAGATACTATTTTAGCGTCTAATTTAATCTTTTTATCTATCTATCTGTCTATAAATAATATACGGTAAAAATTACTACTCTAACTCCCTATTCCGCTAAGAATACCTCTTAAAATACTACTATAAATCTTAAATCTCTATCTAATATAATCTTACTTAGTACTCTATATTTTATAAACACTTCTTTAATATAAATTCTAGTAATATCTTCTACTGTCGGTATCACCCAAGTGCACTTAATTGGCCTATTAACTGTTGAATTGATTCTTATCTAATAGGTAGAGAAAGCAGAGGATCGTAAAGATCGCGATGCCTAAGTAGGGGGCTGATGAGTCACCATAAGGATGACTAATCAGAAACATTGTAACCACGTAACCTCTGTCCATATATTCTGACATTTACAAAGATTTATTCTATATATGCTATAAAATAGCCTTATTTAGTTAACTTGTCCACTATTATAAGGATTATATTATACTCCTATCCGCTAATAGGATCTCTTAACTTTAATAACTTAATAATAAAGTCCTATAATATAACCTCCTATAGTCTCTCTAGTATTTTAATAGGTTATAGCCCTCTATATAGCTTATATCTTATTAATTTATTTCTTTAGCAATCTAAATACTCTTTTATTACTTTTCTAGCTATACCCTAGATTCCATTAATAATATATTCCTCTTAAAGTCTTAATACTAAGCTTGTTGCTCTATTATATCCTTAAGTTATTCTCTTATAGAAATCTTCTATAAAATACTCTGCTATACTTTTTAGGATATACTTTGCTTCTTAATTTTTGTATATATTTATCTATAGATCTTCTAGCTATACTTTTAGGATTCTTTATATCTAAAAGCTCTCTAGTATCTTATAGACTCTTTCTAGTTCTTTATCCTCTTAAGTTGCTACTAGCTTAGGGTAATTATATTTAATTAATCCGTTACTATCTTTACGTAGTATTATTCCTAATAGTTTCTTATTATTTTATAGTTTAGCCTTTCTACTTAGCGCATCTACTCTTATATTCTTAGTGCCCTTAATATACTAAATTTTAAAATAGTATTCTATAAGCATCTCTACCTATCTAACCTATCTCTAATTAAGTTCTTTTATTATTAGGAACCCTGTTAGGTTTTTATAATCTATCTTAACTATAAATAGTTTCTCTCCGCCGTATAAGAATGCTCTCTATTTTTTAAGTACTATAACTATACCTAATAACTCCTTATTATAGATGTTATAGTTTAACTCTAGTAGTATTATTTTTTAACTATAGTATACTACTAGGTGCTATATACTTCCGTACCTTTAGAGTAAACACACTCCTAGTATAAAGTCTAATATATCCGTTTCTATAACCGCATCTTATCAGATAATCTGTATTCTCGGAGGCGTAGGACGTGCATAGGTTACGTGCATTGTAAATATCTTCGTCTAAGCCCAGGGGCCCTAGGTCGAACAACCATTAAGATAAGATTAAGATCATTAATTAATCAACCTATTTTATTAATGAATAGCTCTATATAAACTATCTGACAGTTATAAGCCCGGTCCGCCAACACAAGAAGCTATTCAGCTATTACTTAATTATTTAAAGAAATTCTACCTTATCGTTAAACTCTAACACCTTATTGTTATAAGACGACCCTAATTGAAATCCTACCTCAATTATTACAGGACGAGATTCCATAAGATTTTACGAGATTCCACCTCAATTATTAAAGGATAATCCTGACGATAAGGACGATCCTAATAATAAGGATAATCCTATCAACAAAATACCATCTTAATTCCTCCTTTGCCTATTAGTTAAATGATTCCACCAAGGTTAAGTTCGTCTACTATAATTATCCTTAATAAGCTAGAAGACTGGGAATAATGGCTATGGCAACTCCGAGCCCTCGTAGATTAGCAAATTTGGGCCTACGTTAACCCAGCCACAGAAGCACCTTAAGAAGGTCTACTTAAAAAACTACCTTATCTAAAGGTTATAGATTTTAACGAGAATGCAACCTTATATATATAGCTCTCAACGAATTAACAGAAAGCGTACGAGAATAGCAGACGATACTATAACTAGGATATAAAGTACTTCCTAAAATAGAAAGAGCATCTGCAATAGATATGCACCTAGATTATAACTACAGTATCGATTTAGAAGAAGCTACTGCTTAACCCTTCCTTAATAGTTAAAGAATGGCTATCCTAATTAAAGGAGAACACAGAACCTACTTTATTATTTGTTAGGAAGAAGGTATAACACCAGTATACAGAAGCCCTTAAGGGGTTCAAACACTTATTAAAATTAAATTAGTGGTTAGATTAATAGGAACACGTAATAGTACTAGGAGAGAAGTATAAGATCCCTTAAATGTCCAATAGAATCTGGCTTTAAGATTAGCAGAAGTTATTTAACCTTTTAGTAACGCCTACTATATAAAGTATACTACTAAGTTAAATAACCTATAGAAGTTAAGATCTTCTAAATACTATAGAGTAGCAAAGGAGCTGCAAGAAGGACTTAGAACACCCTTAAAGAAAGCTAATACTACTATAAAAGGGAGTACCTTTAATGTAGACTTCGTAGAGCAAGCTATTAAGGATCACTCTAATACTACTAAAGGTTTATAAAGAGGAAGAGCCTTAGTATATAGTAGACGCTTAAAGAGAGCCGGGATACTAGTAGATAAGGAGACATTCTATAAAAAGCTAATACCTAAGTACTTAGCGTACGGAATATAAGGACACTCCCTACGGGAATATTAGTGTTTATTTAAAGATAAGAGATCTATAGGAGTTATAATAGGAGATGCGCGCATTAATAGGGCACTAAAGAAGGTAGAAAAGAATAAGAATCTCACTAACTAAGTTATAAAGATTAGACTTAAAGAACAGAAAGATAAGGCTTAATAACGATAGGACGAGAGTTAGAAAGTTAAGATTAAGGGAGAAGCTAATGCGATATTCCTAAAATCGTATTATATAGGTTAAATCTATCCACTAAAGCTATTAACTATTCTTGACTTAGGAACCACTCTCTATATCTTTAATAACCTCTCTCGTTTCTATAACTTTAGGAAAGTTTTAAGACTTAAATACGTTATCGCCGGTAGCTTAGAAGTACCTATACTAGGCTACGGCGACGTTACTATCTAAGTTATAAAACTAGATAAGAGTAAGGGAATCCTACGTCTTAAGGACGTTGCCTTTTATACGGACTTTAATATAAATCTAGTATTGTTCCGTTTACTTTAAAAATAAGGGTACTACTAGGACAATAAAGGAGAAAACAATCTTCTAGTTTAAAAGGATAACTTAGTCCTATATTAAATGGAAGAACGTTATAGATAACAGACTATTAAATATATCTAACTAAAAAGTCTATTAGCGTTTAATATAAGCCAACTACTACGCTAATAGAAGCGTAGAGTATTATTAAGAGACGCTCGTCTAGATTTAAAAGGAGATATATATCTATAGTATTTACGTTTAGGTCATCCAGGACCTATAAGCCTTTATTATTTAGGTCTTAACGCCTTAGGAGTTAAGCTTTAAGGCCTAAAGATAACGGAATATTAATATTGCAGTCTCGCTAAAATTAAGCGTTAGGTCTTAAGAAGGGTCTTAAAATAAAATATTAATAAACCTTATTTTAACCTCTATATTAACTAGATTAACCTTAAGGAAGTATATACTAAATTCGTATAAGTTATATTTATCTATAACACCTTCTTAAAAAGAACCTTCCCGTATTTTATAACGACGTATAGTAAAGAGAAGGAGACACTATAAGTGCTTAAAGATTTTACCTAATAGATTCGTCTGAGGTATAACCTTAAGGTTAATACTATTAGATTAGACAGCGAGCTAGGGAAAAAGAGAACCCTTAAATAGCTATAGACTTAAGGAATTATATTTAAGCCTTTAGCGCCATATACCTAAGCTTAAAATAGTACCGCCAAACGCTTAGGGGGTATAATTATTAAGAGATTATAAGTAATAATAATTGCTGCTAATTTACTACATAACCTATAGAACGAGATAGTTAACTATATAGTATACCTTTAAGATTAAACGCCACTAAAAAGCAATAGTTGGAAATCGCTATATAAGAAGTTTTATACCTTTCTAGCTAATAGGTTAAGAAAGCCGCAACTAGCGTACCTAAAAGCCTACAGCTATAGGGCGTACGCGATAACGTTAGACGCCTAGCTAAAGAAGAAAAGACTAAGTAAGCTAGATCCGCGAGCCTATATTGGCTACCTTATTAGCTATAACTCTACTAATATCTATAGGATCTAGATCCCATATAAAGGTATCATTATCTCTACTAGAGACGTTATCTTTAATAAAAAGATATTCTTTAACAGTAAGTAAACGGATATCTTAAAGGACCTACACGCTGAGTTAGACACGCTAATTAAGAAGATTTAACTCCTTAATACCTTAACTAAGAATAAGGTTCCTCTAGAAGATAATAAAGAAATATTTAAACCGTTAATTTAAGAGGAAGACGACGACGACGTCAATAAGCCAGTTTAAACCTTTAATAAGTTAGCAGATCTTGAGCTTGCAAGAGCTCTTAAAGATATATACTGTATACCACCTCCAATAAAAGAAGATAAAGAATCTCTATATACCTTTCACGTTGAGTATCCTATAAAGTTAGATATATAAGGTACTAATTAAGACGTTGCTTATCGAGTAGGAGATACGTTTAACACTTAGGGGGTATCCAACAACTTAGTTAAAGACTCGTTTAAGGAAGCTAGCGATAATAGGTTTAAAGACTTTATTACTAAAAGGATCACGTTAACCTATTACGGCGCCTTCTTAGCAGGAAGGAAGTTTAACCTTAATAGTTAACTTAACAATAGTAAGCTAAAATTAGGCAGAATACGCGATATTAGATTATATAGGAAGAACCTACCTCCGCCACCCTAGTTAATCCGGGACCTTAATATGTATCCTCTTTAAAATTAGTTCTAAGAGGCTTAACGAGCCTATCTCCAATCTTATTATTAAATAAGGTTGTTTTAAGAAATAGATAAGAAGTATATAAAGGGATAGTAGGTCCTTGGCTTAATATAGGTATTCGTCTATAAGACAGATAAGTACGGATTTCTCCAAAAATATAAGGCACGCTTAGTAGTCTATAGAAATTAATAGGCCCCAGGAGACCTACCTATAAGAGCTACTATATTAGCTAGTATAACCTTCCGAACCCTTATAGCGATTACTATAAAATTTAACCTAGAGACGATATAGATAGATATAGTTAATGTATTTATCTATTGCGATCTTAACGAGGTTATCTATATAAAGCTACTGCTAGGGTTTAATAAAAGAAAGACAGATAAAGTACTGCGTTTAAGAAAAGCCCTATACGGACTATAATAATCACCACTATTATAGCAAAAGAATCTCACGAGCTTATTAAACGAATTAGGTTTTAAAAAAGTACCCTAAGAGCCATATGTTATACTAAAAGGTAAAATAGTCGTCTTCTTTTACGTTAATAATATTGTCTTCTACTACCAAAAGATAGATAAGAAGAAAGCTTAAGAAGTAATTAAGGAGCTAAGTAAGGAATACTAGATAAGTACCCTTAGCGAGCTAAAGTGGTTCCTAGGAATCTATATAATACACAATTATAGCTAAAGGCTCCTATAGCTATCCTAGGAAGCCTATATTAAGAAGATAGCTAACTAGTATAAGATAGATCTTAGAGGGCGTTTTCTAGACACTCCTATGGTAGAATTAGAACTCCTCTCTACTAATTACCATATAATCTATCTAATGCGTCCGTCCCCTAATATAGACCTATTAGTCCGTCCTATATCCCTACTAGCTTCTATAATGCTATATCAGAGAAAACTGGATTTAGTACTCTATATAGCCACTATAACGTGTCCAGATATTGCCTTTACAGTATTACGGCTAGTAAGGTTTAATTAGGACCTAAGCTAAGAGCACTATTAAGTAGTAGATAGAGTTATTTAGTACCTATATAGTATAAGGAGCAGAGCAATCTACTATAGAGGAGATAAGGAAGAAATAAACAGTAAAGAAAGAGATAAAGGAATACGCGACTAAGGACGAGATAATAGAGACGGTAGAAGTAAAGCGCAATTATTTATCTATACTAGCGACGCATCATTTACAGACAACTCCATTAATAGAAAAAGCTTATAAGGATATATTATAAAGCTATTTAGGAGGCTAATCGCCTAGAGAGCAAATAAGTAGGGTATAGTTACGACGTTAAGTACAGAAGCTAAGTTATTAGCCCTATTACAGATAGTAAAGGAAGCTATCTTTATTAGTAGGCTGTTTAAAGTAATAACGTTACAACTAAATAAGCCCTTAATTATTAACTGCGATAACACCTAAACGCTTTAACTAATTATAGAAGATACGGTAAAGCTAATTATAAAGCTCTAATACGTTAATATCTATTAATACTAGCTATATTAGGAATACGCAAAGAGATAAGTATAATTTTAATAGATAGTAATAAAGGAGATAATTACTAATAGACTTATAAAGGCCCTACCTAAGTAAAGGTTTTAAAGCTTCGTTAATATAATCGGGATAGTAGATATTAAGGAGCGGCTAAATAAGGAGAAGTAACTAAAGAACCTAAGGGAGAATATTAGAGCGAGACGGAAGGATTTAGATAAGATTATAGTTTAATTAACGCATTAACGGATATAAGAAGGTAGCTAGCTTCGTCCTTAACTAGGTCGAAGCTAAGGGGGTATATTAGATAATCTATATTCTTGGAGGCGTAAGACGTGCACAGGTTACGTATACGGGTCATATATATTATAAATATCTTCGTCTAAGCCTAGGGGCCCTAGGTTAAACAGCCATTAAGATAAGATTAAAATCAATAATTAATTAACCCATTTTATTAATAAATAGCTCTATATAAACTATCTAACACATCTAGTCCTAGTTAATAAATTTTAAGAATTAGCTCCTAGGTAAATAACTCCTTAAATTCTTTAAATAGCTTCCTTTATTTATCTCCCTATATCTATAGTTTCTCTTTCTTTATAAGCCTAGTAAATAGTTTAATATTTTTTAACTACTATACTATAAACCTCCTATAGTAGTTACAAAACCCTAAAAATAACCTTAACTATATTATATTCTCTAGTTCTTACTAATTTACTATAGCTTTAATCTTCTTTAGGTCTATACTAATATAACCTAGTTTAATAATAAATTTAACGAAATTAGTCTTCCTTATAAAGAACTTATATTTCTTAGCATTTATTTTTCTTATAGTCTCCTTAAAACCCATTTAATATATTCCCTATATTCTTCCTTAGTTATTAAGTAGATAATAATATTATTAAGGTATACTATAATAAACTTATTAAGGTATACTATAATAAACTTATTAAGGTATACTATAATAAACTTATTAAGGTATACTATAATAAACTTATTAAGGTAGTCTCTAGTTACTAAGTTAGTAGAAATAGGTAGATGTATATAAGGTGTTACGGGGGTATCCCGTAATAGTACCCCCCTTTAAACTTAAGCTTCTGCGAGATAAGGCTATAGTAGTTTTAGGTAGAATTTATAAAAGTCTTCTACGGCTTATATAAGTCCTATAGAGTTAATAGGTTCCTATAAGGGCTTAGTAAAGCCTCTCCATTTTGTAAGATATATATATTAGCATTTCCGTTTATTATACTTAATATCGTTAATTCTTTTAATAAAGTACTCGTTCTCACTATCTACTTTAACTAGTAGGGGAGGGTCTTATATTTATCTGGGTAGGGCATCTAATATAGGGGTAGTAGGGCGGAGGACTAATATATGGAATATAGGGTGGATTTTAACCATATTAGGGAGCTTTAATTAGTAGGAGTAAGAGGAAAAAACCTTCTTAACCTTATAAAGGCCAGCATTTTTTTAATTAAGTTTCTTAGCGAGCCGTTTTATATTTAGGTTTCTTATATTTAGCCAAATAAAGTTACTAATTTAGTAGGCTAGTACTAGGGTTTATTTCTTATTTGCTATAGCTTTATAGACAAATTAGGCCTATATTATTTTATTAATAAGAAACTGTTATAGTTCCTCTATCTTTTCTATAAATTAATTTACTTCTATAACTTATAGGCCGTAATAAGCGGGGCGAAGAACATTACTAAAAGGGTTAAAACCTATTTATAGATGCTAGCCATAATTAGCTAGGAACAGGGAGACCTTTATAGTTTTTAAGACAGAATTATTTACGGTAAACTTAGCAAATATAAGCTAGTTAATCCAGTTATCTTATAAATACGCCGTGTATATCCAAATATACTATTCTATTATAGCATTTACACATTCTATTTAGCTATCCGTTTCCGGGTAGTATACTATAAATAATAGTGCTTTAATGAAAAGTTAGGTAGTTAGTTCTTTCCAAAATATAGAGATAAACTGGCTGCCTTTATTAGAGATAATTATTTTAGGGAGTCTATAGAGTTTCTATACGTAATCTAAGAATAGTTAAGCAACGGTAGGTGTTAATATATTAGGGCAGGCGATTAAGTGTCTTATCTTAGATAGTTGGTCTATAACTACTATAATATTTATACAGCCCTTACTTACAGGGAGGTTAATAATAAAGTTAATTAAGATATCCTTCCATCTTTAGTTTAGAATAGGTAATAGCTTTAAAAGGCCATTATATGTCTTATATAAAGCTTTAGCTTATCGGCAGATATAGTAGCTAGAGATATACCTTTATATTATATTATATATATTCAGCCAGTAGTACTCCTATTAGAGTAGCTTTAGAGTTTTTTCTTAGCCTAGGTAGCTGGCTACTAGTAGGTTATATACGTGTTTAAGGAGCTTAAGCTTAAGCTTATTATAATTATGGATAATTAAACGGTTTTAGTAATATAAGCGGTTTCTACAGGCTTTATATTTACTTAAAGAGATCTTCTTAAAGCGTCTAGCGCTATTATAGATTAGCTTAAGCGTCTCTTAGATAAACTTGTTATTTAAGTATTTATTAATTATAATCTGTTTAATTAATTAATTAGTTATTTTAAGGACGTATACCATAAGGTATTTAGTAGGAGGGTTAAATAGTTTAGGACGAAGTAGGGTCTAGTTTTAGTAAGAGCGCGCTTTTTTTAGTACTGGCGCGTCTTATAAAAATTAGGTTAGAGTATTAGGCTTCTAATCTTAAACGCCTAGGCAGTATATAATTAAGAATTAGAAATAGGATAGATATTTTAACTAGCGGGCCTAATAATAGCTTAGCTATTTTATAGTTGTAAAGTACTATAAGTTCTTGTAGTTACTAAGGACCTTAATTAGAAATTTAGCGCCTTTTAGTTTAGGTCGCTATTACTTAAAACATCTAATAATAGCCAGTAACTCCTTATCGTAAATCTTATAGTTATATTTATTAGGGCTTAGTTATTTTAAGTAGCATGCTATAGGGTATAATACTCTATCTTTATTATATTAAGATAGAATACCTTTAGTAATATAGTTAGATAAGTTAGCTTTTATAACACTTATTTAGTTTAGGTTAAAGTATTAAAGTATAGGCGCAGTAGTAAATATAACCTTTAGATAAGCAAAGGCCTTCTTATATTCCTTATTAAAGATAAAGGCTTTATCCTTTTAGGTTAGAGCTATAAGGGGTAAAACTAGGGCAGAGAAGTTATTAATAAACTGTTAGTAGAAATTGGCAAATCTTATAAAGGCTCTTATATCCCTAACATTCTTAGGTTCTTACCAGTTTATAATTACTTTAACTTTTTTTAGGTCTATTTATATGCCGTTTATAGAAATAAGAAGCCTAAGATATAGGACTTCTATTTTATAAAATTTGTATTTATCTATATCTAATTATAAACTAGCTTCTTATAGGGCTTATAGAATAAGGTTAACGTATTTTTAATATTTAGTTAGGTTATTACTATATATTAAAATATCGTTAATATAAGTAGTATAGAAGATGTCTAGGTAGGGGCATAGGGTATTATTTATATAATGTTAAAATAAGCTTAGAGTATTTATAAGGCTAAATAGCGTTACTAAGTATTTAAACAATCTATACTAAGTACAAAATATAATAAGCTATTTATCTCCTTTTGCTATATAGAGGCAGTTAAATATAGAAATAATATTAAGCTTTATATAGAAGCGAGCCTTACTTAGTTAGTTTAGTGTCTCTTATATTAGCGGGATTAAATATTAGTTCTTAACGGTAATAGTGTTAAGAGCTTAGTAGTCTATACAGAAATATAGTCCGCTGCTTAGTTTCTTAATAAAAATTACTAGTACGGCTATAGGTAAAGAGCTTACTCTAATAAATCCCTTACTTAGGTTCTTATCTAGGTACTTTTATAGCACTTAGAGTTTATTTTAGGATATCCTATATAGGGGTCTAAATCTAGGCTACTTCCCTTCTTTAAATATAATCTTATAATTATATAGTCGGTACTCTAATAGCTTATTAGCTTCCTTTTATAAGAATACCTTTAGGCAGTTATAGTACTCTACTAGTACCTTTATAGTATGGTTAGTGTGCTTCTTTAGTGCTAAGGCCTTCTTAATATTAGCTATAGTGACAGCGAAGATTATATATTTAGGTTTCTTAGCAAGTTATACTAATAGGGTAGCTCTAATTATGCGGATATTTAGGGTACTAAGCTTACTTAAATTGTCTATAGTTCCTTATTTGGGTTTAGGTTTAGTATTAGATACAAAGTTAATATTAGATTTAGGTTTAGGTTCTTTAAGTATTCTTTTTATTATAGAATACTAGTTTTTTTAGTAGTTTTATATACTAAGCTTAAGTCTCTACTTAGTTTAGGGTAGTATAGTGCTTAGTAGTAACTTATAGAATTTAGTAAATTTTTTGGATCCTTAGTGGATATCGGTGGAAATCTTACGTTAGTAAAATTTAGTAGAATTTCTGGGTTAGTAAAATCTAGTAGATTCCTCGGGTATAGGGTAGATAGTTATAGAAATTTTAGACTAGTAGATCTGGGTGGATTTTTTAGATTTTAGTTTAGGGTCTAAGTAGCGCATTATAAGGCACTTCTACTTATAATAAAAGGCGGTAAATAGAAGCTTAAAGTTATTTTAATTAATAGTTACCTTATATAGCTTTATCTAGGGTTATCTAAGAATTACTAGGTAACCTAAGGTGGTTATAAAGAGCTTAATTAATTCTTTATAGTCCAGGTATTAGAGTTTTAGGGCTGCTACGTAAGTAATACAGCCTAAGATAGTGCGTTTACTATTAAATCCAAATACATTAATATGCTGGTTAAGGGGTATTAGAGTAAAACTATTATTTTACGCGAAGATCTTATTAATAAATCCTATACCGCTAGCTCCTGTATTAATTAGGACTTAAGTATTAGCCTATTAACCTTTTTACTAAAGGTGGTAGTTAAAGGTTATACTACAATCCTAAGAGTTAGGGTTTGCAATATCTAAAGTATTTAATAAAATCCTATAGTATAGCTATCCTAAAGAGCGACTTAACTCCAAAACGCACTTTTTAGTAGCAAGCAGAAAGGGTTTCCTATAGGACGTTAGTTATAGCTTTATCCTTATAAGTAATATTTACTAGATATAAAGCTAGTACTAAATAAAGATAAAAGACGGTAACTGGTAAATTAATAAGGTAAACGGCTGTTAGTATTAGCCGTTCGTAGGTTGTTTTAGGACATAGGTAAGGGGATAAGATAGTATTTTAAGATATAGTCCTTACTTCCGCATTTAAAGCAAAGGCCTAGCTTAATGCGTCTTTCTTATTTAAGAGACCCTAGTAGGGTGTACTCTAGGGTCCTAGTGTTAATATCTATAGCGTTAGGGTGCTTAGGCTAAAATAATAACTTAGTAGACATTTATAGGGTTGCCGTATTATACTAGGGGGTGGGCTTTAGTATTAGGCGTAGTATATTATTATATTATTTATTAATAACATTTGCGCAGGCATTAAGGGCTTTTAATAGGTCTACGCCTATTAGAGAGGTTTTTAGTTTAGGGCTTAAGGATTTAATAAGGCTATTAATTAGTGCAGAGTTGTTCTAGCCGGTCTCCCTTATATAATAGTTAAATTCGGAGAAGTATATTAGGAAACTTTTCATTCCTTAAGCTATATAGTTTATCTTTCTTTAAGTAATAGCTTAGTGGTTCGGATTACTATATATGGCTTTAAGAAGTATAACTAGGCTTTATACTAAGTTTAGGTAAAGGGGTTTAATAAGGTTAGCTACCTCTTTTTCTAGTCAACTTAGGGCGTAATAGAGTTGATTAGCTTTAGTTAGGTAACGGTTAGCGTTACTAATTAGCTTATTCTTAAGCTAGCTTAAAAATAATTAGAGCTTTTACTATTTACTAGTAAATACTAAAAGGTTAAGTAGCCGTTTAGATTATTATAGTATAGTAATTAGTTTAGGGTAGATAGCTGCTATAGGTTTAGGGCTTACGTTCCGCGTATTTATCTCTAGAGATAGTATTTAGTCTTAAGGCCCTAATATAGGCATCTTAAGTATACGGATTTCTTCTTAGAGGTCCTTTATTAATTACTAGAATTATACTTCTTATTCAGCTTATTATTAATTTAAAGTAGCTTAGTTTTATATAAGGGCGTTTATAAAAGACTTTTATATCTCTACTAGTTATTTTTAGAGTGCGGATATAATACCGGCGGCTATTATAGGGGCTTTAGGGTCGTTTTATATTTTAGAGGTAGTATATAAAGTTAACATAACGTAGTATTATGGAGTAAGTATAAGCGACGATAATATATGGCAAGGTAGATATTATTAAGCTATATATATAAACTATATAAGAAGTTAAAACGTTATATAAGGAAAGAAGGTAGGAAAAGAAGAAGAAAGGGTATATATTATAGACTTAGTTGCTTAGTTAATACATATATAAAGTAAAGTAGGATTTAGGTAGTAGTCCTAGCAAAATGCGGCAAGTTGCCATTAGATTACCGCAGATTGCTATTAAATTGCCATCTTATGGTTAGTCTTTAGTTGCTAAGTTAGTGGAAATAGGTGGATGTATATAAGGTATTACAGGGGTATCCTATAATAGCTTTATGCAAAGCTTTATATATAGAGGCTCTACTAAAGCTTTATATAAAGCCTTTATATATATACGCGATATATTACTATTAGGTCCCTACTATATTCCTAATAGCCTCTATATATACCTCTACTAAATATACCCCCTATATATACTTAAGTAGCTACCTTATTCCTTACCCTTTCTTTTTTATACTCTTTCTACCTAGAAAAACACTAAAATAAAAGCTAATAGATAACCGTTGCTAGAACTAGACAACTATTACTAGAGCTAAATAACTAACTCTAAAGCTAGACAACTATTGCTAGAGCTAAATAACTGCTACTAGATTTAGACAACTATTGTTAGAGCTAGATAACTGCTGTTAGAGCTAGATAACCGTTATTAGAGCTAAATAACTATTACTAAAGCTAGACAACTGTTATTATTACAAAACGACTGTTACTAGAGTTAGATAACTATTAGTAGAGCTATATAACCGTTAATAGAGCCGTATAACCGTCGCTAGAGCCATATAACTATTACTAGAGCTATATAACCGTTTAAATAACTAGCTAGCAAATACTATAAACAATTTAATTAATTAATTAAATTAAGGTAATATAGACAAGTAGGTATAGATATATAAGTATAAATAAGTAGGTATAAATAAATAGATAAATAGATGGACGGATAGACGAATAGGTAGATAGGTAGGTAGGTAGGTAGGTAGGTAAATAGGCAGGCAGGTAGTTAGGCAGGTAGGCAGTTAGGTAGGTAGGTAGGTAGATAGGTACTAGGCTAATTAACAATTTAAAGCCTTTATAAGAGGCTTTCCCCTTAACAACTAAGTAGATAGGTCTATATTTTATATCGTTATAATATAAATATATTTAAAAGTATATTATAGCAATCTATAAGAATTTATAATAATTTGGTTATTATATAATATAATATATATTTATATTTACAAGGTACGTTTTACTATGTTTTACTAGTAGGTAGTGCAAAATTATTACAAAATACAAAACGCTATTAACTATATACAACTATGCAAACTACACACTTTGCAGTAAATTGCCGTAAACCGCAATAATAAGCCTAATTTTTTTAAATACCTCCTATTAAATCTTCTATATCTAACTATTATAATTAGCTAGTAACTGTAATTCTTTTACTTAGTAAAGTTATGCCGTCTTATTTATATTGTGCGTAGAAGAAGTTAGTATATAGTATAATCGCGGCTTAATTTAGTTACTTACCTTCTTTATACGCTAAGTATATATAAGCAAATATACAATCGTTCTATAATATTTAATCTGTCTCTAACGCTAAGTATACGCGTCTTGCTATTTTTATACCCTTTTAGTTCCTTACCTAATCTACTATAAGGTTTTATATATTAGTAGCAGTTAAAAGGTTAGAGGGTAAGCTAGTTAAGGCCCTTACTAAGGTTTAGCGCTATTTAATAAGGTGTCTTAGACTCTAAAGGCTTAATTAAATATTTATACTTAACTAAGCTCTCTTATAAAGGGTTGTAAAAAAGTGCGCTTTAAAGAGCTTTATTTAGTTAAATAGGGCCTTTATAATCTTAAGATTAAGGAGGCTAAAAAGGATTCTAATTAAAAAGAGGCAGAAATAACTAATATGCTAGTAATAGATCTCTTAGATATTCCGGCTTATTTACTACCTTTAACTAATCCCTTTAGTTTTACCTCCTTTTTAATATTACCTAACTTATTCTCTTCTAATACTTCTATACCTTTTCTATAGCGTTTTTTAAGTTCTATAGTAGCTTTTAGGTGGTTTTATTATAACCTATTTACTTAACTTTATACTGTATTTTATTGTCTATATCTTTATAACTAATAATCTTTAAGCCCTACTATTTGTCTTTCTCTTACCCTTTATATATATCTACTTTATAAACTAGTGGCTTAATATTCCTATATACTAGCTTTAGCCTTATAATATACTATATAGGGTAGATTTTTATTTTCTTTAGTAAGTCTAATTTATACATAACTTCTAAAATTATTACTATAATCTTAAATAGTCCTAGTCTAATATAGTCCAATTTCTTACTTAATTGTTAACTCTTAAAAAATTTATATAGTAGCTTTACTTTATCCCCCTCCTTAAGATCTAGTCCCTTAAATCTTTTAGTGTTATAGTATCTTTATGTTCTTTTATATACTATTTTGGCTAATTCTATAAGGTTTATATAAAGATTTATTAACGTCTCTATTCTTTTCTTAGCTGTACTACTTTTTTTCGCTTATTATAGTAACGATATCTTAGGCTTATATCCGTAATTAGCCTTAAATAGTAATATACTTATTCCTTCTTATAGTGTTATATTGTATATAAACTATATAACTAGTAATAATAATATCTAATTATTTTATATATACTTAATATAATATTTTTGTTTATATTAATTTAATAATACAATTAAGTCATATCCCGGGGCACGAAATACGTATAGTATCGTATGCTCTTTAGGATGGTAGTAACTGTCTTTTCTATTAAGGTAGACTACGTAGTCTATATACTGACGCGCCTCCCCCTAATTAGTTAGCACCCAAGTAGTTAGTGCACCAAACGCGTAACTACGCGTTTAGTGTACTACGTGCTATAATTATACACTGGCGGCACTTAGAAATGACTCGCTTGTATCTAACCTCCGTAATTGCTTTAATAGAGCCGTAAAACAAAAAAGAAATACATAGGAAATCCCTCCCAAGGTGCCTTCTAGGCTGCCTTCCAAACGGTGCTCTAAGCTGACCATAAATCCTATTTATGGTCCGTAAAATAAACTATACAGCCTTCCAACGGGCTGTAAATAAACCACAAGTGCTCCATTAGTCTCGTTCCACCCATTCTATAACCCTTAGGTCGAGCTTATTTATGTTAATTAGGGTTTTAAGAGCTTAGCACGGCTTTGCCTTAGTCATAGCGTCTACTGGGTTATCTTCGCTGCTAATCCATTTGACCTCCATAATCTCACGTCGTTCATAGGCCTAACGTAAGCACATTAGGTCAACTATAAGCCTCTTCTCTTGTGTCGTACCTAGTTTAACTAGGCAGTCGTAAAGGGACTTTAAATCGGTGCATAAAACTAGGGGTAACTACTCCAATTATAGGATCTTCTAGATTGTTGATTTGATTACGGCTGCTATATTAAAGCCATAAGCTAGTGCATATAGTTTAGAAGCTAGTACACTACGGGTTACTTATTTGCATTTAATTAAAGACTAATGCAGTATATTTGCGTCCAAATTATAGTCCGTAAGTATAATTATAAAGCCGATTTGCGATAACAGGTCCCTATTATTGGCGAAGGAGGCGTCCATAAATACTATTACGCTAAGGGAATTTAGGTCTAGTGGTACAAAAGTAAGTCCTCTTATTGCATTATTAATTTGCCACTAAATACGCTTATTAAGCTACTTAATATTTTCCTTTTATAGATCTGTTACCTGGGCCGCAAAGGATAAATCGTAGGTAGATTTAAGTTAATAGACTATAGCAATATAGGCGCCTCTTACGCGCTGTGCAGCGTATTAGTCCTTTATATTTACGGTCTTACGGGTCTCTCTATAGGAGCTAGTAAGGTCCGTAGGCTTTACTATAACGAGCCTTAGGTTTTAAGCTTGGCGTTCCTAAGTTAGCTAAATTAGGTTACCCTTTTGCGTAATTAAGCCTCTATTAAACTTAATTGGAGTCTGCTTAGTTAACTACTCTTACAGCTTTACTAGAAACTTAGCCTTTTATAGTTTAATCTCTTTAGCGTCTATAAAGGTCTAGTCTGCTAGGAAGAGGGTATTATTTGTTTAGAGTTTAACGATACTAAGGCCGTTTAATTAGGTGTATAGGAGGCAGGGGTTGTAGGTTAACTATTCCATTTTAAGTTTACTAACGTAATGCTAGTAGTATGTTTTAAACCAATGGTTTCTAGCTTCTAGTACTCCGTAAAGGGGTTTTATAACCCGTAAAATTGTTCCTAGTTATAAGTTAAGCTTAAGGGGTAGTTATATATAGATGTATCTACTTAGGTAGGTGTTAGACTGCATATAGGCTTGCGAGATGTCCCGTAAGTAGAGGGCTACGGGTCTGGTTTACTGTAGTCCAGGCATAAGTATAAGTATAATCCGTTAACTAACTCGTTAAATTATGGGCGATTGCGTAAGGACTAAGCCCTTTCCTTAGTCGTTATAAGCTTGTACAACAAGCCTTAATTTCTTAAAGGCTTTATTAGTACTAGGGTGCTTAATCTTATTAACGAAGCGTAAGTTAAATATACGGACGCCTTGCGGGATGTCTCTCTCCGTTATAACTATAAAGACACCCTTCTTAAGTAGTCCGTTAATCTCTTTACGTCGTAAGTTCGTAAAAGGGGTTTCTTATACTAGAACTAATATATCCGTAGGCGGAGATTGCCTTATAGATGTGCCTGCGGAGGTTAGGTGGTTCTTTATTATAGGGTGCTTTTAGGGGCGTCCTCGGCCACGCTTTACGGTAGGTTTAGTAGGTTTAGTAGGTTTGCGGGGGACTTCTAGAGTAGGTAGGGGTGCTTCTAGTTTATCTAGTTCGGTAAGTGCTTCTAGTTCATCTGGTTTAACGTTATAGGTGTTTTTGGACCAAAAGTAGGGTTTTACGGACGTGCTTCTAAAGTTAGTTAGTCCGCTAAGAAGTTATATACAGCACATTTCGTCTTCTACAGCTAGTAGACGATAAGGTCCGGTCTAGTTACCGCTCTTACACCATATAAGAACTTTAGAATTAAGCGGGAGGTTATAAACTAAGGTTATATTAGGTCCGTTATAGTAATATAGGGCGCTATTAATAGTTTATTTGGCCCGTAATTTGACTATTTTGGCTATTACCTTCCGTATTATAGCTGCTTGATCCGTAATAGATAGGGTAGGAGGGTCCAGTTTACCTATTCTTAGGTAGGCTCCGTAAACCAAAAGGGTAGGTACCAGTCCGTTAAGGCCAGCGGTGTTATTAATAGCTTTTACGGCCATTTATAAAGCTAGTTCCTTTTAAATATCCTTACACTCGTCTATAATAATCTGATAAGCTCTCTATAAAGCTAGGTAAGCTTGCTTAATAAGCCTAACGGACTAGTGCGCCTTAACTAGGACGGCTTTTGTTAAAATAGCTATAGTCGTAGCATACTATTAGAATTTCTTACTAATAAAGTTCCTACTAGCGTTGTGGGTAATATACTTAGGAGGTCTAATATATATATTAATCTAGTAGGTCCGTAAAATGTCCTAAGTATATTTTGTGGATATATTTTGCAACTAACAGGCGGCTTAATAGCGGGTTGCCTCGTTAATTATATATAATACTGGGCTGCCGTTAATATATATAATGTCTACATATACTAAGTGGTTGAAATTAAGGTCTTTATAAAGAGTGAACTTAAATCGGCCTGGGGAACGTCCGTATTTTTAGCAAAAGGAGCAGTATTTAGTTAAGTGGTCGATTGCCTTCCTATTAACGTTATTATATCTAGAGTGTTTAAGGACTCTATATAGCTTTTCGGCTAATAGGTAGCCAAAACAGCGGTGCAGGCGGTGGATTTTAGTACTAGTAAGGTAGCACGGGTTATAGTCAAAAAATTCCTAAATATAGGTCCGTAAAGTCTCTCCCTATATAAGGAATGGGTGTCCAAATTATTATATAATTGGTAGGGTAATATATTTGCTTCCTAGGGCAGTTATAGGGCCAATTAAGGTATCTATAATATTATTATAGTAAACCTATAGCCTATCTATATCTATAAGGCAGAGTAGGAAGGGGGTGTCTGCTTTTATTATATAGAAGTTAACTAGGCTAATTAGAGTTTTAACTTTAACTAATCTAATTAATGCGGTTAAGCCAATGCCGAATTAGATGTTTACGGCCCTAGTTTGTATAGTGTTAATGTCCATATTATTATTTATAATGGTCTTATATACAAGGTATTATCCGTAACCTATAGTAGACTTCTTAGAGGTACCTATATTAATTATAACGCCATAGAATTCTTTGGGGGTGTAGCGTTTTGTAGTGATATATGCAAATAGGTCCTGTTTGCGGTCCGTAACGTCCGTAATAGGTCTAATAGGTATACTTACGGGCTGGTTTTTAGGTGCGATTAAGTATATAAAGGAGCGGTCGGCTAATACGGTTGTAATATTAAAGGCTTAGTTATCCGTAAAAGGTCTAAAAGTAGTTAGGAACGTCTTTAAGGTCTCCTATTCCTAAGTATTTAAGTTAAAGTTAATTATAAGGGCTTCTATTAACTCGTTAAGAGATTTCTCCGCTTCCTCTCCTTTATAGTTTAAGATAAACTAGTTAATCCGATTGTTAAATATCTTCTTAGACTTATTACGTTCTTTCTAGGTATACCTTATAAACTAATATCCTTTCTTACCGTATATAAAGCACTTCTAACTAGTTTGTCTGTGGGGGTATACTTTTGTACGGGAGTTATTATAGGGGTTATATGTAGGACTTGGTCGGTACGGGTACTGCTAGTAATAGCAGCGGTTCGTAAAATAGGCATCTAAGTTAGTTTACGGGTCTTATAGGTCTATAATAAAGGCTTAAGTACTGCCTAGCGGGTTTAAAACTTTGTACGTTATAATAGAGGACCGTAAATCGTTAATAAGGCTAGCTATAGTGTCTACGGGCTTATAATAGGCGTATTTATAGGGTTCTACTTCCTAGTAAGCTGTAATAAGCTTATTGTATAGGAAGTCGTCCGTTTAAAGCTTAATGTTAAGGCCGTACTATAGGTGCCGGAGGTCTTTAATAAGAATTTGCAGGCACTCTATGGTCGACCTTTTGGTATTCTTATTAATTACGGTCCGTAACTTAATCGCATTCCATTAGGTAAGGATATTACGCCTATATTCCGGCCCTTTAAAGTAGTTATATATAGCTTTGTATAGCTTATTAAAGGAGACACCAAAGGGGTTACTTTTAAGGTTAGTGTAGTAGTAGTTAAGGGCTAGGCCACGCAGCATAGTAGAGTAGGCTTAGTTGAATTCCCGTTTAGGAATATCAGCCTTTTAACAGAGGTCCGTAAAGATAGTTAGTTTAAAGTCAAAGTTATCGTTTTTACTGCTATACTTAGATTCGTCGGTATAGAGCTTAGCCAAGTTAGCTAGCTCCTTGCCGTAGGTCTTTACTTAAGTAGGTTGCGGATCTATAACTTAGGTAGGTTATGGATCTGTAGCTTAGGTAATAGGAGGGTTTTAGTTTATATTTTAGTTTACGAGGGTATTACGGTCTGTAACTTGAGTATTAGGTATGCTTTAGCCCGTAAGATTAATTCTAAAATCGCTTAGGTTTATAGGACGAATTTGGTTAAGTAGGTTAGGTATAAAACTAGCGATGCCATTAAGTTTAGGAGAAGCAAAGAGTTTATTAGTGGCTTTAACCTAATTTAGGATCTCCTCTTTAGTCTATTCCGTTTGGTCCTCCTCCTATATTATGTTATATAAGGACTGTATAACAGTAACTCGTTTATCCTTTTTAACCCATACACCTTAGTAACGTAAAAGGGTTCGTAGGTTATAGATAGTAGTAGGGTTATAAGCCTTAAGAATAGCTTCTATAAAGTCCGCAAAGTCTTCCTTATATTGCTCCCATAGGTCGTCGTTTAGGAGCTTATAGTGTCTGTATTTAAGGATTTTAAAATTAATATAGTCGTTAACGCCGTCCGTAGACGTAAGGTCGACTCCCTAACTCCACTTCTTTTAACCTTTACTTATTTACTTAGTTATATCTGCCATATTATATAGCGTAGTATATCTATATAAGCTATAGTGGGTAGTAGTAGCTTATAGCGGGTGGAGGAGGTCTTATAACAGTCCGTAAAATTAATTAACGGGTCCGTAGTAGTTTATAGGAGGGTAAGAGGTTCCGTAAAGGTCTGTATTCGCGTTTATAAACTTCTAGTAAACCGTACTAAGACTTAAATAAGTATACAGAGTTAGTAATAGGTCTGTAATCCCCGACTTCCGACCTTCCAGCAGGTCGTACTAGGAGTCTAAACGGGTGGTCGCTGTCGTATATCGCTTAGTAGGAGGTATTAAGTAATTGCTAATCTATGCGCGCTCACTAATTAGTGTTTATATTAATTTAATAATATAATTAAGTTATATCCCGGGGCACGAAATACGTATAGTATCGTATGCTCTTTGGGATGGTGGTGACCGTCTTTTCTATTAAGGTAGACTACGTAGTCTATATACTAACGCGCCTCCCCCTAATTAGTTAGCACCTAAGTAGTTAGTGCACCAAACGCATAACTACGCGTTCAGTGTACCACGTGCTATAATTATACAGTTTTAAATACTATTCTAGCATCTAATTTAATCTTTTTATTTATCCGTCTATCTATAGATAACACGCTGTTAATATTACTACGCAAACACATTATTCCGCTAAGAATACTTCTTAGAATATTACTACAAATCTTAAATCTCTATTACCCTATATTTTATAAATACTTTTTTAATATAGATTTTAGTAATATCTGCTGCTAAGATTTCTTCTATATATGCTATAAAGTGGCCCTATTTAGTTAGCTTAGCTACTATTATAAAAATTATATTATAATCTTATTCTGTAATAAGGTCTTTTAACTTTAACAACTTTATAATAAAGTCCTATAATATTGTTTCCTATAGACGTCCTAGCGCCTTAATGGATTATAGCCCTCTATATAGCTTATACCTCGTTAGTTTATTTTTTTTAGTAATTTAGATATTTCTTTATAACTTATCTTGCTAATTTCTAAATCTCTTAAATAATATACTCCTTTTAAAGTCTTAACACTAAGCCTAACGTAGTTGATCACCGAACCGTGAAGATCACCAAACCGTGAACGCCTAGTAGGCATTGGGAATTTGGCCCTTTTGTAACGCGTCAATGGTTAAAAGGAGCCTCCTTTCCCTTTATTGAGCAGTATTAAAGTGTTTTAAAAGCATGGCGTTGATGCAGAGAGAGTGTGTTGAATATTTGGTGATGATTTAGTATGCGTTTACGGTTCGGTGATCTTCACGGTTCGGTGATCAACTACGTTATAGCTCTATTATGTCCTTATATTATTCCCCTATAAAAAATTTTAGTAAAAATTTCCGCTATGCTTCTTGGCACGTATATCGCTTTTTTATTTTTATCTTACTTTAAGTCTGGATCCTTATTCTGTACTTTTTACATCTTTTATAACTATATACTCTCTAGTACCTTATAGGTCCGTTCTCCTTAAGTTATTATAATCTTTAAATAATTATATTTAATTAATTTATCTTTATCTTTCTATAATATAGCTCCTAATAGCTTTTTATTATTTTAAAGTTCTGCCTTTCTACTTAATTCATTTGCTGTTGTATTTTTAGTACCTTTAATATACTAAATTTTAAAATAATATTCTTTAAGTATTTCTGCCTATCTAACTTGTCTATAATTAAGTTCTTTTATTATTAGGAACCCTATTAAGTTCTTATAGTCTATTTTAACTATAAATAGTTTCTCCATATCTTATAAGAATACTCTCTATTTTTTTAAGTGTTATAACTATAACTAATAGCTCTTTATTATAGATATTATAGTTTAATTTTAATAGTGTTATCTTCTAACTATAGTATACTACTAGATGCTATACGTTTTAATACTTCTATAGCAAATATACTCCTAATATAAAGTCTAATATATCCGTTTTTATAACCGTTTCTAACTTTAACCGGTAAATTTTAAGAATTAGTTCCTGGGTAAACAATTTCTTAAATTCTTAGAATAGCTTTTCCTACCTTTTTCCCTATACCTATAGTTACTCTTTTATTATAAGCTAGGTAAAAGATTTAATATCCTTTAACTATTATATAATAAACCTTCTATAGTAGTTATAGAATTCTAAAATTAACCTTAATTGCGTTTTATTCTCTAGTTCTTACTAACTTACTATAGCTTCGATTTTCCTTAGATCTATACTAATATAACTTAGTTTAATAATAAATTTAACGAAATTAGTCTTCTTTATATAGAACTTGTATTTCTTAATTACTACTAGCATATATTCTTTTTATAGTCTCTTTAAGACCTTTTTAACATGTTCTTCGTATTCTTCTACGCTTATTAAGTAAATAATATTATTATTAAGATATACTATTAATTTGCTTTTAAAACGTTGCTAGTGCGTTTATAAGCCTAAATTATATATCTAATGGTTTATATAGTCCTTCCTTTAATATAAGGGATCTTTTAACCCCTTACTGCCTGTATTGCCTAAGAGCTTTTAGGAGCAACTAAGGCCTAGCTAAAGGCTAGGCTTAGCACCTCTTTATAAGCTCCTTAGACTTATAGCCCTTCCCTTCTTATTAGTTTGTTTCTTTACTAGGCTATTACTTACCCTTATTACTATATTGTCCTCTTTTATTAACCCTCTTTATAACTTATACTAGGCTTATCTACTTCCTACTATACACCTAGGTAATATGCCTTATATTTAATCTAAAGGCTGCCTTTTACTTATTGCTCTCCTTAATCCGGATTTAATAGTATACCTATTTTAGATCTATCTTTATAAGGATTTATACATTAACTATTCTATCTTAGATTTTGCTAATTAATGGTAAAGGATATCTATCCTTTTAAGTAATATTGCTTAACCCTTTATAGTTAATATATAGTCTAAGTTTCCTATTTTTCTTTAGTACGAATAGTACTAGATATCTTATTAATAACTACAATAGTTAGATATATCCTTTCCGTAAATTTTCCTAGATAAAATCTATTGGCAAAATATTGTCCTTTATTATCGGCCTTAATAGTTAGTTATTAGCGCTATTTGGCGCGCAGTTAAGGGCATTTAGTAACTTAACCAACTAGTTTATATTGAGTTTTTTTAATATATAGCCTACGCGCAGCCTATGTGCAAACTGCGCAATTAATAATTTCGTTTATTTACCTGTTTTTTATAAAAATATTTAAATATTTTAAGTTCTATAGCATAGTATTATATAATACGCGTATAATATAATATAATCTTTTTAGGTAATCTTTTTATAAAAACAATTATTATATAATTTTTTTTATAGCATTGCTAGGAGCCTTACTAGAGGCTAAGCAAAAATAAGTGAAAATTAGAAAATTAAAAAAATCTGTTAAGTTGTGTGTAGGTTGACTATTAAATGAGCTAATTACGTAGGCTCCGCGTAGACTACGTGTTAAAAATATTAAATACATTAATAAAGTTAGAGGCGTTAATTGCAGCTATTTGGCGCCCAATTAACCTAATAAGCAGTATTTAATTTTACTTAATAGGTAGTTTAAACCCTAGCCTGCGAAGATTTTCCTATTACACTTAAGTAATTTTAACTCTTTTTTAGTTAGATTATAAATTAGAAAGAATTTTAGACTAGTTCCTAGTTCTAATTTTATTTTATAATTATATACTATATACTCTAATAGCTTTTTACTTTTTAGGCTCTATAGCTATTTACTATATTTATAATATCTTTTTAGTATATTATTCTAACTTAATACTATACTAACTTAGTCGCTATACATATTTTACGTTATTAAGTATTTTTAATATCGGCCTAACCTATAACTAAGGGTACTTACTACTGCCTTATCCCGTCCTAATAGTAAGATATTAAAAAATATCTTAATTGGTCTTCCTTTAATAGTTATCTAAATAGGTCCTATTTTGAGATTAATAATACCTCCTCTATAGGCTATTAGATCCCCTAAATTTATAACTAATAGATAAAGGTGCTTCTTCTATCTATAAGGTAGCTCTATTCTTTTAACTACTACTAGTAAGATATAGTTCCTTGTTACTCTACTATCTATTAATAATTTAAACTGCTAATCTTGCTAATTGGCTTATAAATTTGGATATTGTCCCTATATTCCTTTAAGGGTTTAAGGCTCTATTATAGTGGTGTGATTTGGCCCCTGGATTTAACATCTAGATTAGGCATAGCTTTAGGAGAGCCTAGGCCTTATATAAGTTATATAGATTGGTTTAGAGCCCTTAGAGTCTTTAATAACTTAGATAGGTACGACGGACACATAATATACTCTTTTCTTTCTTTCTTACTACCTGTTCTACTAACTGATAATAACTGACTAATTGACTAACTGACTAACTGACAGATAGACAGATAGCACTATGACTTTCCTATCTTAGAGAGGTTGTACCCTCCTATATATTTTATGGTATTCTATATAGGGACGACGACAAGCTCTTTGGATTAGAAGTCCAGCGCTACATATATAGGAGACGTATAGGAACGTGCTGCAGCCACTGAAAACTGTTAAGTCACCATTACTGGAAGCCGTTAAGTCACTAATAGGTGCGGAAATTGAGCACGGAACTACTAGCGACGTACGCGCAGGCATTACTATTACTAAGATGAGTTAATAATACTTTTGGAGATTGTTATCTGAGACCTATAGTAGACGGAATAGACGACTAGGAGTGGGAATATAAGTATGGGGTACGGCAGGATGGAGGATAAAAGAGAGGGTTATAATGTATTAGGACCAGCAGAAAGAAGTCTTTAATTTTTTATTTACTATATTTATAACGGTCTATACAATTCTTTTAGCATTTATATAAGCCTCCCTTAAATTTATAAGAGTAATGGCAATAAGACTAATAAAGGGAATACTAGGGATACTAGGCCTATTCTATAATGACGGTAAAGAAGGAAGTAGGTAGCCTACTAACCTATAAAGTTTTTCTAACTTAGAGGATGCGGTACTAGACCCGACTCCTATAATATCTAGAACTAATAACCTTTAGTAAAGAGAGGATAAGAACTAGGAGGTTAATTTACGTATTCTAGGAGAAACTGCTAGTCTATTACCTTATAATAAACCACTAATAAAATAAGATAAGGTATATGTTATAGCCCAGCCTATGCTAGCTCTAGGGACTCTAGGGACTCCTTACTTTATAGGATAAAATGTGTCGTAATTTATCGAACAATATAAGCGACTATATATTTAACACCGTGTTACGGACGATAAGAAGTATTAAGGACTTCCGGAATATTGTGACTATTAGATAGGGACCTAGATCCGAAGTCTACCTAAGTTTATTATTAGTAGATAGACGGAACTTATAAGAAAGCTTTGGATAGACTACTAAGGAAGTAACTACTTTTAATAAGTTAAGATAGTAGAATTCTTAGAAGCGTATATACTGTAGTGTAGAAATAACCTACCTAGTAGTATACGCGAGTACTGTAGATAATTTATACTAATTTCCTAGAAGGTTACTAAAGCTAGTAATTTGGAAAACCGTAAATAAGGATACTGGTTTGCAAAAGGACTCCTATTTAAATATTAAAAATATACTATAACTAAGATAGGAGCTAACCCGGATAAACGAGAGTCTTTTAACTTCTAACTGCCAAGGAGGGCTGTAGAAGATAGGCTTAATTCGTATAAGGGCGCAGACTACTTATTAATAATAAACCTTAAGGAGTAAGGTCTTCGTTAACTGGTTAGACAATTTTATAAGTAGTAGCCGGCTATATTAAACTAGAGAGATGCTGCTCTTCGGCCGCCCGTAGTCTCTTAGCTAAATAAGTTAGTAAGTGCCTATTATATAACCTAAGAGACGGACCCTAAGCTAGAGAGCCTTACTAGTTAACTCCGGAAGCTTAATCTTAGGACGGTTAAATTGGTAAGCGTTATATCTTTAATGCCGTTCCTTAATAGAATTCGCTAAGACCTAATATAGTATATATAGCTCCTAAATAAGGCGTTAGCGCGTTAAGAATAAGCAGGTCTGTAACTAGTAACGAATAATAATGGACGGCTGCCGTCCTATAAAGGGGCGCTATAAGAGCGATATAAGCTAGGTATAGGAAGGTATAGAGGACTAGGAAACCCTAGTATATATTAGGTATAAGATAAAACGTATTATAGATATAGAGGCCCTTATTATTTTATTAACTAATACCTAGAGCTCTAAGAACTAGTTAGCCGGGGGTTTTTATATATAAACGAGAACAACCGAATCTATACTGGAATATATTAGCGCTTAGGAAATCTACTCCTGTATTTACTAAGCAGCTATTAAATTTAGTTTCTTAAAGACTGGCTAAGGCAGAATACAAATATTAATCCTAATGTGATAGCGATAGGCATCTAACTAAATGCGTCCTTAGTAGAGCTTATAGAAAGCAATAGCGCTAAAAGTAAAGAAGAGCTCGGCGAGTCCTAGGAAGATATATACTAAGTGGAGTTAGTATACATTAATCCAGTAAAAGCAGCAACCTAGTTATAGCCTATAATATGGTTATACGATCTTAGAAAGCCGAGAGGAGATATTAGGGTGATAAAACCACCTCTAAAACCGACTGGTTCGTAACTGGTAATAGTTCGAAATATATAACTAGGAGGATATATCTAAATCGCACCACGACTATAGTGGCAGGCCCCCTATTTACTAGTAAATAATAAGGAGACTAACGAAATGGACTATACTAAATAGCTAAGAAGAGAAGTAGAGTAAGGAATAGAAGTAACTGTAACTGCTAAAGCACCGCGACTAAAGCCGGTTAGGATAATAGATATATTAAAAGGGAACGTTCTAAGCCTAACCGTAATAGCGGATAAGATCTTATTAAAAACTATTAAAGTTACTGTTAGTGACTGCCTTGTGTATATGCCTAAAGTCGTAAGGTTATTCTTTAAGCCGCTCCTACTACCTCTTGCAGAACCTTACTGATAAAAGTAAGAGGGCGTTAAGGTATCTATATTGTTGGCGTACCTAACGTTTTATGCTAATTAAGCTGGCCTAATAACTATAGAGGTAGACTAGATTAAACGGGAAGTAGGATTTACCTAGTTTTAACGACGATGTCTAAAGGTGGAAGTATAGATAGGAGATAAAAGGGTTAAGTGCTTAATTAACTTTGGAGCGGAGCTTAACCTTATTAAGGAAAGTGTGGCTTTATAATATAGCTTACCGATATTAAATCTGCCCCTATAGTTATAGGGCGTATATCTAACATTTATAAATAGGACTTAGTCTGAGTTTATTAGATTAGTATATACAGCCGCTATAGTTATAGGGGACGTCTTAATATCCACGACTTTTATTGCTGTGGGAGAAATGTTATATAAGGTAATACTTAGTAAGCCGTGGTTGGTAAGGGCTAGGCTAGTAACGTAGCGAACTATAATAGGCTAGGTATCTTATATTATTTAATTAAAAGATAGTAGAGTTAAAATAAGGTTTTTAATATCCTATAAGGACGCAATGTTCCTTAAACTAGATAAAGGAATTAGTATAGGTAGTAGTTTAGGAAATATATAACCGGTGTAACCGCTAGGATTATATCTAGGGTTACTTATAACCCGGCGTATTAGGATAAGGAGGACGCTAAGGACGGAGAGGAGGGAAATAAGGTGTGACTTTGATAAGGACGTTTACTATTTTGGATATCCGCTAAATAGGGTAATTAATAGGAAGAAGAGCATAACGCTAGATAGAGAAAGCTTAATAGTAAAACGTTAAAGGAAGTTCTAAAGAAGTACTTAGGAGGAAGGTAGAAGCTAGTATTTAAAGTAAAGGCTGGATCCCTTATATATTAAATATTAAAGATAATGGATCTATTTATAATATAAATGGAAGGCTATAGGAATAAGGCCCAATAGAACGCTATAAGTGTAGTAACTGCGTATAAATAAAAGGCAGAGAAGGTCTACCTGGTTAATTTGTTAGCACTAGATAGAACGGTTATAGGAGGAATAATAGAGTGGTAAGAAGTGGCCTTGCGTTAGCAAAAGGCGTCTATTTAAGGGTTGCCCCTTAGTCTATATAATTATTTCCTTAAGCCGCGGTATACTAAGCTGGCCTATAGTGCACGGCTAAAGCTAGAATAATTAGAGCGCGTAATTATAGGGAACCTTTAGCTAAGAGAATAAGAAATCTTTAAGGCTATATTATTTAACTGAGAAGAGGCTCTAGTATAGGAGTTCTTTAAGATGGGTTGTGTTAGCAGAGACGTAACTCTACTATTAAAGATTAAGACTGTACTGTATAAAGTATAGTAAGTGCCGAACTTCCCTATACTAAGAGCCCTATAAGGGGAAGTAATAAATATATTACGAGAACGACTAGCTTAAGGGACTCTAGAATATTGCGAAAGCCTATATAGGAATTTATAGTTTTTTATAAGTAAAAAGGAACATAAAAAGTACTGGCTAATTAACGCGGTGATAAATATTAACTGAGTAACTATTAGGGACGCAAATCTGCCGCTATATGCTAATGAGTTTTCTAAGGAGTTTATAGGGTGTAAAGTTATATCTTTAGTGGACTTCTTCTCTAGATATAACTAATTGGAGCTAGATATAGAAAGCAGGAACTTAATGGCCTTTATAATACCTCTAGGACTTTTATAATAAATAATGGTACCTATAAAAGGAACGAATTTAGTAGCCTAGTTTATAAGGACAATTACTAAGATTCTAGAGCGATATATCCCACACTATACCTTACCGTTTCTGGATGATATTATAGTAAAAGGACTATAGATAATATATAATAGAGAAGAGAGCCTTCTAGGCGTACGCAGATATATTCTAGAATATATTATATAGCTAAACGGAGTACTTGCAGATTTAAAATAAGCTAGGTGTACAATTTTAGGCGCAAAGTCTTATTTTTGTAAGGATGAGATTATAGTAGTTAGTTACTGCTGTAATGGAAAAGGGCGATATCTAGAAGAGTTAAAAGTTATAAAGATTATTTACTGGAGAGACTGTAAAGACGTTATATTTACCTAAGCCTTTATAGGAGTTGTTGTGTATTACCGAATATAGGTAAAAGACTTCGCAATAAAGGCAGAGCCAATCTTCCGACTGCTATAAAGACTCTAAAGTATGTAATTACTACTGCACCCGTGTTGGTTTAACTGGATTATAGTAAGGGGGCTGGGCTAATTATTCTTGCCGTTAATGGATATAAGAATGGGTGGGGATGCGGTCTTATATAACTAGATATATAAGGTTGTCGCCACCTATATTAATATAAGAGTGGTATCTAGTCTTAAGCGGAGCAGAAGTATAATTTAGGAAAGCTTAAATGTCGGGTATTGCTATATATATTAAAGAAGTATTAAGTATACCTATATGGCGTCCGCTTTACGGTTAAAATAGATATAAATACCTTAGTTACGTAACTAAATTATGCTGCTACCGATTTACCAGGAGCCTTAATAATATAATAGCTAGCATAGATTTAGTTATAGGACTTTAATATTAGGCATATTCTAGGGAAGAAGAATAGCCTAGCTAATAGACTATTATAATAATTACTAGATGGAGAACAACCTAATAAGCCGACTGAAGATATTAAAAAGTTTATTAACTGTAAACTAAGTGCTTTAGAATACACGGCTAGCCTAGTTAAAATAGAGGTAGATCTGCTACTAGAAGACTTGTATTCTAGGAAATCTTAGAAGATTATAAAATGGCTAGTAACCTTATAATATCTAGAAGAAATAAATACTAAAGAATTTAAAAAGTTTAAACGATATACGCTAAAATTCCTAGTGCGCAATTAATAGCTCTTCCGCTAATAGTTAAAAAATATACTAATGCGAAGGGTAGTTAATAACGAGGACGCTTAGCAAGAGATTATTAAAAGCCTTTATAATTAAAGCGGATATTATAGATAAGAAGAAACGTATTAGAGGATCTTAAATTAATATTAGTAGCTAGGGTTATAGGATTAGATATTATAGTATATTAAGTTATATCTATAATGCCAGGAGCGACAGCTAAGATAGGAAGAAGAAGCGATGTACCCTATATAGGAGTCTATCTTATAGTAATAAGTAGTAGTAGATATTATATTTATGCCTCTAAGCTGTCTTAGATTCTAGTACCTGGCTATTGTTTAAGAATATATATCTAGATAGGTAGAAGCTCGGGCCCTTTAAAATAAGGATGCGAAAAGTATAGCGAAGTTCCTCTATAAAGATATTATCTGCTAATAGGGAGCATTTGGATAACTCTCTATAGATAGTGGAGGAGATAATGCTAATGTTACCGCTGCGCTTGTAGAGCTCTATAATATTAAGAGGGTTATAGCTTCCGCTTACTACGCTTAGGCGTAAGGCTTTATAGAGCGAGGCCATAAACCTATAATAGACGCTTTGGCGAAGATGGATAGCTTATAGCTAGATAATCTTTATACCGTTTTGTAGGTAGATAGAATAACTATTAAGCGGCCTACGGGAATAACACCGGCAAGAGTTATATGCGGATATAAGCATGTCCTTCCTATTAAACTCTATATACCTACTTGGCAGATACTACCTTAGCAAATAGTCCGGACCACTATAGAGCTACTAGCACTTCGTGTAAAGTAGTTTAACCAAAAAGACGTAGATATAAAAGAGGCTATTATATATATAAGACGACTAAGGGTAGCAAATAAGGAGTACTTTAATAATACCTACCGCATTCGCTAGGACGGATTTAAGGTTAGAGATATAGTTATACTTTATAATATATAGCTTAAGTAAGACTATTCTAGCAGTCGTAAGTTGGATCTAAAATGGCTGGGCCCGTTCCGCGTATATAAGAGTTACCCTTATAAAGGATAGTACTTAATTAAGGATCTTAACTGCACGCCATTCCGTAATTAAACTCTAGGGAATAGATTAAAGAAGTTCTATTAATAATAGATGTCTAAGGTCCGTTAGGAAGACTAGCTTAACTAATTAGGTAGAACTATACTATAAGAAATAACAGCAGAGCTAGAACCTAAGGAGGATGCTATATAAAATCCACCAGTATTACAACACTGTGTAGTTTAAGAAGTGCGCGTTCTAAAAAGATCGTTTAATAGAACTAAGTACGAAATATTTAACTAGGGGACAGTTAAGTTCTAAGGTAGGGGAAGGGATGTAGATAATAGCCGTGTAATTCGTCCGTTTATTTGCCGTATTTCCTAAAGCTCTTTCTATTACGCTTTCTTATTTACTTTTTTAGTTAGGAATCTAATATATAGTAGCAGTAAGGTAAGGATAGAAGAATGTTTGTGTATAACTATCTAGTATTATTTACTATAAAGATGTTAGTTCCACTTACCGCCTTTATTAAGCTAATAGCGATTTTCTATCCCGGGGATGGAAAATTATAATTGGTCTATTTAACGATTAGAGCTGGTAAAACTCTATACTGCTACCTAGATTTAGTAGACTATTTAGATTAGGAAGCCCTATTTAAAACTTTACCTTTTTACTCTTAATAAACCTTAAACACAGCCGCAATTAATTAAAGTTATAAATTAAACAGAATTAATAACAGTATATTTATAATGTCTTTATCTAGTAGACCTCTAGTACTGTATAAAGGAGCTAAGTAATAGATTAGTGACGTCCTTACAGAAGTTAGAAGCTTTATAGTTAATTAGCATTAGGTAGTGCTCCTCTAAATCTATAACGAGATTCTACTCTCTTAAGAAAACTACGCAGATGCTGCTAGTGTAGTAGTTAATTTTGTTAACCAGGATAACGGGCTATAAGCGTCTTTAGGAAGGGACGCGTTCTTATTAATCTTTAAGGATATCTCTAACATTAGTAAGATAGCAAAAGATTAAAGAAATTAGTATAACGAAGCTAAAGAAACTATCCGAAAGTTCTAGGGACAAGGTATTCTTAACGGTTTACTTAAATACGCGGTCTTTTACCACTTTCTTTTTACCGCCTAAAAGCTTACCGTCTACCCACTTTATAAAGTAACGGCATAAGTTAATAAGGCCCTAATTGATAGGCTCGAATATCTAGGACGCGGCATTAAGAATACTACTTGACTATAACTAACCAATTTTACGCTCGCGCCGAAGATGCTAGAAAGGGTAGTATTAGACTAGGTAGTAAATAAGTATAGCTTAGGAAGACATTTAACAGGCTTTTTTGTTCTAAATAAGGACCTACCGCTAAGAAGTAGGAGACTAACTACTATAGGGCCAGAGGTTACTAATATTGGAATTAGACAAGCAGGAGAGAGCTTAGCTCTTATACTGCGAATATATTCACAATATACTTCTAACGTAATAAATCCCTTAGCCTTTTAGCTATTAACACCTATTTAAGGAGGAGGTGTTAGTATTATGCTAAGTCCGTCCTAATAAGGATTACCTATATTAGTTAACTTACCTTTATCTTCTATAAACGAGAGCATTCTCGCAGCTAGAACGCCTATTAGCTCGCCCTCACGGCTGCTAGTATCTTCATTAAGAAGGAATCTAAAAAGAGGGCTAATGATTACTTACCCGGAAGTAGGAGAGCTAGGAGTAGAATTAATGTTTAATAAGAACGTTATTAAGCTGGGAGATGATAAGGAGTATATTAAGGAGGCCGTAGATACTGTAGCGATACTCTGCGTAAAACGAGGGTATAACTGTAAGGATAATGTGCCCGCTTATCTTAAGGCGTCCCTAAACCAAACTACTAAAATTAAACCAACTAAGGTTATAAAGCTCTTGCGTAGTTAGTATAGGGCAGCTAGTTCTAATCTAGAGATATATAAGGTCTGCTAGATGTATACGCAAGCCATAGGAGGACATATAGGTTTAGCGATAAAGAGTTTAAACTACGCCATACTATATTACAGACTCCGTTTAATATATTACGCTTATAACTACCTTAGCACTATAAAGACCGATCCTACTACGTACTCTTAGTTTAGAAAGGCTTATAAACCTCTAGTTCTATTTAATTTCTTAAGACCGTATAAGTTTATTTATAACTTAGCGCTAAGATTTTTATACGATAGAGAGGCTTTGCTTAATTAGATAATGTTACTAAAAGACTAAAAAGTATAGCAGCGAGAAGGATCTGTAATTTTAAACGTGTTTAGATAGTAGTGGGATTCTAGTATCTTAGCGATAATTAATAAGGAAATGCGTATATACCGCCACTATTAGCGTCTAATTAATAGGCGGCTAAATTACGGCTAGTTAAGAATGATGGTTTATAGTCTCTGCTAACAGCTAATAAGATAAGACCCTTAGTATTATTATCTCTATTACGCCCTTAGACCTAACAGCTAGTGGCAACTTATCTCCTACCCTTATTATGCGAAATTTGTAGTTAAAGGAGACTTTACAGCTTTCCGCCATATTAACGTTAATATTCCCTCGCTCCTTAAAAGTGGACGTAGTACTAATATAATTTAAAGGAGCGTTTCTCTAGATAATAAGACTAAGGATAACTATATAATTATTCTACCCGGCATATATTACTATCTAGAATTATAGTAGGAGGATTTTAAGGCGTAAGGATTAACTAAGGGCGACGGATTCGTTTATAAGATCTCTAACTAAGACTAGACTACTAAAGACGTAGAAAAGTATGCGACCGACTAGGTAGCTCAGCTATATAAGAAAGGAGATATGCGTATAACTATGCCTTACCTTCTTTATAGAGCGAAAGGACCTTTAACTAGAATCCGGCGAATAATACTACTATAGTTTATTAGTATTTAGGACGATTATAATAACCTTAAGGTCACTAAAGGAGGTACTTAGGCAGAGTTGGCAGATGCGCACTAAGACTTAAGAGCGCCGCCCTATACGCCGTCTAGATATACTAATCTCTACGGCGCAATTCTATATTGCTTCCCTGTAGCAGTTAAGCTTATAGCTACTAGTGCTCTATCTAACGCCCTTCTTAGTAAACGACGATGGGATTTTTTAGCGGTAGTTTAAGATTGTAACCTTTTTCTTAATGGCAACAGGAATGAAGTTAGGAAATGGATATATTCCTACTGTCTTAGGGCCGTTAAGAATTATAAAGATGCGTTTAAACTAATGTGTATAACTAAGATAGAACGCTTTAATAGCCGCTTTTACTTCTATTGCATTAATAATAGAATTAATCCTTTAGCTATTACGGTAGATCTAAGTAGAGTGCCCCTAGTTATTATAGAAGGATAGAGTTATATAGAGTTGCCTAAAGAATTATGGGACAGAACTAAGCAAATAGAAGGGCGCGAAAGAGCTATATTATCTAAGAGCCGCCAGTCTAAAGTTTCTTTTACTACTCAGCTAAGTAGATAAGAATAGTCTTATTTAACCAGAATAGAGTCTCCTCGTTCGCTATTTCGGGTTTATAGTAAGGGTAAGGAACGTATATAATTACCTACCGCGCCTTCGTTTTAAAGATAAGAAGTTTTAGAGTTTCGGAAGTCGTTAAGGGACAATAACTTAGGTGGAGGAGGTATATAGTGGTGTGATTTAGCCCCTAGATTTAACATCTAGATTAGGTATAGCTTTAGGAGAGCCTAGGCCTTATATAAGTTATATAGATCGGTCTAGAGCCCTTAGAGTCTTTAATAACTCGGATAGGCATAACGGACACATAATATACTCTTTTCTTTCTTTCTTACTACCTGTTCTACTAACTAATAATAACTAACTAACTAACTAACTGACTGACTGACTAACAGACAGACAGATAGCACTGTGACTTTCCTATCTTAGAGAGGTCGTACCCTCCCACACTATTACTAGCTTCTTTAGGTTTTATAGGCCTCTACTTTTCTTAACTATTAGCTACTAAATCCTATTTATACTTAGTCTACTTTTAGCTAATACTTAGTTTACTTTTTATCCTTAATATACTATAGATATATATTTTCTAAACATTCTTACTACTATTATCCGTCTAAGTATTCTTCTATAAAAAATCTTTTTAGTTAAAGTATTATCTAACTTCTAAATTTCTACTAGATACTAGCTGTATATATACTTAGTATTTCTATACTATTGCTTATCTAGCGGCTAATATATCCTTATTAAATACTTCTAATTTTTTTCTTTTAGGCTTTTATGTATATTGTATATATTATCTATATATGCAATCTATACTAACATATAATACACTAGATATTTTAGGTTAACTCTTAGCTTATCTTTACTCTTAAGTTTAAACCTCTATTTAGTTAATCTAAACGTTAGTTTCTTATTCGCTAATACTAAGATTTATCTTTTACTTCTTTAGTCTGTTAATCTTTTTTCTAGGTTTCTAGACGTTATAATTAATACTATTATAGACCTTATATTGGTAGTAGTACGAATACTAAAAAGAGATATAAATGGGTTGGTTAGGACAGTATAGGAGGCGCTAGCACCAATTAAGCTATAGGATAAGGGGTAACTAAGTTACGTAGCTAGTTACGTTATAAGTTTAAAACGTAGAAATATAGGAAAGTAAAAAGATAGGACGTATTAATATACTAACGTACTAATATACTTAGTGCATTTCTTAGGCGTAGTATTAAATACTTAAAGGACTATAGTTCCTACCTAGATAGTTCTCTTCTTTATAGTAAATCTTAGAATATAATTAGAGTTAATCTATTAGGCAACCACTCTACTAGTTATTATTACCTTATTAACTTTTTATTTACCTATATACCTAGCCCATTAATAAGTTTACCGTAGTTCCCACTATAAGGCTTTATTACACATTTACTACCTAGTTATAGTATTAATAAAGTTAAATAATATACTACTAAAAGCAGCAGTTATAAGGCTGTTAATAGTAGCAACTATATTTGGATTAGGCAACGACACTAATATAGCAAATACTAACTCTTAAGTGGTTATGGTTAGACAGCTATAAGAAATAATCAATCAATGGGATTAAAGCTGCTAAGATTAAGCTACTATCCATTCAACAATTCTTAGGAGAGAAGTTAAAGCTTATGGAATTGCTTATATAAATGCACTTTAAAGTTATATAAGAAGAAGCAAAGCTAGTAACGTTTATAGACTAGGTTACCTATATAGGATTATTCCTAATAGGAAGAGTACTTAAGTAGTTTAAGCCTTACCTAATAGAGGTATAGGAAAATGGTATAGCAACTACTAACTAGGAGGTATAGTATATATTTACTAGTTAGAGCGGATTTGCGAAATGCTTAACGCAAATATTTAGAGACCTAGAGATAACTACTATAGTAGAAAGAAAGCTTTAAAACCTAATATAGAGAACTTTAGTAATTATATATATAACGTAATTTTAAATATTAGTAATATAAGTCAAATAGAATAATAAGGTGCTTATAGCATAGTATAAACAGGGACTTAAAGTAAAAGTTTAGGACGTAATTATACTAATAAAAGATATAGATATACTTAGGGAACTAATAGATTAAGCGACTAAGATTAATAATAGGATCTATTAACGAGAACAGACTAAGAAGGGTTAAGATAAAGTTTTATAGTTATATAAGGTGTAGAGTATATAATAACTAAGTTAAAAACTATAGAATGGCGTAGAGCTAATAAACCTAAGTGGTACTAAAGAAGCCTATAAGAGATAAATAAAGTAACTATAGAAACCTAGAGGATAAGAATTAAGTAATTAAAGGTCTATAGAGCAGAGGCTAAACTAGGGATCTTAGTAGCAGAAAACGTTTAGGCGAACTCTATAATAAGAAAAATGGTTTAAAGAAGGAGCTTATATATATTATAGAAAATAGAATTATTTCGCCAGAGACTATAAAGATAGTTAGAGTAACTATGCAGTAAAGGGAACTAGGCTAGTAAACGATATATACATATAGAGGGATAATAGTATACTATAAGGAACCAAAGAATGTTTAATTAAAAGTTTTACGTTTTATTATAATTACGTATACCGGATTTATAAAGATACTAAGTACGGCGCAAGCTATTGGCTATAGGAGCTAAAATTATTAGAGTTTAGAGGAACTAATAAACTATCTCGCAGATCGGATAACGTAATCTATAAGCGAGTGGCCAGCACAAGCGAGTGGCTACTCCAAAAACTCACCAAAAATATAAAAATCGCTCTTTAATACTTTAACAACGGCTTAATAAAAAAATTTATAATTTTATAATTAGACTCTTATACTTATATAAAGACCTCTATTAGAGTTTTAGAGTAATTGGTTTAGCCGTTATTAATATATTAAGATTTAGCTTTTAAATTTAAGCCTAATTACTATATCTTAAGAACTACTTATTAAATTACTTTAAGACTTAAATAGAGGTCTTAAAGTATGTATAAGAGTCTAATTATAAATTTTTATAATTTATTATTAAGCCGTTGTTAAAATATTAAAGAACGATTTTTAGGATTTTTGGTGGGGTGGCCACTCGCCACTAGCTTGTGAATTACGTTATTAAGGACGATAAATTTAATATAGGCAAAATATTTAGTAATAATAAGGTAATAAGGGCAGCTTATTAAGAATATATAAAGCATAAAAAAGTTATAATAAAGGTAGAGGTTAAATCTACTATAGAAGAAGGATTAGCAATAGGGATTAAGACTCTATTAGATATAATATCTATTACTTTATAAGACGTAAGAGAAGTAGAATAGTAAACCACTTTAATACTTAATAAAGGTAAAAGGCCAAAGGCTTAAGGCTTAAAAAAAGATAAGAGTATAAGCTAGTTATCTATAAAGATAAATTAAAGCAGAAGATCTAGAAAACGAGACTTTAGTAATAAAGAGAAAGAGTTTTATAATAGGTAAATGGGGTATTTAGCCTTAGAGTTAAATAGTTAACACTAAAATAATAAGGTTTATAGATTTAGAGAATTTTATAGCTTGACGCAAACTAGAAAAAGATTAGAAAAGATTTAAAAGTTAAATTAAAGCGTAGTAAGAATAAAGAGGCTACTAAGGGTTAAGAATACTAGATAGACTAAGGGTTAGAGCACCTATATAAAAAATTACTAATAGGCTAAGAGCAGGCATTCTAAAAGTAAAGTAGCTTAAAGAATTGGAATAAGAAGAGGACCTAGGGGTTTTAACTAGATTTAAAGAATGGTATGCTAAAGGTTATAACAATGTAGTAATAATAAGATATTTCCTTACTAATAGATTATATACGCTTACGGAGCTATACTAAAAGTAGTATAGGTAGCGATATAATAATAAGTAGGAAGACTTTTATATATAGCTAAATAATAAAGTTATTTAGAACTAAGTAATTATAAAAAAACGCATAAGTTATATTAAAGGAGTATTAATTATAACGTTAAGAAATCTAGAAGAAAGATTAGAGGACTAGAGGAGTAAAAGATAAATTATAGTACTTACAAATAATAGACTAACGTTTAGATTGACTAGATAAAGGTTTAAACTTATATATAAAGATAAGCTAAAAGTTAACCTAAAGCACCTAGCATATTATATATTAATATAGATAATATATATATAAATCCAAAAGAAAAGAATTAGAAGTACCCTATAAGGATATATTAGGCGCCAGATAAGTAATAATATAGAAATACTAAGTATATATACGGATAGTATCTAGTAAAAGTTTAGGGGTTATTACGGCACTAACCTAACGTATACTGTTTTATACTGTCTTATACTATCTTATACTATTTCCTATTATTAGCTGGCCTACTACTAGCGCCTTAGCGGCTGGCCCTACTATTTATATATAATACCCCCTTTTACCTTCTTCTCCTCTTTATACCACAACGTAGTTATTTAGTCTACTTTATTACAGCACCGTAACAGTTTATAGTATCCCTAATTACGCCCCGTTATAACCTTTGTTTTTTCCTAATCTATTATTTCTGTTTTCCTAGTATAATTGCGACCTAGCGCGACTAATAATACTATACTATAAGTCCTAGACAACCCTAGCATAGTTATAAATAATCTTAGTACCATAGCCAGCCTTATAGACTTTAATTGCCTTATATAGATCTCTTAAAATAAGCGACTATAATATAGATAATACCTCGTTAGTAAATACATGCGAAGCACTCGCCTGCATTTTTAATACCTCTTATACCCACATTGCCTAGGTAATTAAAAGTAGCCTAGAGTACCCTAAGGACCTTAACGTAGCAGGAACCTTCTAGCACCTCTCTATATGTATAACTTTCCTTACTAGCGTTAAAAGCGGTTTTTAAGCCGTTTATAATAAAGGCCAAACTATAAAGTCTAAACTTAAAAAAGCTTAGCATAGAATTAACTCCCTTAAGACGCTTAAACTATATATATAATAATATAAACAGTAAGCCTTTATAAATACTTAGACTATATAAAGTCTAAGCCTTTAGATTATTATACTTACCTAGACTATTACTAATAAGAATACCGCTACTAGCTCTCCTTTTCTAACTAAGCCCTATAGAAAAAAGCATAAAGTAAAAGATCTAACCCTATTTAATAGTAAGGAATTACTAACTAAAAAGTAAGAAATTTTTAAAATATGGAAAATAAAGATATAAGGCGTTTTCTAGAGGGATGTAAAGTGCTTTAAAACCCTAATAGACGAAGTCCTCTATATATTAGATATGCTAATAGATAAGGCTTATAACTGTATTAAGCATAGCCTTAATATACTACGTATACACCTAAATAACTTAAGTAAATAGACCTTTTCTAACTAAGAGTCTATGTTTATATATATAAGGAAGCACTATAAGACTATAGATATAACCTAAGTAGTTAAAAATAAGCTAGATACCTTAAGCTAAGGTAAGCATAACTACTAGTCCTAGAAAGCAGAGCTTAATAAGTTAATAATTAAAGTAAATAAGACTAAGGAATAAAAAGTAGATCTACTTAAGAAGAATATTTCCTCTAAGATAAAGGACCTAGCCTTTACCCTTAGTTATAAAATCGGTAATGCTGATTATAAAGGCTAGAGCGAGTAGATAGATGTATTTGCTTATAACCTATAAAACTATACCTACTATACTAAGCTAAATACCGCTAAGCTAAGTACCGCTAGTAGCTATTAATTTATATTACTATAAAATGACCTAATAAACCTTAACGCTGTTAAGTTCGGTAACGGTAGTAATAGTCTCCCTAATAACGTCTAAAGATATTATATAGATAACAGACT
>Ga0307515_10002022_pt1 | contig 44847 bp, 44 predicted proteins | sample 17_EM_MG_FD_194513 | JGI IMG/M metagenome (GOLD analysis project Ga0307515, IMG submission 194513) | Populus trichocarpa ectomycorrhiza microbial communities from riparian zone in the Pacific Northwest, United States - 17_EM | ecosystem: Host-associated > Plants > Roots > Unclassified | place... | reverse complement strand
TAATGGCAGTCATGATTAGGTTCTCGGCAATGGCACCAGACGTGTCCAGGGCCGGGTAACCGCAACCTTATATAGACGACTCGCGATCTCTCTGGGATCGCTAGCGATAATCTTACCTATCAACTACCCTATTATATTACCACATCCACGTGTGCAACCGTATCTTCTCATATACTCTCATACGCGGCCATATACGGATATACGGCCTTACAGCAGGAGTAAATTAAGATTGTGGTTTCAAGTAATGATGGAGATATGGATATGATAGATAGATGGGAAACGAATATGTGAACAGATGAGGGAAATTGTCAAGCGAAACTGTGACTGTGAGAATGTTGCCTAACAGTCATTTTGGATTACTTCAGATATGCTGGTTCAACTTCACATCCAGCCTGTGAAAATACCAATATGAGATATTCCAAACAGATCAGGCTGGTTACTTCTTATGTCCCGCGTTTGCCCAGAACTTTCAAATAGTTCCCATTTCTCTATGTCCAGCTCCGTGTCTCCTTGAGTATTCAACTATCACTCGACCATATGATGTTATGTTATCCCTCTCATTCACCTTATCTCACAATGCTCAGTTAACCACAAGTTGACCATCCACCCATAATCAACAGATTCGCTGCCAGTCTTCCTTTATTGTTATGTCTGTATATTAACCAATCAATCCAACCTCAGCTCGTTATAAAGCCCCATATGTACAGATGGATCAGCTTCTGACATCACTCAAGACACGTTGAGGTCAAGTCAACTGCAATTATATCTCCTTGGTTGCATTCTGATCCAAAAGGGAAGTCTCCAATCCCAGTATGTCCTGTTTTTAATTGACCACCTTCTGATTAACTGTGTCCAGATTGACAACCTCCTGCTTAACTACCTCCAAGTATACTCTCCAGTTCACACCTTCCAATTGATCCAACTACAGCCTCCAAGTGTATCTCTAAGATGACTGGATAACAGCATCCAATATACATTCTTCAGGTCCTTCAATCACATCCTCCAAGTTCCTCTCCATATTCAGCTATTGACATTGTCCAAGTAAATCACCAAGGTGACACAACAATGGCCTGCAAGTTCATCGCTCAGTTTACATAAATGTAACCTCACAGTGTATTTCTAGTCCTGTTAATACCACTGTTACAGTATATCTCTTAGCTTTTGGTGATTGTTTTTAATATGCAGTGAGAGCTTTGTAGCACACCTGATGGCCACTGCATGTATCAAATCAGCTCTGAAATTTAAGTATTATACCATTCAAGTTCAAGAGCTGTCATATACTCCCAGAGACTCCTGGTGACAAAAATACATTTTGGTCATATAGGAGGCCAGCAAGCAGTTACATATAACAGCACCTTGGCAACTATCCTCGCTCCAGCAATATCAATTGATTGTGACATTGAAATCTCAAGTTACAGAAGCAAATAATGAAGCTATAACAATATAGCTTTCTGTCAGATAATAGTCTAATGATCAATATATCCAATATACTATACAGCTACAAACTATCAGATATTACCATATATGGAGTATATCTATATCCAATATTGCAACTGATATTTATTTACCTTAACTCTGTAGGCTACTAATATGGCAGCAGCAATGCATTTCATGTTGTCAAAATATCTGACTATTTGTATACTCATGCTTATTAGCAACATGTAAAATCATTTGGAACACATAACTCTACAATACAGCTATTCGGACCACCTACACTGCTCCATCCAGATGCTACCAGCTGATCCCTTACTGCCTAAGTGCAAAATGATTTGCTCTCAGGTGCTCTGCCATGTGTCAGGTGTGGACAAACAGAGAACAAGTGTATTCTAAGCAGTATGAAGTTGTCTTCAGAATGCTATAAAATGAAACCTTTAAGTGGGTACTATTTCAGAGCTGCTGGGATTACAACACTAGACTCCAAGATGTGTTGGGTGCACCTGAACCCAGATACACTGGGTGGGATGATACATAATGTTAATATCAAATAGTACAATTTGATAAACTATCTTACATCTGCACACCTGAATTGGTGATTCTGGTTTATATACAGTCTGGTAGATAGCAAGATCCACATGATTAATTGCATGATATACACTATCAATGCTGCCAGATGCAGTATTCTCCCGCACTACATGTGTCACTCCCACAATTGCTCCAACAGCTACCATATGGATCATATTACTCTGTTTGAAAACCCAGATGAACCCATTAACACAATCAGTCTCATCATGTGGAAATTTTGGTTTCTTGCAATTAACACCACACATTCCAGAGCTTGAGTACATAATACCCCTTGTTGTGTATACTCAATTCTGTGAGAAAACCTCAATGGTGTGTTTCTGGCAGACAGGCCCTCAGGAAATTGGAGCATTTGATTCGATGAAGTCTGGCTGAAGTATAGTACAGAACTAGCTGGAATGTGTCTTTAGATGGTGTTATCAAGATTATTGTTTTCACATTGGATACACTCTACACAGATGTTATGAACTTTGGAATTGATCACTTGATTGTCATGTCTATATTCTCCTGTGCAATCAAGTCCCAGATGCTCAATTGAAGTGCAGTTGCAAACTGGTTGACAGTAATATATTGGCCCACTCTGCAGTAAAATAAATATACTGTAATTGAGTACATTATCATCATATCCAAGGACGAATCCACTAACTGCATGTGCCCAGTCCACTTCAATTCCTGCCTGGAATCACTATTCAAAGATGGAAAGACCAATATGTGGAAATTTCGATCAGAGTGAGGTTAGCTTCATACTTCTCCACACTCCACCGATATGGATTTCACACAACTTCTGTACTTGGTGTGTCATGCGACCGAAAAAGAGGTTTTTCTGAAATGACTAGAGATGGTTTAGATGGGCTCTAGGTGTACTTTGCTATTTGTCAGTAGTAGACGGTGAGCTGAAAACATTTGTAGAGTCATTATTGTACCAGTCTTGTAGTGTAAGATATGCCAGTGTCTCTTCCAGATTGTCCAGACCAGTACACTGGTCAGTGTGCTTGATCATCAGTTGACTGTAATTGACATTGGTGATAGATTGATATTCCTCTTTCTCCATTGTGATAAGAAGCCATTCAGAAATATCGGTAATCAAATTGTACACTGAACCAATTCAGTGAATTCACTTTGATCTATTGCACGCAAGTTGCATCATTGGATACCTATGATATGTTATTCGGTGTTCAATAATTTTCTGGTGCTCCTGAATGCCAATTGTTCCCCTCCAAACTTCCAAATTGATGAAGTAGACAGATACTTCTTTCTCTCACTACTTCTGCTCATTCAAGGTGATGCCATAATTCTCTCTCCCCAGCTGGTCAGACATGCCCTCTGGATCAGCCTAGCTCCAGGTCATGGTAGCAGTCCCAGCAACAGATACATTGATCTGAGTTTGCACAGGCTTCCCGGGGAATATGTTTGCTATGCCTCAAGTCTCATCTTCTGCCACTGTGTCCATTGGCATTAGATTTTTTTGGAGCATATGCTTCTGGGACCAGTTGCCTTAGTACAGACTTACTACAATAGTTATCGCTAATGATGTTGGAACAATTCATTGTCATAGTTCTGTTTAACAGTTGTGACTTGATGGATTTCACAGTTCAAATCTCTCAATTGCGTTCTGATCATCAACATCTGATCTGATAGATGCTACATTCCAAGCTCAATTCATGCACACATGACATTTCCTACGGTGTGTTGTGGTAACCTATTCAGTCCCATACAGAAGCACCTCCATCCCAGCATAAGTCTTATGATTCTTTACTTCCCATCACTGCTATGATGCCCTATCCAACAGGTTATCTTCTGTGGCTGTTGCAGACTTCGATAATTTCTGTTATTTCAAGTATGGATCTTCTTGTGACATTGCTTCAGTGCATCGTCTCATGATGTGAGGGAGAGATCAGAGTCATTTTGTTGGCTAACAAGTGGAGAGAATTCACATAATGCCTACACCGGTACATTTACTATTGCAAGAGAGGCTGTTTCTGCCACAGTATTCCCATTATCCTTGGAGCAGACAAGATTTGGAGTGCAATTCACACTTTGTGTTCTGATCATTCCACAGATCTCTTTGCCTTGCCAGTTGGCGCTTGTCTATTAAGCAAATGGTTTAAAGATGCACAGGAGGGCAGAATATGGAGATATCGATGTGGATCGTTTGTCAAATTGCACATTGACATTTCTTCATTTTAGATATTCGAGCTACCAGTTCATAAAGTCAATAAGTAATCCTGTGAACAGCTGCTGGAATTCAATAGGCTGTCAATGCTGTTAGACATTGAAGAGAGGGTATTGCCAGAACCAGTTGCGAATTAGATGAATACCTACTGTGTGCGGAGCATGAGCATTAGTATCCTCGTTCAGTTCCAAGTAACTATGCTGATCTCTTGAGCTATTCAGTTGTCGCAATGTTGGATGCGCCATCAGCACACTGTTAGACATTTCATATATCGGGCATGAGCCATATGAGACTAGCGCAACAATAACCTGTTCTGGATAATCCCCAACACACACAGATAACAGAAGATAACGGTTTTGCGTAAATTTATCTACACAATCCCACGTTCAGTAAGGACCACTGATAGCAAAATGCCGAAGTGGAGACAACACAGTGCCAATAACAATATTCCATGCTTTGTCCATCATATTGGAACATTGTAGTGGACCTCTATTCAGACCAACAAGAACTGATGTGTATGTATCCACTGTATGGTGGATATCTTTGCCATGATCAGTGCTGGTGAGATAAAGTAGCCGGGCATGTTATTTGCCAGGAAAGTTGGTCAAGTGGGTCTTGTCCGATGCACCAATGATCTGCACAATCGTCAATCTGGTTGGAGATTGGTCCTGCATATTGCCCCCCCAACAGGCCAGTGTCCATCCCAGTGTAGATTCAGTGACCCAAATAGTCAGCAAGGTGCATCTGTTCAAAATGGTGGCTTGTCTGATATGGGAAATTTACTAAGAGTAACAGGATACAGTTGAAAATATTCCTGTAGTATAATATTCTGATGATCCAGAAGCCACCTTCAATCCTACTATACTCACCACATCTGAAATCGAGTTAAGAGTGAAACCTTCGCAGGGCATCTTGTGTTTGGAATCTTTTGAATCTAAAGTTGTCCAGTCCACACATCAGTGGTTGCTCTAGTTCAGTTTTCATTTACGGTATAAATGATTGGGCATGTGGAATGTCATGTGTAGACTGAAATCGATTGGATACATTCCATAGTTTGGTGACTTTGCAATGCTTGTTGTATTATGCAGTTGCTTCACTATATACTTTCCACTCCTCATTTTCCACTTCAGTTGCTTCCCTATGAGCATTTGTCTTGGTTACATCAATGTGCAGGTAAGATTATGCCTCTGTGGGCCACTTGGTTCATGATTGGGTGAATCGTCAGGCGGTGGTGCACTTGGTATGTTGTCTATGTGTAGATTATGAGTTGACAACTTGTCAATGACCATTCAGAAGCACCATCTGTTGTTAAACCCTGATCCCTCAGAGTGATCCCAGCCAGCAGGTGGTAGAATACTTGTGGATAATAGACCTTCATTCACCTATAATGGGTGGTACCATTGATTGTAAGCAACGAGTTGGTTCACATCAAATGATTTCTTTTTGCAGATGCAGGATTGATCGTGTCTCCTTTGAGTATTGACGATATTTGAAAAGTGCTTCATGTTCTGATGAGTCCCAATAAAGCTTTGGGGAGTATACTTTGTGGCTGGCCATGAGCCTCAGGGATACTTGTTTCACAGCGAGTTATATAAGCTCACTGTAACTTATTCACAGCCACATCACCTCTCACCGAATGTTGGAGAGGGTAAAACAATGCCACCTCAAGCTCCACTTTCTTAATAAAGTAGGATATTTTGTATAAAATCTTGTTTAATACTTCTGCACATTATCTGCTGAAAATTGTTAGCAGAGACAGTCTCTTTTGTCTTCACTGTAATAAACATTACATACCGTTCATCAGGTGCTGCTATAATCACTGTGATCAGCCTTATCATATACTATGTCATGGTGGCATTGTCCAGTTTGACCGTGTGATTAAGTCTTCAGCAGTGGGTGTTGAGGGGTACATTAGATTAATATATTCCAATGGTAAGTATCTGAGCTGGCTGTACGTCTGTTCAATCATCAATGACACCTGATTGGCTTGTGAGATATTGTCTTCAGTGAAAATCCTTGACTGATTGGTGGTTTGTAAGGAAGGATAAAACAAAGTTCACACTGGGAGCACATAGGGAAGAGAATACTCTTGTTGCTCTACTCACCAGCCTGTTGTTGAATGAAGTTGCAGGTCATCCACACACATTGTCAGTGTAATGTCCCTAGTCTTGTTAGTCTTGAAACATGATACAGTTCCTGTTGGGTTCCCGGAGATATCATGCCATATCCCGTCAATGACCTTTCACATTCATGAACGACACATGGGTCAGATTCTATCCAAGATCCTCATAAACCAATTTGCGCATATACTAATCAATGACAGGATCTGTATAATTTCTGTTTCTTTTTCTCATCTTGGTTTCATGAATCAATGGTGCAGTAAAGCACCACAGTGTCTGACAAATGGAGCGACAGATAAGGCCTTCATTTGGCTGAAGGTCAGTGCAACCATCTATATACTCAACTATACTCCAGTATATTCTTAATCACAAATTGAAACAATATGTGTTTAACACCATCTTGTGCACATAGGATATCAACAAATGGATGTCCGCCAAAGAAAACCTATTTGGCTGCTACCAGTTAGCGATTTGGCTTGCAACAATATCCTGATAAGTATTCCAGATCATCAAATATGAATTCTGGAAATACCCTAAACAAAGACCCCCAATTGAGGCAACCCACAAATGTGTTTCCTTCCCTGATGGGGTATCGTTGCCCTCCCTCCCCTCCACCATTTCCAGGCACAGCCCACTTCAGCCATTCTACCCCAGTTCACATGACACTACGCTCATACCAAAGCACTTGTGCAATCCAACGATAAATGCGATATGGGCCGCCATGGTAAGCATATGATTCTTGCGCAGGCCGTTATAGTGGACATTCCACGTCCCCACTTTAACAATTGGCGGCACAAAGGGGGTCATCTCCAGGTGCACCCCGAGTACATCCAGCGCTGCCTGGAAACAATCCAGTCTTTTGGCTTACATTGTCCACCTCTACTTCACCAGTACAACATTGTGGTTCACCTGGCAGACCCCCAGAAGCCACCCAATGAAACAGTTCAAGCTAGTAGCAGAACCCTGCAGAGCCAATGTCAAAGGCATTTCCAAATGGCCTCCAATATCAGATCTTTGCAATGATGAACATGACCCAGATGGTGAAAGCAACAATTCATCAGATATGGGTGGAGCCGCCAGCAAAGCCCCAATTGGCTGGAAGTAAATGCAACTCTCCTTGATGCAATTTGCCAATGGGATGGTGCTGCCCAACTTTAGTACCTTCGACATGTGGTACAAAGTATGAGTGGCTGGGTTGCTGGAGAGAGTACATTAGTTGATTACAGAGAGAGAAATCAATCTGAAACAGCATTGAGATTGATCCCTGTATTGTAAGATGGTCATTGCAAACCTGTTAGTGACTTTTGAGCACAAGCTGCCTTTGGAAATAGTTGATATTGCCGAATATATTGTGCAACAGTGGATTGACATCTGATTAAAAAATGTCAACGCGAAGTTTCGGGGGCAAGAAAGAACAGACAGCAAGGTAACAAGCAACTGGTAATGGATTTGCGAAATTCTGCTCCCTACACTGTGCACCGCAACCACCCACGATTGCTAAGTACAATATTCTCAGTTATGATTCATCTGGTGCTGAACTCCAACAATGACCATACCTCACGGAAAGCAACCGCAAGCCTCACACGCATATGTGAGGCACAGGGAGGCACTTGTTGATAAATCCAAAACGAAATGTTGCCTGAAAGGAACATACTACATAACTGCGATACAGCAATACGTGTTGAAGCAGGAAGGATTGGACAAAGAGTATGTGAGATTATACTCATCTGTGCAAATGATCAATAACTCCTCACATGGTTATTGCAAGCAACGTTTCTGGGTTGCCCGGCCGGGGTCCAGGTTAGAATCAGAACCGTGGCCCCAGTTCGGTTCTGGAATCGCCAACGAACCGAACTGCCCAATGGAGTGCGATCCGAAACCTGAACTGCACATAAAACTGCAGATTATTGGCCAGGTTATATGTATAGCAGAGCTTCATTTTGGCAAACCCAGGACTTTGGCTCCAATTCAGTAGTTGAGTTCTGAGTGTATCACAATATAATATATCCATAAAAGATGCAGTTTTAGATGCTCTATCACCTCCTGTTCTCCAATGTGCAATCCGATCAATATTCGTTGAGTCACTGCGAAAAAATCCCCAATTTTCGGCATTATTTCACAGCGACTCAATGAATATTGATTGGATCGCAAATTAGAGAAGAGGAGGTGAAAGAGCATGCAAATCTGTATCTTTTATATATATATCATAATGTGATAAGATCTGAACTGAAATACTTAATTGGAGCCAATGTTCTGAGTTCTTTAGAGTGTGGAACTGGCCAAAAAACTGTGGATTCGGTGCGGATTGGTGTTTTGATGCGGTAACACCTGTTGCAACCGTTGCAGTTCGGTTCCAACCCAGACCCGGAACCGAACTGCAGATTTGGAACCATTGCTAACATTACAAATGGTCAGATCTTGTACAACAGTATCGTTTGTATTCCCTGGAAGCTGAAACTGGGAAGCAGTTGAGACAGCTTTGACAGAAATAAACAGAGCATCAGGGAAGATTAATGTGGAGAATCTAATTAGACCGGCCAACGGATTACCCACTTCCCTGGTCACCATTAGATATGCCATGCAACAGATCAGTATCCCTAGATATTGTAGATATCTGATGCCAATGAAACAGTTGAGGACAACTAGGCTGATGAGATCAGGATTGGTGGTAGTAATAATGTAAGTTCCGACTGAGTGAAAGGAATTAATTGTATTCCACATATTTATTGTATACAAATTCATCTCTGTCAAATACCTAACATTGCTCTGAATATCGGTGGTTCCAGAGTATGAGCCCATCAACCCAACTCCCCTCAGAATACCTGAAAGAGAGCGTTGATGATGACAAGATGACTGACCAATGGGCATGGGCAGTTCAAGAGCCAGTGGATGGCAAGGAGGTCCTTGAGCCAGGTAATACCAGTTCAGAATTCAGCACTGGTTTCTATAGACTCAACAACACATGTCAACATGAGTATCCGGATGAGGCAGTTAGGCAGCTGAATGCCTATCCCATTCCTCAACCGATCAATGAATGTGTGTATGTGAACAAATATTCATTTCCGTGTCTTTCTGTAAGCAACATTGTGGTGCGCCAGATTTGGGCAATATGGAACATTGTGAAGAGATAAGTGTGAATTCAAATATGCCAGGAGGGCTGGTCACAGATGAAATAGGCCTCAGGATGATGTTAACCTTAGTGGCAACAACTATGATATTTGCATTGGTAATGGAGGAAGTGTGCTGGGGTGACCACTGTCAATTGTAAGGGGGAATCCCTTTGAGGAATTGGTGAATGTGGTTCAGATCGACCATCCTGGGATTCCTGCTGAAGAAGGAGAATCATATCGCTCATTGAGACTGAATTCAGTAACCCCCCACCCGGTTGAGATCCAAACAACTCAACCTCAGCACATACTGTATGCCAGGAACCAATTGAGGTGGTCACAATGTCCGGAGAATTGGAGATATTCAAGAGTGTTATCGACATCATGAGATGTGAAACCTATTTCGAACTGGTTAACTTGTTGGACATGGCAAATGCACAACTCACACAGAAGAATCTGAACACATGTATTCACAAGCCGTAAGACCAATGGAATATCCACCATCTGTCGTGTAATACTTTATGATCCAGAGGGAGACAGGTAAGCAATGGCCTACTATCCCACTCGTGAAAAGGTTTTGCAAGATTCGATATGTCTAATGGGAATAAGACCACATTAATATCAGCCGGTTGATTGCAATGAATGTTAGATTTCAGTTCAAGCTTCAAGTCACAGCAACACCAGGATTCCATTCACATTTGGATTGGTGCAATCAGATGATGTGGCTGTTTTCCAGTGCACCTGAAGATCGAGAGGATAATACTGTGATGGAAAATCACATTGCCTATGCACTGCATTCCATGATGAAGTGTGTGATGCATGCCATTTGGACTGAAGACAACAAAGCACTTCAGGGTGCGGCACGCCCAATTATCCCAATCACACAGTGCTGATCAATTAGATGGTATTGGAATCGAAGCTTGCGAATGGGAAATCCCTGGGTTAAGTATGATAGACACTGCATGCCTTGTTCATCTCAAATGGCCTGAGCAAGACCAAACCCATTGGAAGACACTTGTGGATAGAATCGCTTTGTTTGGGCCTTCAGCAGGATACCGGGTGGATAGATGGCTGCTAGCATGATTCCCATTAGTATTGGGGGACACCAATGATTGCAACAATGCCTCAGAACAAACACACAATAAATGGCCACTTGATACTTGGGTGGACTCTCCACTTTTCCAATCACTAAGAGCCACATTTCTGGCAATGCATGTCATAGCACCTGAGATGTACACTGAATACGATGCAGATGAAGCAATTATTGTGGCTCTTATGAATGAACCTGAAGGCAATGAAAACACCTAATTTCATGCACCTCCTCCTTAAACCATGCCGTCTGTTTGTCTTCTGCCTGGCCTAATCCATCCTGCTCAGTGGTACCTCCCCAAGATATTTGCAGATTATTTAGATTTTCTCTAAGTGTAGGTGAATATGAGCAACAAGGAGTGTACAGAAATGCTGCTCAACTTCCCTGATTCACCAAAATCCTTCCATGTTTGTAACTGCACACAATGTGGGCAGGACAGGTCTATATCATACAGCAGCAAACATTGCAGTAATGACTCTGAAGTTGTGTGCAGTGAATCCGCAGTGCCAGGCAATTGCACTGGTTGTCTAGTTGGGACCAAACTGAGTTCCATACACATGGCTGTTGAACACAGGACCCAGTGGCTATGCTGATAGAGCGACTGATCCCCACCTGCACTCGGGAGTGGCATAAATGCAAGACCTCTATCGTGTGATGAGCTAAGCAAATATCATGACCTCCGTATATAGGAGATTCTAGTATATCATCCAGACCTTATGAAGTGGCCATTGAAGCATGGAGATGTGGTGCTGTCAAATGGTGAAAATGTATGATAATCATCAGGCCACCGCAATCAAAACATGTCTTTCAAACTTTCAATCAACACAATTCAACCAACAGAATCAGAATAGTCACAATGTGTTGAGGGTAGTGGACTCGACAGGATCAATGTAGTATGGTTCACTGTTTGATTCCCTTTCATGTTAGTTGATTATATAATTAAATTTGAAATAAAGTCAAAGATAAACATACAGTTGGTGAAGCAAATAATAGCCTCATTTGAATGATCTAATATGTGATGAAATACAGGTGCAGCTGTTGAATGGGGGACAGTAGATTGAACTTGTTGGAAGGAAATCATTAACTGAGGAAAATTCGGTGGTGTCTTATATTGGTGATTGTGAGAATTGTTTGATGTTGCAGAGACTCCTCATCATTTTCATCCATGGTCACAGTGCAAGAGTGACACCTGACGATCTGCAACAGAGTCGAATGTATATGTTGAATATTTCAGGTCTGCCGGAACCTCCAATGGCGGTTCAAATCAGTTGATACTGTTATATTTCAGACCTACTGGAAACAAGAGTCACAAAAGCATTCAGGATATTCAAAGCATTAACTGTATCAAATAGATTACAGTCAATTGCACCAGAGAATCCCTGTCACATCTCGAGTATGATTGTAATATATCCTGCACAGCATAAGGCGATAATCCTACGATATAAACACAGCCTATTGGATATCAAGTTTGTGTGTCATATCTTGAGTTCTAGCTTCAATATTCCAGATTCGACCAAAGATTATGTAACTGAGGATTACATCACTTATAATTGATGTTCAGGTACACTCTAGATTCACTGTCCAGTTGAGTTTAATGGTGTTAGATTTGACTCCCCATACATACTGTATCTATAAGGCCAATTTTGACAAGCTGCCAGTCCTTATCAAGAAATGATTGCAGTCCACCCATTCCTCTGAGTAACTGAAGTCAAAATACTGACTTAGTATTACCCTTGAATGTTTTTTTTGGCTTCATACCAAGCATATTTTCTTCCTTCCTGAACGCTTTTGAGTCTGTGGCTGCCAGCACAAATAGATTGTCATCATTCAGATACTAAACGTATGGCTGCTGGCAGATACTGACACTCGGCCCCTGGTAATATTGGAATCTACCCTGTATCGGTATAAGTAGACCACAGCAACAATGCCAAAGCTGTCATGGTCCATACCAACGAACTCTATGAATGCAGGTGTCCACCACCCAGACACATTAACTGCAGAGGCCTGGGCTATAAGTAACTACAGATATCGGTGTATTGAGTAAGATGTATGTTCCAATCTAGGTTTCAAAGACCATAACAGAGTTTCAATCATTCAGACTCCATATCCAAAATGCTGCTAGATACCATAGATCTCACCAGAAAGCTTCTGCTCAGCAATGCTGCAGATGGCCGGCAACTGCTGCTCACCCTGTATACTGCACTTCCTCAAAGAGACTTCAATTTACCAAGCTGCTAATGCAGACTTACCGCCATTCTGACTAGGTTCCATATTTCAGCACCCAAAGAATAGTACCTTAAAATCAATTATGCGAGCCAACTTCTACCCAGCGTGCTCAAAGAGATAGTATCTAACAGGCAGGGACTCCCCAGTCACTCATTGAGCAACCGGTAGCTCCCACAGTGGTAACAGGGCAGAGCAAGTTGGGAGAGGTCATATCCTCAACACTGTGCCACACCTGTTGGAGTATCCAATGGCAATTCATGGAAAGAGTAGTTCAGGCGAGAAAAGTATAGGAAGAGGGTCAGAGGGTATGAAAGAGTACCCAGACATGTGGAACCACACATATTATGTGGATCTACAAAATCTCGAAAAGATTGAGTGTGAACAAGATCTGGAAAGAGTGTGTGTATATTTTGTTGTATGATAAGATGATGTCCATCGACTCCAGAGTGGCCCAAATATATACACCTGGTCACGCAGTCCAGCTCCGTTATCCCTCTACCTCTATATGCCCTTACAGTCTCTCAGTCCATCTCCAGTATCGCTGAATCACTGTTTGCAGCTCATTGGCTTCCACCTGCCAAACTGTGTGGCAGTAGTGGTGAGAAGTTGATTTTCCTGCCACAACACCTTTCTGGCGCTTTGTGCAAAGCACACCTCCCCAATTTGGCCTCATATAACCTATACCCAAACCCGACAGAACATACATATGGCATACACCCAATAAATGCACACAGACTGAGAGGACAATCATAAAGCCAAAAGAAAAACATAAGAACTCTCACTACTTGCACACTTGTGTTTACCTGCCACCGGCCATTTGTTCCAACTTCTCCCTTGCATGCTTGCAAAGGACCAGATGTTGCCAAGCCAACAATCTAATGGAACTATCACCTCACACATTGCCAATATGGCAGCTGTGGTTTGACACTATTCATCTTCCAACAGATCAGGGTCCCGATATACTGCTTGGTGGATGATGGGTACATCGAGGCCATGCCAGTAATGGAAGTATTGCATATGATCTTGGTCATCGGTGTTGGCTTTGGAACCGCTACTTTCACTGCGCGGAATTGCAGGCAGATTTGGTTCCTGGGTACGCTTCTGTTGAATTGTAGCCACTTCTCATATCTGCTGGGATAGATTAGACTGTCCTTCAGTCTGGGGTAGTGTTGGCAGAGGTCTACCAGCTATTTCATTGCTTGTGATTTCGTCCATTGGGTGGAGAGGTGCTGCTTGGTTATGTCTCTTATCCTGCTGGAGCTATTGAGAGCCTTAAGGAAGTCATTGCAATGTTTGTATTTCAACATCTTCCAGTAAATGTCAGCAAAATGTAAATCTGATCCTGAAAGCTGCTGGGAGTATGTGGAAGTTGCCAGACTGGGATCCCAGGATGGTTGAATCCGGGAGTTGGCCGGACCGATGCAGTGGCCTTTAGGACCACGCGGGATCACGTGTGGCAAACCTCAGAGATGTCTGAACCGATGGAGTGGCCCTTCAGGTAACCCTGGGAGTGTTTGTGACAAATCTGTAAGCATACAGAAAGGCCATTGGAAATCTCAGGAGCATATCAAAATGCAGACAACAAGTTTCTGAGTACGATAGAATGCATGTAACACGTACTGGGGTTGAATCACCATCTGTGCACCTCAAACTCTTAGTCACTACTAATCATTAACCAATTTTTCAACTGATGTATTCAGTTCATATTCCCATAGATGTCTCTGTGTATCTATGTACCTATGTATCTATGTAGGGATCAATCGAAACACAGCATAGCTGGACTGGGTACAGGTAGTGCCTAAGAACAATTGAAGATGCACCAGAAAATGGCAATCAAGTGAACTGAATGATGCAACAGGAGTCAGTGATCAAGTAAGTTTGGAGATGCACATGCAGGCGGTGAGGGTGCGAGTGTAGGGATGGATATGCAGGCCGTGATCCAGCGCATGTGGAGATGCACTATTAGGCCCTGTTTGTGGGAGTTTGGAGATGCACTTGGAGGCCATAATTGTGCTAACTTGGAGGCCATGAATGAGTTAGTTTGGAGATGCACTTGGAGGCCATGGGGATGGGTACTTGGAGGATGTGATCTAGCAAGTTTGGAGATGCACTCAGAGGCCATGATCAAATGTCACAGGTGGAGTCAGTGGATGAGTACAATTTGGAGGCTGTTGATCCAGACATGGTTGATCAGAAGGTGGTAGATTGGGAGGCGAGACAGGTGCTAAGTCTCCTTTCATCAGTTATTTAACCCAGAACAATTGGAAAGTGACAAGTTGACTTGCCCATTGAGATCTCGTGGAGAGCTCGCTGGTGGCACTTGAACTTTAAGGGAGGCATGCCTGATGCAGATGCTACAGGCTGGGATCAACGATTCATCGTAAGAATGAAGGAAAGATGGTGAATCATGTGTGGATGCTGTACTCTGTGAACGTGGCACTCAGTGAATGCTATACTCATTCTTAACTCATGATCATGGCATGCAGGTATAGAGAGGGATTACTTGACTTTGAATTTTGCGATGATGGTAGAGTTATGGACGAGAAAGAGTGAATGGGGATGATGATGGAAAGCATATGGAGGATATGAGGGGATGTGGGAAATCAGTGGTGCAACTTCACAGATTGGGCATAGAATACCTCATACCAGTGTGCTAACCAGCTAGATGGGGTGTCATACCTGCCATATCGTGAATGATTGATTGACTTGCACCCAACATTCTCTTACGTCCAAGATTCACATGATGATTTCCGCTATCTCTTTTCATCTCTCTCTTTCATATCCTCAACTCTACCCTCACCTGAGAACACAAAGTTAAGTCATCGCTCTGTGTCTCTCCATGTCATAATCATGACTTAACACCAAGTACAGCATCAACTCAAGATCAACTGTCTCCTGTTCCCAGTCAGTCTCTCATCTCTCATCTCTCGGTAGACCACATTGTACTCTACTCACTACATTTCCACAATATCAAGGTATGTAAGCAATTGAGCCTCAGCTCCAGTCATGCCTCCCAATTGATTGACTCCAGATCAACCACCTGCAGATCAATCACCTCCAGATCAACCACCTCCAGATCAACTGCCTCCTGATCAACTGTCTCCTGATCAACTGCCTCCTGATCAACTGCCTCCAGATCAACCGCCTATAGATCAACTGCCTCCATAGCGACCACTTCCAGATGAACCTTATCCAGATTGACTGTCTGCAGATTGACCACCTCGAAATCGATGACCTCCACATTCTTGTGTAATGTCCCTCGATTATGGCTGCTTAGTATTTACCAAAATGTCGTGCAATCATGGCCTCCAAGTTCACACAATTACAGCCTCCAAGTATATCTCTAAACTCACATAATGACATCCTCCAAGTGCATCTCCAAGCTCACTCAATTACAGCCTCCAGGTTTACCCAATCATGGCCTCTGAGTGCATCTACAACCTGCTTGCTTACCACCTCCCAGTGTCTCTCTAATCTCACTTAATCACAGCCTCCACATGAGTCAGGATGTTCAATCAACTCACAACTCCAGGTGCTCCCCTGATTGCACTTGTATCCCATCTGCAGCCAGATTGACCATATATATATATAGAGTGAGACTTTCATACTTAATTCATACCATATTGTGATGTAGTGAACCTTCATGTGATTGAAACAAAGCCGAATATGATACCTGAAAAGGCTTGTGGTGTTGGGCCCGTAAGAACCAATGCTGTCAGAATATCACTTCCATTTTATAGTCTCCCGCAGAGCTGCACTGATGACTCATCAGCTACTGTTGAAGTTTCCAGCAGCTATTTACAGAAGGTATCAACTGCCATCGAAATCTCCCACTGACCTGTGCTGATGACTCAGTTCCTCCAAAATAAGACCATCCAACAAGGCAAATATCGTAGTATCTTAAATGCAACACCTCAACTGCAGGTACATTCAGGCACACCTGAGAATACATTTGCAGCACCTGGGACCAGATTGTATAGCTTGAAGGGGGCCTGGAAGCATCGAGAATTACATAGGAGTCCTGGTGAGGTGGATCTGAGTGTCTGGGAGGTATTCATGTGGCTTCTGGACAGTTGCACCTGTTGCTGATGCAGGTTGCTCTCCTCAGTGTTGGTTAGTGATGCAACCCGGGCATTGGCAGCATCAGTAATGTGGCCAAACAGATCATAAATCACAAGCATTCAATTGGATTTTCATTGGGAGGGATTGTCCGGAAAGGTGATCTCCATGGCGACTTGTACCAATCAGACAAATGATTTTGAGAAGAAATCCCTGCTGAGTTGTGATTGAGTCCCCAATGAAAGCTATATTGGAGAGGAATTAATAGCAACAGTGAAGATATCTGAGAAGGTGATATACATAGGAACAGTGTTAGTGGTGGCTGCAGTGGCGGTGGCTGTGGGAGTGGTGGCAACTACAGTTAGGGGGGCTACCTGCGGAGGTGGTGTCTACTGCTCGGGTGGAGTTGACTTTGATAGTGGCAGTGGTGAGGGTCAAGGCCACTTTGACATCAGTCGTGTCACTAAGTGCTGCAGCCATGTCATTCACTGATGTAAATGTCATACTGTTTGCTTGTTGTCAGTTATGATTGAGATAGCAATAGTAGGTGCAGTTATCAGTATGTATAGGAAGATGGATGGTACAGTACTGTGGCTGACTTTCCTTAGTGTAATAGCATGGCTACATGTGCCATGTGCAGGGCCGGGTAACACCCGCTTGAAATATTGTTTGCTCACCAGAAGCCTTTGATCTCCAGCAATAATCATAGTTTAACTACCTTTATACAACTCTACAATATTGACATCCACATTTGCAACCATATCTACAGATATATCCTCATACAAGGCCATATACAGGCTTATGCCTTTACACTATTATCACTTGTATAATTTCAGATGTGTTTCACATACAGAATTTTATAAATTCTCCCTTTCCAACACATCATGATGCGAGGTCTATGCTTAAAATGTCAGCAATAATTGGGATTTATAATTGCATCAGCGAAGTATCATGATATGTGTGTCGAATTGTGATTAATGGTAACATAGAACATTTCATGCTGATTTCACAGGCCGATTGGTCAGAGATGCATTGCAACACCTGAGGAGATGTCATGTATATTTGTCAGCAACAGATTTCAGAAGCAACTATGCTTGGGAAGTTCACCCAATTGAGATTAATGGTAGCAGAGACAATTCTGAGTTGATTCAGGAGCCACTTGGCCAGGAGATGCAGCAGCGACCAAGTCGGTCGATTCAATAGCAGCAAGCTCTGGTAAGAATGACAAGGCTATAAGTTGTGGCATCAATGAGATCTGATAAGTTACCATCCAATTAAGTCAATTGATGATTACCAAGACAATTCCACAGCACATTTGCGGCACAGTGTGATGTCACCGGCCATCCCAAAGCCAGTCTTACCTCAGTTGACTGATAGTAGTCTATTGACTACGGTTGGTCACGTCCCTCGAGCAAGTGCACCTACTGAGGATCAACGCAGGGTTACCAGATTCAGGTAATTCCCATCTAGGAATGCCACCAGTCACAGTTACACTCGCAATTACCTTCTGCAACACTCAATGGGATTATCTATGTTACTGATGATGTTAGCCATTCACTTCAGTGGCTATGGAAGTCTTACAAGGCTACATACAGTCAGCAGCTAGGCAATGGTAAAACAATAATTATCAATTTCTTTCTTGTAATGCTTGGTGGAGCCTGATATAGTGAAGCGATAATCATAGATCATGTGGCGACTTCAAATGGAACGTATAATAACCTTGAAGATTTTCAAGTGACCAGCAGATAAGGTTCCCAACTATGATGATGAATTATCACTATCAACACCAGATGGAACGACCAAATCTGATCATTTTCAAGACAGATTTCCATCAACTCCAACTCAATCTGATGGCATTATACAAATCAACAAAACGAAATCAGTTCCCCATGTGCGTCTATGCATTGGTGCAGCAATGAGGGGATATGAACAGAGTTTTATGAATATTATGGATATGATTTCAGTTTGAATTGTAGTCGGGACTCTGAGGATTCACAGGGATACCAGAGAATTAACTGGCTGGGCACTCACAGAAGACCAGCACATTCAATGTGTATTTAAGGTATAAGGATATTCAATTGATATATCTATCCCCACATGGGAATGGACATTATTTGGTTGTCAGACAGTCCGAAGTGGGTGAGGGAAGTACAGTATTTGATTGTCAGAAAGTTACAACTAAGTGTGAAAAGAACGTGATTCACTGAGTGAAATTATTCATTGAATTGAGTGCAGCCACAAGGGATACACAGTGCCAGCTGGAGACTGATAGGAGTTGCCTTGGTACCAGGCCAGGATTTGTAGTGTCAACTTGCAAAGCATACAACATCTGGCTCTGCAACTGCAGGGTAAGCAGACCAGGTGGCAGTGGACCAGGCAGGCCATCAGGTATGACCAAAGAAGGTTCCTCAATCATGGCTAGGGAGGAGTCCAATTCCGAAGGCAGCTGTAGTTCATCTATTGAAATACTAGGAGGTACTGCTATTGATGATATACTGGCCAGTGAGGAGGTCATCTACATGTTCTTTCCAAGAGTGAGAGCTCCTACCAGGCTGCTGGGACTGACCCTGGCAGGGATCGCTGATGCCAAGAGAGGTATCACGTACAGGACAGGTGAGCAAGAAGTAGCAGTGGCAGCTGTGAGAGAAGGCATCAAATGGTAAACTTGATAAACCATTGTTGGCTCTCCGAGACACAAAGGGAGACACCAGATGGTTGGTCTTGGTCTGATTTTGGCGAACCATACTTTTCTGGACTCTTGGATATTCTCCCCCACTGCTCCATATGAATTATAGATTGAAAACTGACTTTTGCAGATGGAGCCGGCCAACAACAAAGATGGTGCCAACAGACGATGGACCACTTATACTTATCCCAGCAATATACAGAGATTTCATTGAGGTTTTCAGCAAAGCCAAGGCTGAGACAGCCCCACTGCATCAGTCAATGAGCCATGCAATTGACTTGGATCCCAGCTACAATTAGCGCTATGAGTGGATTCCCCATTGATCAGAGTGGATTTGAACAGAGTGGGGTTGAATGGAATTCAGAGGGGAGTGGTATTAATGCAATTCGGTGGAATATGATTATGTGCTCAAGAGGCTGGATCTGTCATTTGGAATTATTCTTAAAGATTCCATGCCATATGGAAGAACTGATGTGTGGCTAGTTGCTTGTGATGAATGATATGTCACCGGATAGGTAATGGGACCGCAATGATGAGCCAAAAGATTCTGGCCACTATGAAGGACAGTCATGATGACATATAGATAGCTTCCGGAGGGACAGGAGCAGTTACAGTATATAGCCCATATGAGCGCTATTATGCACAAGTTGAAAATGAATCGCTGGAATGAACTTGATTACAGCTGGAGATGAAGAGTGGCCAGAGATGGATCGCTGCCACAGATGAATCGTGGCCATGGATGGATTGCAGCTGGTGTCTGAGTTGCTGCCGGAATTGGAACAAGGCATGATACAGATTGCAACCAGGAACGGATCGATGACTGGAGGTGGACTACTGGTACTGGGTCTCAGTAGACAAATCTTGGGAGACTGATGACAAGCAATCTCTTGTCCTGTACAAAGATATCGAGGTTATGCAAAGTTATACACTTTGCAAAATCAGTCACTTTGATTTCAAGCGATGCAATTGATATTGAGTCTAGATATGCAGACATATGATGCACAAGTGACATAGCTCCACCAAGTATGATACGGAGTAATATGCATCGAACTGTTCAGATCGCTTGTCACAGCACAATTCAGATATGCCGAATGAAACAGCAACATGAACTACTGACAACGCAGAATACAATCCCCGGTCAAATCCCAACTCATGCAGCAATGATTGCGATACTGCGCATCTTGAACCTGTACAAGATAAGTCATCTGTAGGTCGAGAATCATTATCAAGGGGGAAGACGGTGTTGGAATTGACACAACTGATACAATGAAATCCAGCACAAGAAGTGCATGAATGTAGCACCGGGACACACATCCACCGATACAGAAGCCCAGCAGTGGCAAATGCACATGATGAGGTAGCAACACTTGTACACAGATAACGGCAATAACTGTACACATTGAAGTGATGGCCATCGCATTTACCAATGAATCAAGAAGCTGCAAGTCCAAGTTACAATCTCAAATAACATCCTATCACTGATCCTTGGCAATCCCAACTGCAAGCCATGCCAATATCACCTCAATGCCTCAGCGATCCTGACTCAGCCCCGGCCATCCCGAGATACACAGCTGCTACTGGAAATCAACATCAGAATCAAGCTTAACCAACCAATATGGCACCCCATGAAGCTGTAATGGATTAGAAGTGGGTGGAGCTTCAACTTGCAAAGGAGGGATGACCATACCCGAATCAACACTAAACTCTACGGCATGTAATCACCATACCTGAAGTGCCGGAGAACGCACTGAAACGCACCTACCTGCAGTGAATCGCAGCTGGAGATCTGTTGATGAGGGTACCACAGAAGGGGTCACCAGCAGAGTGAACAGTCATATGTGGAGAAGTGTCAACCATTGCACTGGGGGATGAAACAATATGTGAACTCAGCAAACAACGATATGCATACCCAGGCAAGTACCAGCATGCACATCTGGAGAAGCAGTGGAAACCATATGTGGCGGAATGCTGGCAAGCACAACTAGCAATTGGAGATGATATGTGCACTAAACACTGTGCAGATGTCAAGGGTACCCATATGTTCACTAACTTGGAGGAGAATCAGTGCAACTGGAAGGGGAACAGAGAAGTGTTGCAAAGTAAAGCAAGGTTAATCAGTGCCGAGGGAGTGCATTTATGTCTACCAAGGCCATTCTGCACAAGTCCAAAAATTATGTCAGAATGTAATGCATAGTCTTCCAAATAGCATTCGAATGGGCAGTAATGGAACGGGATCATGACAGACAGTCGACACAACTACCAAGCGATATTGCCTGACCATATGGATCAAGATAATCATCAAATGACTCCAATTGACATTCAATCAGAGGATTTTCAGGAGCCCTCAACTGATGGCACTGACTGGCATGTTTACTGAATAGCTTTACAAAATGAATGCTGATTGACCAAAGTGGAGACAAATGACCCTGGGTAGTCGATTCTGAAGAAGTATGAATAGAGCAACCGACAAGTACAGGGATGTTGTGTGAGTGACCTGCTGCATGATATCTTCTGTGACACGATGTCTGGCTGACCAAGCGATACATGAAGGCAGCCAGTCTGCAAATGTAATTGAATATATCTGATATGAATAACCATATCATTATAACTTTGTGAGATAGATATGAGGTCCTATATGATTGACGATCACTAACAGCAGCAAAAAACATTTCCGTCCGGTCGGAATGGCTCTGTCAGAGTGGACGCGCTCCGTCAGAGCCGTCAGAGACACCCCGGTGGCGGATTATCCCACGCCCTGCATCAATACCATGCGTCGCGTTGCATATCACCCTCCGATTGCCGTTTCGCCGTTTCTTCTCACTCTGTTGGTCTATACGAAATACACACTCTATCTTTCCCAGCATTTGATCACACTCGCTCTTTCTACGATGTCATGAATCTACGCAATTGCGTGGATCCTCGCGGCCGGGTAGTATCATATCTTCTCACCCTCATCGCACGCTCCTTGAGCCCGGTTAACTCTTAATCATGGCATGGAGAGATAGAGAGGGATGACTTAACTTTGTGTTCTTAGGTGATGGTAGAGGAGATGGGACAAATCATCATGAGAAACTGGGACATAAGACAAATTTGTGTGCGAGTCAATTGACCATCCCCGATACGGCAGGTACGAGTCCCGATCCGGCGTGTAATTACACCGATAGGAGGACTTCCCAACCCAATCAGGCAAGTCGTACCCCTGATTTCTCTTATCTGCTCATATCCTCCACCTCGTTCTTATCTTCATCCCACATCTCTCTCTTTCTCATCCACATCTCAACCATCATTGCACAACACAAAGTTAAGTCATCCCTCTCCATCTCTCCATGGCATGATCAGGAGTTGACACCGAGTACAGCATACACCGAGTACAGCATACACCGAGTACAGCATACACTGAGTACATCACTCAAAGATTGAGTGTCTTCCCTTCATTCTCATGATTACGAGTTGACCCCTGAATGTAGCTTCAGCTTCCGGTGTCCCTCCATACACGATCGACCGCCATCAGCCAGCTCACCATGAGAGCTGAAAGGTGAAGTCACCTTGTCACATTCCCCCAGTTGCGAGTTAACTAACTGATGAAATACAGTCTCAGCACCCGGCGCGCCATCCATCGACCGCCTCCAAGTACTCGTCCAATCTCACTTGATCACGCCCTCCAAGTGTATATCCAAACTCCCTCGAATACTGCCTCCAAGTGCATCACTCAACTCGCTCGATCACAGCCTCCAAGTACATCGTTAATGAGCGACGGCGGGTGCACGGAGATACAGGTGTAACGGAGGTGGACGTTCACTCGATAGTCATCTTCGGGCGCACCTCGAATTGCTGACAATCACCGTGTGCTGCCAGTCCAGATATACCGTGTGTAGATAGGTAGCATACATACATAGATGAGAATACAAACTGAATGCATAAGTTTTGAAAATCGTTGAACGATAAGTAGTAGCTATAATTTCCAGGCGCACCAGCAGCATTCCCAAAGAAGCGGCGGCCGGAGAAAGGCAGAAACATCGCCAGGCGTTGTGTAAATGGATTCAGCATAACTGCGAAGCGTGTAACACACGTGTCATTCTGATGTGCGAACACGTCACCGAAAAGTAAAGGAGGTATGTGGGAAACGCGACCCGTCGCCCAGGCGACGGGTAGTTTGTCATTCTCCGTCAGAGGGTACAAGGTTCTGTCAGAGCCGTCAGAGCCGTCCGGAACATCCGGGTGTTTCTGACGGAAACTATGGTCGTTGCTGATGAACAACAATTATTCAAGACCAGTAGCTTCACTCTATGTAGATAATTCAAGCTAGCTGTATCTGTGTAGACTGAGCACAAATATGACTATGGGAGCAGCTTCCAATGCAGAAACAATGATTGCTGATGGGAATGGCCTGCCGAGTTGTTCACCAGAACTTGAGAGTTCTTGAGTGCTAGCACACTTGGAAGTATAGTGAGTATAACTGGCTACTGGGATCCTTACAAGTTAGATATGCCAATGCAATGGCCAATGGTGGTGGCAATGGTGATGGTGATAATGAGCAGTACGCCCCAGCCACCATGGATGCAGCCCAGTCAGGACACGGCACACACTATGATTGGGGATTTCTCTGAGATTACTGTGTCTGGTTCCAACTATGACCTACACACGGTACTGGTTCCAAGTGCAAGATTGGACAGTAGGGTACCGGACAATCCGTAGGTGGAGATATGGACGATGGTTTCACTTTGAATGTTCCATCTAGCACCTCTCTGTACTTCTTTATTTCATCCATCATGGCCGAGTACAAATGCCCATAGCATGGGTCTAACAACCTACCGAAAATATTCAACTGCTGGTGGAGTTTCCATTTCTGCCAGATGTGCTGAAAGGTTGCCCTGAGTAGTACCGATTAGGGCTAGCAACATTTCCGGACGATCACTTCGGGTCTGGGTCTGGGTCCGAACGAAACCATTGCCAAAATGGCCGTCCTGGTTTCCAATTCCCCCGAACCGTTGACTTGGGTACATTTTGAAGAAAATCTCTCAACCCTTCTGAATTGGGCTGGTTGTCAGTGGGTCACCTAGTGGGTCCATCCATGGATTCATATAAGGCTCTTGTTGTGGCAGTATGATAATGATATCGTATCAAAATCGCATATTCAACAGCCAATAATTTGTGTTGCATCGGTTGCAGTTTGCGATATCGATTATTTTGGAATCTGTGTATTTCCTTTGATATATTGTATGTTTGCTTATCAAGGTGGTCATGAGTTCTGTTATTTGCTCCAATATCTGCGCGATGCATTGATTACAAACTATCCAAGACACACAATTGTAGACGCTCTGTTGACACTCATTTTCAGGATGCGGCACGGAGCGTGTCGCTGCTGTTTTTGCCCCTAAAGGCTGCCAATAACTCATCAATGGATGTCAGCAACCAATCAGAACTTACTTTACCCAAGATGCAAAGGTTAAAATCATTGATGCTCAGTTGATGCTCATTCTCAGAATAGGGCAGTGACTGTATTGCTGTCTCTTTTGCCTATAAATGGTGCCAATATGTCGGTTATGCATAAAAGTAAACAAATCACTATTCAATTGCCGTACGTACAAAACCAAAGATCATTGACGCTCCTTTGTCGCTCATTTTGATGAATTATCCATTCAACATCTGCTGACATCGATAATTGTTTTCATAATGTTTTGAACCATTTGGTTGTCTTTCTGAGAGATTGAGACTCGGCCCTGTGGCAAAGCCTAGCCCGGTTATAATTATGCACTGTTCGCTCTCGAACTATTGAAATTCATTGATCTTGCCAAACAATCCATTGCGCCCGCTATACATCTGTCTATTGAACGATATTGCCAAGCAACTGCCCACCATTCCCCCATAGTATATCTCCGAATGGAACTCTCAGTCAAGTGACATACCGAAGCTGGTGAAACATATTGACGCATTCAGTCCTACTTTTTCTTGTTTACCTTATTCATCCTCATCTCCATTGAATTGACCATCACCAACACCATTTGAGCATGTCGCTTTGACTTCCGTGTTGGGCAAATCAAACCGGGGATGTTTCATCAGGCTCTCACATCCCACTGCTCTGGGCTTTCCAGATCCTCAATCCCATTGTCTCACTTTATACCATATTCAACATCTGCGGCAGAATCGTCTTCACTGTCATTTGGATCATCTAAGTCGCCATTTGAGTCAAGCCAAGTTTTGGTGCCAGAAATGCTTTCTGGTGCACTATCCTCAACATATTTGACTGGATGACAGTCGATTCTTCTGATTCGGTGGACAATTAATATTTCAGTTAGTTCTCCAAGGAGGTCCTTTACAGACAACGCTGGTGGCAAAGGTGATCTTTCCGATAATTTAAATGCAGCCATACCATCATGTTGGAGAAGTGACCGGGATGCTTTGACGATCTCTTTCGTATCCGAAATGTATCACAGGGCGGTTATCTGCTTGTTTGGAGCACAAGATTCCTTGTGCGTTGCATGTAAGTTATAGGTGTCCTGCCACATCGCGAGCAAGTCGTGGACCTTGGCTACTCTGAGCAATTGTCTTTGCTCAGCCAATGTCTGGATTTCCGAGTCGTTTTCTGTGTTCATCGTATCGAATCCTTGGTCATCGCCTACCAATATCCCGTTATTGACTTGAGCAAACTCCCTCAAAATGACATTTCCTCGAAGAGTCCTGCCTGTAATGGTACACTGCCTTCATCCGATGACAACTAGCCCAAGAGAAAGACGGGCCTGCGGTCCGACACCGTGTGGTATTATCGGGAATATGTCGCGTGCCACGTTGGAGAGATTGGTGTACTTTGAGTGTGTTTCCAGTTGTTGACGCCACCAGTCGGTGATATCAGGTATCCCAATTGTGCTGTGAATCTCCATTCGTTCAGAGTGGTCATCATTGATATTTCAATCAACTTGCCCCCAGTTCTTTAGTGATTCAGGCAGTGAATGCATATGGAGCATTGGGGCGTTCAACGAGGGTGCTGCGCGATTACTTCCTCAGGGTGTCGTCTCATCCACATTGTTAGGCTTTCTGTACTCTTCATCATCCCTGGACAAATCATACAGATCGAAGGATGATTTACCGGATCCCGAAGCCATTACTGTGGGAAAGAGAGTTTCGCTTGGTATTCTTTCGGCTTTAATGACTGGCACACGTGTATATTTGGCACTGTATTCATTCTCCACACACTTTAGAAATGCCTCTTGGTATTGGGTTGTATATGATGTCTCATCCTCAGGATTAATATTCATTCCCTTGCCCCACTTCCTGAATGATCACAACTTGTGGAAAAGATCGATGATATGTGCTGAAATGAGCAGCATACCCATCATTGGAGTCACTTCAGCATAATCTTTGGACAGCTTCTGTTGTGCTATCTTCATGGCAAAGTACATGTCTTCCATCCATGGAGTCTTCTTCTTAGCTGAGGCATGCATAATGGCATCGTTATGATCGAACAAGTCATTGTAAACTGTGATACATGATGCAATGGGACCGTATGGCTCTTCGACATCCACTGGGTTCTGTATCGGATTGGCCTGAAAACTTCCATTACGGTGTTGATAATGGTCCATTCAACCTGTGTTGTGAACAGTGGCCGGTATTGACTGTATTTTTGATGCTGGAGCCACTCGAAGGTGAATTTTCATAATCGGTAGGCTCCCTCAAGCAACTGCAGTGTCGGATTCCACTTTGTCATTGCATCCCCAATAGGTGGTAGTGCGATGCGGACATTCTGATTGTGACATTCAATGAACTCGTTTCGATGACCGTCTGTCAGCGTAACCAATACAGCAAGCATTCTCTGCGATATGCAGGTGAATTCCAGGACTCTCAAATTATCTGGAAATACGTCCTTTCTCAATTATGATTGTTAAACATAGTCCCATAGCTGGCACCTTGTTGATTTGAGCATTGCCCTCTTGTCGAAGTCTTTGACTCTTCCCACTGTCTACGCTGTGATTCTTTCCAAATTAGTGATCGCGCTGAGGTGCTTCACAAGACGTGGTGCGGCCTTTCACACTGAGACTGCTCATGAATGCACCTCAAGCCAGCTGTATGATATGCGCCATGCATAGTATATGGTTCCTCAATGCAGGCCACTCGATTCCCGAGGCCTCAAGGGATGATGGTGGCTCCTGAGTCATCGAGTAATTTGAGGATGTAGTTTCAGTTCAAAATCCTAGCGAACAGCCGTCGGTAAACTCCAAACGATCAATTACACCCTTCAACTATATGGGTTGACTTGCTCCAGTATGTTGGCCGTTGACCTATCATCATGAATTAACTTTGGAACAACGAAAATCATACTCGATCACCCTCATCGAAACCATATTGTACATTCTACGCAGCCCAGTATCAATCAGTTCAGTAAGCAATGACCGAATTTATGGCTAGTTTGTTCGTCGATGTCCACCAATCCAATGCTAAACTAACATTGTTTCATGACGGCAATAGCTTCATAATTGCATCCATGGTCAGTGAGCATTCCCTCTGGCAAATGTTGCTATGGGTGGCAGCAGACAGCAGCACAAGGTCACTTCGCTATGCTTTATATGACCATTGGAGGTCCACACTTGACATAGCATTCCGTGGAACATGAGCTGAAACAAATCTTAACATGAGGTGGCGATTCCACGTGTCTTGGTGACATTTGGATGTTCCATCGCCCCTCCCTGCCTGTTTGGAGCGTTTTGTCTGTCAATCCAGTAAATATTAATCAAACCTGAATATCCAAGATGAATTTCCTTTCCAAACTTACTATTGAAATTCCTCGACTTCCTTGTCACCTCAGGATGGCCAAACCTGTTTCATTGACATTTGAACTAGTCAATTGCACAAGTTGCGACACTGTGAATTCATTTAACATTGCGAATTGAACTTTTGCCAGCAAGTGTATCCCCATTGAGCTGGTCCCATGTTCTGATGCATGGCGAAGAACTAGATGACAAACAATACAAATGATGCCAGGGCTTCCGGTCTCCTCAATACCACAGTGCAAATAGAATTGCCATGTAAGAGCATGTCTATAATCATTCCAAGCAATTGGACTTTTCAAGCCTACATGCTTTCAAGCCTTCCAAGCATCGAAAATGTTTTGCAAAGTAAGGTAGCTCAAATCACAAATAAAGAATCATAACCTCTAGCAATGAGGTATTAAGGATATTGAATCCAACATCGGGGTAGGAATTTGATAGCTAGGTAATTTGACTCGAGAGATTACCGAAAGTTATGTTATTGAAATGTAGAATGCGGGTTTTCAAATATTGACTCTAGAGTTACAAGCAAAAAAAGTCAGATCTGTGAGACATTGCATGCATATTTGTGATGTTGTAGACAAAGACATATTGAAAAGACTTACCACGAAGAACCCAATTTCGGAATTAAGCAATCTAGTTCATTGCTTTGTAGCGTTCTGAACCCCCACAGAAATTGTTGACACTCTGTGGGCACTCCATTATAGGAGGTGGAGATGATATCGTGACTGGCATTTTTACCCATAGAAGCAGCTGATAGGCTGACTGTGAGTTAACACTGTTCCATAGCCCTTGGATTATTTAAGATGCAAGACCAAAAATCGTTGAGGCTCCATTGACGCTCCGTTGCCACTCACTTTTAGGAGGTGGCAGCTATATTGCCACTAGAAATTTTGCCCACAGAGGCGGCCAATACATTGAGTATGGGTCAATGCCGTTGCATAGCGCTTTGAGTATCATTGTTACAAGAATAAATATCATTGATGCTCCATTGACGCTCATCTTTAAAATGTGGTAGTGATATTGTCCACAGCATTCTCACCCATAAAGGCGGCCTACACTGTGATTATGGGCCGATGCAGTTCCATTGCCCTTTTATTATCCAAGATGCAAGACCAGAAATCATTAATGCTCCATAGAAACTCATTTTTAGGTGGTGGTAGTGATGTCGTCCATAGCATTGTTGCCCATAGAGGCGGCCAATACTATGATGATTGGTTGATGTGGTTGCATTGCTCTTTGATTATCCAAGATGCAAAACCAAAAATTGTTGATGCTCCATTGACGCTGATTTTTTGGTGGTGGTAGTGATAAGGTCGGTAGCATTTTGGCCCATATTGGTGGCCGATACTATCATTATGGGTTGACGCGGTTGTATTGCCCTGTGATTATCCAAAATGCAAAACCAAAAATCTTTGATGCTCCTTTGATGTTCATTTTCAGGAGGTGGTAGCGATGACATCCATAGCATTGTTGCCAGTAGGGCGGCCGATACTATGATTATGCGTTGACGTGGTTGTATTGTGATTTGATTACCCAAGATGCATGAGAAAAAATTGTTGACACTCCATTGACACTCTGTTGATGCTCTGTTGACGCTCTGTTGACGCTCTGTTGACGCTCTGTTGACGCTCTGTTGACGCTCTGTTGACGCTCTGTTGACGCTCTGTTGACGCTATGTTGACGCTCTGTTGACGCTCATTTTCAGGAGGTGGAGCGATACCATGGATAGCATGTTTGCGTATCAAGGTGGCCAAAATTCGATTATAGCTTGATGTCGTTGCACAGCTGTTTCTTTATCAAAAATGCAATATCAAAACTCGTTGACGCTCTGTTGACGCTGATTTGTAGGAGGTAGTTGTGATATCATCGCTAATATTTCTCGCTGTAATGGCGGCCAATAGTTTGATTATGTGTCACACCGATCTTGTCATTTTTGATTATCCAACCAACAAGACCTAAAATCGTTGACGCATCGGTGACGCTCATTTCCCGGATGGGGCAACAAGCGTGTCACTTTCAATTTTACCTATAAAAATGGCCAATACAAATACTTAGGAAGGATGTGACTATGCCACCCTTTGTTTGCCGAAAATGTACAACCAAACATCATTTATGCTCTATTGACACTCACCTCAAGGCCATACTAACAGTCATTGGTTGCTCAACAATTGTATGTAAAAATGCATACAGTCATTACTGCTAGCCAATCAATCATTTCTATGTATAAACATTTCCATCTAAATGCTTCCAAGTCTCTCAAATTCTGATCCTGTATCAGACATGTTATCTGAGTGGTAAATGACCTCAGTGTGTGAGGTTACAGCACTTTCAGCTGGCTTTGAACCGCATGTAGAGCCATACTCTAGTCTTCGAAATATATAGCCCCACATCATCACCCGTCCTCATCCAGCTCATTCACCCGCGATATCCATCACCGAACATACACCATTATCAATATCTCGACCTTGTGCACCAGGTCTGTGCAGTAAGAGTTTCAGTTGGATCCATGGACAAATGCAGAATGACAGTGGTCACTCATCCCAGTTGGCGTTGGGCTTTGACCTTCTCATCCGTAACTCGTATGACATCACTGACTTGAATTTTCTTAGTGAGTTTTTGCTCTAATATTGTATGAGATTTCCAACTCCACAGTAACCAGCCGGACGATATCACATTCCTTGGATGTCAGTCAATGCAGTTTGCAGTCTAGAACATTGGCATGGCCCATCCGACCCGTGCACATGCACAGACGAATTATCATGTCTCACAAATTGGTCACCGATTTCAAGTAAAAGCTCACACATAGCAAAATAGGTAGTTTAATTGCTTTTCCATCAGATACATCGTCCACAATGGCTACTTGCGCATTCACTCCTCCAGGGATGCAGGAGCTGTCCCCATTTCTTAGTTGGAATTCGATTTCTATATGGTTATTGGCTTGGGACACCATATGCTGGGGTGAAGGCTTATGGGTTCAACAGGCTTTGAAGTCTCCATAGGTGACGAATTGTGCTCTGCGTCGGGTGGGAGAGACGTAATGTGTTTGTGTGCTTGGGGTTTCCGGTGACCTACCCACATATGACGACTTCCAGGCCGAGAAGTCTCTAGGGTCATTGGCGATTTTCCGGGGACACTATCAACAGTCTCCATAGGCTCACCAAATGTTCTTGGTACAGATGAGGCTGCATTATGTTCTGTTTGTGGTTGAATGACACCCGGAACCATCAATTCAGTCATCCTGCACTTTGTATCTCTCTCACGGATGCAGTCGGCCGCGTCTCCACAGCCTGGTTGTGTCAATTCATCAAGCTTCATCTGCTTCTGTTTGAAATGCTCCATCCGATGCTGTACCATTTTGGAGATTATGCCCATTAGCCAGCCAGGTTTGTCATCTTCATGCAGCTTGCGCAGCGCCAGATCATCTTCATCATCAACCTCGTCATGACAATCCGCCGCATCATCGGAACTTTTAAGATTGCTCAGACTATCTCCGATGGCATGCAACATCTCTTCAAATATTGTTTCAGGCTTTGTGGTTGTCAAACCTGCCTTGTCAGCATTTCTCATATCTTCCTGCTGCTGCTGAATTGCTGTCTCTCCATCTTCAACTAACGTTCTTGCCACAGCAGTCTCTCTATCCAAATAATCCTCGATCCATGTCTCCTTTTGTTCGTTGGTCAAACAATCCGTTTCTTGCCATTTCCCCACCGAAAGCTTCGTTTGATCGCAAGCTGCTCAATGCTCGAAGGGCTCGGACCATGTTCGCTGCCATGCTCATCAACAACAACTCTACTTTCCCTCAGAAACACCCGGGTGTTCCAGACGGCTCTGATGGCTCTGGCAGATCCGCGTACCCTCGGATGGAGAATTACATGGTACCCATCACCCCGGCAACGGGTCGTGTTCCATACGTATCTCCTTTACTTTGTGGTGATGTTTACACACCATCCGAAGGACACGTGTGTTACACTCTTCGCAGGGGCTGTTGTTATGCTGAAGCCATTTACACAAAGCCTGGCGATGTTAAATCATAGCTACTACTTATCGTTCAACGATTTTCAAAACTTATGCATTCAGTTTGTATTCTCATTTATTTGTCTATGTATCAATATAGCTACCTATCTACACACGGTATATCTGGACTGGCAGCACGCTGTGATTGTCAGCAATTCGAGGTGCGCCCGAAGATGACGATCGGGTGAACTCAGAGGTACACTCCAAGGCCGTATTCTTCCGAGTTAGGAGATGTAATTGGAGACTGGAATTGAGTGAACTCAGAGATGCACTGGGAGGCCGTGATCGAGCGAGTTTGGAGATGCGCTAGGAGGCCGTGATCGAGCGAGTGTGGAGAAGCACTCTGACGCTGTAATCGAGCGAGGTTGGAGATGCAAATGGAGACCGAGCTTTTGTGAACTCAGAGATGCACTCCGAGCTGTGATAGAGTGAGTTTAGAGATGCACTTGCAGCAGGCTATGATCGATGGAGATTAGAGGAGTACTCGATCTTGAGGCGGTCCATGGGTAGCGCGCCAGATACTGAGACTCTATTCATCAGTTAGTTAACTCGAAACCGTGGGAATGTGACAAGATGACTCTACCATTTTCAGCTCGTATTAATATCTGGCTGGTGGCAGTCGATCTGTAAGGAGGTACGCCGGTAGCTACATTCAGGGGTTAACTTGAAATCGAGGGAATGAAGGGATGACAGACAATCTTAGGTGTATGCTGTACTCGGTGTATGCTGCACTCGGCGTATGCTGCACTTGGCGTATGCTGCACTTGGCGTATGCTGCACTTGGCGTATGCTGCACTTGGCGTATGCTGCACTTGGCGTATGCTGCACTCGGCGTATGCTGCACTTGGTGTTAACTGATGATGATGGCATGGAAAGATAGCGAGAGATGACAGAACTATGTGTTCTTGCAATGATGGTAGAGTTGTTGACGAGAAAGAGAGCGATGGGGGATGAAGAAGAGAACGATATGGAGGATATGAGCGGACCTAAAAAATCAGGGGTACGACTTGCCAGATTTGGATTAGAAGACCTCATATCAGTGTTATTACCCGCCGGATCGGGACTCGTACCTGCTGTATTGGGGATGGTCAATTGACTCGCACACGAAATTCTTTAAGTCCCAGTTTCTCATGATGATTTCCCCCATCTCCTCTGATCTGTCACTTTCTTGTGCTCAACTCTACCATCACTGTAGAACCCAAAGTTAAGTCATCCCTCACTAACTCTCCATGCCATAATCATGAATTGACTCCGAGTTCAGCATCATCCCAAGATCGACAGTCTGCCGCTCCCAGCCAGTTTCTCATCTCTCGGCGGATGATTTACTCAACTCTCTACATTCCCACAATCACAAGTTGAACAATCAATAGAGTCTCAGCTGCCGTCGCACCTCCCTCTGAATCGACCGCCTCCAAGTGCTCCTCCAATCTCGCTCGATCATAACCTGCAAGTGCATCTCCAAACTCGCGTGGTCACAGCATCAGAGTGCATCTCTGAGTTCACTTGATCTCGGCCTCCAAGTGCATGTCCAAACTCGCTCGATCACGGCCTCCAGGTATATCGATAAGTAGCGACAGTGGGTGTACGGCGATACCGGGGTAATGGAGGTAGAATGAGCAATGCGCAGTATATATTCGGGAGACCCCGTGGTAGATAGACAGCATCTCATTCTCATCTCATCTTGTCATACAACGAAAATACACACTCTATCTTTCCCAACTTTTGGTCTCACTCGCTCTTTCCAAGATCTTGTGGATCCTCACGGCTGGGTAGTATCATATCATCTGACCTTCCTACGCTCCATGAGCTTATTGTAGAAAGAGCGCGAGGAGAGATTTTCGCAGCGTCACCAATTGCATTGCAATCCCGATGCAAGCATGTACCCAATGATCCCATTCCGACGTATGGTCACAGTTGGCCACAACGCCAGAGTGTTTGTTTAAAATAGGACACCGACAGAGCGAGAAGCAATAGCAAAGCAGCAATCGGAGGGCAATATGCCACGCGACGCGTGGTATTGACGCCAGGCGCGGAGTCATCCGCCACCCGGGTGTCTCTGACGGCTCTGACACAGCGCGTCCACCCTGACGTTGCCATTCCACCCGGACGGAAATGTTTTTTCGCTGATACTGCTCTTGCCTGCATCCGCTTGAGGGCATGGTAATGTGGAGCGCTCTCTCGAGTTGGGGTATTTGCCTGCCAGTTGTGGCGAATGGTTCTTTCTTGGAGCATTGACCAGTGTATTGTGTGTTGACTTTGTTGGTGGGCAAGATGTCGGATGTTGCAAGATATTGACCACATGGAGGCAAGCTGCATCTTTTAAGTCAAGGTTGTTACGCTTGATCGACATGAACAACGCAATATCTGCGTTGTGACCGTCACTACGTTGGGAATTGCAATGCTTGCTGTACATCGTTGCATGATGTTTAGTGTTTGTTTCATGTAAGATCCCGCGGATTTGTTGAGACAAACATTAGCAGATGCCCTCTCTGTCGGACAATGTGATGTCCATATCTCACAAACACAAAATTTCGGCGGTCATTCACCTCGATTTGTCCCTGTAAACAAACACACAACATCAGACTCACTTTGTGCAAATTGCAAGACGGTTGGAAACCTGCGCAACCTGCGGCTATATGCAGCAGGATTTATCTTGTGTAGATCATGCAAGTCGGCTTTTACGCATTCCATTTTGCCTTGAAGAAAACTTTATGTTCCTGAAGACTTCTCACTTCTTTTCATTATCTTCTTCCTCAGGACTTCTCACTTCCGATTGTTATCATCATCCTGTTCACTTCCGCACTAGCAAATCATTGCTCGACGAACACGTCCACAAAGTGCGAGCGGATTGGAATCTAGCTGAACAACGGGCGCGTCACCTGATACGCCATCCGCTGAGACCCACCTACAACACCGACACCCCTTAGTCCACCGCGATGCTGCAAATGCAGCCACTGACATTTTGACCCTGGACACACAGTGAAAAATGGTCTGTAACACCGGAAGCAGCAAGAATAAGAGGCAGGGTGCAATAAGATGTGCGTATGGTCGTATCGAGGCAGACGGCTGTCAACTAATGATAGAACACACAGCTGGTGTAGGTAGAGAACTGTGTGAGCAATGTACAGCTGCCCATAATGGAGAACCTCCATGGTCGGCAATGTAATCTGTCTGCACAGTCCGCCCATATCGTGCATCAAGATGTGGTCAGCTCTGGGATTTTCGCGGACTAGTTTAGTCATAACCATCCCTGCGAGGGGACGAAACAGGCTTTAACCTCCTTAGAGGATGCTGAAGAAGCATATACAGTAGAGGTAATAGCCGAATCTGATATGTAGATACAGCAACTAATTTCTTGTAGGTATTCAACATATCTCCAACTATGGCAAGGCAAGGGGGTCGGGTACAGCTAGAACAGTCTGACATGCGCCTGGCCTTTGATATGGCCAAAATGGCCAAAGAAGGGTTTTCGCGCTCAGTGATGGAAGAAACAAATACCTGATCAAATAACCTCCGGCCGAAGTCCAAGAGCAGTGGAACCAGGGAGCTGACTTTCCTGGGCATATGAATGTGAAGGCTGCGATGGAACGACACCCTGCTATACTTCGAGAAAATCGAACGGACGGCTGCCTTCCTGGCCCAAATGGCCCAGCACAGAATCCCCAGACACTCAGAGGTGCGGGTGCACCTCCACTAGACCGAATCAGACAGCTGACACCACAACCAATGCCATATCCACCCAGAATGCCACCTGTGCCACCTGATGACAATGAGGGGGCTCATGCTTCCGAAATCGATGGTGTGACACCCGGATATGTGTATATACATACTCCTCTTCCCAGCGCTCAAGTTTCGACTCGTGATGCATAAGCCAAGGATCGCAAGGGTGATAATGATTTCAATCCAGATTCGCCAACTGACGAAGAAACATCCACTGGTCAGTACACTATCTGCTGTGTGGTAATGCAGCGGACATCCATTTTGCAGACAACAGCAGCCAATTGAGCGAACCTGACAGTGAAGACGAGCATTGATGGAATAGAACAGGATTTTTGAGTGTATTATTATCTACAATTAGTGGACACTTTAAAGCATATTTTAAAGGATATATTTATATGTATTATTAAACAACAATGTAGTGAGGAAGCAGCAAGTGCATGAAGCCGATCGAAAGGCTGCCAAAACACCATCACTGATATACTATGCCAAATTGAATGATAACATATTGTGGATACGCCCTTGGCAAAATGAGCATCAATGAAGCGCAAACAATTTTTAGTCTTCCACCATGGGTAATCTGATTGGCTATTGGTTGCAGCCATTCATACATGAGGTATTGGCTGGCTTTGTAGGTAAAAGAGATAGCCACATGCTCCCTGCCCCATTCTGAAAATGAGCGTCAACATACCATCAACAAATATTCGTCTTGTATGTCAGGTAATAAAAAAGCGATTTGGTCGTTACTCTACATAATCAAAGTATTGGCTGCCTTTAGAGGAAAATGAAATAGTGACACACTCCCTGCCCGATCTTGAAAATGGGCATCAACAGAGAGTGAATGATTTTTTGCCTTTCTTCATGCGTAATCAAAGCGTGATGCATCGGTCATTGTCTATATATGATGTTTTGAACGTTTCTATAGGCTAAAACGCTCCTGAACACATTGTTGCAGCATTGTAAATGAAAGAAGTCGTTACTGTCTGGGAGGCTGTTGCAGGAATGTCGCTTGCTCATCACCCTAGAGAGGGTGCCAATTCCTCCTTAATAGATGTCCGCGATCAAGCGCCACTTAGATTTCCCATGATGCGAGACCTTGAATCATTGACGCTCAGTTGACGCTCATTTTCAAGATAGGGCGGGGAGCGCGTCACTTCACCTTTTGCCTATAAAGGAGGCCAATACCTCATTTCTGACTGTCTGGAACCAATCACCACACAGATTACCCAAGATGCAATACCCAAAATTGTTGATGCTCCGTTGACGCTCATTTCGAGGATTTGGCAGGGAGCGTGTCTCACCATTGTCTGATTATTAAGGCGGCCAGTACATCCAAAATGAACAACGACGTACCATCATTTAATATGTTGCAATCAACTGTAGGATATCTGAATATGACTAGAAGTAGAACAACCTGAAATGCAGAACCAGAGATTGGACCCGACAGATCTGGCCACACCCAGTGAAACCTGCAGCTTGACTGGTATGGATCCTGGTTTGGTCCGCCAAGAAGAAGCGGGTCAGGTTGTTGGACAGGTGCCAAACCGAACCGACCTGGTTTTCCGGTCAGAACCAGGACCGCTGGCATGTTACCCGGACCCATTGCCAACACTAGTACTGATTGGTTTTGAGACTTGTTGGTTCATATGTTTGCATATGGTGAACCGTTAATTGATTGTTTCCTTTCCTTCCTACTCTTGTGCATGTTTTTACAGCCAAGGGGGTCTGCACCTGATGAGACGATCATGGAATGACATGGCTGCAAGTGATGTTTCCAATGCCAGGTAACACCCACATCATATATATGTAGCTCGCAAGCAGCCTTAGATCACTGCTGATCATTATTCCTTGATTAACTTGATACAACTCTACCATAATGATATCCACGTTTGCGACCATATCTAGTGATATAGCATTATCCAAGGCTATTCATGTGCACATGCCTTTCCACTTAGAAACATAGGATTGGCAAGTACATTACACCTGGGGAGGGGTATTTCACACCAATTCCTTCTTCTTCTGCTGTCTATGTGGTTCCCACTTTCTCAAGTATGATCATCTCAAATCTTTTCACAACTTCTTCATTTCTTTCCCTCAGCTTTCTCCGTATCTATTCAGGGTTTGGGCTTATCTTACTTGGTGTTTCTATTCTCTGCGATGAATATTCTGCTGACTTTTGCCATTGTCTTTGGCTCTCTTATCTGAAGGTTAGTTGAGATTTAGGGGAGATTTGTTGGAATACTGAGTCTAACATTGGTGTGGCTCAGCCAGTAGGAATACTTCTTGCCCCAACATGTTCCATATCCACTCAATGGTGTCAAATCACTATTTTCAAACTCTTTTCATTACAGTCTATTCTATTGATCTCCTCCCTTCTCCCCCAATTTCTATCTCTCTTCCACTCCCATATTTCCCATCATGATTTGGATAGGTGGTCTGCAGGCACAGAATGCGTAGTGTTTCATTTATCGACTAACTCCTGGCACCCTGCCATATCATCAGCCTGTACCCATTATCGTTTCTCCCAGTCTGTCAACTTCATTAAATACATTGCTTGTCCTTCCATCCATTTCCATCCAGCTACTTCATCCACCTCAACTGGCTGTAATAGCTCTGAGTTGTCCGCTGGTGTAGTATTAGAAGTACAAATTTGTCGAGTGCCATACACACCTTCCTTACAAGTGAACAATTCTTCAGTCGACTACCATCTATGCAGCCTACAAGCTCCTCTCCATCTCGCTCTGCCAGTCAACAGGACTCAATCCTCTGGCCGATTTTTCTTACACAGTTGGTTCCTTGCCAATTAGTGTCCAGTTTGGTGCCATGGGACCGCTCTATCATGGTTTGGTGCACTGGAGCCAAAACACCAATTGGGAGGTCTTTTGCCCAACGGTTGGCTGCTTGGTCAAAGTATCGTTTCTTGGCATATCTTGACTCCTTCAGGTTCTGTAGGGCAGCATCTATACCGTCTTGCCATCATGCCTGCTGCCCTGCGCTAGCGGCTAGCAGTGATACTGTACCATCAATTCCTGCAGTCCAGTTGGCAGTATCCCACCAAGGCTGTTCCAGCTCAATCAGAAGAACCATAGTGTGACTGATCACATGGGGCAAGAACAAATTCCAGTTCATACGACTGACCCTGATCCTGTCAGCCCAAAGCACTGTTGGATTGTGGTCAATACTCATCTCTTTCAGTTTATGGGAACAGACTGTGACTTTGGATAGTGCATCTGTAATCAGTTTTTGTCTTGGTTCAATTACTGCATTAGTGGCAGCATGGTATGGGGTTACAGTGATCTTCCAGATCATGTATCATTTGAGTTGGAGGTCTGTCCATTGTGTATTCTGTGGTGCTGTGTCCACTACCACTGTTTATGGAGTTCCGAACTAACAATTTACCTGCTCTTAAATGAGGTTGCCTGCCATGTCCAATGTACCTCGCATTAGTAATCGTGCATCTGCCCACCTGCTGAGATCCTCTCAGGCTATTGCAAGAAGATTATACCCATTCTCTGTTTTGTGCAGGTACGAAATATCTGTTCCCACTTGCTGCCATAGGTGTCCAGCAGGAAGGCTCTTCTGTACTTCATAAGACTGTAACAGTGCTCTTTTCTCGCAATGTTCATACATTTTCACTCAGTCTTTGTCATTGATGTCCATTTCAGGCAACCAGCCCCCCTGAACTAGCTTTTATTACTTTCGTTCCCCACCATGGTACCCACTCAGTTCATGAAAAGCTATCATTGCTTTTCTCCTCTCCTCTATACCCACTGACAATTCTACCTGTGGTTGGTTGGGTTTCCGGCCCCAGTAGAGTACTCCACATGAATCAATGTATTTTGTGGCTTCCAGCCAAAATTGATACATTTCATTTGGGGTTTTTTGTCCCAGCTGCTTCAGGTTGCCCAGAAATGTGCCTATCTGCTGCCATCTCCCTGTGTATGGTTCTGCAAGTCTGAGCCCAATATATGGTTCATATGCTCTACCACTTTTCATTCATTGCAGCCCTAGTTTCGCCTCTATTCACCCATAAGTTTGCTTCAATTGTTGCCTGTTGAACATTCTCTTGGTTTGGCTGAGTCACCACTTCCCCTCATGGCTGCTATGTGAGGGCATAAGAACCTCCATGCATTCTTCCTGGAAGATATTCCATGTTAAAATTGAACAGGTGTATCCCTGTAATCCAGTTCTTCACTAGTGCTCCTCACACATCATTAGCAGCTACCCTTAGTTCATACTCTAATGCGTCAGCATGCATCTTCATCAAGAATCAGATCCCATATACATAGTTGGGAAACTTCTTCACTGCCTACATCAGACTATGGCATTCATGTTTCCCCACAGTATCTGCCATCATGGCTTTGTACCACAGTCTGCATTCATCACGACATGGGTGCCAGACTTTGCTTTCATTGTGTTGCTCAATAGTCTCTCCCGACCCTTCTAGTCTGGCATAAGCTCCCAAGACTGTTTGCCTTGCACCATCACTAATGTCTACCATATTCAACCGAGGAGCATTGAAGAGAGCTTCCTACAAGATTGGCAAACCTTTCGTTTGCTTATTCCAAATTAGAAACTCACCATCCTACTGCAAGATTCAGAACAGGGGGCCTGCGATTACAGCAAAGTTGGGAATCTATATTCATTCGACTGTGCAAGCCTCAACAATACCCTACACTCAGTACTATCCTCACATTAGAGGTAATAACACAGATTGTCAACCTTGGATACTTGTTGCCACCTTTCCACCTCTCTGCAGGCAAACTGGACTATCTTTACTCTGTTCCAGCACCATATGGATATTTCCCTGGAAATGTTTGCACCTGCTCTGTCCTCATCCGCAAGGATGATATCGCAGTCCTGGAGGTGTTCAATCACAAACCTCCGAACTGGAGGTCGCAGTTCTCCCACTTCCATTCTGTCTAAACTCCTTTGTCTCGTCACTTCAACATCATTAATAAATCATTCCGCAGTTGATGCTATTTGGGCATTCAGTATTTTCCAAGGTACTCAGACAAATGCCAATACTGAATTGGTAACTCCCTGTACCAGTCCTGCTGGCTAATACATGCCTTGGGAAGTCAGAAAGGACATATAGTCCCGGCTTTCCTTGTGCAACTCCGGATAGTCATACTGAGAGTGGAAGTTGATTTTTGATGCAAGGGCAGTAGTGCGATGGCTTCGGAAAACTCTTCGATGTCAGGCAGTACTATCCCAGTCTCATCGAGTCTGTTCAGATTAGTGCCCATGGCACAGAAGATACAGTAGAACTTCCCTTTCTTACTCAGAACAAAGAAGTGAGCATTCATGTGGGGGCCAACTGCGTACTGAAATGGGCAATCCGAAAACCTCTCTTTGTATCCCTATCTCCATGGCAATGACTTTGGTGGGAATGTGAACAGAACAATCCATCCAGACCATGTGACCAGACTCCAGCCAAATATGATGTGGTGGCTCAAACTGGTTGCTGGTCGTTCATAGCTCGTCCCATGTCCATGAGCATGTAACCTCTCTATTTGATAGCATAAGCAGATGGGCTTCTTTCCCCTTTCACCATAATATGCTGCCTATCCACAACACTTGTACTCACTCTGAGGTTCACATTCCAGCTCTCTCTCATTAGGAGACCCTGGAGATAAACGACTTGTCTGAAGAGCCTGGTATCAATATGGCCTAGGCAAGCTCTTCCTGACCAGTTTAGTCTGGCATCTGGTGTACTTCTATCCAACAAGGGAACAGACTTCACTCTCTGGGCAACAGATTTGTAGCATGCGCTCACCCAGTCTGCTTTGGTGCTTTTGTCTAGATTTCACTTTGCCAAGTCAAAGTATAAAGAAAAGAGTGGTGTTGGACTAAGTTCAGGAGCAATGCTACCTTTAGCAATAAAGATAAGAATTGTGGATTCTCCCACGGTTACCCTCCTTTCATTCACCATGGCCTGCTCTCCCATTGACCACTGTTGTGTGACTATCCTGCTCCCCATCTCACTGACAATCGGTCCTTCCTCCTCTTCCCACTTAACCTCCCATCTGATACCTCTCTCCATTTTCTTCTTTACTGCCTCCAAGAGCACCCTTGTTCTGACTGACTGTTTCCCTTTTTCCTTGTATAATCCCTCCTCATTTTCACTGTATATGCCTTGCAATTTCACTGCAATTGCACTCTTCCTATCCATCAACTACGTCTGTTTTCCATTTTTGCTATTCCGTCCCTTCTTGTGACAATCATTCATCTCAGAAAACTCCAACTTGTTTTCTTCGTAGTGCTGGGCCCTATCCTTTCAAGTTGTCTGTACTTTAACTAGCCTTACGGGTTTCTCGCACTGCCCATGAATCTATTCCTCTTGTGTCCTTGCAAGGTAGCAACAAATAATACCTGTTTTGATCCATCAATGGCCAAGATGGTGAGCTCACAGCTGAGATCATCCAGGTTCCCCTCTGATGTTCCGGCGGATAATTCCCAGCATTGGTCCATGATATCCTGTTCAAATCTGGATTTTGCCAAAACAATGGGCATGGGAATTACCATACCAAGGAATTTGACAACGACAGACTCTGCCACCTGCATCAAGTCAGGCCAAGTGCCATCAGCAGTGATCAACTTACAATCAGTACATTTCTATCTGATGTTGAACTCTCTGGCAACCTTATCACACATCGCCCAGAGCTCAGATCCACTGTCGATGACCATGTTAAGCTCGCACCAATGTATCGTTCTGAGACCGGTTGGCGAGGCCCTCATTACCCAGAATCTCATATAACTGATGTGATTCTTCAGGCTGGAGAATGCAGAAATGTGACCGATTGTGATTATAATTGGTGCGGCCAGGGTCCTGGCAGCAACTTGTTTGTCTTTGGGAATGGAGGCTATAATAGCATTTTGAACCAGTTGAGTGGTGCATGTAGCACAAACTCTCTCCCAATGGGCTAGGATACAGTTATCAAGCTAACTGCTTCTAAGAACTATATAGTTGCCAGTATCCAGGGCTGGTGCAGTGTTTCACGGCATTTTGGGAGCCTGTTAGGTCCTTCAAGTTGTGTTTTTGATGATTTCTGCCTTGGCCAGATACTTGCTGGATTCCACCACTGTGTGGGTAGTCCACTTGTCCTGGTTACATGGCCTCGTTGAAACTTCCAGACCCTCTTGATGAATATGTACTTACTCGTTGTCACCCCTGGTAACCTTGTCTGTCCTATTCCATCCCACTTCCAGGAAGGCATACCTTGTCTGCTAGCACACAACTGATGACCTTTATTCTCCCTTCAGCATCGAAATACACATCATCCTGCTCATCCATCTCACATTCCTGCTCATCTTCCAGACTACGTTTGAATTGTTCCTTGTCTGGCTCTGCATCCGTATTGCTCATTTGCTCGATCTGGTCTCTGTCCCCTGCTTTCTAACTCTCCTCCTGACCTTCTCAGCCTGCGGATTACCCACAGTTATTGGCATTGATTTCCAATTGCCCTCAACTGATCCCTGAGCGACAGGCAGTCACCTGAGCACAGGCACTCTGAGTCAGCTGAGATCTTGCAACCTGCTGCTGCTGAGGCGGTTGTGGTGCAGCTGTTGTGACAACTCCCCCTCATCAGCAAAAAACATTTCCGTCCGGGCGGGATGGCTCCGTCAGAGTGGACGCGCTCCGTCAGAGCCGTCAGAGACCCCCCGGTGGCGGATTACTCCGCGCCCGGCGTCAATACCACGCGTCGCGTTGCACATCGCCCTCCGATCGCAGTTTCGCCGTTTCTTCCTCAGACTCTGCAAGAGCATTCTCGGATGCTCCTGAAATCACCTGCAGTTATGGAGGTGCATTCAGGACGCTACGAGATTTGACTATTAGGATAGTCAAAGTTTGGAGCAGCTGAGACCGCTGCGCAGCTCTGCGGGAGACTTGGTGCCGCATTCTCAAAGCAGTGGTTCTTAGGGTTCCATAAGCACAAGGCATTTCTTATATCATATTCGTCTTTGTTACAGTCACAAGATTCGCTACCTTATAATATGGCATGCATTATTTAAGTATCTCTATAGATATACATACGGTCAATCTGGCCACGACGGAATTCGTGAGAAAGAACCGTTCTAGCTTGAGGAGCCTAGGAAGAAAGTGAGAAGATATGATACTACCCGGCCGTGAGAATCCACACGATTGCGTGGATCCAGATGAGATGAACATGAGATGAAAATAAGATGATGTCTATCTACCCCGGGGTCTCCCGAATATGTACTCCCTGTCACTCAGTCCACCTCCGTTACCCCTGTATCTCCATACACCCGCCGTCACTCATTAACGATGTACTTGAAGGCCGTGATCGAGCGAGTTGAGAGATGCACTTGGAGGCCGTGATCAAGCGAGTTTGGAGATGCACTTTGAGGCCGTGATCGTGAACTCAGAGATGCACTGGGAGGCTGTGATTGAGCAAGTTTGGAGATGCACTTGCAGGCCATGATCGAGCGAGATTGGAGGAGGACTTGGAAGCGGTCGATTTGGAGGGAGGCGCGACGGCAGCTGAGATCCTATTCATTGGTTAACTTGTAATTGTGGGAAGGTAGAGAGTTGAGTACAACAACATCCGCCAAGAGATGAGAAACTGGCTGGGAGCGGGAGACTGTCGATCCTGGGACGATGCTTTACTTGATGTATGCTGTACTCGGTGTTAAGTCATGATCATGGCATGGAGAGATAGAGAGGGATGACTTAACTTCGTGTTCTTAGGTGATGGTAGAGTTGAGCACAAGAAAGAGAGTGATCAGAGGAGATGGGGGAAATCATCATGAGAAACTGGGACTTAAGAGAATTTTGTGTGCGAGTCAATTGACCATCCCCGATACGGCAGGTACGAGTCCCGATCCGGCGTGTAATTACACCGATACAAG
>Ga0307515_10002021_pt1 | contig 44851 bp, 8 predicted proteins | sample 17_EM_MG_FD_194513 | JGI IMG/M metagenome (GOLD analysis project Ga0307515, IMG submission 194513) | Populus trichocarpa ectomycorrhiza microbial communities from riparian zone in the Pacific Northwest, United States - 17_EM | ecosystem: Host-associated > Plants > Roots > Unclassified | place... | reverse complement strand
TCTTCTTCTCCTTTCCTTTCTCTAGCTTTAGATTCTCGTTTATAGACAATCCAATCGTATAGGCTTGCGCGTCCCTCTTACCGTGCTCGTGCCTCGATTGACTGGGTCGCTAACAATTTCTAGAAGAGGTTTATCACAACAGAGGTAGTGAACGAAAATTACTCGCGCTTTGCCTTGCTCTTTACCTTGCTCTTTGCCTTGCTTTATAATATAGGGAATGTTATGTGGTAACTAAGCGCGATATATAAATCTAACCTATAGTTAGAATTAACTAGAGTGTTTAAGCTATAGCATATATATGTCGCCTAGTTATATAACTAAAGTTATCGTTTCTTCTATCTGTAGCTCCTAGGTATATTTGCCAACTTCCATTATATAAGATGTTTTATTACCTAGAAAAGCTATACACTATATTAAAGAAACTTTAGGAGGCCATCTTCTATCTGCTTTAATCTTATTATTATAAGGTATAGTAAATATCTAAGGCGTGTATTTGGTAATATAGATTAACTTCTAAGTTTAGAAGAGTATTAAATAAACAACCTAACGGTGTATTAGCGATCTATTAACCGTAAGGAAAATTAAAAGGTCTATATTATTAATAATAATGTCCTCCCTAATTATGTCGCTTGGGGGTTTATTCTTTATAGCTCCTTTTAGGTAAAGGGCGCCTTTAGACTATAAAGTGCGTATAGCTTTATTTAAGTTAGCTAGGATAGAGAGAATTCGTCTAAGTGTTTATACCTATATGCTTTGGCTATTTATCCTTTAGTCATTAACCTGTTAATACCAATCTAAATAAAAGGAGTTATTTTGGTAGGGCGTGGTTAGGTTATATACGATATCGGAGAACTTCTATATATATAAGGAAATTATAAGAGAATTATCCGGATTAGAAGAGGCCTATAAGAGATATTTAAGGCTAAAAAACTACTACGGGAGACATATTCTGTGGCCCTTTTCTCTATTAAATATAAACAGACTGTATATCTGTCCTAAAGAGTTTTCTCCCTATATATATATAAGGAGTAGTCTATATAGGCCTAACAGGGATCCAAATCGGACGTTAAGTAATAAATAATAATATATTAGTCCTAAAGCGAGTAAATAAGAGGCGGAGGAGTAAGGATAAGCTAAGGGCGAAAAGAAAAGCGATTTTGGATTAAACTTATAGTTAAAAATTTTAAGGAGAAGAAGGCTTTGGGCGCTCTTACTAAGCCTACCGCTATACTACTAACCGGTTAAGCATTAAGGCATACATATACCACCGGTAGTATTTTACTGCTATAAAATACCCTAAATTGAAATATACGTTAATAGCTAGTATAGGAAATGTAATATCAAACCAAAAGTATAAACTATAAGGAAATTTAAGTACCATTTATATTAATTTGATAATATATTTGCGATATAAATGAAGGATAGAATATGCAATGGCTAGTTTTACCTTTTTGCCTTTAAATTAGGCGCTATGGGTATAGGTATATTAATTAAGTTAAAAGCATCGCGTTCCTGATCACTTTACCAAGTTTATTCCGCCTAGGAAGATAGAAGTTAGTATTAGAGTTCTTAATAAAAAGGTATAACGACTACGTACTGCAATAGAGCATGCCTAAACTCGCTTAGTATTTGTCGTAGGCCATTATATAGAATGCCCAGTTCCAACTACTTATTCCCGCCTTACTCTATCTAAAAAAGGGATTAAAAACATTTAATAGTTATAAAATTATTTTTATAATAGTAAATGAAATAATATACTAATTATAACTAATTACATATAAAGAACCTGCTCTATTAATGCTCTCTCGCTATAATTCTATAATTAGTTTTAGCCACAGCACCTTAATTGAAGGAAAGTCATCCTTAAATCCACTAAAAGGCACTCTATCAACTTAACTAGTGGTATATACTCTTTAACGGTATATAGCTTTTCAAAGAGCAGAATAATTAGAACACTTAGTGCGTATCTTTAAATTACAACTCCTTACCTCCTTAATTACTATTCGCTTAGCTATAGCCTTCTTATAAATTTTAGTATATATAAAACTAAAAAGATAGGTACTTATCTTACCACGGCTTCCTCTAGGCCATTATATCCTTTCCTTTTGTTCCAAAGCAAAAGCAGAAGATATACTATATTACTTTTAAACACCAGTAAATAAACCTCACGGCTTAATTTAAGCTGCTTTGGCTATAACAACACCTTAAAGGAATCTTTATCAAACGTATAGACCTCCTAATATAACTACACCAACATATACCCCTAGTTTAATATAAATTTAGAATATATATCCTTTAAAAATATGTGGTATATAGCTGGTTTAGGCTAATGCTAAGGATTTAGTTTAAGGTTATAAGTAGAGTATACCTAGAAGGAAAGGAGCAAGTTTAGGATTAATAGAATATAATGTTCCTAAATAGCCTTAGGGGGTCTATAGGAGGTAGAGTATAATAAATCCTCCTATTTAGATCGCTCGCTATAAAAAGGAGGTAAGGTACTAGAGTGTAGTAAATCCTCCTAGCTAGGTGGGTCATAGGGAGAAGGAAGTAAGGTGCTAGAGTACGGTAAATACTTCTATTTGGCTAGATCGTAGTAGGGAAAAGCTAGGCTACTAGAGCGTATTAAACTCTACCATTTAGTTAAAGGGGGCGCAAGGGTAAAAATAGTACTATTAGGGTGTTCTAAGTCCCGGGTAATATAATGCCAGGATATTTAAAAAGAGTACTCTCTAAGTCAAGCGTAAAGTAGAGGAGAGAGGTAAAGTATAGCAATTAAGAGATAAACGTCCAGGATCTATGGTCTCTATATATATTTGAAGCAGCTAAGAAGCTAGAGTAAGACAATATTATTAATTGGTAATATAATTTCTTTCGTCCTAGGTTAAGGAGAGAGATAATTCCCGTATAAGGGTACAAATTAACTATAAAGAGTTGCTCTAGACTTATACGAGGCAAGTTTTATTTTCTTATATATAAGAAAGGTAAAAGTCTCTAATAGGATAAGCCTTTAAAAGCGGGAATGGTCTAATTGTTTATAAATAGAAATTATTCTAATTTGTTAAGTCTTCTTTACTTATATATAAGAAAGTCGTTTACTTACATATAAGAAAGTTGCGACTTAATAATAGGGTGGGCTACTATGATTTGTTAAGGCCTCTTTACTTATATATAAGCAAGTCTAATAAAGCCACTAACGCCTTCTATATGCAGATCTTCTAGCGGGATCTGTGTTCCGCCTTAGGGCTAATTTCCACTTTTATATTATCTAATAGTTCTTAAGTCCTAGGCTCGCTGGCATGCTTATAATACTAAATAGTTACCAGGCTAAAAATGCGGTTGCCTTTCTCTTCTTATAGATGTCGCCCTACTATCCTACCGCCCTATTATATCGTTGCCTTTATTACCTTATTGCATTAATACCCCCTATTAATTAGTTCCTACCTAATTACTAAAAGGATAACAGAAGAAATCTCTTCTTTATCCTAGGAAATATTTAAAGCTATAAGATATAATATCCTAAGCGGTTATTCTTAATGTAGGTTAAGAAATATATTGTTGTTTAACTAATAAAAACTCTATTACCCCTTTTGTGTAAAGAAAATTCTCTATAAATAATCCTTTATTACTTAATATGTAACGCTCTAGCTACCGCTTATTACTATATCACTGCTATTTATTATTATTTGTATACTAATTTATTTCTCACCCTAACCGACTAATAATTTTAAGCGTTATCTTTATTTAACTCTATGTATTAAGGGTACCGTTTGTAACGGCAAGATAGCAATAGCTTAGCTCTAGCTATGCTTTAGGCAGTGACGGAGTATAAAGCTATTAGTAGTAATTAGTATAAGCTAAGGATGGCTTAACTCCTTTTTAAGAGGTGTTAAGCCTAACCTTATAGCGCTAGATAGTATAGAAGGCGTTATTAATAGCCTAATGCAGTGCTAATTATAGGATGCCTTAGCTTAAGCATTTAGGCGACGGGGCTATATATAATAGAATATCCTTTTTACTCACCTATTTCCATTCTAATGTAGTAGTTAGGAGTTAAAGGTAGACGGCTAAGTTTATATATAATATTAAAAAAGGTTAAACTATTACTAGCTACTAGCGTCGTAGGATTATAAGGCCCTTTTAGGGCATATTTTAGCTTAAGCATATTATACGCGGCATTTATTTACGCTAGTTATATTAATACCTATAAGGCTAAAAAGCGTTTACTAGCGTCCCTACTGCGGCGCTAGTTAACGTAAATCTAACACTAGAAATACCTATAGTATCCGCTAGCTATAGAACCAAAAGCGGATAATTAATCTATGTCCGTTATAAACCCGCCAGATAATATAATAGGGCTATATTAAGGCCCGCCTATAGCAATAAACCGTTTCCTATTATAAACTAAATAGCTATATCTGGCGTACTAGGTATTACTACCAACTTAGGCTTAAGACTTATATCTTAGGCAATAGAGACTTTAAGCCTCCTTTAACATAGCTGCGCCTCCATACCTAGGTAATATTAAAACTTAAGAATGCCCATATTCCTTAAACCCTTTAATTCTTTATTAAGAATTCTCTTAATACTAGACAGACAGTTAATATAATTTAAGAATTTTGTAGAATCTTGGCACGGAAGTAACTTTCACTTTAATTTTATATTGTATAGCAATTAACACTCTTAAGCTACTGCTAAATAGCCCCCATCTCTTATATATCATCCTAAGGAAAGCTAGGCGTATATATAATATAAGATAATATTTTTATTTCCTCTTATTTACTCTTTTAAGATAATATTTAATAGATAGGATAGGTTTTCCTAAGTTTCCTATAGGCTTTAATACGTTTAAGAATGGCGTATAAATAAATCTAACCAATCTCCCTTTAAATGTCCTTAAGGCTTTCATTCTAGGATACGGTCTTATTTCCAAATTTATTCTAAATGCCTTCGGCTTTAACGTTAGCATAGTAGTCTTAATTGGTCTTATTCTATTCGCTATGGTAATATTAGCAACCTATATATAGAATAAAGCTTTCTCTTTCTTCTCTTAGTTCTTTATGTTATTAGTTTTTATTAACGATAGAGATAATATATTTAATAGTATACTTTAATAGATCGCAGAGCAGCGTATATCGAAAATCTCTCACTTAGTAAAAGCTATCACGCGACTAGAAACTATTTACGGCGACTAGGGGGACAATAGCGATAATAAGGAGGCGCTTAACAAGAAGGGAATCTTTAATTTTAAAAAGTAGGCAGCTAAGCTACCACCCCGCTATAAGCCCTACTTTGGTAAATATAGGTTCTGGCATAATAGCTGCCTATTTATCTTTAATCGTTTGCGCTAAGAGAGACCTGCTAGTTTATGGTCCCTAAATAGAGATAACGAAGAGCTTATTAAACTAAGATGCATTAGACGGTTAATAGAGCCTATTAAGAACCTACTTAACTATATAAAATTATGGTCACTTAAGAAGGAAAAGGCTATAATGGTTATTTGACGGCTAGCGGGGAAGGATTATAGACGTAGCGCTAGGTTATAGGACCGCGTTTTACCCAGACCTTCTCATCTAATAGACACTATATTACTTAACCCTAAGTAAAAAACTAAAGTTATGGAGGATATTAATAAATATCTCCATCTAGCCAGCCCTCGCTGGTACGCCACCCGCGGTATTCCGTACCGTTGTAGTTATCTCTTCCACAGACCTCCTAGGACTAGCAAAACATCACTCTCCTTTACCCTTACTAAAATCTTTAGGCTAGACATATTCTGTATTTCTTTACTTAAACCTACTCTTATAAAATCTAACCTTAACTAGCTGTTTAACAACCTCCCTTACCGCTATATTATTCTCCTAGAGGATATTAATACTATAGGTCTACTAAGAGATAAGAAGAGTAATAAGAAGGAAGAAAAGAATAAGGCAGATTTTAAAGGAGGTAAGATAGTTTAAAAGTTAAATATTACTAACTTAGCCAGAGTAATTAAGTCCGTAAACCGTTAAGACAAGTAGAACGATAATATAAAATAGGGTGTTTCGCTTTCTAGTCTACTTAACGCCATTAATAGCGTTACTACTTATAAGGGTAGAGTCCTTATTATAACAATAAATTATTTAAAGAAGTTAGACGAAGCCTTTATCCGTCCTAGCAGAGTTAATATATAGATTAAGTTTACGCTCGCGACGCGTAACCAGATTTAAGATATCTTTATCTATATATACTTAAACAAGAATAATAAGGTCCTAGAGCGGCGTAGTAAATCTAGTCTAATAAATAGCATACTTAAGCCTATTTTAAATAGTAGCCTTAATAGGTCGGCAGAGATGGTAAATAGAATTAATGGGATTAATAATATTAATAGCATTAATAAAATCAACGGAGTTAGCTGATTTAAGGGAGGGAAGTACTTAGCTTACAACTATATCTCTAGCAAGACGCTAAGGGTACTAGCTAATGCTTTTGCTAATCGTATTCCTAAAGGTAAATTTTTGCTAGCTAAGATCTAGGGCTTCCTACTAACGCGTAAGAAGGAGCCTTAGCGAGCTTTTAAGCAAGTAAATAAATAAAAGGATGCGGTGCTAGAGGCGAAGGAGAAGAAGGTAAAGGTTGTCGGTATATACTAGGCAGAGAGCATTAAAATTAATAGCTAAAATATTAGTAATGTCATACTAAGAAGTCTGCGAGAAAATATAGCAGTCGTATCCTAAAACCTTAAAGTACTAAATAGGTCAATTAGGGAAATTGTATTATACGGGCTCTATACTAATGATGTTAAAATTGCGGAAAGCTGCAAAGCCGCTTCTATACATAAACGGATTATATGTTGCAATACTGGATACAGCATAGTAGTTAGGGAAGGAGGTATTAAACTCTTAGGTGGTAAGCGTCAACGCATTACCATCGTAAGGGCCTTTTTTAAAAATTTAAAGATTTTGCTTTTTGACGAAGCCATATCTATTATAGATAATATAACGGAGAAATCGATTTATAAATAGCTTAAAAGTTAAAAGAAAGGTCGAATAATTTTAACTGTTGCTTATCGTCTTAGTATAGTCAAGGGTGCCGACAAAATTATTTTCTTAGAAAGAGGAGAGGTAAAAGAAAGGGGAAGTCATACTAAGTTGCTTAACCGACGTGGATTATACTATAAAATGTAAATAGTAATGGATAATATAGATGGAATAGAGGGGGTTAGAAGCTAGCATATACGCCTTATAGATAGTATAGTATACATCAGTAGCTATAAAATAATATACGGCCCGCAGAATAAGAGTTTATATAATATGCCGAGACTTCTGCCTTTTAGGCTGCCCTATATATCCACCTATAAATTTCTAACTTTTAGCCTTTCTGTTCTTAATCCTAGCAAAAAATATTTAGTATGGAAAATTATACGTAACTGTTATGGCAACTTAAAAAGCTTAATCTTAGTACCAGATCTAACTAGGAAGAAAATACGCTTATTAAATCCGCCTAAAAAGATTACCCTAAAAGTTATAAACCACATATTATAAGTTTTGCTATTAAATAATTTTATAGGCCCCATAATAACAATTTCAGTCGCCACAGCAACGCTAAATTTGCGTATATATCCTTCTATAATAATATTAAATAGTCTAATAGAAGGTACAGTACTGTTGTAACGGAGCTAGACTTGGGGAAAGGTGCCCTAATTATAAGCATTTAATATACGAGTGTAAACCTATATAGGCCTTAACTACTATCGCTGTTTTAGTAGTGCTAATATAGGCTATATAGATTTCCTATAACGGGAGTTATATGGGCCAGCTACTCCTAGTCTCCTATATCTAGCTATTTAGTCTAGTATTATGTAAGTCTAGCCTTTTCAATTATTAAGCTTATTATAATCGCTGCTAGTATTACTGTGGCGATAGTCCGCTAAAACATAGAATAACATGTGTGTGTAAACACAAAGCCTATAAGGAATGTCCGGTGAAAACGGAAAAAGAGCTAAATATAGAGTTGGATATAATAACTTAGTGCCTTATAGATATACCGGATAAAGAGTTAGATATATTAAATATAAAAACTTAGTACTATATAAGCATACCTATTTATATTTATATAGCACTGCTAATAGTAAGAGAGTGTTAATATTAAGCTAGATACGGACCTGTTAAAGGACCTATTAAAGTTTATAAATATACACACCTTTATTATTCTAGGTGCGAATATAAGTTTCGTTAGGGAAGGTACCTATAACATTAATACTAGGAGCCGTAAATAAGAGGGGTAATAGCGATAAGGGTTTGGTTATGGTTTATCTTCAGTCTTAAAGTTAAAAAGCGCTATATAGAGTGGATACCGCTTACTAGTTAACTTACGGGTATTAAGAGTCAAGGTTAAGGATAGGAGGGATAGGGGGGCTAGAAGACAAGTCTTCGCGATAAATAGGTGGCCTTTATTGCTTCTGGTTCGCCTAACGTAATATATAGGGTTTTGCACTTATCTTAGGTACCTTAGCCGCTTCTTTAAGGAATGGCGTTGCCACAGCCCTACTCTGCCAACTTGTGCGAACTCCTAAGCCAATTAGCGGCGCGTACTAACTCCTACGAATTCCTAAGCCAATAGAACGTCGCGCTACTCCCTAGCCCCTCTATAATCCCTAAATTCGTCTATAAAGCGTCTAAGAGATTATAGGCGCGCGTTTAGTGTAAACTGGGTCCTTTTTCTAATGTATATTAGTTTTAAATAACTCTGGCGGTGTAAATATACCAGCTACGGTTTAAATTATAATCTTTCTTTTATTTAACTATAATAATTGCAACTAGCTAACCACTATATTAGGGGGCGAGATATAGCCTTAAAGTTTAAAGACGCGTTTTTGAAACTGGTCCCTCTCTACTAGCTATATTAAAACAGCAACTATACTCTACCGCTATAACTCTATAATAGACACCATATCTAATACAGTTTTATTAATGCTGTACTTAGTCCTAAGAAAAGAAAAGAGGTGCTTACCATTATTGCAAGCTGGCTTAGGTTTTTAAGACGGCATATCTTAATATGTCTAAATCGAAAGGTGTAGTAAGGAGAGAACTTGGATATATAGAGCTTGTTCGCCTAGTTTGAATAAGTATACACAATTGCCTATTCTTGTCACCTTAAGGCCTCTAGGCTCCCTCTACGTCCCGTTATAATATGGAACGACATATATAATACTAAGAAGGTATATATTACGGCGCATTGGCGCTCTAGATATGGAAAAAGGTCCTAAGGACCCTTATTAATAGGAAAGGACAGGGGTGTATGGAACATTTGCGTAATACGATTTTTCTACTACCTAAACTGCATTTGGTTAAAGTAAACAGTCGCCTTATATAAAATAAATCGCTTACTGTTTTAAAGTAGTGCTTCTTTTAAGCGAAGCTAGTTTTTTATCTAATTCTATAGACAAAGTATCTACTTTAAATAGGTTTATGAGGGGCCCACAACATATCCCCTATATGACTTGGTTAAAGTTTGGCAGCTTATTAAAGTATTCTTTTATAACTATAAATATCCCACAGATTACAAACTCGCCTTTGGCCCACTTGGAAGCTCTTCCCTTAATAACCTCCTAGAAACTCTTCTTTTGTTAAAGAGGAAGGATAATAAGTGCTAAGATAAGATGTCCGAATTCTCTAGCCTCGGGATCCTCGATTTTGAGACTATAAGGCTTAGTTAAAAATCTATAAGCAAGTTCTCTAGAGCCAATCTTAAGGCTCCAAAGTATTTCTTCTATTGGGGCGAGTCTTTCATATTTTGGAGTTGTAAACTAGAAAAATTTGACGTCTCTAAGACCCGAGTGCCATGTCCCCGTTAGTATAAGTTTTGGTTTCTTGGCATCTATAGGACGGCGGTTTATAGTTATAGGAGGCTGATTTAAATCGGACATTATCGAGTGCCGTTAAAAGACTAATAGTAGTTGAGTGCCACTAGGAAATAGAGCGTTAGTAAGTATAGGGTTAAGGGGTTACTGGTTTCTTGCCGTTACTGTTAAGATAACTAGGTATAAGGGGGTACGAGTTAGTAACCAAGTCGGTGACCGAATTAAGGGGTAGGTAACTAAGTCGGGTAAAAAGACGACCTGACTTAGGTCGACAGAAACATCGGCTATTGTATTTCGACTTTCTACTTCTTTAAACGTCTTGTTATCCTCTAGGTTACTTACCTCTAATTTAGAAGCGGAGTTTAACGGGCTTTGGCCTGCGATTGTAGCTATATCTGGGCGGTTGGGGTTAACAAAACTCATTAGAACTGCGTCGCCTTGACTAGGCCAAGTATTGCGTCCTATTTGGCCTCTTTAACGTGGTGAAACTGGAGCTTGTTAAGGGATAAATAGAGGAGGCGAAGGTAAGGGAGTAGCTTTTAGCTTAACAGGTTAAAGACCAGGGGAGCGAGGAAAGGCGTTATTAGAGTTATAATTTAAGTTAGATATCGAAATATAAAGAGACATAAAATTATTTAGTAGGACTTAGGCCTATAGGTGAGAGAGGAATTGTAGGCTGAGAATCAGCTTAGGAATATAGTACTATTTAAACTTTACTTAATGTGGCTTAATGGAGGGCAGAGCTACGGGAATACGTTATCCTTTAAGTTTAAGCCCCTATTATATAACCGCTAGCTGCTTATAAGTTTAGTAGGTGAGCATCCCCAACGCTCCGCATAAGAAAATAGAATTTGCTTGTAAAGTAAAAGATTACCTTCGGCAGACCCTTTTACAAAGCTCCCTATACTCCTAGCCATTTATAATAATCACTACGAAGCCCAATGCTAAGACTATATAACTATATTATATATTAGTAAACTAATAGCTAAAATCGGAAGGGCTTTATATATCTAAGTTGCGATCATAATATAACTAGTCTGCTTGACGATGTATAATATAAAGGAAACCATTAATATAAACCATACACCAATTAACCAAATAGAGAATGCGGATGTAGGGTAATCCTATATATGCACCAATTACGCAAGCTAAAGAAGAATAGTATTTAAATAAAAAACCTAGAAGCGCCAGACTGGCTTATCTCTAGGACATTCACGTATTGCCACTAAGGTATAAATAGGGTTAGGTAAAATCCAAACAATTATTATTAATATAATACGCGAGATCGTATTATATTATATTATATTAATTAATCTTTTTTGATCCGCTATTAAATAAGCAAGTAATCTACTAACGTTCTTAGCTTCCCTACTAATTAGGTATCTTCTTTTTACCCTCTCTATTTATACTTCCCCTTATATAAGATACTATAAAATAAAATAAAAGTAGTAAAAAAGAGAGGAGATTGAATTTAGTAACTTTTATCTATTCCTCGTTATCCTCTAATTCCACAATCCGATCCTTACCCTCCAGTACTCCTACTGCCGCCGCTATAGGCTAAGAATTTTTATCATACGACGAATATCGAGCTCTATGATCCCACTACTTGCAATTTCCATAGCACCCACTATAGAACCCTGGGAGACTCCAACACTTAGTAAAGGGGCGAGGGCCTACTAGATGACGCGGAGTCGCCGTATAGGCCTTGCAGGGCTAGCGTTAATTAGCTCTCTACCTTATATAAGTAATATAGGTTACTTATAATTGTATTTAGAGATCCACGGCTCTAAATTAGAATTGCATTTATATATAAGGGCCTTCCCGTCCGCACCTGCTTCTCTAATACCCCCCCTACCTAAGCCTCTATATTAATCGCCGGTAAAGCTTCTACCCTCTCCTGCTTATCCTAAGAGTAGTTAGTTATATAGGTGTATTGTACGGAGAGGAGAGTTTACTTATAGTATGGCAATGTTACTAAAGAATCTCTTATACAGCAGGACGGGAAGTGTACCAGATAATTGTATTTCCCGATTCTTAATAAAGGACGACGTTAGTGGGATTTAAACTTATAATCTATTAAGTTTAAAGTTAGTATATATTTACCTATGCCACATACGCGCCTTTAGTGGTTACCTTTTGCCTAAAATTATTTTATTTATATATCTTATACCTCTACCCCTTAGTGTTATATAACATATCTTTTATATACCTTTCTCCGTACAACTATTATATTCCTTTTAAAATTCCACTTTAGTGCCAGCTCTTTATACACTCCGTCTTCTTAAGGTTCTGTAATCTAAGCTGCATTCTCTCCCATAATACCATATAACGCCCTCCTGAAAATACTCTCTCTGGTTTATCACTTATGGCTAGAATTAAAAGTACCTCTCTTGCAAAGAGTGAAAGCCACGGCCAGCGCTTTATTTGTTATTCTTAAGACCACCACTAAAGTGGAGAAACTTTAATTTCGTACGGTACTTTAAAGCAGTAGTTATCGTACTCATCCTGGCTTGCTAGTCGAGTAACCTTTTTATTTAATTCGTTTATAATTTGATCGTACTTATTAAGTTCCTTATACTTATCTTGTGGTAGCTTATCGTATAATACTGTTTAAAGAGAGGTAATAGGCTTCTCTAATTCTTAGTATGTTTCCTAGAGCCGTTAAACCTTTAGAAGTATCGTTTTCTGCCACTTCTTCTTCTAAAATGCCTTAATATACTTCGTATAACGATTTGGGTGAAGAATAAGTATAGTGGCGTAAAGAGGGGAGTTATCTGTTCTCTGGTAGTACTTATTAAACTTCGCCCATGCATTCTTTACTCGAAGTAAGAGAGCTTTATTTAATTTAAAGAGTGCCTATTATAAAATGTTAGCTTTAGCTTAAATAAAGTACCTAGAAGAAGAGTTATATAAGAGAATTCTCTATATGTTTAATAAGTATATCCATTGTAAAGAGTACTTAATTAAGTGTTATATAATCCCCTTATGTCTCTAATATTGCACGGTAAAATGGCTTTAGAAAGGTGCAAATTATATAAAGAAGCTTCTAGTCTTGCGGCGAGATATAATCCTCCTTAAGTATATTAAAGTTGCTTTTAATATAGTTATCAATTCTTGACTCGTGCTTAAGTAAAACGCTTAGCATTTAATACCAGCTATTCCATCTTATACAATTATTAAGTAGAACTTATCTTCTAACTAAAGTCTTAAATTCCTTCGTATAACTTGCTAAGGCATAGAAGTGTACTATAACATTATAAAGCTTACTAAGTGGGCCTATTGCTCGGAAAGCCTGTTTCTGCTTAATCTCTTCCTTATAATTTTGCTCCTTTCCGCTTATATTATTCCTTTTGTATAACTTAATAGCCTTAAGTTTAAGAGTATCTTTAAAGAGGAAGGCCTAGATGGTGAGATTAATAGTATATCCCTAGCAGCGGATACGTTATTGGATAGGATCCTAGGTAATATTCTCGTTATCGGCAAGATACTTATAGATTGTATAACAGAGAGTATTATTTGTTGTAGAATTATCTGCAATAATAGCTCTAAGCTTTCGTATAATCCTATACTCCTCAAGGACTGGAAGAAGAGTATTCTATTATTTAGCTCCACTATGACCAGATACCGTACAAAGGGTAAGAAGAGCTTTCATCCGGTTTTCCTAGCTATTGATAAAATAGGCGCAGACTGCGAGAAGAAGGTGGTTATTTAGAGACGTCCAGATATCAATAGAAAGATGAATATTTATTAGCGCTGATTGAACTCGTCTTCGTACAATGTCTTTCTGTAATTAGAAGGAATGGGTAATTATCTAAGAAATTTCTTTATGCGTTGTTATTATTAAATCGGACGACTTTGGGTTAAGAGCCTGACAGAAGACATAGAATTCTTCCCACTCTATAACCCGAAATGGAAGGTTTTATACAATAACTAAGTTAATAAGAGCTTGCTGGATAACTTCCTTATTTAAAACTTTCGTAAGAACTATAGAATTAACTTCGTCTGTCCTAAATTTTAATACTGTTTATGCCTAAAGCTCCTAAAGCTTTTTAAATGCTTACTCCTTTATACGAGGCTGTTTTAAGTCAATAGAGATTGCGTGGTCTTTCTCAAGGTGTCTTTTTATATTTATAGTTGATAGTGCTGAGTAACTTTTGCACTAATTGCAGTATATAAGCTTTCGGTTCTTTTTATTGTATATTAGCTCGTTCTCGTATAGTAGGCGAGTAAATTTATAGACTAGAGATTGAAGCTGCACCTATTATATGCTAGAGCTCTTAATTAAGCTAGGAGTATTTTCAAGAAGAGATGAATCCGCTTCTAAAGCCATGTTTCGTACGATACTGTAGTAAAAAAGTAGTAAATTTAATAAAAGAAAATTTTGTGGGGAATGCTAAGAGAATATTACAATACTTTAATCGATATGAGATATTATATCAATTATCAATCGTCGATCGTATCGAGATAAGATTAGATTTTACTTAACCCTAGGTATAAACAAGTGCGGTAAAAAAGCAACCAAAGAGCCCTATTTTAACAATAGAGAGGTTTGGATTCTAAGAAAGCCAAGCCATTATAGCAAAAAAGGTAAGGTAAATAAATCTGCTAACGGGAGCTATAATCTCAAATATCTAAAAGGAAAAGAATAATAGTAAAAGAGGGAGAGGGCTAGCTTATAAGGATATTATTCCTTAGAAATAAGGCGAGCTATATAACATTATATTAGCTAAACGGCTTCCTAGGTAAGTTGGCGCCTAATATAAAAGACAGCACCTAGGGCGTCCGGGGACTGGAGGCTATAAGAACTAAAAAGTAAATAGGTAAACTAAGAGATAGGAGCGTTAGTAAGTATATAGACCGAGTTTGTATATATAAGTCTTTATAAAACTAGATTGTCTATTAAGGAACAGTTAATAGATTTAAATCTAAAGGTGGTTTTTTTAGGGAAAAGCAGACCGGAACAAATAGATCCTAGGTACTTAGTTAATAATAGGCGGCAAATTCTCCCTTCTCCGCAATACTGCGGTGATCCGAGAACAGAAAATCGACTTAGCACCTTTACGTTGGGCCATAGTAGTATCCCCAACTAGCAGATTTATACTCTAAGCCGATACCAAATTAATAGTAGGTAGTGAGAGGTTACTATAAGGCTCATGCATAGGCTATTTGCGTATCTCTACTAAACATCTTATCATCCAAACCATAAGGATAGCAATGGCTGGGTTTCCTTAGTCAATACATTTACTTCCTTTACCTCTTTTTCTTATCGGATTCTAACCTATTTTACTACTTTAAATGGTTTATTAATGACATTATACTCCCCTATCTTACCCTCCTCCTTTATATAGACCTCCTATTACCTCCTACATTTATTTAGCCTAAAATCCTTCTTCTATCTAAGATTGATTTAATAAGTAATAGACGCCTAGTCAGCCTCAAACTCAACTAGCTCTTAAGGCTGTTTATTATATATATTTCTCTTAAGGTTACGTATTTCTTAGTAGTGTATACGCCTCCTCTAACTATACGCTAGAGAAAGAAGATATGTGTCCTCCTCTATCTAATGTAGATAAGGATAAGAACAAGTAGAGAACTAAAAGGATCTATAAATTAGTAAGCTTAGTTATAAAAGGAAGGTGTAAAATTTTACCCTTTATCTATCTAAGGGGGTACCTCCATAGCGCTCCTTTACTTCAAAATATAAAAGGGGCTAATACAGTTGCTGCTGTGTAGGATATAAGTTAAGTGCAAAAGAAGAATTTAAGGACCTTAGTAGCCCTATATACTATAATAAGGGTTAGACCAGGCTAGATCCCACTCTCCACTATGCAAAATAGTATATAAAAAGGTAAAGGGCTAGCCTTAATTTGAGAATCTATATATACGGGCCATTATGGCGTGTCTGGTGACAAAGACCGGTAAATACGTATCTTAGAGGTTAAGTCAGCGCAGGTACTAACTTAGGAGCCGTCAAATATTATAAAGGGGGAGAAGGGACCATAAATGCACTTATAAGGTACTGCGGTAATAATAATATGTATTAGCCTTCCCACCTTAGGCGTTATACGTTGTTATCACTTAATCTATAGAAACGCTTAGTTAATAATACAATCTTTTAGATTTTAGGTATAATTGCGAGGACTTTATCACTTACGCTCCGCCATCTTGCAGGAATGCTAATATGGCGGCAATTATACCATCAATTTATAGAGAGAAAACTTTAAGAGAGCTTCGCTCGTATTAAATAGGCATATAATAACGAATAAGTAAATTACGTAATAATATACAAAACGTATTTAAGACCAGGCATTATATACCACCATATAGTATTATTTGTTAAAAAAGGTACCAGTCTTAATGCCATAAGTAATAGTACCCCTATTTATCCAATTCCGTATATTACCATTAGCGTCAAATTCCCATCCCTTAGTATACCAATCATTTCTAAAAAAATTCAATATATAGAAGTCGGAAAAGGCCAGAAGATATTCTGGAATATCCTTAATACTTTTAGGGTGTTTGGAAAGTGTTATTAAGAGATAACTATATAAGACTAGTGCCATTCCCTAAAAAGTATAAATATAAGGTATTTACAATTAGATAAGATACTACTTACCTAAAAGCTTATTAAATAAGTGTTTAGTATATTAGCGCCCTACTCCCTAAGGTATAAGTTAAGCAGCAATCTTAATTCAGTAGGAGGATTTATAAGTAATTTAGCAAACATTATCTCCTTTATATAACCTAGAAGTAATATTATGCACGACTTCTAGAAATTAGGGTTATTAAACACTTTAAAGAGGTTTCCCGGCTTATAGTTTAGCAGGTAGTTAGAAATTCTCTTTTTTAAGTTTTTAGCCAGTTTTTGGTGTGGGGGAAGCTTTAAGTTAGGTATTTTGGGGCATTCCCCAAAGGAATCCGACATGGTTGGGATAAAATTAGCTAACTAACAAAGGTTAGATAAAATAATAGAGGCGAGTAACTATAATATATAGAAATAATGTGTTAGCAGGCTAAGGGGCAGAGATTTAGGTAAATTACTTACCTTAGTTAATAGATTATAAGGCCTAGAATAAAAAGATAATTCCATAGTATATAGACGGCCTATTTATATTGCGATAAGAAGTAGGTAAACAGAACATAGTTCTGTATACGGCGCCCTCGGCAGTATACCGTTAACAGGCTTTGCTATTTCCCACTCTAAATCATTAACATACTTTTAAGATTAAGTACTATTTTTAGCAAGACCTTTATAAAAGCAAGTTTACAGCCCCACTCTTCTGTACTAAAAGTGCCCATTCTTCTCCTAACTCTCCTCCTTATTTATAGGGATACTTCCTATATAAGGCTGTTATAGATCGGGTATAGTAAGTGAATAAGGGATGCCTATAGGTGTTAGAGGGTGCAGAAGGTATAGGCTTATATTAATTTTAAAGTAATAGGGCGCCATAAACGCATTATTAAAGGTAGGAAGAGGGCGCTATAAAGCGGATCCTCTAAGGATTGAATAAGCACATATAGGTTTAATAGAAATAGGCGTCTCGCATTTATGTTAGCGGCCCGCTATAGGTATAGTGAAATAGTTACGCGACTGCATATCTTATACGCAATACTATAATTGCCCATAGCCTTTTACCAGAATTTATAACGCTACTTATTATTTCTCTAAATAAGATAAAATAATAAGAAGTAGACTTTAAAATAAGAAGCCTTAGAGGGGTCTCCCTTATATTGCCAGAGAATCTCCTAACCACCTTCTTACACGGTAAAAAAAAATTCCATTATAACTTTCTACCTCTTAATTCTACCCCGCGACTAAAGCCTTTAAAGACTCTACGCTTATTATATAGTTACGGCAGTCCAAAGCTCTACTACCTCCTACACTGCAGATACTAAGTCACCGCCGCTATAACCCTACCCCTATGGCGTAACCAGTTGAGCTAACTCCTATAGCGCAACTAGTCGAGCTAATTCCTATAGCGCAACTAGTTAAACCAACCCGTCTTCTAGATAAAGCTACTAAGCTAATATAAGAATTTACAGAGTGGCTAGGTACGACCAATACGAATAATTTAAGAGAGTGGGATAAAAAAGGTGATGGAATATACTTATGTATTTATTTATAATGTAAAGAGAAGATTTAAACCCTTAAAGAAAAATTAGTATGCCTAAAATAAATAAAGAAGGTGCCTATACTTATTATTTATAGAATTTACCTAAAGATTATAAAGTTCTTAGAATTGTCGGCAATAAGATATATAATATTAACTAGATAAATCGCCCTTCTAGAATTTATCCTCTTTGTGGTCTGACCTAAATAATATAAGAGAAGCTAGTGGTCGTTAGGACCGTTACTACAGTATAGGGGAAGATATGGATTAAGCCAGATTTAAATCTACTCGCGTACTAAATGAAATTGAATATAGGCTAGCCTCTTCGATACTTAATAGGGTAAGTAGGTCTAGCTTTTTCGAAGAGGCATTAAGGCTTTGCGTAGGTTTTAAGAAGAATAAGGTAAAAGCGTTAAATAGTTTATTATTAAAGAAGGTAGAAGCGTTAAACGATATATTATTAAAGAAGATAGAAGCGTTAACCGCCGCATTATTAAGGGGGCCTGGATTATTAGATCCTAAATCTAAGTTATCTATTAGATTTTAAAGCTGATCGAATTAGTTATACTTACTATTTGCATTATAATTCCAGTCCTCTATACTAATAGAGTTCGCCATAGCTTTGTTATTATTTCCTCGCTATACCTCCTTACCGGTCACTAACTGTTTCATACCTAGGCTACCTAGAGTTTGCCTACCTAACATAGTGCTCTTAGAGCTAGGTTAAGATTATATATTTTCTCCGGTAGAAGGCGGAGTAGGGTAGCACGAAGATTATAGGGATTGTCCGTTATTGCTAGCGTTATAATTAGAGTTTTAAAAATAGTCCCTATCTAGAATAAAAGCGGGTTAGCTAATGACATTTATAGGGATATTTTAGACTTACCATAACCTAAATCTTTTACAGCCTATTTAAGATCTGCTAGTTAATTATATACTAGTATTGTTAGCTAGTAAGTATATAAGAGTTAGAATACGCACCCGTTGCAGTATTAGGAGGATTTATTTATTTTACACCTAGTATGTTTTCTTACTAAATAGGCCGTAATAGATATATATATTTATTTTCTATTATGCCCACAAGACCTGTTAACCCAATAATAGCGGAACGACTTTTACCCAAGAGAGGAAAGTCCGATACTAAACCTAACACTAGCAAAGGAGTATGCCCTTCTTTAGTTAACTAAACACTTAATATATCTAGATAGTAAGAAGATAGGCCTAAATCGCTAGGACTACCTGTTATCTCTAAATCTTCTTATAGTAGCTGCATTAAAATGCCATTACAGTTGCCCTATCGAGTCACTAGTGCAGAAAACTACTCTTATAGTGCTAATTAAAACCCAATAGTGGCGCTAGTAGAGGAGGTAGGGGAGACGCCATTGTTATTTAAAGAAGTCTTACTATTACTAGGGGATGCTCCGATAGAGCTAAGTGACGTAGCTATAAGTAAGTTGTTAGTAGCATCGTCGCCGTCTTAAAGTTTTAGGATGTTTTCAAGCCCTAAGATAGTTGCAATATTTGAATAATTACAAGAGAATTAATCTTATAATAGCCTTAGTAGTATATAAACTTACTCCCTAACCAGCCCCCGGCTTAACCATAAGATAAGATTGAAATCTAGGGTACCCTTTAATTAACTTAACAAGCTATTACTAGCCAATAGCTATACTACCCTGTTTACTATCTTTTCCCACCTCCCTTTTTCCTATTCGGCAAAAGTAGAAAAGTAAAAATTCGATACTACTAGGTGATTAACGATTTGCTTTATTAGATTAAATAAATCTATACTAACTAGCAAGAGCTAAGTATATAGAGAGGGCGTTAAGGCGTAATATTAGGAGCAGTTTATTAACGATTAAATTGACTATCTTAGCTAAAGCGGGCCAATGACGCTCTTTTGCAGAAGGACAGATCGCTTTAGTATTGTTAATAAAATACACATAAGTGGCCTCGAAACGACGGTACTAAGCCCCCTCTTGGTTACCTTTTAGCAAACCATTTGCTTAATCTTTAAGGAATTTTCCATATTCTTCTAAAGTTAGATTCTTTCCTACCCTATCCATAGGCGCCGCTATTAGGCTAATATCCGCGTTCCCCTTCTTCAGTCTAAGATAAATATAATTTATAATAGCGGCGATCTGCTTCTTATTCTTAGCGTTTTTTAAGTCTTCTACTATGCTATTTGGGGGGAGCAGCTAATCCTTTAGAATCTTGGCAATCCTCTTATTACAATCCCTTAATTATTTTAGGAATGATTTTTTACTAAGGTTTATCCCAAATTTCACATTAAAGTTTTACCTTAAGGTCTTAAAACTCGACTCGTGCTTCCCTATAGCAGACTACCCTTCCTTTAAATACCAATCCTCACTAGAGACGATTCTTCGGTTTAAGGGAAGACTAGTATTAGGGCTGAGTATTCCTAAATATAGATGGGTATTACGGCGGCTATAAAGGGTTACTTGGGATGGTTATCCTCTATCTAGTCCGCTCTACGCGTTATTGCTTAAGAGGTATAGACCTAGCTGCGAACTAAGGGACTTAGATTGAGTTGCTTAATAACAAAATAGCGGGGAATTTGTGAGAATATAACTGTGTAAAAAATCCCAATCGTAATAAAAGTTTTAGCGCGTGTAAGCGCGAGCGGCTTTACTAACTCGCTTTACTGTAACTATCTAGTCTGCCTATTAGTAATAGAGTATAAAGGTAGAACGGAAACTTAGGAATCTCTATATAAGGAAGTCTAGTAACTTAAATAGAACGCCCATTATTTAGAAGATGGTATAATAGTCTCCTAGGTCGACTTATAGACGCTTTAACTAAATCTGCTCGTTAATAATAAACATAGTAGTATATAACTTTGGGTTTTTATAAACCGCTTTCCATTAGTAAGGGCTTTATCTTTTACAAAAGAATCTAATTTAGGTTTAGTTAGCTATAAATCCTAAGTTAGGATTTGTGGCTAACTAAACCCAAAACATGCCCTTAGAACGCCACTTTACTTCCCCGTTTCTATAACGTATATGCTATCGTCCCCTTCCCTAATAGGACGTCACTACAATGCCTATAAGCCTCTGGTGATTAGGACATCCTTAGAATTATATAAGCCTCACTCTACAATTTCCCGTACTTAGGATGCTTTAGATTAATTGTTTGCCTATTTAAGAGGAAGTATAAAGACTTAACGCCTTAATAAAGATTAATATGTCTCTAATAACCATCGAGTCTAGTATAGTTTTACCTCTGCGGCACTCAGCTCCGAGAAAAAGAAAGAAGTGCTTACTATTATTATAATCTGACTTAGGTTTCCAAGACGGCAATAACCCTTGGATATGTCTAAATCAAAAAGGGTAGCAAGAAAAGGGCTTTAATATACTAGAGCTGGTTTTTGCCTGATTTAAATGAGTATATATACGCTCTATTTCCTACCTTAGGCTTTTCTTACAGCATTTATTGGCCATACTTATCTTGTTGCCTTAAGGCCTTACCAATTACTTGGCTGTAGCTACGCCCTACTTAGGCATTATCTGTTAAAGCTCCCGCCTCTTCCCCTTACTATTTATTAGAACTCTATATACCGGCTTTTCTTTCTACTATATACTCCCTTATTATTATCTCCATTGTTTTTCATATATTTAATATTATACTATGTAGTTTCTTATAGTATTTTAATAGCATTCTTATACTGTAGCAAAACTAATATCTTAAGCCTCTATGCCTATTAAAGGCCCTTATTAGCTACTCAAATCCTCCATTATAGTTAACTAGGATAGCCTAGCTTCTGCTATTAAAGAAGAGAGAATCTTCTCCCATGCTCTATATTGATCTTTTTAGTATCTATTTTGCTTAAGCAATTCTATCTAACTAACGAAATCGTCTATCCCGTCTGTTCTTAGTAACTCTGTCCAATTATTCGTTAACTCTAACTTTTATAACTTTAAGTAACTATCTAACTATATCCCTTTCTAAGTACACTGTACGAATACCAAAGAATTATATAGCTTTAAGGGATTGGGGCGAAAGGCTAATATTTTCTTAGTTTATAAAAGTTAGTGTAGAACATACGTGTAGAGTAGCTCCTAACCTTAATAAACTGGGGTTTAGCGAATGTTATAGGGAAAATCTCTTTACGTTTAAATTTCCACTCTTAGTCGTGATTAATACCTTTTTTTAAAGCCATTTAATACGCTACCTCGTGTGGAAAGCTAAGACATAAAGGAGAGAGCAAAAGACTAATAAGAATGGGTTACCCCGCTAAGATATAAAATATAGTAAACAATTAATCTAAAGTTGGACTAGTTAGAACGAATTAAGCTAGATAGTAATAATTAAACTAGCGGATAATACTGCTCTTAAACGACCCAAAAATGACCTTAGCAGCTGATACCACTAGTATTTAATTATATGCCGGAATATCGACAAGCTTGGATTTGCCGATTTAGGCCAGGGGATCCTTTTCTATCGTTGTTAATCTGCGAGCTAAGCCTAAAAAACCTCTTAGGAGATACCCTTCTCGCGTGCAAAGCGTCTAAATAGGATGACGTACTCCCTAAACCTAGATTCTTAAACGTGACGTGTTAACCAGATAGCGTTCTCCCGCTTAACGCCCTTACACCCCCTATAAGGAGCTATATTTAGCATGCGCAGATTAAACAGGGGTATATTAACTAATAAAATACGTCCTATTTGGCTTTATTAAGAGGACCGGTCCTTATAGGCCAGTTAGGCGTCAATAGCAGAACACTAGCTTGCTTTTAATATGCACTGCGTTTAAAAAGGGGAAGGGTTAGCCAGCTTAGCCTATATATAATAAGGAGCTCCTCGCCCTAGGATTCACTCTGTTAGATTTATAAACATAAAATTAAACACAAAATGCAAACTACTCTTCCCTCTCGACCCTTAGGGCCTCCTGGCCTTTATATAATATCTTTAAAATCCTCTCTAACAGCTAAGGACCGCGCGTCCTTAGGCAGCCTATAAGTTTTAAGGGATCCTATTGGTCCGGCATAGTGGATAAAAGTTATACTTATCGACTAGTACGGCACCGCTTATAAGTATCTGATAATTAAGTGCCTTATATATTAGGTATAACTAACTAGAACTTTCTAGTACTTGCATTTACTACATTTAGACGCTACAACTTTCTATACTAAAAGGGTTTAAGAATTTAGAGATTTGTGATTCCGTTCTATATAACGAATTCTTTTTAGAGGATATAGAGAAGAGAATCATTCCGTTATATACTTAGGACATATTTATAAAGAAGCGTATACAAAAGGGGAAGTTAGGGCACGTTATAACAGTTATTAAATCTACCCTACTTTTTACCCTTATGTTCGAGGGTCAACGCCGCATTAATTTACCTATATCCTTATATTGCTCCCCTAAAGTATATTAACTTAAACTCAGTATAAGAGCTATCTCTTACCACTATTCTAGGGTATGCGTGCTATAATTATCAATGCCTTAAAGTTATATAAGGGAGCCGCGAATATAATTAAGGCCGTAAAACAAAATTGCTACTGTCTTAAAGGTAAAAATAGTACGATTTTACCAGTAAGCTACTGCTACCTATACGGCATAACGGTCAATCTAATCACTTAGGGTGGTTTTATATCTCCTACGCCTACTCCAACTCCTATTCCTTCTTAAGAGAAGTTATATTAGGGGTCGGTCCCTACTATAAAAGAAGATAAAGAGCTAGCCTTAAAGAAGGATAGGGAGTTAGAGGAAGATAGGGAGCTGGTCTTAAAGGAGAATATAGAGTTATAAGAAGATGAGAAGGTAATCTAAAAAGTAGATATGTTTTACATTCTTCTAACTTAATTAATTACTCGCCAATATCAATTTATTTCTAATTCTTGGACTATTAAATCTCGCTAAGTAGGTCCAGATGGATTGCATATAGGGATAACAAAGTAGCTTATTATAAAGGGATTTTTTAGTAAGAGGGAATTAGAATAAGGCGCGCATGACCCGGTCTATTATAATGGAAGTGGACTAGGAGTAATTACCGCGTTTAGAATGGCTTGCGTATAAGAGACATGGCGCTATATACACGAACTTATATAAAGGTATATATTAAGCCCGCTTCTCCTATAATCTAATTAACAATATAATTAGCTATATAAAAGCTAACTACTCTAGCAACCTAAACAGAAAATAGTATGTTAAGTAGCAAGAGCAATTTAAGTAAGGACTAACACTCTAGTATTAAGCCTAAAGAGTCCTTTAACCTACTGTTAATACTTAAGTTGGTAGAAATATATAACCTTGCAATTAGAATACTAAATAAAACGAAACAAAAAGAGGCGCTAGATCTTATAACAAATCTATTAGATCTTATTAAGCGCACTCTTGCAATATATAAGACCCCTTTACTTAATTTAATACCTACCACTCCTACGACTTGTAATAAGAACCTTCCGCAGGAGCTAATACGAACTACGGCCGAGAAAATCGAAAAGATACTTAAAGATAAATAAAGCTTTAACGTAAAGAACGTCCGAGAAGTCCTAACTTCTATAAAGTGGGATTTTAAAACCGCTAATAGAATGATCTTAGTTATCAAGGATATACCTAAAGGAGCGCTCTACTCTAATACTCTACGCTAAGCTATATTAGATAATCTGTCAGATCTAGCTCTTATTTATATAATAGGGCTCTTCTACTCTCTAGTATTTAAAATCTAGCGGCTAAATTACTCTAAATACCTAGGGGATACATTGGCAGACTTCTAGCTCCAAGTCTTTAATGCTTTCTTAAGGGGTGCCGAAATCATTGTTATATACGACAGGTATAATCCACTTAAAGAAAAAGAGTTTCCTAAAAAACTTCTTTAAAGATACATTTGGAGGAAAAGGACCAGTGGTAGGGTTATTATTGGTACTCTTATTATAATGGGCTTGAAAAGGACATTACCTAACGATAATAGAGGTAAACACCCTTATCCTATAATAATAAACTGCTAACGTAATATAATAGCTTACCTTAAGCACCATAAAGAATGTACTATAAGTCTAGGTTAAGATAAAGATATAAATGCTATTGGGTTATACTCCGACTAAACTAAAGATAAAAAATTAGAGTACGTATTATATAGAGATTTAATACCTTTAACTAATTAATTACAGATACTTTAATAGGTGTAAATTAATAGTTAATACACTTGCGGTACTTAAGCCTTATTAGCGCCGTAGCTATAGGACATCACTGCTAAACATATATACAAAGTTAGCCGACTCTAATGGTGCCAGAATAGCTGGATTGTTTATACTATAGAGCCAAAAGATTGCTAAGAGAGCTAGGTTTAATACCAAAGATCTCGTTATATAGTATAGGGAGGAGTCTATTATTATAAGCCTTAGTATTCGCTTTGCTCTAAAAGTTTAAGTTATTAGGACAGGAATTAGAAAATAGTACTAGCGAGAAATAAACCAATTACAAGAATATACGTCTTAAAGAGCTTAACGAAGTTCTTAGATAAGAAACCCTATAGGCTTTACAATAACCTCCCAAATAAAAAGCCCTGTGAACTTGGCAATAAGAAGAACTCCAATAGCGCGCCCTTTTAGTCCCTTCCCCCTATACTAAAATAGATATATAACAGCGTTACATAATATAGAAAAAAAATTTAAGACAGCTTGTATAAATAAACTAGGGTATACTTCTAAGCGCGTAGATATATTCACCTATAGGTTTCTTAATTTAAACATAAATAAAAGAAGCTATAGGTAACCTATAAAAACTACGCCAAAAGGACTATTAAGTAGATAGCTTAACTTCTAGATATATAAATCTATAAGTACCTTATGCTTAAATACGAAAAGGAGGCGTTAAGATAGGATAGGTGCCGCTTTATTTTCAAGCTTAGCTTCAAGTTTAATAATAAACTTATTAAGCTCTTATGTGTCCACATAAATTTGGTTTTTAGAGGCGTCTTTAACGGAGTAAGTTAGATTACCTAGTGTGAGATCTAGATTCTCTGCAAACTCTATAATCTCATCATAACTTAAGTTAAGAGAGACTAAAGTAGGGAGAGAAAAGCGTGAAATTTTTATAAATTGTTTAAGCATTTTACTAATTCTCATTAAGACTTCTCCTTTATGCTTATATACCGCACTTATAAAGTCATGCCCGTGAGCTTATATAATACCCTAAACCTTCCATCCTAAGCAGAGAAGTAGGCAATAATAAGTAGGTGTATATAGAAGAAGATAACAAATACCGTCTCCTCTCTACTAGTAAAAAAGCGCCTGCTAAGAAGCAGATATCTATAGATAAAGAAAATAGTAGAGGTAGTTTCCTTACTACTATTCGCAAGTAGGTGTATATAGAGAAAGAAGAAGATAATAGATACTGTCTCCTCGTTGCTAGTAGAGAAGCGCTTACTAGAAAGCAGATATCTATAGATAAAGGAAATGACAAAGGCAGTTTGGTAAGGCGTGGCATTAAGGAGTAGTAAGCGTTGTGGGACGAGAACAAACCGCACAGCTACACTATTTATACCGTTATATATAAGACAATCTAATTATACAGGCTTGTATACGTCCTTCTTACTATGCTTATACCTTAATTAACTAAGTCGCTAATATATTCGCCGGCGCTTTTTGCTTAACATCGCGGGGCTAATTAGGTAGATATATTAATCAATTATAGAGCTTCTTCTGCGGATTAATTTAATAGTATTTCTAAGATAATAGCTGTTGTAGGGGTGTAGATTAATTTCGTTAAAGAAGACGACTGCTCTATATATAAAATAAGTTGGACCGCTTAATAAATGTTACGAAAGTCCCTTAGACCATAGAATCAAACTTTTTAACAAAAAAGGTTAGCGATATCCGCTTACGGATATCGCTAACCTTTTTTGTTAAAAAGTTGATTCTATAGTCTAAGAGACTTTCGCAAGGTTTTTTAGGCGAACCGACTTGTTTTATATATAGAGCAGTCACCTTCTTTAACGAAATTGATCTACACCTCTATAACAGCTACTATTTTAGAAATACCGTCAAATTGATCCGCAGAAGCAGCTCTATAATCGATCAATATATCTACCCTATTAGCTCCCGCGATATTAAGCAGAAAGCGCCGCCAAACGGGTAATGTATTAATAATTAAATCGCCCGCTCCTACTATAGACACAATACTAGTTAACTAGCGGACGCCTATCTAAACGCCAACTGGAGTATCCGCCGAGCGGATATCGCGCCTGGTAATAAGGGAAGAGAAAGTTCTATTTATTACAGAGTATTTACGGGACTGGCGATGGTTCTTTAGTGACCTCTCTTTAGAGTAGCTGCAGCTGGGTTTTGGTAAAAGATGGGGCTTTAAAAAGAAGAAGGCAAAGGACCTTATTACTACCCTTTTAAGGGACGAAGAAACCCGTAATGTGATTAAGGAGGCTGCGGATATTCATTTGGAACTAGTTAATATGGTTATAAATATCCTCTATAAAGAGCTTTGTGATTTTTAGCAAAAAACGGTTATCTTTGGCCTATAGAAGTTAGATCTAGAGTTTAAAGACGTTTAACTCTTATAGGGCTATAAGACAATTAGCTAATATGCCCCTCTACTCTGCTAACTAATAGAAGGATTATTGGCATAATTAAGAAATAATGACTTTTAAAATCCGCACTTAGGGCGGGTTGTTCTTCTTATATCTATCCTTTTATTAGGCCGCGCTCAAAGCTCCGCTAACTGTTTTGCTCAGCTTCTTGGTCTTTATCTTTAAGGTATAAATATAAAGCGTCAGGTTCTATCACTGCTTTATAAACTAGGACTTATTAATAGATATTAGACGCTTAACTACTAGAAGATAAAATTAGCTAAACGCTCTAAGGAAGGTTATAATACCAGCGGCGGATATACTGGCGCTAACGTTATTAAAGACTAACCTCTAATTAATATCCGCTCTTAATAATATCTATATTATATACAACAATTTTGACTACCTTAAGCGATCGCGACATTAGTTAGTTGGAGACACTGGTGTTTTCCATTCCTATACTACTAGAAAACTTGTCCGCGGATCTTATATTCCCCCTAGTGGCCTTCTTTAAAGTATGCTATATAACCGGGTGCAGCTTTAGATTGAGGATATTGCTAAGGCGCCAGGTAATATATAATAGCGTTTAAAATCGGATATTAATTTTTGTGATTGCAGATGCTCTCTAAAGCGCGTATCCGGCCGCTATAAATGGTATTTTCAAATCCAACACTGAGCTTAAATAGCCGTCGCTCCTAGTTTGTTCTATAACTCCTCTAAGTCTAATTATCCGGCACCTAATACGACCGCGACTATTCTAGCACCTTATTTAACTTTCTCCTTCTTAGCCTAGTGGGTTTTGGTGCTAGTATATAGTAGATTTACTTAAATATCCGTAACTTAGTAGTCGGCGCGTAATAAGGTTTTAGTGGGTGTTATATACCCTAACGCCTACAATATATATCCACTAGGCTATAATGGGTTCTCTAGGGTGGCTATTATTAATCTAAACGGGTTTTATATATTAGCTAGCGTTTAGTAAAGTTATAAAGCTCTAATGTTGTTAACAACGCGTTTTTTTTTTAATGGAAATGATTATAAGACCTAAAAATACCTAAGTGATAAAAATAATATAGTCTAAAAGCCTAGGTTCTGTTATATAATCGATTAACTTTAGAAAGTAATAAAAAATGTTAGTGTTAAGCTATTTTAATATCCGCAACCTTCGCAGCGCGGATATCGCTAATAAGGTCTATAAGTGCTACGAAACCCGCTTAGACGTAATATAGGTGGTGCACTATAAACGTGGTTAGTTACCCGCTTGCGGGCCAATTAACTCCGCACTAATAGAATCGCGTCTAAGCTTGCTAAGGTAATGAGCTTACTAAGGTAATACGCCGCTTAACTTTTGTCCTACCCCCTATAGCGCTTGGTATAGGCTTTACCTAATTAATCTTAGTTTCGAGTGGGGTAGTCCTAGTAGCGCTAAATGAAGATTGGAAATAAGAAAGACAGAATCTCCGCTAACACCAAACATTTCTCTATATAACGCGCGCGCGCTATTAAGTCGCTGCCTGCGAGGGCATGTTTAATAAAGGGAGAAAGCTCTAGTTAAATATCTGCTACGGCTAGAATATCGGCTTTAGTGCAGCTTCCCACAGCTATATAGACCTTAGTGGTTGCTAAACGTATAACCTTATAACCAACTCTTGCAGCTAAAAAAAACCCTTTTTAACTTTCTCCGACTCTGGTAGACATGCGCCCGTATATTCATTAAAACACTATAGTCCCTTTCTATATAGCTTGTCAAAACTTAATATAAAAAAGTATAACTGGAAAGATAGATTATAATTAGTTAGAGTAGTTAAGAAGTAAATCTAATAATTCTCTAAGCTAGAATGTAGTTTAGCTAATTCCATTAATTCTATTTATTTTAGCAGTTATAGAAGAAACTTAACTAACTTGGCTAGATTGTTACTAAGGTCCAAGGACCATAAATGTAAATAGTATAGGTTTATAAACTTTCTAAATAGAATAGTATCTTGTAACGCACACTATAGAGGGGTGTCGAGTTTAAGGTATTTAGCCGTCCGGAAAAGCTTCGTTAAAAAATGTAATTGGGATCCACTATACAATGACTTTAGGTTGCTAAATCCCGCTACTATAGGTTTTAGGCGTAATTAGACCTTAAAACTAACGTCTATATCTTTTAAGAGTGCCCTATAGAAAGCAATGTAATTTTGCACCCTATCTTTAAAATCCTTGGTTTAACGTTCCGGGGGATACGCTAAGGAAATAGTAATACCTATAACCTCTACATCGCGTTCCGCCGCTTATATTGCTATAAGTACCCTTCTAAAGATCTAGCTAATATAATTAAGGGTATTCCTAGCCATTATATAGTAAGCTAATGGTGTGCCGTTCTCTTATAAAAGTCAATTAAATCTACGTATTAAGTAGGTATCTCACCAATCGCTATCATAGAAATTAGGGAGCCTAATAGTAATTTCTTGGCAATCTAGGTTTTTAATAATAGTTGCCAACATTTCTACATCCGAATTGGTTTTTTGGATTTTCGCCTGGTTCTCCTAGAATGATATAATCTAGGGAAATATAGTTTAATTAACATAAGCCAGTTTCTTAGGGACCCAGTAGACCTAACTTTATAGATCTTTTTTAGTTGCCTAGTTATAGGAGAAGATATAAGCTAATATAATGGATATCCTATATACGCTTATTAATAGTTCTATTATATATCTAAGGTCTAGCTCGTCTATAACAATCGGCAGGCTTCCTTTATATATAAAGGTATCTATAAAGGTCTTACAGGAGACGCGCTTAAGTACTTTACAGGTCCTACGGATATCCTATAAGTAGAAGTTAGTATTAATAAATAACTATATAAGATCTAAGAGCTCTTCTAGAATGCTTTATATGCTACTTATAGCTGCTAGTACAAATAAAGACTAAAGACGGGAACGGTCTATAGAGGGAGGCGTAGGAAAGACACAACAGCACTAATATAAGTGGGCTCGCCAAATAAAATAGGATTAAATAGCTTCGGAGAGATAGCGGAAAGAGTAAAAGAGACGGAGAGAGAGAGCGAGGGAGATAGAGAAATAGGCGGATAGAAGGCAGGGGGAGAGGATCTACGTCTACCTAATTAATAAAGAGGAGCGCTAAGCCTAATAAGCACCTACGTATTTACTTTAGGGCAAGCCTTAGTCTATCCTGGAGCTCTATATTGGCTCTAGTCTAAAAGATCACTAATAGCTTCCGCCCTAATGCTAGGGTTATTCTTAGTCGGCGGAGCTTATAATACTTATATATAGCGTAGGCCATATCTAATATATAAGGGAGATATAAAAGCTTTCCAGTAATATAGAAATATAATATCGTAACTTCTCGCCTATTAATTTAGTGGCTACTCTCCTAGCTTGTGTTAGATATAAGGTATTAATTCTTACACTTAAGAGATAAGTAAATAGAAAGATCATATAGCCGTATAAGAGCCTTAGGAAGCGTGCAGAAGAAGTAAATAAATTTAAGACTATTAGTTACTGTCGGAATATATGGACAGAGGTTATGTGGTTACGTGTCTTTGATTAGTCATCCTTATGGTGACTAATCAACCCCCTACTTAGGCACCGCGATCCTTACGATCCTCTGCTTTCGACACCTATTAGACAAGAATTAATTTATCAGTTAATAGGCCAATCAAGTGCACTTGGGTGATACCGACAGTATAAGCCATGGTTATAGCCCGGAAAGGTTTAGAAGGCCTTTTAGGAACTTCGCGCGAAGTTTACGGAAGCTCTATTACTGCGGCATTTCGACCTAAATTAGCCCACTTTATTTATTTAGTGATTATAGAGAGATAAAAATTAAAGCAGAATTTAAGGGCTAAAACTTTATATCTCTATAACTACTTAATAGATTTACTTAAAATAAAAGTAAAAAAGGTAAAGTATATATATAAGCTTAAATATAAGTTTTTAAAAATTATTATTAAGTAGTGGTGGAGATATTATACTATGATTTTTATAATTTTTGGTAAAAATCTAAGTGGGCTAGTAAGTGGGGTGGGCCGGTAACTGGTAAAATACATTAGGTGCTTAATAATATTCTTAAAAGTTAGATTATCGTTATATACCCTATATCGTATTATAGAGATTTGACTATACAGTACTATAAGTCAGGGTTAGGCTAAAGAGGGCCTTAACTAGAATATAGGGCGTTGGAAGCTAGCCTAGGTGCAGTATAAAGTTAATATAAAGAATTACCTTAATGCTTTATTAGGAACTGTTCTAAGATTTAGGTCCCATTATTTAATGTTTTTACGTCTTTAGATAATAGATTAATGCGGAATTAATAAATGTTTCCGTTAAATTACTGGCTTATTTCTTTGCAAATTTGTTAATATATCCCGTTGTAAGAGGTTTAAGATAATGCTAATAGCCTAAGCACTTCTCCGAGTAAACCCCAGCAAGTATACATTTTCACCTATAGGCCGTGGCACGCTCCTTACCAGTAAGTAATAGTTAACTCTTCTATAGGTCGCCTGGATCTTAAGGCACGTAATATTTTAGACCTACTAGGCGTCTAAATTTTTTCTAAAATAGGCTTTTATACTATGTGTTACGTACGCGATTTTACCTAGCCTAAATCAGCCCAGCCAAAAAATCAGCCCTACTATATGATTTTTATAACTGCTTATAAGGGCGTCTTTATTTGCATTTCCCTAAGACAGTTATAGCTACACTATAAAAAATTTCCGGTGTTATAGATAGCAAAAGTGCGGATTATTTATAAAGTATATTAGCAGTATGGCGCGATTCTATGTAGGTACTTAGTGAACTAGCAATCTACACCTTACCTAGTAATCCTTCAATAAACAAATACATTACTCTATATATAAAGGTATCACTAGCGCCAGACTATATATAATAGTATGCTAATAAATATATTAGAAAGCTAAAGATTACGCTACTACCATCCTAAATATAACCCCCGACGCGGTTTTAAACGAATAATTATACCTAATACTATATAATAAGCTTTATAAACCCATTCCTTCTATACTTAAACAGAGTGCGGACAAGGCTTTGGTAATACTAGCCCTTAGCAAGTTAGGTTAGAATAATGGGTTGTAGGTATTTAAAGGCTCTAAACCCTTTAAACTTAATAGTGGAGATATCCTGGTTACACTATACAATACTCCTCAACTCTTCTAAGGACGGGGCGGTAGGCTTACTTATATATCTATATAGGTCCGTAGTATCGCGAGAGCCGTATTAAATTAAGGACTATCTTAGAGTGGTGCGGGATTAAAAGCAGCAATATTGCCTAGTTGTATAAGAGATGTTATATTAAGATCGCTAGAATATACTAGACTCCTATACTATGCCTATAGAACCATAGTATAGCAATTAAGTCCGTTATTTATCCCTGTGGTACTAGAGAAATGGAGGTTAGGACTATCCGTTAATATATTTATTAGTAGATGTTGCATATAGAAACTAGGGTCTTAAGTAAGAGTAAAAGAAATTGGCTAAGGCTTGCGTAATACATTAAAGTGGGCCTAAGAGAAATTGGGAGGGTCCTTAGGGAGAGTAAAAGGAATTGGCTGAGGCTCGCGTAGGATATCTAAATAAGCCTGAGAGAAATCGGGAAGGTCTTTAGGGAGAGGAAAAGGAATTAGCTAAGGTTCGCGTAGGACATCTAAATGGGCCTAGAAGAAATCGGAAAGGTTCTTAAGAAGAGTAAAAGGAATTGGCTAAGGCTTGTATAGGACATCTAAATGGGCCTAAAAGAAATCGGGAAAGTCCTTAGGGAGAGTAAAAGGAATTGGCTGGTTAAAATAGGGTTAAGAGAAATTAGAAAGATCTTTAGGGAAAGCAGATGGAGCTGGCCGAGGGTTATAGAAGACATCTAAAGAATCCTAAAGATTACTATGCGTGTTCCAAAATTCCGAGCTATTTGGCGAACAATTTACAGTATTCACTAACCCTTCTTATGCTGGGATAGCGCGTTTTTAATTACTAGGATTTGTTTAGGAGGTTCGGTTCGCGCTTTAATCGGGAATAGTTAGTGTACTGTTTATTTCCCCTAAAATTCCTCTTCTAGGGCGCTTGTTCTAAAGCTATTAAATATTATTTAGCCTTTTTATTCCTCTAATACTCTAGTAGGTGCTACTAATATTAAATAGCACTATAGAGCTAGAGAGAATCTAATAGGCAAGCTATACCTTTAGCACTTTTGCTATAGGAGAAAATTCCCTCTACTTCCTATACTTATCTTATTTCTCTATCTAAGCTTTTAATATAATAAACTCTATAGGCGTTATATATCTCTTAAACCTATAACGTATTAGCTACTTAATTTAAAAAGGGCTAAAGGTAAACTTATATTATTTAGCAGTCTAGGGCGCCGAGGCCTATTAGAACTCTAAGTTTAAATCTATTCCACCTTTACTTAGTAATATTCTGTTATTTAAAGCGGATGCCCCTACTAGGACAGATCCGATTCCGTATTAAACTCCTATAGTCCTTACTAAGTAGCTACTTTTCCTCTTACCTTTACATTCGCTTTACCTTAATATCTATCCCGTTAGAAAGAAGAGATATTATTAACCGTTAAGTAATCGCATTATTAATCTTTTGTGCATTATTAACCTTTCCCACCTTTCCTATTTTTTTTACCTTTCCTACCTTTCCTGCCTCTTTAACCTCTTCTTCTTAAAGTTTGTTAAAAAGACTACAAATAATAGCATAATTGCGACTTTGTAAAACTGAGGTTGAGTTTAGTACTAGGTTTGGAGGTAGCTTTAAAAGTCCTCTAGGCGGTCTATATAAGTCTAAGTATACGTCTTCTAGAAGTAGAATTTTCGAGCTAATAGTAGTCACTTAGAATAGAGCCTTTAGGGCAAGGCATCCGTTCTAGGCTAAGTCTCCTACCTCCTTATAGGCTAGGCTTCCTACTCTTTTATAGGCTAGGCTCTCTACTCCCTTATAGGCTAAGCTTCTGTTACTAGCTAGGCTTTCATCATAAGCTATACTTTTGTCGTAGGCTGTGCTTTTACTATAGGCTGGGCTTCCTACTCCCTTATAGGCTAGGCTTCTATTATTAGCTAGACTTCCTTAAAGCGGGGTTTCTAATTCCTTGTAAATTATATCTCCTTTACCTCCTTTAGGAGTTTGGAAAGACGAAAAGAATTTAAAGGTTAGATAATTAGTATAGTTAGGTAAGGAGTTTAGAAGATTCTATATCCCACTTTTAAGATATTAAACTCCTATAACCTTATCTATAGAACGCAGCTATTACGCAATCTTCTTAACATTATTTAATAATTGCTGTTTAATATAAGTAACTACCTAAGTAAAGGGTGTAAGTTTAACCTATAAAGGAATGTGGATAAAGCGCGCGAGTAAACTGCGACACTTTATTAGTAAGCTCTACTTCTCCCTCCTATACTAAAAGAATGGTTAGCCCGGGGAAGGAAAAGTATAAAAGGTTTTAAATTACCGTGGTACCGCCACGCGCTTTATTAGATTGCTATTAAGACTAGGGCATTAAGATTTTATAGGCTGTTAACCCTAAGAAAGAAGGCAATGGGGTATAAGTAAGGAAGAAGTGTAAAGGCTGTAGAGGGTTTACGATCCTTAAAGATTGTAAACCCCCTATAATTTTAGCTTAGTATATATTAACCTCCTCGCCTTATTATTCCCCGGGACGCTAGCTTATCTAAACTCTACCACTATAACTTATACTCCGCTAGAGATCTATAACTAAAGCTAATTAAAGTCTAAATAGGTAGTTAACCCCCTAATTAAGTAAATTAAGCTTATCTACTACTCTAAAGTCCGGAAGCCACTGCTAATATACTTTTTTAAAGACATATAAGCTACGACGATATCTCCTATAAAGGATTAAAGGCTAGAACATTTTAATAGATTAAGGGTGCGGCACGGGGCACTAATATATAGAGCTGCTCTTTACCCCAGAACAGTAAGAGTATATAATTGCCTTTAATCACTTATTGCCTTACCGCTGCTCTGCAGCTATTATTCGTCACTCTCCTACTTTATACACTTTACCCACTATTTATTAAGCCGTGCTTTATCTTACCCTATTTCCTTTAGCTATTTCTAGGACCTCTATATGCGATATTTATATCAATATAGATTCCACCCCTTATAATTTAACGACTGGCTTAATTGTTTCAGTCGTGCCTTCCTTTATTATTAGTATTGTCACTTACTATACACTCTATTTTAAACCCCAGCTATAGGAACTTACTATCCCTATAATTTTAGGTCACGTGGTGAATTTCTGTACTATTAGATTGCTATTAGTATTTAAAGTAGCGGAATTAAGTGCCCAGACCTTTGTTAGGGTCTTCTTAGCATCTATACTATATACTTTACTAGCTAGGGGTTTTATAAACATCAGTAAATACTCTACGCTCCCTATATATACTAACATATTCTTATAGTTTCTAAAATACGCTTCTTACCATTATAAACTCAGCCTATTTTATATTATAATATAGCTTAGCATTATAACGGTTAGAATTATTTCATAAATAACTTTTATAATTTAGTACGTAAGTAAATGCGAGTAATCTTTAATTATTAACCATTCTTAGGGGAACTCCTACCAAAATTTATATCTTAATATTAGTAATTCACTTTGTTCATTTTATAGAATACGTCTAGATTATTTTAGTTTTGGTTATATATACTAGGGACAATTTCTGCGCAGAGAATAAAGAAAGGCATTTCTTTAACTTAACCTCGCTTATAATCAGCGCTATCTATATACTAGTTATATTCGCTCTATTAACACACTCTCTAAATAATAAGCTTTCGTCTTCCCTTGCTTTTAACTCTTAGTTACGCGCCCACTCTCCCCTCCTATTTAAGCTTTTATCCTTAATATCTCTTTATATAGAATCTTAGTTATTATTTCACTAGACCTTTAAGAGTTTTTAAGCGTGTTCTATATCTCTATTATATCCTTTCGTTAAAGTACGTATATTTATTAACGGAAATTAGAGCATTCTAAGTCAACGAACTTATGCTAACTATAGGTGTTTCTATAGGCGGATAGTATCTACTCTAAAGGATTACGTTCTTACATTCTACCTTTATATTCTCTAGCCGCAGCTTAAAGAAACCTTTATATAACCGATTCCTCTCCTTCCGCAAACCCTTGCTAAGTCCTAGAAGTCACTAGGCTAGATACTATTTCCCCTCCTCCTATAAGCCCTAATCGATCTACAAAGAGCAAGAGTGCGGCCTTAATAGACTAGCAAAGGGGACCTATACTTACGCAAGAAGCGAAGGGGGAAAAAGGGTCTAGACTTATTTAGTATAAAGCTCTTTAGTATTATTACTTAGACAAATAGGTTAGGGGTAATATTAAAATTAGAATATTTCCTTCCCTTCCATAAGATATAAAGACTTTACTCTTTATTATTTATAAAAGGAAAGGAATTAAATTAACCGGGGATTTTATTCTCTTAAATAATTTCCCCTATCTAATATCACAAACTAATAGTATAGATGCGTAAGTATGTTCTAATCTATTTCCTAAGGTATCTCTTCTAATACGATCTTAGGACAAACTTTATACAATTCTTTGGCACTAGCACTCTTTCCTTAAGCAGCATAGGGAGGGGAATGCTCTATTATCTTAGGAAATACTAATAAACACTCTTTTTCCTTACTATTAAGTGACCTAGATTATATAAATTGTATTCGCAGTACATAAATTCCCAGGTAGCCCAGAATTATCTAAAATAGATTAAATTAATTACAATCTATGTGAATTTAATAAGTAATATATAGCTTAAGTAATGCTAGCTATAGACTGCCTTAGCGTTTATAGAGATAGTTCCGCTATCGCAAACTAAATCACTATGCATTAAATAAGCCCATATAGTCCATACGCCTGGAAAATCCTAAAATTAGACTGCTTATATAGGATCTATTTATTAGATAGAGAAAATACATTCGTAAAACAACTCTCTCTTTTTCCCCTATATTCTATAATTTATAATACCTATTACTACTTAACCCGGGCAAATCGCGCTAAGATAGATCTTAAATTAATACTAAATCCAGAGATTTATTAAGCGCATTAGATAAGCATTAAGGGAATTCCAATTTATCGATTTTAGTAAAATCCATATCGATCTCTCTACTCTTAACACTACATCTAGCGAATAGCAAGCTTCCTATAAATTCACCATCTTAAATACCTGGCTTCTTAGTCCTATTAAACTCAACTAATTTAAAACTAGACATTTAACAAACACATACGTTAATAATTCGTACCGCTAGTGCTCCCTTATCACTTACTCTACTAACGCTGCATATAACGCTTAGCTCCCCTCTCGCTAACAGTAGGCCTTTTATAGATACTCTATCGCACAGCCGCCTAGGCAGAAAGAAGCATTTAACCAATTCTTTGCCTAAGTAGGCTCATAAGCAAAAAAAGGGGGATTTATTAAAAGGGATAACAGAGATACTGCTAGTCACAGCTATAGTTACATATAAAAGGGAGTGCCCCTCGCTATCGCTAGCATTTAGCAATTCTATTATCTCTAGCACTAGTTAATCCAGCGTCACCAGTAACAGCCAATTAAGTATTGCCGCCAGCAGTCAACCTAGTATCACCAGTAGTAATTAGTGCAGTGACAATAAAAAAGGCCCCGGAAAGGCGTAAACAAAGGAGGAAGACAATAGGCTTATATCCTTACGTCTTTCTAAGGAACCATTTTCTCGAATTATAAAAGTTTAAAAAGGTAGAACTAGAAATATATATAAGAATCGGTTTACATACCTAAATAGCAGCGGACCTAGCGTTTATAGCCCTAGCTCTCTGCCTAGGCCCTTCTCCCAAATAACGCTAACTAAAATCGCAAACTAAGGCTACTATGGGAAGATTCTAAGAAGAACCTTCTCTTAGATATATATAATCAAGAGGCCAAATAGTTATAGATTATAGATACGTTTCTAAAGAGGTTAGAACTTATATATAGGAGACTACTTAAGAAACTACGTCCAGATAGTACAGGGCCGAAAAAACCACGTTGGAAAGATTTAGATATTTAATAGCTTAAGAAGTTACATGGCGACCAAATCCCATTAAATAAATTGGCAAAGGAAATGAAAAGAACTAAAAGGGTATGTACGGAAATGCTTAAAAAAAAGAAGTAGTTGCTCTTTGCTTTAAATAAACCCTAGGCTATAGAAACCTTATAGTATATCTTAGCCTATTCCTATAAAGAGTGGCTTTCTTCACACCTATATATAAGCCTTGTAATTACAGGCATTATATTAATATCGTAACAGATATAACAAGTAGCGTCGGCTAGTTATCCGCCGTATTTAGTAGCCTACGCCTTATTCACTTCTTTGCCTAGCCATTTACTCGCCTTCTATTGTATATAAATAGCTGTCTTCTTACCTCTCAACGGCAGGACACTACTTATTAAGCCTCTTAACTAAGTTAGTAAATACTAACCCCCAATATATAGCCGCAGAAAACTCTTTAATAACTATAGTGCTGGTATAAGAGCAAGAGCTTAATAAGTTAAACGTAGAATAGCTAAGGATAGCTAGCGCTTTTAATTCTAATCTTAATTTAGGTTAGCTTATACTAGCCTCTAATACACCACTATAGGAAGGAACCCTATCCCTAGTTATACCACTTATATCGCCGCTAGGGGAGGAATTAAATACTAAGAAGGGAAACCTAGAGGTAAGGGGGTAAGTATACTTCGCAACTTGTCTAATCTTTAAAGACTAAGAAAATAGTTCTAAATATAGATGGTGGTTTTATAGAGGGGTTTAATAGTAATAAGGTATGCACCTAAGCCCACTTAAAGCGTAAGTACTTTACTAATTGCCTAAAATTAGTAACGAAAGCACAAGAACGCTCTTGTTCCCCTACCTCCCCCTACTTTAAACTTTGGAATAACTGCACTATAGTAAAGGCTTAACGTGCTTTAGAAATCGAATAAGCGATAGCTCGCAGAAATTCTTAGTGTATTTAAAAAGCGAATTATAATAGTAGGGGACGCTATATAGAAAGACTGTGACGAAATTAAGAGTTGTATAGAAAGGAAGGTTATAATTTAAAAGGAAGCTGCAAAGAACCAACGCGACGATATTAAGAAGTGTATAAGAGAGATAGTTATATCTTTAAAGGAGTGTATAGCTAGGGAGCTTAAAGCTATTAATTATATAATACACTAGTCCCGGGACATGCTTTAAGAGATATAGGCTAGACTATTAGATCTTATAGAAAAAGCCCTGTTATTTTGTCTAATATATATAGTTAGGTATTAATAGTTCTGCCTTTTAAGTATGTAAAATGGCTTCTACGGTACTATATTCCTTCCTTTAGTAACTAATTATAATGTTTCCACCTGTTAGTCCTTTTATATTTAGCTATACTCGCCTTCTAAAAAGGCCGTCTACTTATTCCTTATAATTCCTTTTCTCTTTAACTGTCCTAAACGGGCCCGGCGACTTATAAGGCCAATAGCCAGTTATAATTGTATAAAAGACGGACCCAAGGCTAAATATATTAGTGGCTGGGGTTAAGACTTAGGGATCTGTAGGATTACTAAAGCCAGAGTCCAGAAGGTGCCTACTATTTATATCTCCATATATAGATCTATTAAAGTCGTAAAGGTAAACATCGAGAGAGCCGGTGGAGTTTTAGTAAAGGAGGTAGTTTTAAATTATAGATTAGAGTGTATTACATCTCTTATATAGATAAAGGCAATAGCTTCGGCAGCTTATATATACTATTTAAGGCATAAATAGAGGTCTACCGGGTTGTTCTAATTGTTAAGGTATCTCTAAAGATCTCCATGGCTCGCCTTTATAAATTATAGTCCTTAAAGATTTAGTATATCATAGGGTCCTAGATATCTAATTTATTAGTGACAGTAATATAAATATAACGGCGAGGATAACTTATTATACTTTATAATCCTAGGATACTATCCTAAAATCTCAAGTATCTACCGCTTGACGGCAAAGTTGTATTCGACCTCAAACTTCTCCTTAGGTAATTTAAGCACTACGCCTTGTCGAAAACAGAAGACCACGGTAGTAGAGCTAGAAGTGCATTTTATAAGCGCCATAATATAGTAAATAGTGCAAAGACTGATATTTATCCTAGACTGCTCAGCAAATCGGATTCTCTTAGCGTCAATTCGTTTTCGGTTAGCGTCATATCTTAGTAGCTAAGGCTATAATAAAGACTAACGGATAAGACAAAGTTCTACCTGTTTAAAACAACGTTACGAAAACTAACATCACTAAAGACCTACCTTTATCGGATAGTATAGGATTTACGCTTAACTACGTTAAAATATGCGAGGTCTAAATTACTATAAAGATATACAAGTGTGGTGATCGTATTAAACGAGAAGGGATAAGAGAAGGGTGTGCAAATCTAGGCAGTAAAGATTGCCTAGGTAGTCGCAAAGTGCCTATAGGATCAAGTAGGGTTAAGGGAAAATGTAGGCATAAAGACTGCAAAAATCTTTAAAGATTGTAAAGCTTTATATTAAAGAAAATTAGTAATCTTAGTAACAGCTTCTAGGAAGAGTGCTCTTCTAAAGCAATTTTAGGCGATAACATAGAGGAACGTCAGTATATTAGGACTGTGACATTTTAAATAGCTAGAATTAGTATTTTATTTAGAGTTATGTATTTAAGTAAAAGTACAGTAACTACCTAGCCGAGCGCGCCCTAAACAAAAGCTTAGTCGTATAGTAGGATATTCTAAGCTTATTGCATTTGTGAATTCATAATACTATATATAGGTTTTCGCGCGGTATTACGTGTACTATATTAGATAGGCTGTATTAGGAAAACCTTCCCGTTTTCCTATTACTTAGTTCTTAACTTAGTATTTTATCCTCTGTTTTCTAGATCTAGACTTTAGAACGCATTTTTACATTTAGTATATGGCAAAATTAATAAGCAATAATGGTCCAACTAATAGATACTTCTTAAACTGCCTCCTCTTTTATGGTAAAAGGAAACTACTTTATACCTACTAGGTTGAACCGCAAGCTCTATAACCTCAAAATAAAGTTACGGTCCTTTAATGCTACTATATAGCTAACCGCAGCCTAGGTGGCTTTATTAGGCTCCTATATATATTTCTCCAATTACTCTAAAGCTTTCTTTCTATATTTACTTCTTATAAGCGACGCCTATAAGCTCTTAGACTCTTAGTGCGTAGTATATATACTAACGGTCCACCAGGGGTCTAATTTATAAGATAATATTAGTGCCGTAACGTTTCTAATAAACAGGCTGTGTTATGTAGGCTCTACCCAACTAGTAGCGCTAATAAGCGTCTTATTACCCTGCTGCTAAGATATAAATATTATAGGCCTATTAGGTTGTTTAACCTAATAAAAGAAGGCAGTATAAGAGTGAGAAGCAGGAAATGGTGCAGGTTTATAATCCTTAAGGATTATAAACCCCCTACAATATTGGCTTGGCGTGTATTAGCCCCTTCACCTTATTATCCCTAAGACGCCACACTGTTCTAAACCCTACGATAGAAAACTAAATAGCTGATTAAAGTGAGGATATACAGCTATCTCCCTAGTTAATTAGACTACTACTATAAAGCCTAGAAGGCCCCGTTAATTTACTTTTCTAATAATATAAGCTACGATAATATGTCCCACAAGAATTTAAGGCTAGAACGCCTTAATAAACCTAAGAATGCTTTAGATCTTAAGAGTAAGGGATAAAAATAAGTAATATATAGGGCTGATTTCGCCCCGTTACGCTAGGATACACAATTACCTTTATTACATCTACTCTACTAGTTACCTTAACGCTTTCTTCTACAGCTCTTATTCGTTACTGCCCTAACTTTACTATTTTTACCACTCCTTTTAAATTATTCCCTAGTCTACCCTACTAGCTATTTACGGCCGCTCTACCCTTTAATATAGATTCTACTCGCTTAACTATTAGCTCGCTTATTAAAACCGTTATTTACTAGCTCCTGCTAATTATTAATTAGGTCGCTAGCACTTACAGTTAGAATTAAGATTCTAGATATAATGTATTAGCCACCAACCTTTACCCAGCAATAAGCGCTTTACTATCTAACAATATAGATCTAAAAATGGCGTCCCCTTTTAGGGGATCCGATAATATAAGGCCGTAGTAGGTTAATAATAAGTTTAATTTAATCTTAGGCTAACGCTATTTTAGGAGAATTTCCGTTACGGAGACCATTAACGTAACTATTAAAAGAATACCAGATAAGATCTCTTCTTTATCTAAGGGGACACTTAAGGCCCTAGGATACAATGCCCTAAGTAGCTATTCTTAGTGCTATTTATATACTAACCCGTTTCCTACCTAACTAACCAAAAATTTCAACCATCATCTTTATATAACTATGTACTAAGGGCATTATTAGTAATGGTAAATGCTATACCTACTCCCTTCCCAATTTATTACTTTTTCCTACCCATAAAAACAATAGTAGGTATAAAGGTGTACCCTAGTTTTGTTTAGGACATAATTCTCTTTAAGTTTCCTTCTTATATACTTTAAAAGAGTTTCTATATCCGCTTCTAAGGCGGTCTTTAGGGTATTTATAGTAGCGCCTTAGGCGGACTCTATAGTAAATTTTAGAAAGGTGTCCCTAACCTTACTAGTAATATTTATAGCGGCGTTAGAGGTGGCTTTTGTGTCTATAATAATAAGGGCGTCCACAATAGTTATAGGCTAGGTAATAGTCTTTAGTCTCTTCTTTTAAGATTCCTTAGCCTCTTTAATTGTCTCCGCTAAAGGTCGTTTATAAAGGATTAGAGGACGAAGCAAATCTGCCATAGCTCCTATGTCTTTATAGCTAGAACTAAACTTATTAGCCTTCTTATTATAATAGGATATTGTTTTCCTTACCTATATATATATAGAGCGGAACTAAAATGCGAAATAGTAGGATACCTTATACTTTAAATACAGAGACCTAGGGTTATACGCTGGGGATACTTACATCATTGTATTAAGTGCCAATAAGGCGGATTATTCTATATGTAATGTCAATATTAGCGCCACATTAATACGTAGAAACTTTATATCCCGCCTCCTTTTCTTAGTAGTCCATATATTTATTCTACATATTTCTACATTTTAACCTTCTTTAATATCATATATATACTTAGCCGTCTACTTTTAACTACTAACTGCCGTAATAGAATGGAAATAGGTAAGCAAAAGGACATTCCGCCCTATAGTTACTAGAGTTAAGAGTTTATTTATAGGGGGGGGGCTACTATCTAGGAAGGATTACGTGTGTAACTATAATAATTATATAAGGAGTTACTCGCGAGCGGAGTACTTAACATAATACTAACTATCCCGTAGGTCACTGCTCTACTTAACTACGGCGCATATTCCTAATTCTTATAAACACTAAGCTAGCCTACCGTTGCGACAAATGCTCTAGAGTTTTCTTTCAATATAACCTCCTTAAGCGACATAAGCAGCGTTATGAAATAAAGGCTATTACCAGCTATAGTTAAGTCTTATAAAAATTAATAAAGCGGAAATTGCCATTAAATAAAAATCTATGCCTTCGATACTCCTCTAAGAAAGTTAGGTATAATAGTAATGGCAACAATCCTTACCTAAGATGTTTACGGGCGGATTTATAATGCGTTTATAAATTATAAGTAAAAAGAAAGAAGTATAACCCAGAGATTTTCCTAAGAATATTAAAGGAGCCTGGAAAACTGGCAGCAGAAGAGACGGATAGGAGAATAATGGAAAATAAGGAGGATAAACCGATGCTAGAAGTTCAGTTCTACCTCCCGCCCTTAGATTTATCTACCCTCCTACTTTCCTTAAAATCCTCTACGACCTTACCCTAATATCTACGTTACCTAGAACTAAATTTTCTCTCTAAGCGTATCTTCTAGTGCTGCATTTACTTATACCCGGAGTTCTCTAGAAAGACTATAACATCGCTATATAAATACAGCCACCTAAGTAACGGGCACTTTAGCGATACAGAGCATAGTTAAGCTCCTTTAGGTTTTATACCTCTACTATAGATATATAACGATGCTATATTATAAACCTCTTCCATTACTTCTTAGCATTATCCTTTAGCGCCCTTAGCTAATTTTGGTATATATAAGCCCTTTCTAATAGGCATAAAATGTTAAATAAATATTAAACGTACTAGGGGAGTTCCCTCTACTAGCGGTAGAGGAAGGTAAAACATTCCCTAAAAGGCATTTTGTTAATACTAACGGTAAAGTTATATAATACTAAGATATTTTAAATATATTAAAGCATTATATAATTACCCTTTACTAAACACTATTAATTTAGGAAATGTATT
>Ga0307515_10002020_pt1 | contig 44863 bp, 51 predicted proteins | sample 17_EM_MG_FD_194513 | JGI IMG/M metagenome (GOLD analysis project Ga0307515, IMG submission 194513) | Populus trichocarpa ectomycorrhiza microbial communities from riparian zone in the Pacific Northwest, United States - 17_EM | ecosystem: Host-associated > Plants > Roots > Unclassified | place... | reverse complement strand
TCACTTCCTGGGTACCACACACTGACGCTTGGTTAGTTCACCGGTGGCTGTACGAGGTCGTTGGGATTCTGCACCGTGACCTCAGCCCGAACAACATCATGTATCGGATCATCAAGGGGAAAGTCCACGGAGTGCTCACCGACTACGACCTTGCGTCATGGACGGCATCCTTGACCCGTGACTACGCCAAAACCTCGCAGCAAAGGACCGGAACCCCTCCATTTATGGCGCACGGGTTGCTCGATGGAACCGATGCTCTCCACTTGTATAGGCATGATGTAGAGTCCCTTTTCTACATCATGCTGATACTTACCACGCACTACGAGTTTCAGGCCCCTGAGGGGGAGGGGAGGAGTGGAGGAATACGAGTTCGGAAGGGAAAACTCCGCTTTCGAGACTGGTTCGAGGCACCAAACTACGACACGCTTGGCGGAATCAAGTCGGACTTCTTCACGAAGATGAAAGCCTTTGAGGTGTCCCCATCCTTTAAGGACTTCGGCGGTTGGCTGCTGAATCTCCAGGAGTCACTGGCTTGCGGATTTCAGGCTAAGGGACAGTACGATCTACAGCAAAGAATGCGTCGGCGAATGGAACCGGAGCAAGCTGGAGATGAAATCAAGTCAGCCGCCTTCGACGACGAAACATTGGGGGGATATGTCACTTATTCCGCTCTCGCTCGGTCGGTTCTCCACCTTACGGGAACATTAAAAGGGCTCGTTATTCGCTACCCTCCAGCTTCGACTCGTACGGCTCAAGCTGGCGCTTGAGTTTGTTCCAGTGGACACCACTCCCCTTCCTATTTCCCCTCCTACCTACCACGCTTTATGTTTGAATCCGGCCACATCATCTTATTTAGAACCATTGGCAAGGATGTTTGTAATATACACTTAATGATATCATTGCATTTTCTTGTACGATTCTACACTAGGTACCACTCTTCGTCACCAATGGGCCGCGAGCCTATTTGACCCCATCGCGGATGAGGGATCCGCAACGCGATCCAGACCCGTGGTCACCGGAAAATCCACCCAAGTTTTGGGACGGTCCCGAAATTTGTGACAGAACTGTGCTGAGCGAGATGATGATTGTAAACGCTGGATCAGCAGTGTTGCCCTCGGTCTTTCCCGATCAAGCCGATCTTGTCTCCTTTTCACTCCTCCCATCCATTGCCCCACCTATCCGATGGATGCAAAGCGTGCTCTTCTATCTTGCCCGGGGCGGGTACAGGATTGGCTTGGTGCAGCGACCGACCAGATTGAGACGCTCCTGCAAGTACCCCTACCCTCACTCTCCTGCTCAGACCAGGCGATAGGGGCTCTTAGAATCAAACGCGAAAGGCCTTCTCGGACGACTGGTCCCTACAACTTGCGGCCAACAAATCTGGTCTCTGGCACGTTCTCCACAACCTATCAGGACCCCCTCTCAGTCTCGTCCAGTCGGCCCATGTGTGGGGATAAATCTCCTAGCCGCTGCGAAAACTGCGTTGCTGAAAAAAGAAGTCGATGCTCGAGGGACCTTCCATCCTGTACCCGATGCCTCAAGAACGGATTGTTCTGCTTCTACGCAGAGGGTGTTCCGACTGGCCGTCGCAAACCCCAGGGTAGGACACGTGGGCGGAGCCGCATTACGGAGAAACCTGGTCTACCTGTGGAAAGTTTCCTGGCCGTTCCTGTCTCGGAACATTCTGCCGTACCGGAGCCTGACGAAGTACTGGCTGCCCAATATTTCCCTTCAAACACACACCCGCTCCGTGCTGTTTTTGAGTACGCTCAGTCATCCGCGGAGGAGTGCTCAATCATCTCGCCTGTCGGTTTCCCAACAGACATTTCATCGGCGGGAGGCGTGGCGAACCCCCGGTACCAAAATTTTGCAACGAAGCGCCAGACTACTATGCTCCCAGCTACCCCGACCTTTAGTACTTTGCCCCCCAGAACAAGTAAACTGGAGCCTGCTCGCGAAATCGCTAGGGCAGAGTTACACTCAAAGTGGCCGGGTGCGGTTGAAAACGGAATGAACCCAAGTTTGGTGGGGGAGACGTAAGTCTTTCCGAACTCCATCGCTCGTTTGCCTGGCTTATAGTTTGTTTGTTTTTTCAAGTGCCCTTGCGGCGGTTGCCAAAGGTCTTTATCAGGACCCAGACTCGGAAGAGGAAGAAAAAAATTTGGAGAAGGTCCTGCGGAGATGTGTCGACAGCGAGATCCAACAGCATGCTATTCCCTTGGAGTCCCAGGCCCCTTCCCACAGACAGACCAGCGCCGTGTCCTCTCTCGCTACGACTCCATTTGCCTCCACTCTGGCGTCTCGTTCTACCTCCCAGTCGTCGGGGACAGATTCGTTACCTATCACGCCAGCTAACGAGCTGTCAACTCTGTCCGACGAAATTAAAACGCGATGGGCGTTCGGTGTGGGTGTCTCGGCTTCTTCTGTTTCCCACACTGCGTCTCCTGCCTTCCCTAAAGCTTCGTCCACCGACGACGTGGAAGCTCGTTTGTCACACATGGAACAACTTGTGGACCTTTACCTCCTCTCTCATCACCTACACCAAACTGTCTGTGATACCGGGTCGGGTGCAGATCCCCAGGACAAGTCGTTCTCGGATAGATTTGTTGAGGAGTTGTTTGAAGAGGGGGACGCTGCAAAGAGGTTGGTAGATTTGCAGCGACGTTCCCCAAGGGAGGGGAAGGTTTCACGGGGATCATGAGCATTGTTTTCTTTTTGTTTCCCTTGTGCTTTCTGTAGTATCTTCTTTTATCTGGAATATCTTAGATCGGACTGTATCTGTAGAATGTAAAACGAGAAGACGCGCGCTGTGACGAACGCGTGACACGACGCGTTTTATCCATCTCATTGTCAACGATGTTCAAAAGTAATGCTAGGGACGATGCTGGATTGAGCGTTGGAGAGGTCTCAAGACATTCCACTCTCAAGTATCCATTTCGCCTCAACTTGTGAGCCAACCATTCTTCGACCTTCTCGATCTGAGTCTTCTCCTTATCCGCGCCTACACTCTGGGCATCTACGACACAGTTATGAGAAACCACCCTTGGGCGACGTGACAATCGAAGAGTTCGAACTTTTTGCCATCGACCGATTGCGAGTGCTGGGAGAAATCGAATCCTCCTGGGCCCGAAATCGGCCACCAGAAGAGATAAAGAGGGTCGTGGGGGATCAGTGCGGGAAGTATGTCCCGCTTAGCAACAACAGCGCTAAAACGGTCGAATTGGACGAGCAGAGGCGGAAGGATCATATTGGGCATTTTGTCTTGAGGTTGGCGTTTTGTCGGTCGTAAGTGGATGTTTCCTTCACCCCCGTTTCTGAGTGACTCCGAATACTGAAAGGCTACCGGCCTTCTGAACCTGACAGGGAGGAGCTCAGAAGACGTTTTGTCAAGGCTGAAACCGCGCTGTTTCGTGTACGATACGATGCCGACGACACGCAGGAGCGACAGCGGTTTCTGAAATCCATGAAGTTTGATTGGTCCGGGGTCCGTCAGATCTCTCCCTCAAGAACGAATCACTGACGCAACATACGCACAGATAACACACGAAGAGGGAACCGCATTACAGAATCAGCTCAATACACTTATTGGAGGCTTAGAGGCGAATACTGATTTCAGTGGATTTCTCAAGGTCTACTAGTCCCTTGAGCACATTTATGCCCCCCGAGACTGATCGGTGGATATCCAGGTGAAGTGGACGCGCGTTCCCGACCTTGTAGAGAAGCGGAAGGTGGTTCTGAGGGAAGGTTGGGCGTACGTGCCAGCGACTGAACAATCGGCCCTCGTGTTCCATGAGTTCCAAGCGACTTTGGAACGTGCGCTAGAGGTTTGGTGTTACCTCTTGTACCGATGCAGGGTTTAAAACCGCTCGCAGGCCACGGCGAAAGCTCTCCCCCGTCTGGACGAAGACACACGAATCATCCCGTTGCTCAATAACTTATCCCAAGGCTTTTTGTCTGGGGCGAACTTCGACTGGGGTTCTTCGACCGCGACCTCCGCCGGTGGAGTGACAGCGGATATGGTCGATGAGATGGCTCACAAACACTTCCCACTGTGCATGCGATACCAACATGAAGAGCTACGCAAACGCAGGCACCTACCGCATTTTAGCCGGTTGGAGTATGGCCTCTTCCTCAAGGTATGTGACGAATCTGCTAGACTCAGAGCACGGTCGACGGGACAAACTACTCAGGTCCTCGGTTTACCGATTGAAGAGGCGCTCATATTTTGGCGCAAGTCTTTCAGCAAGATGACAGACGACAAGTTCAACAAGGAGCACAAGTACAACATACGACACTCGTTTGGCCTTGAGGGGAAACGTGCCAATTACCCGGCCAAGACGTGAGTAGTTTTTCGTGAGGATCATGCCGATTGACGACGGCTTGTGGCTGTGCAGGTGCATGCAGATCATCATGGAAAGAGGGCAAAAGGACATGGAATGCCACGGGTGTCCGTTTGTGATATTTGCGCCGGAGAATCTGCAGACGGCATTGATGTCGATGTACAACGTGGGTTCGCAGGACATGGGCGAAATCTTGCACCTCGTTAAGGGGCAACACTACCACGTTGCCTGTACACGGGTCTGGGAGATTTCACATGGGGTGAAGAAGGGGGCGGGATTAGATGGGGAGAGCGTTACTCACCCAAACCTATATGCTGCGAAGAGCCGGGAGTTTGAGAAGGCGCGGACGAAGGAGGAGAGCGGTGAGGATGTGGTAATGGCAGAGGGTTAGGGCGAGGTTTTGATCGGTCCACACCATATCTTTCCTCCATCTACCACCTCCATCTTGCGTAATTTTCACGACCAGACACGGAATGATTCAACAAAGAAAAAAAGCAAACTTGGATACAGAGCCTGTGGTGGATGAAGCGAAAGTTCATGCCCTACGGCAGTACAACGACACCGATGGCCACTTCTCCCTCGTCAGGTTCGTCGACGACGATTCACGAGACCCCCGCAAGACGAGGTCTGAGGTCTTCACTAACGAGGGTTGGTTTCGAATAGGAACTTCCATCTCGCAGACCTCGTAACAATCATGAATGGCGTCTGTGGTGCATTTTCCATCTTCTCTTCGGCCAGGTATCTCGTGACAAAAGACCCAGACTATCTGTGGACCGCTCTCTGTCTCCCACTCGCAGGTTGCATGTTTGATTTGTTCGACGGAAAGATTGCGCGGTGGAGGAAGGCGAGCAGTATGTTGGGTCAGGAGCTGGACAGTCTTGCGGACCTGGTACGCATCCTCCTTGTGATGTCATCCTCCACTCATCGACTCGCCTTCTAGATATCCTTTGGCATGGCACCTGGTCTCTTGGCCTTCGTCATTGGACTGCGGACGTGGTTGGACACCGTCATCCTGACGGGTTTCGTCTGCTGCGGCCTCGCACGACTCGCAAGATTCAATGCTACCGTCGCCCTCGTCCCAAAGGACGCCTCGGGAAAGTCAAACTACATTGAAGGACTTCCCATCCCATCTTCCCTCGTCCTCGTCGGCATGTTATCTCACTGGCAGTGGATGGGATGGACGGTCGACACTCAAGGCATCCCGTTGGGTCAGGTCACACTTTTAGGGAAACCGGGTGGAGATGGAGACGTGCATGTCGTTAGTTTTATCTTTGCGGCTTGGGCGGCGGCGATGGTTAGCAAAACGCTGAGGGTACCAAAACCCTGAGCAAAACACAACCACTTGTTCTGCATCGTTATTGGGACGTTTATTCTTGTAATTTTTTTCCTGTCTTATCAGTCCGCAGCAAATCCTTGTCACGAATGACGAAAACTGACAATCAATGTGGACCTGGCCCGACCCATCCGTCACGCGATCGACGCGACGCGACGTGAGGCCAAGTCGTGTCGCGTGATGATTTATCTCTCTGTAATCACCCTCATCATGGCGTCCGTTGACGACGTCCAGCGGCTCTTTCTTCAGGCCCTCATGTCCAGAAGGGTCGTGACGAAAGCCCTCGCCAGGATTCTTTTGAAGAAGTGCGTAGAAGCCGTCAAAGGTCCGCCCTCGCACTTTATTCTATGCGGACGGGGCCTGATGTCGTGCAGCTGCAAAAGAGGACTTAGATATTCGAATCCCGGATAACGATGACTCCCTCAACACGTTCGTAATCAATCTCAACGTGCCTTTGGATAAACTCGATCTAGAGATTGTCCCTTTCGTGGACGGGCTCACCGGGAACCAAGTCTATATATTAGTTCGTTCGCGTGGCCATGCGCTTTTTTTGGGTTTTGTTTGCGTCAAAGGGCTAACGCGTTCACCGCCTAGGCGAATCGGAAGGGTGACGAGATCGCGCAAGTGGCCTCGGATTATTCGCCTGCAGAGTTGGCCTATTTCAAAGTTCTCGTCAGTCCCTGTCACTAACCCCCTGACCTCCCTTTGACGTATCTGCGACGGTTCCAGGTCGAGATGATTATCACGGCACCCAATTCATCTTACTGCCTTTCATCGATGGCGGCCCTTCGTGAAAGCCAGTCTCTCAAGGCGACTTTTACGAAGACTCACGCGGAGCGTGTGTTGGACACTTTCGTTGCTCGAGGATGGTTATACAAGAGCAAGTCCGTACTCCAACGATTCAAGTTATTGCGGGCTCACACTTCAACTCTCATTTACAGGAAGGGGAGATACTCCCTTACCACCCGTTCCACTGTAGAACTTCAAACCTACATCACTAACACCTTCCCGAATGATGTTCTGCATTGCACCGTATGTCACGAGATGGTCTTCCGCGGGGTCAGGTGTTACACCCGGAACTGCGAGGGATTGCTCCACAGTCACTGCCACGCGGCATACAAGCGGGCTAGACAAACTTGTCCCGTGTGCGACACGCCTTGGAACAACGGGGACTCGGAGGGTAAATTAAAGAAGATCGGCGAAGGAGCGTTCGTGGAGGGCCAAGACAAACATGCGAGGACGAGGAGAAGGACAGATGACGATGAGGACGAGGACGAGGACGAGGTGGTGTATTATGAAGGTGAGGATGGGGAAGACGCCGGGGCATCAGGAAGCACCCAACCCTCACAGACGCGGAAGAAGGGAAAGGGAAAAGCCACGGCCAAAGGCAAGGCGAGTGCCAAGGCGAAAGGGAAAGGGAAAGCACGGGAGGAGAGCATGGACGTGGATGTGGAAGAGGAGGAACTCGCCCCCAAGAGGAAGGAGACGGGAAGGAACAAGATTACAGAGGATGAGAACGAAGACGAGGAGGACGAAGTGCGACCGAAGCGAAAGAGTCGGCGATGATGATTATTACTCTTGGCGCAGTGCGCGCATATTCTAGTTTGTAGTTTCGTATCCCCAATGACTTTGCCCGAACTGCTTGCAAACTCGTGTCCCATCCAACGACGCCCACTTGCGAGACCAAACAACATGCGGCGGTGCGCCGGGCATACTTGTTTCCAAGAAAGGAAAGAGAATGTATTCCAACCTAAATACCGGCGCCGGAAAATTGAAATGAAATAGTAGGAGTATACATAACAGCCCGCCCATGGGGAACCCAAAAGACTACGATATTAATGAGCATCATACGGCGCAACGGTGAACCCGAAACACAAACCAAACGAGATGTGAGATAGAAGTGGTGACTACAACAAGCGTACATGATACGTATGTAAAGGGGGAACGTTCGTGAATCTACAACAGCGGTTTAAAACTTCTCGCCAAGAAAAAACGTGCGACGGGGCTTACCAAGAACGGAAGAAGGTTAGAGTCAGCACGCTCGGGCTGGGAGCTGGTGGGATTTCACCAAGGGTAGAGCCTTGGATGCGTCTACCACCCTTTTCTCTCTATTACCCCGTCTGATAACAGTATATGTTGACGAAAAGGTGGAGTATTTGGCTCGTGGGATGTCTCCGCGGACGTAAATATGAACAGCAAACGCCCGGAAGCGTCCTACCGTCATATCGGCTGACACCAACGCCGTGATGTGGTACACCGTGTCCACCGGCGTGGAAGTCGTCGAGCCCTTCGTGGTTTTGTGACCTGGTTCCCTGCACAGCATGGAACACGAAGTGTTGAGCACTGAACAACGAGGCCGATCGAGATGAAATACAGCGTAAGCTTACCACATCATAAGATGTTGGAACCTGTGACCACGCATTCCGAGGTCAACACCAAAGTCGTCCATAATAGCGACGTAATTTCGGAAGTCTTGAGGCGCGGGGAGATGGGCGAACCAGCAACGTTTTTGACATTTCGGGAGGTCAACCCACCCGCACCTTGGGGTCGTTGTAGCCATAGATTTAGGGCTGCTTCTGAAGGCAGGGAGGGGAGCGGCTGAAGGTTGGGGCAGAAGGGGATGGGATGAGACAATCCCAGATTAGTCCCCTTGGTTTAAGTAGGGGAAAGAACGAGGGCGGGACCGGTAGGACCTGCATACGTAGGTCCGTTCCAAGGTGACAGTATCACCATCGAACCTTCAGACCAGTTCTCGACGCGACCGCGGTGACAGAAAGCCCGCGATTTAACACGCTGGGGACAATTCTGAGGGGTCGGAGTGTGACAATCATTAAACCTGTCTGTGCCTGATTGGCAGTGGGCAGGAAATTGTGATCTTCGCCACTGTGTTTCAGTTGCGCTCATCACCACGAAGGTGAGCGACATGCTCCAAGTCACCCTCACTAACGCGGAAGGGTGATTTGTCTGTAAAATCGCATGAGAAAGAACCGAAACCACTGAACAGTTAGTGAACAATGAGGGGGACGGACGAACCGCAGGCCGAGGGCCGGATGATGGGAGTCTGCCATTCCAACGTACCTGCCCCGCGGCATTATGGGCCGCAGGCGAAAGTGTATAAAGTGCGGATATCGGCAGTTGGTCTCTCATCCTAACCCCAGTCGACGGGTACGAACCAACGAACGACAAGCCTTCCTACAGCGTTTTTCTACAAGTCTCTAGGCTCTCTCAGGTTCTCGTGTCTACGCCGCGCAGTGTACACCCATCCCGGGCAGGTTCAAGACGCTTCCCCAGGATACCGCCGAACATCCCTCTCACTCCCTTCGCTTTTTCACCGGCACGTATACCACCCCGAAATCTCGATGGAACCTCTTACGCCCCTTGACTTCTACTTCGCTGGCCCGGATGCGGAGAGCCCACACAGATATCGCCCTGGAGGGTACCATCCAGTACACCTCGGAGACGTCTACTGCCAGAGGTACAGGGTGATCCATAAGCTTGGATTTGGTACCTATTCTACTGTTTGGCTCGCACGCGACCTCCAATCAACGGCCCAAAGGTGAGTTATTGTCGTCACGAATCTCAATTTATTACTTCGCAACCACTCCCCATCACAGCGGGCTCCAGCAGCTAACTACCCCTCTGCACTACAGCCGATACGTCGCCCTCAAGTTTGCCGTGGCCGAACTTACCGGCAGGAATGGCGAAATCAAGATCCATCGTCATCTTGCGTCCCGATCGGGGACGCACCCAGGATCTGACCACGTCCTCCCTCTCTTGGACCATTTCAAGGTTCAAGGTGTAAACGGGGAACATGACGTGCTGGTGTTGCAAGTCATTGGACCTCATCTTGAGGCCATGTTCGACGACGAGCCAACCATAATCCAACAGATGATTAAATCTCTCGCGCATCAAGTCGTGCTCGGAACCTCTTTCCTCCACGATTGCGGGGTAGTACATGCAGGTAAATCACCCGTTATGTCGGCCGGTTCAGACAGCAGCTTACCGGCGTAACCTAGATCTACACAAAGGCAACATCGCGCTCGAGATCCCTGATCTTGATGGGAAACCTGAGGAATGCGCGATGATGACCTTGGGCTTGCCACAATGTGTGCCGGTGGTCACCCGGGACCAGCTGCGTCATACCGATTCACTCCCCAGATACCTAGTTCTCCCCGGGAGCCTGGTAGAGTGTGTGAGGCAAGATGAAATCCGCATAAAGATAATCGACTTGGGAGAAGGTTCGTTACGGCAGTCCCAATCGCGTTCCTGAGCATTAAGTTCCTGTAGCATTCTTCATCGCCGAAGCGCCTCAAAATCTCCACACTCCGTTGCAAGTCCGGGCGCCGGAGGCTATCTTCAATCATCTCTCGACGCTGCTCAGGATTGAGTATGGAACGCGAATAGATGTCTGGTCGATGGGGTGTCTGGTACGATCCTACAAAACCAACGTAGCGGTATCAGACTAACGTTACAAAAAGATTTATGAGCTGGCCACATCGAGTTCTCTTACAGGCAGCGCACACGACGAAGTGAGGGCGATGCACGAACTGACGACTCTTCTTGGACCCGTTCCTGAGGAATGGATGGACTCGCTAGGTACGAAAACTTATTTCTAGAGCGTCGCTGCCTTTTCACCGAATCCACAGGAGCATCGTATTCCTCCGGCACCGGGGATACCTCCCTCGACCTGATGATCCGATCGATCTCAGAGGTTGACGACACATCCGGATTGACTACTTTGCTCCAGAATATCCTCGTGTTCGACCCACTACGACGGCCGGATGTGTCGGATCTTCTGGATCACCCGTGGTTCGTAGGTTCGTCGAGTCCGGCTACCCCATCCGGATCCGCATCGGAGTGAGGCGCGGCTACTCCACTCTCGCTTTTGGGACTTATCCAGTCTCACAGCGCAAGACCTCTTCTATAATAATCATTGTCACTGTTTGCGTAGTTTCCGGTTGGATGGAATTATTAGTTTCGAAGAGACGGTGGCTGATTTAGCACGATAAAGAGTAATTGTGTCTCACTCAGACGAGGGGACACGGGGCATTTCAGTCGGGCCGTTTCCAAGGCCGTGAGATTCATGCCGCGGTCGTCATTTGAGGCAGCAGGCATGCGCATGTCCTGAGGATGAGCAACCGTGGGAAATGAGACCGATGATTGGAGGTGAACCTAAATCCCCGTCCCCATCCACGATCTCCATTGGCATGCAGGCACAAACGTCTTCCCAGCTCTACCCACCCTCTCCCTTGTCTTTACCCGCGTTTGAGTTTACCAAGCGAAAGCGTTGGGCCGATTTACTTATCACCGAACTCACTGAAGCCATTATCCTCATTCTCTCGACGCAATGCCAAATCCTCTATTGCAGTTCAGCTGTCAAGGAACTTCTCGGATGGAGGGATGAGGATCTAATTGACACTGAATTTCTTGATCTGGTGAATGGTGCGTGGATGTGTCCAGTGCAGAGTCTTACCCCTTTGTCATTCACCGTCGGGTTGTCTCCACAGTTGACGACCGGGAAAATTTCAAGAGAAACTTTGAGCTATCCATCCGGGACAACTCCGATATGCAATCCTACGTCAGAATGCGAACAAAACCCGAAGCTCCGTCGCCTACCTCCTCCACCAGCACCTCAGAACCCACGCCAAATGCGACTGAGGTGTTGTTCGAAATCAACGGATATCCTCACTTCATAGAGGGCGAAAACTCGTGCAAGTGCTTCTTTGCTACTGCAAAAACGTACCCGAGCAGGAATACGGCAATGTGAGCCCCTTTCTCTAAAACTCGGCCACATCGCTTTCAGCTTATGTGCGGCATTTCCATCGAGGTTGAACACGTTCCTTGAGTTGAAGATGGAGAATCTACGGTTACAGCATCGCGTACACGAACTCAGGGCTCAAAAGGCACCATTCTTACAGGCTTCCCCGACCTCGACGGCCCCCGCATTGACCGCCTCGGCCCTGCCTTCCAATTTTGGCGGCAATCCGTCATCCGCTACGTCATCCCTCCCAGTTCAGCTCCCCATCGATCCCCCGTCATCAACGGTTCCGGATCACACGGAACAGACTCCCGTCACGCGCAATTTTGATGCCGCTGGCTTACAGGAAGGTGATCAAGACGAGCCCGCCAAGAAAAAAGTGCGTCGTTTTTGATATCCGGACGCAGTTGAGGTGACCTACCCAATGTCGTGTATTCTAGACCAAGAAACAAGTTATATCGACTTCACAGCGAGTTTGCGTGACGTGTGGAAGAACAGACTCACCCGAATGGAGAAAGGTTCGCCTTCATTTCACGTTGTTGTTTGATTGCCCGACGGACTTTGTTATCCAGGGTCCACTCGGACCCAAGACGCTTTGCAACGCCTGTGGCTTACGATGGGCGAAACAAGCGAGGAGACTCGACGACGCGAACGAAGGTGGTGGAGCGAACACCTCCGTTTGACGCACGTCCCTCACTCCATATAATTTGTGATCTCGCGCCGGGCCAGGGGAAGAACACCGGTCTCGTTTCAATGGCATACAGAATCTCGTACTTCCCTTCCATTTTGATTTTGTGTTGTTTAGAACAGGATCAACGCAATAGCATCGTGCTGTCTCGCCTGAGCCCAAACACCGAGAACAACATTTCCTCCCGCAACACTTGTTCGAGCAGACTTGGGTTATCCATCCAACGAAACAAAACCGTTTAAGATCTACCAGGGTAGGGAAACAGATCGGGTTCGGGTACTTTGATGCATGCAAGGGTTTGTAGCCCCACTACATTTGGTGGCGGGGCCATTGCAAGCTGTCATCACGCGTGTAAGCGGAATTTGGATCCCGAATACGAAGGTCGAGCGCGACCCAATCGGTTTCTAGGATCATGGCTCTCGGTTGATATCAACCAGAGAATCTATACATGCGCCGACCTTCTCCAGCTGGATGCTGCACCGTTGTACGATACAACATGTAGGCAAACGTGTAAAGCGTCTCCCACTCGCCACGGGAACCTGGGCGTTTGTGTTCTCCGATGGTAACGTGTATGTCAATGAAGGTGCTTGATTTCGTGGGACCCCATACTACATCATGAATTCCCTGTCGCTGATGAACCAACCCTCAGTCTCAACAACTCCAAGAAAGCTGGCGCAAGGGCTTCGCATGCTTGGCAAGAGTCAACAACCTCAATTGGTGCAATCTCATACCTCGTCGTTCGTGCATTTGAGGTTGTTGTGTTCCGTTTGATTCATTCCACCCAAGTCAAGACTCGACCGGAGATCTTCGTTGATATTCCATCGGCTTAATTCCTCTGCAGAGTTCAAAAAAGGCCAACCTTGAGCGATTCTGGAAATTATATTTTATCTGAAGACGATCAGCCCATCTTGCTTGCTGGTGACCCCAATCGCCGTCAGAAGTTGGCAGACGCGATCCGAAGTTTGAGCACCGCTGGCCGGAAGAGGGGGAAACAGCGAGGACGGCTCGCGTTCTCAAGCACCAATGTCTAAACGTTTATAGACTTACCTTCGTGTGTCTCGTGGAGATTTAGCCCCGGGACGCCAGAGGGTGGGTCGGCTGCCTTTGCATTACCCTTTTCTTTCGTGCTGATGGAATCCAGACTCAAATTCAGAGGGGGTGGGGAATTCAGGGGTAGGAGGTCGGTCCCAATCCGAATGTTTCTCCCACACCCCACCTCCCCCCCCTATGTTCGGGGGTCCTCTAATGGAGAGGGCAAAAGGCCCCATCGCCCTCCCTTCTTTCCCTCATCAAACGCTACTCAGACTCTCAGTCAACTCACCACATAACTCTCATCTCCACCCTCGATTCGTTTCTTGCATCTATCCAAATTATCACAAGTTAGTTCCTTCGCACTTCTGCTGCTTTCCCGTAATTAACTTCTCGTTCGCTCGTTCTACCACCTATGACTCGCAGTCTCCCAGAACCGTCTGGCCTTACTCTCGATGGTCCCCCTAGCACTCGGGCCACCCCTTCCCCCACGCCCCGTATGTCTGAATTGGAGGCCAAGCTGTACTACAATGGTCTGCCCTCCAAGCCCCGCTTGATTGCTCGCACGGGCCTTCCGTGGGAGGCGTCGTCCGACCCCCAGGCGTGCACCCGGCTCAAAGAGCTTAGGGTCGCAGGAAACCACAAGATCTCCGAGGTTTGGCAGGACGATTTAGCCCCAAAAGTCAAGGCCATCCTGGATCAGAACAACGTGGACTGGTCAAGTATCGATATCGTTAGGTTCGGCTACGGGGGCGAGCCCTCAGGAAACGTCATAATCTTGATTGGCGTTTGTCGTCCCAAACGTAACTCCACTCTCCTAACCTACGACGCCGCTATCAAGGTAGCTCTCGAGTGCAAGGAACTTCTGGAGCAGTGTGACATCATGGACGTTGATGTCGAACTACGCGAATCGGACATCTGGGGGGCGCAGCAGAGCTGAGGGTTTGTATCGTAGGTCTAGGTGAATATATACGGTTGTCTCAGTTCAGATCTATGTTGCGATATTATGAAAACGCAATATTACAAGGTGTAACCCAAGAATATGCCACTGTAAAAAAAACCGCGCCTTAAATTCAGTCACTGAAATTGACTGAGATTAAGTTTGTTTGTGTCTCCTTTCAGTCGGCTTCCAGGTGAGCGCCCATTTTCAGTATCCCACACTGACTGAATTTCATGTCTCGGTTCAGTCGGAAAACGACTGAACTTGTAATTTAAGTTACCTTTGACTGAATTTAAGGCACAGTTTTTTTCATAGTGTGCTTTGTACAACACTTATGATAAACAAGGTACCCATCGCGCGTACAATGGCAGAGATGCCACATCATTCTCATAACGTGGATGAGTGACTTTCCGTCGCCCTTTAGAGTTCCTATATCCTGGCCGGAAAAGGGAACTGTCAGGACCCCGACCGTTGTGTACGGTTCAGTCTGACGTTTCTAAATCGACGGTTTAGAGTATACAGGTTCGCGTCGTTTGTGATTGGGAATTTTGTAAACCCACTCTGGGGTCCTCGGTTTGGGGGTCAGGCAGGGTGTTGTCGCATGTCTCCCCCGAACCCTGCTTCAACTCCAGTATCAATATATTGCCCTTCGTGCCTTCGTCCTCTCTCCGCAGCGCAGATCGCGCCGCGTGTTTCGTTTCGGACCTACCCGCGCTGATGCAGCATGCTGGTGTGCAGTGCGGCATAGACTACAGCACTTGTTGCAGTTTTGTTGTGGAGGCAGCCTGCGGTGGGGGCAGAGACGAGCAAGAACCCGCACCGATAGTAATTAGAATGTATTCTCGTCTGCAGAATTCCAGACTCGAAAACAGCCCGAAATTGTGCCAATGAGTGACTGTCCGTAAGGTGATAACTATCTATAACTTTCCTAGAAAGGTGCCAGTAGCCGAGATTTATTCCGCAATATCTGGGAACTTCCATATCGCGTACACTGATGGGGCTGGGCAATCAAGCATCGAGGTGGCAGCGGTACAGAGTAGCGTTGAAGCAGGTTGGGTTACAGTCCTTCCCGAACCTGTAGTTCTAAAGGTTGGGTGGATTTTGAACGAAATGACTGTGGCACCGCAATTCCAGATTCGCGGTTTGGAGACAATATCCCCGACCCGACAGAGCGGTCGGGGTCCTGACAGTTCCCTTATAAGTGCATGGATATTCTGTGCACATCGTACAGACCTACGGACAGTCACTAAATAAACCTCAGCTAGTGGCACCCTTATAGAAAGTACAAACTGTTCTAAAAGCCCGCGGAAAGTCACTCAATATAACACGCGTTGCCCAGCTGTTGTACCTCACTCTGTGCGATTTATCGCGATATGCCCCATTGCGGCCCTTGAAACACATCGCAGCCGTTGTGCTAGGTTATAACGCCCCGGCGGCTTTTGCGGTGCCAAGTTATCGTCCCGGAACCAGGCGGGCTCTCGGGGTCCTCCTGATGAACTCCTGGTATTCGGGTGGTGTATGATACTGGAGCGTGCCGACCGCACACCATCATGTGGAGTCCGAAGTGCATTATCCTGGTGTATATAATACAACAATCTTTGCAGAGTATGAGTGTACATATATACAAAATTGTCCATTCAAACGCTCTCTTTGTCAAGCATTACCTTCTCACCGACGCGGGCGTCCCCGGAAAAGGGCAATCATTCTAATTGTACCTCGTCTTTGCCGAGCCTAACAACTTGTACCTGAACAGCAGCAACGCCACTTATTCCGGTGAGAGCGCCGCTACCATCGCCAATAAGGAAAGGGTTTGAGTAAAATATGCAGTACCTTCCCAACGAAGTTACTGAACTCCCGTTGTTTTCCTGGGAGTACTTCAACGGAATATCGACTATTTTCGCCGAGACTACAAAAACTGAATCCTCTCCATCTTTATGACGGAGCGGAACACCGATCGAAGCCCGAGCCACTGTGCTGGCCGGATGTGAGCGAATGCGTTGGCAGGCAGAGGATCAGGCAGCAGCATGGGATCGGGTAGATCGTCGTCATGTTCCTCCAGCAGGTCTTCCACTCTGACAGTTTTGTCGTCAGGTACAGGGCCATCGTAAATCAGCAGTGGTGGGTATACGGCGTCAACCTGTAATATCGTATCGATACCCTTCGGCAACACGATGTTCGCGAAAACTGTTCCACTTGCAAGTATCATACTGGATGTTAGTGGCCGGACCAAATGAGACATGCGTGAGAGCGGCTAGGTGACCGTGGACGTGAACTGTCACGTTGGGATGAGTTAGGGTGAGAGGGCCGGTTTCTACGTGCACAACTGGGGCGGTGTGGTTCGAGAAAGTGTCGTTTGGGTGTGGTAGAAGTGAAATGATGAATGGGAGTGAAAACACCGTTAACCGCACCGAGGCAGGGACTGGAGTCGAAAATGTGCGGAAGCACTAACGTGAAGCCGGTAAGATCGGAAAAGATTGGAAGGTGTCCAAGGAGATCAATCGAGAAAACGGGGGGAAGGGTGCATTGTTTCCGCGGTCTGGAAGGCCAGTGAACTGCAGAACGCTCTGTACCGAAACTGCCCCCCCCACGTGTTTTCGTGTATCTTCCCGCCTGTCACACGTATGGAAGGAATGGTAGTAGAAACCTGGATGATATCAGACATCCAGCTTTCATTCACGAAACGGACGAGATCCTCGGAGCGGTTCGAAGGGTTGTACATTGATCGGGATGGGGATGGGTATCAGCCACCCAATGGTGGAAAGAGAATCCGGCGAGAGTGGGAGTTCGACTGTGGGTGTCACCGATAAGGTGAGGGACGGCGACGGCTCGCTGCGCAACGTTACAGTGATTTGGGAGAGCTGGACAGAGATCATTCCAACTTTACGAACACCCCACCGACCGATGCCTTTCCAAAGTTCAGTCCAGATCGAGGTCTCCGTCGTCTGGAGGGATGCTAAGGTCTCTATCCGTATCCAACCCCACTTGGCCTACCTTCGTGGCACTCAATAAGTCTGTGCGGTCTGATCTCTCGACGAATAGCCCGCGGTCGAGTATGTCCTGGGCAGTAAGGCTCGGGACGCGAGAGGGACAGCTGAGGGCGAACAGCAGAATCAAGACTAAGACGACAACGCATGTGGCGAAGGTAGCCAAAAAAACGATGAGGAGCTTCGTGACGAGGTCCTGTTGAGGTCGTTGTTCTGGATTGCATGTGAAGAACTAGGCGGCGAGAGGGACGTTCATTCCGAAGGTTTCGGAGTGGGTGCTCCTTGTTTCCCCTTGTCTAAGAGTGTGCGGCGGATCGTCGGAATCCATTGGAGTTGAGGAGCGGTGTGAATCTCCTGGAATATGTTGTGTTCAGGCTCTGCCTGTACGCATTCTGTGGGAAGGTTGGGGAGATGACGCAGAGACCCTCACACAACCCAGGATGGCTGCACAACCGGGGGAACCGCACCGGTCACTGAAAAGATCGTGCAATCGGCAAGTTCCACTCCAATCACCTCAAACTGGACTGCTTCAACCCCGGCTATTTGGTCATAACTTTCACCATCGCGCGCATGCACACTTCTGCCACTCTTCCCCAATCACTGTCACCCAGTTTCTTAGCCATGTCATCCGTCGAGCAAACCGAGCTCCGAGATTTAGTCGTTAGGGCTTGTGCCAAGAGCATCAGCATGTCGGACCCGAACTCCAGGTCTCGCCGTTGTGTAGTATCGGAACCCTAATTCATCAAATGGGGAGACCCACCTCTCCAATACCACGCCAAGACACAGAAGTACGTCTACGATCAAACTGTCCGAGATCCGAACGCACCGCGTGTCCCTAAGGTCTACGATTGCTTCGACCATGGAAGAATCACGTATCTGGTCATGGGGCACATCCAAAGGTTATCCCCTCAGGATACTACGGACTTGTATCAGAAGACTGCGAACGCCATCGACTGGCTTTTACGTCTTCCAACTCCGCCCGGTACAGGGATTGGATCTCTGGGAGGCGGATATGCCCTTCACCCACTATTTCTGGAGTGGTCGGCCCCGCTGCTACAGTGTTCTCGTGCAATGAGGCATTGGAAATCTATCTGAATAAGGTGCGATTTTGCTTTTGTACTTTCCAGTCGATCATTTACTGTTGTACCTTAGTCACTCGAGCGTATACCATGCAAGCATCGGCCCAAACTGGGGCCTACTATGCCACCGACTGCCTACTTCGGAGGGATGCCAGCTGAGATCCTCGAAAGAATTATCTTGGAGCTGCATTATTTTGATGTTTGTAACGTGAAACTGGTGAGCGGTGGCGTCGACACACCGGCACCTCAACTCAACGAACGCAGTCCTAGCAACCTCCACTAACATATCTTGTAGGTTGTTCTCGTCGGTGGCTCTACTCGTATCCACAAGTTCCAGTAGCTCCTCAAGGAGTACTTCGGAAAGGTGCCTTCCAAAGGTATCAACCCCGATGAGACTGTCGCCTATGGTGCTGCCGTTCAGGGTGGAATCCTCACTGGCGATGAGAGCTTGGGCGATGTCATCCTCGCTGACGTTAATCCCCTCACCCTCGGTGTCGAGACCACCGGTGGTGTCTTGACCAAGCTCATCCCCCGTAATACCGTCATCCCTACTCGCAAGAGCCAGATCTTCTCCACCGCCGCCGACAACCAGCCCACTGTCTTGATCCAGGTCTTCGAGGGTGAACGCTCCCTCACCAAGGACAACAATCTCCTTGGCAAGTTCGAGCTCACCGGCGTTCCTCCCGCTCCACGCGGTGTTCCCCAGATCGAGGTTACGTTCGAGATTGACGCCAACGGTATCATGAAGGTCTCCGCCGCCGACAAGGGTACCGGTAAAATCGAGTCGATCACTATCGCCAACGAGAAGGGATGTCTCACTCAGGAGAATATTGACCGCGTGGTTTCCGAGGCCGAGCAGCTCGCCCAAATCTTTCGCCGTCTACGTGGTAAATATGTCTGGCAAACCGTTCGCCCAAAACGTTGCCAATCATGGACATTCTCTAACTTGGCTTCGATGCAAAGAGCTAGGGGGATACTCATCATGTGCGCTGATGCGACGCTTGGTACAGCTACTTAATCATCAGAGGATTTCAACCTGACGACAACAACAGGTCTAGATGAGAAAGGCGAAAAGAGGATAGTCGGTTCCGCTAGCGTTTGAGCCCCGCCGCACGCCCTTCCGACTTAGTTTTTCTTATCTCGAGGCTCGCCTCTCTCCACGTACTATGCAAATGGGCTTGTCTGCCTTACATAAATTCGACTTATTCCCGGAAGGTTAATTTATGCTTCAAAGTTCTGCCATGTTCGCTGGAACCTTTACGCTCGTATTGAGGATAACGGGCAAAGACTCGCCGGTTTAAAGCCGCCAGGTATGATATAGAAATTGGGCTCGCCATGGAAGTCGCACCGTTGTTCAATCGTAAAAATTTCCAGCCACAGCTTTCCCCGTTATACACCTGGTGACCACATGAAGACAGCTGTACCTACGCGAACAGCGAGGGACAGGCGGATCTCAGCGAAAGGCCTGATAATAAGGAATTTATACGGGGAGAGATAATCATTGTTGCGTCTGCGGAGAAACCTTGAAGTATAATTTCCATCCCGCTGTCTACTAACTCGTACAGTGATGGTCGGTGTAAAAATTGGCCATAGCAGAAAAGAAAACAAGGTATTAACTAGAATTGCACCTCCAAGGGGTATCGAACTATCCACAAGAACGAACACATCAACGAATGTAGACAAGAACGAAAAAAATTGGAGCGGGAGCGAGGGAAGAGGGAAGGTCATAAGTCAGACTGACAACTCATACGAAATAACAAGAGGGTAAAAAAAGGACAACAAGACAAGATGTGCAACAGCGACGTATTTGCGCGTAAGGGTGATGATGATTGAGGGAAGGCATTCAGTAGGTCGAGTGATGATGACAACGGATCACAGACAAACGAATTTGGATTTCCGTTTCTGGAGCTCATCCATTCGACTGTCGAGCTGAGCGCGAACACGTTCTTTTGCTCTTCTCTCCTCGTCCAGTCGGTTTTCGAGAGACTGTTTCTCCTCCACCACGGATCGTCGGACGAGCGTAACCTCACGTTTCGCATCCTCTAGTTCATTTCTAACTGAAGCCATCTGGCCGTTCAGCGAATCCCGTTCGCGTGCCAGCTCAGTAGCATGCATGCGCGCTTTTCGGACTGAAAGTAAAAGTCAGAACTAGAGGTCCTGGGGATCGTGGGTCACACATACGGTTCTTCTCCGAATCGGCAAGGGAATTCTCCAACCGAGCGACCTCATCCATGTGGGTCTGCAGGTCGGTCTCACAATGTGTTAGTTGTTTGTTGAGAGTCTTGATCATCGCCGCTTGTTCACCGATCGTCTTCGTCTGTTGGTCAAGTTGTTGAAGGAGTTTAGGATCGGCAGCTAGAATGACAGAATCCTGAAGTGACGGCGCGAGAGAGGTTGCGGGTGTAGCGGGCGAATCTAGGTTCAGCTCTCGTGAGGACGACATTGAGTTGATCGTCGTGAGAGGAGACGCCGTGGATATGACATCCGATCGAGGGGTAGGCGGTGGTGGAATGGAGGGAGGTGGAGTAGGAGGAGGAGGTTTTGCGGGAGGAATAGCGATCTGTCGCGATCGAGGGGTGGTGTTGGGTGGCGAGGGGCTGCGGGTGATCTGAGCCTGGAGGTCGCGAAGGAGTGCCTCCTGTTTATTCTTCTCCAACTGGATCGCATCCTTCTCATCCTTAACCTTCTGCAGCCACTCTTGAGTTTCGGCAAGCACGGAGCGATGCTTCTCGAGCTCCTCCACAAGGCTCTGGCGTTTGGTAGCCTCCTTGAGAAGCGTCGACTGTTCACGGCTCGTCTTCTCCAACTGATCTCGCAACCGAGAAAGCTCCAAAGCGAGATCATCTCGCTCGGCTTGAGCGTCATGAAGCTCTGAACGAACTGAACTGAGTTCTGACTGCTTGATAGCGAGATTCTGAGAGTGGTGTTGACGGAGGCTGGCGGCTTCGATGGTCGAAGATCTGAGGGCAGCCAACTCCTCTGTGAGAGAATCGAGCTTCTGATCGTGTTGGGTCTCCAATTCGACAAGAGAAGCCCTCCATTCCTCTCTTTCCCCGGACAGGTGCTCTTCGTACTCGGCGCGAAGCTTTTCGGTGACTTGGAGATGTCGCTCCTCAGAGGCAGCCAGAGCCGATTGCGCTTTCTCAGATGCAGACTGTTGATCAGAGAGAAGCTGGGCGATGGTCACTTCATGAGACTTGGTTGATTCGGCGCGTTCCCGTGTCCATTGGTCGTCCACATCCGCAAGAGCAAGTCGGTGTTTTGCCACAAGGCGCTCGAGTTCCCTGGAGTGAGCGTCGACCAGAGCAGAACGCTCGTTCTTGAACTTTTCCTCAGCCTCTGAAAGGGCCAAGTCGTGCTTGGACTCTAGCTCTGAGACGTGACTGGAATGCGCACTGATAAGCGACCGCCTTTGTCGTTCAGCCTCAGCCTCAAAGTCCTGTCGGCCCTGTGTATGGGAAGCGAGTAAGGTAGCCTTGAGCTCAGCGAGAGCGACGCTGTTTTCGGATTTAAGCCTCTCGACCTCTTGCATATGGGATTGGCGGAGTTTAGTCAGTTCGTCGAGAGCCTTACTCTCAGCCTCTTGGAGAATCGTTTGGTGGGACGCCTTAAGCTGATTGGTAGCGTGTTCGTGACCTCGCTCGACCTCTTGAAGGATGAAGACCTGCTGCTCTGCGGCTTCCTTCTGGCTAGCCTCAAGTTTCTCCGCTACCTGGCGCTCGAAAGCAGCTAGTCCAGCCTTGGCGTCCTCTACCAGTTTTCCCAGTCGCATAGATTCCGCCTGAGACTCCACCTGCAGTTTCGAGAGGGCCGCGGCGTGATCCAATCGAACCTTGTCGAGGACAGAGGCATGAGACCCGACAGTTGAAGACAGAACATTGTCGTGTTCGGCCCTGAGCCTTTCCAAGTCGTGGGCGAAGTTGGCTTCCTTCTGAGAAATGGCCTGAGAGTGTACTTCCCGCAACTCCCAGATAACCTTCTCCTGAACGGTTTGAGACTCTGAGAGTGAGCCTTCCTTGGCGATTTCAGCGACCCGTAAATGGCTGGCGTGTTCTTCCTTGAGCCGTTCCAAGGCGATGGAGGACTCCTTGGCCTGCCTCTCTATGGTCTCAGAGTGATCTTGGCGAAGTTTTGTGAGAGCCTCGTAGTACTCCTCCTCGGTCCTCGAAATCGTTTCGGAGAGCTCCACCTCCTTGGCTTTGAGAGCTGCAGCGTGATCAGTCGTGACCTTCTCCAAAACCGCGGCACGCTCCAAATTGGCAGTTCGAAGGGCTTCCTCGGCCTCTTCAAGGCGTTTCTGGACAGTCATGTACTGGCTCTCCTTAAGCGAAATGGCGGAGGTGTGGGAGACGAGGGCAGCGGTTAATGTCTCCTCGTGAGCTTGCTTCTCCTTGGCTAAAAGCTCCTTGATCTCTTCGTTGCGGCGTTTCAACTCCACCTCATGTTCGGCCTTGAGTTTACCGAATGCCTCGGCGTGATCTTTGTGAGCTCTCTCGAGGTCCGCGGCGGCTATGGCTAACCGTTCGAGGACCACCTCCTCATGCTCGGCCTTGAGACGGTTGATGAGGTCATCGACTTCTACCTCTTTCAACTTCAGAGCCCGCACATGCTCAACTCGGAGAGCCTCGACCTCGGCGGCATGAGTTCCCTCCGCCTCACGCAAGAATTCGACTAATTTGGCCTCACGTTCTGCGACTTCCTCCAGTTTGGCCAGGGCTTCGGTGTGCTTGGAACCGATCGCCTCGATCTCGGCGGACATATTGTGGATCTGACGGGATAAATCGTCAATGAACGCGCGTTTGGAAGGGAGGGTGAAGTACCTGGTCACGGGATAACGTTTGCAATTCATCATGTTGCTTCTTGATCTGAGAAAGTTGGGCGTTGAGATCGTCTACAACCTCCTTATGGGTGGACTCCTTCTGAGCCATCGACCTGCGTCAAATGTATTAATCACTGGATCTAAACAGCGGCAGGGTTATGCCCTACCGCATCAGTTCGTTCAATCTCTCCAGCGAGTTATCTTCTCCCAGAGGTGGTGCCTGATCTTCACCATCGGATTTGATCAATCCGCTGAAGTCCAAACTTCTCCTGATCGCCCTGAATTGATTCATCGTCTTGGGGGACAAGTTCACTGGAGGGATTGCGGGGGAAGAAACGGGGGTCGACCTCCCACTTGTCTTATAGTCACTGATGGGTGTCATAAACTCCTCGCTCTCCCCAGACCCGATGCGGAGCAGAGGTGGAGCGATTGCAGAGCTGTTGGCCATGGCGGCGGGGACAGGAGCAGTGTAGTTATTGGCTTTGGACTCCGAAGCCTTCAACGACTTTTCCAAAAGCGCGATCTCTATCTCCCGCTCCTTCAAGACATCTTGTAAGCGCATGATCTCTTTCTCGAGACTTGCAGCGTTCTTCCCGTTTCCACCAGCTGAATCACCCACACCGTTCGCGCCGTTCAGAAGACTGGCGGAATGAGGAAGGGAAATGGAAAGATTTGGCCGGGAAGAGAATGAATTCGAAGGAGAGTGCGAGATGGGACTATTGCTTCCGTGGCTGCTGGAAAAAGAGGGCTTGCGTGATTTGACTGAGGATAGCTCCTGCGAGAGCGATTGAGATTGCGAGAGCGACCTACATGAAAGATCATCGGAGATCAGTGAGAAATACAGTGACGTTAAAGGTACATTGGAAGAATTTGCTGACCTCGAGTGGAGAGATTCCGCCGAGGCCGCGTGCCTGAAAAAAAGCCGGTTGCCAGAGGTCTCGCTCATGTTCCTCACGGGTTTCCTCCTTGCGGATCCGTTTCTCTCCAGAGATTCCGAAGCGGCAAGGCCTTGGGAAAGTTTAACCTCCTCGAGTTGGGACGAGAGATCGTGAATCTCCCGCAGAGCATCGCGGTACTTTACGGTAACAGCAGAGAGATCTGCTAGGGTTGCCGTATGGGTCTGTTGGAGAGTAATGAGCTGAGTGCCGGCGTTACCCTCGACAACAGTCTGTGTGATTTCGGATGGGGGTGCGGTGGGTAGAGGGGTTTCAGGACGTGATGAATCAACAGATTCGGGGCCAGACCCGTTGCCGTTGATCGCGACACCCTTGGGAAGTTGTAAGCTCCGTCTGGCTTTTGCGACCTCCTCCACGATTTCCCCGAGGCGGGCTCGCTCCTCGGCGGCATCATTCTTCTTGGTCTCCAGCTCGATCATCTTTTTCTCCAGCTCCTTCACCCGTTCCTCCCTTTCCTCTAAGTCGTCCCTCCAGCTTTGTCCATCCTTGGCGAGGGATATGAGTCGACTCTGGAGGACTTCGACCTCCTCACGACGGCGCTCTGCCTCCTTTTCAAGACGCTCGACGGCCTGCTGGAGATCGAGAACGGACTCGTCCGCACGGAGAAGACGAGCTTCGAGGTCAGTGATGTACCGTGCGGAGTGGGTTTCTGTGTCCTTGTACTGAGAGATCTCCCTCTTGAGGGAACCGATGGACTCGGAAGAGCTAAGATTAGATTCGTCATACTGCCTCAGCCGCTCTTCTAAGTCCCTGACATAAGCCTGAAGGATTGAAAAAACAGTGAGGAGAGAAGGCAAGTAGCGTGATTAACGGCTCACCTCGGTGGAAGCTTCCCTCTCCGTCAATCTTGCCGTACGATTCCTCAGTTCCTCGACGTACATCTCGGTCGCTGAGTGCCTCTCCTGAAGAGCCACCCACTCCTCCTCCTTCTCTTCGTACATCTCGTTGGTATGCCTTAACGCAGCCCGATTTAAGCTCAGTTCCGCCTCCATAGCGCTAATCGTCTTCTCATATTCTTCGATCACTGGTCCAACGATCTCTTCATATCGGTTCATTTGACCGGTGGCACCCGGAGACTTTGCGGTCTTTTCAGCCAACTCCCTTCGGAGACGGGTGAGTTCCTCCGTGCGTTGTGTGAACTGCTCCCGAAGATCTTCGTAGTTGTTCTGAAGTTCTGCCATCTGAGCTAGCATCCTTCCGGAAGCAGGGGTGGTGGTGTGAGACTCTGAGGAGGTGATAGTGACAATTGAAGATGCAGGGGTATGTCCCAACTTGAAAGAGATCGGCGGGTTGGAATCATTGGAGGTCGCTAGACCTCCTTCCTTGAGAGCCTTCAGATCCTTCCTCAACCTCGTCACCATGTTCTGCAACCACTCAACGTCATCCCACCCTTCTTCCCGCTCATTTACCACGGCCCGATTTTTGATATTCCTCGCACGGTTCGCATACTTTAGGGTGTTGACCGTCTCAGCCGCATTCCACTCGGTTGGACTGACACAAGCGATCATGAGGGTGTGCGCGTTGCCACCTAGTGAGTCTTGCAGCAGCCGCGTGAGTTTAGAGTCTCGGTACGGAACGTATGAAGCCGTGTGGGATTTGACCCTAGAGGGGTCTCCGAGCGCGGAGATGACGTTTCCGAGAGCAAGAAGGCCACTGTTGATCGAGATACCCTCCTTGATGCGCTCACCTTGAGCGGCAGTGCGTTTCAACTGGCACGTTCGAAGTGAGACCAAATAAAGGAAGATACGAAAACAGAAACAGAGCGTACCCTCTCAGACCCGGCCAGGTCAACAAAGTGGAACTTAGACACCACTGTAACCCAATCGCCATCACCTCCTGGTGTGGTGGGCTCAGCTGGCTCCCGATCGGCGTGGAGGCCGAGAGAACTCGGGGGCCTGAGACCGCTCCCTTGGATACTCGACCTGTTGATAGCGGAACCGAAGCTTGGGGTGCCAGGTCTTCCAAAGGTGGGAGAGGAAACCCTGTTCGAAGGACCGGCAATCATCGATCCCGGGCGAGCCAAACGCGATGGAGATCTCCCAGGACCGCTAGGTGGAAGTGGAGAGGATGAACGGGGAGGAGGAAGGGAATTCGAGCCCACGTATTTCTTTTGAGTGAGAGTGAGCGAGAATATGGCGTGAGATCGGGAAGATTGTGCATTCATATCTGTTTCGTTTGTCCTGCGAATGGATGTGCCTTTACGAAGCAGGCTAGAAATGGAGGGGTAAGGGCCCGGGCAATGCGGCGGGAAACGCCAATAGGAAGGGAAAGTGAAGGGCACTTACTTCATAACCTCGGATGTATTCCTCACACTGATTTCGCGGAGGCCATCCCAAATGATATGACCGTGTTTATCTTCCCGGATTTGAACTTCACGACGGTTACCGGGAGAGTGTTCGTCGGCAAGCAAATCAAGAAGGTCTTCGTTGTAAATCTCGATGAAGGAACCCTTGAGACTAAAATTCCAAGCACCAGCTCGTTCCTCGCGGAGTTCCCTTGCGCGCGAAAATATAGTCGCTACAGCCCTCGGGACGATACCCATACCATTCTCGGGATCAGTGGGGTCGGCGTCGAGGTCGATACCGGTCATTGTATGCGTTTTTCCCGAACTGGTCTGCCCGTAGGCGAGGATGGTACAGTTGAAGCCCTCCAAGAACCTTGAAATAAGAGGATTTGCCGTGGAGGTAAAGATGGCATGCTGGGTGGTGGAGGGGCCGTGGACCTGATCAAAAGTAAACTGTTGTTTCTTTGAGGCAACGGTTTGGGTTGTGGACGGAGTTGTGATCTGGGCTGAACCGGCTAGCAACGGGTCTACAGCGACGGAAGTGACGGAAACAGCGTGGACGATAGTGCGCTGAAACCGAGGGGGTATAGTGGCAAGGTCGTGGTTGTTGGGCGGGCGGATCCTCAGAGCTGGATTGGGAGGTGTAAGGGACGTGATGTGTGCGTTTAGGTTGAGACGAGGACTGACCGACTTGAACGCTGGTTGTCGTTCCTGTCGCGCCGTTGGACTGAGCCAACGACGAGGGCTGAGGAGCCATGTACAGAGAAACGGAGCGGTTATGTACGGGGTAGAATGAAGGGGGGGACGGGAGGGGGGGAAGAGAAGGAGGATGGGTGAGGATGAGGGTGTTGGCCGAAACGATGCCCGGTCACAAGTTCGGCAAACTCGGTATTTTTTGTTGCAATTTCCGTCACCTTTTCCTTTTTCTGCAGAACCGTATCCTGGCCGTGCACAAGTCCAACGCCAATAGTCTGCCCGCCCACGCTTTCTGAGGGTATTCTCTGGATATCACCGCCGCCTTGCCGCATTCCCGGTCACCTGTTGCGATACTCAGCGCTCAGTCGCGACGCCGACACGTGCACCATAAGCAATGGCATGCACTTAGATACCGCGACCTTCGATATCATACAAATAATAATAAAATCGTTCAAACCTCCTCCTGCGTCTCAGCTGCCTCCCTTTCCTCCTTCTCCCTTTCCTCTCGTTCTTTCGCTTCTCTCTTGACCCGTTCACAGTGCTCTTGCAGCGCTCTCAGCTGTCTCTCCAGCGCCTCCAACTCTTTCACCAGCTTCTTTAGTTCTTCCGCTTCTCGTTGTTGTTCTCGCAATTTCTCCGCGAGTTTGATGGCTTCGTGATAGAGTTCTAAGTCGGCAGAAAGAGAACGGAGAGATCGTCAGGATTCCGATCCTGATCATTGACCCACCCGATGCCACCCTCACCCCCAGCAGGAGAATCACCCGCACGGGTCAGGGGGACAACATCGTCTACGGGGGCACTCACGTTCATCAAGCCAAAACATGAATCGAGTGACCCTTCGGATCGTTTCGAACATCGTAATTGGTTATTGGAGTCGTGAATGGTGGGTGTAAGAGGTCTGGACCGCCACTGGCCAACAATCGATGATAGTAAACTTCAAACGTTTGAGACTGGCAATGAGAGTGAGGGCGAGTGATGTAAGGATGCTCAAGGTGGAGCCGGATCGCGAGCTCGGGTAGGTGTCCACCTCTGTGCACTGTGGCGCTTACATATATACTCATCTGTGACGACAGTATCACGGGCCGCGAAGGACCCAATATTGGTGTGCTTACCGAGGAATCTACCGAAAACTCAGCCTAGACCCTCAACCGACGAGTCCTCGTATGGAGTTGGATGATCGAAGTACGAAAGGGAGCGACTTGACGGTCGGTTCGATCTCCCGTTGAGGTGCGATCTTTTCTACTACCAATGCTGTAATGCCCTGGATAAAAATCACACCTCGCCCTCTAGCGAGACAGCCTACGGGCTACACCCACCGCACCCGACCCCCATATACCCCACTGCACGAATACCAATAACACGCGGGGGACGACTTGAAGACGCGCCAAAACCTTCTTCACCCAACACTGTGGAACCAGAACTAAACTCAAACACCCGAATGAATCCAACTCCTAATAACAAGGCAGGGTAGGTAGTCAGTCCCCTCACATACTCAGACGCCTTGGTCGCCAGAATGTCGTCAACACCAGTCCTGGTTTTTTCATGGCGAGTGGGCACTATCAAACCATCCCCTGGACAGCAAATGCCCCCACCTCTGAGAATGACCAGCCGTCTTCTCTCGATGCCGCTTCCCGTAGAGGGACAAACTCGCAAGTCCCACGTTTGAATGAGCATTGGGTGGGCCTACCGGCGCGGAGACGAGATTGCGAAGCATAGGTGCAAGATCGTAGCATCCTGGATAACCGTCTCGATAGGACTCGCCGTTCGGTTCATGAAAGCAGTGGCCCCAACCCCAGACTCGAACCCAGCGGCGATGATCACAATGACCGCGGTATCTGATGAACCGATGAGACACTTGGGTGTGCGGTGACGCACCGTGGCGGAGCGAGATACGGTAATTGTAATCCATATGATTCTGTTCCTAAAAAGCCCACAGAGCCGGAAAGATTCCAATTGTGGTACCGTTATACGGCAGAAAACGGAGTGCATCAAATTCAGGGCATATCCTTCAATATACAGCCCATGGCGAATATACTCACCGCCCAGGGAGGAATACCTTGGCTATGAAAGATCTTGGCTATGAAAGCGAGATGTAAAAAACGAGGATTTGATTAAACGCCACCCCATTGTACCTGGATGAGAGTGAAGGACACATCGTGACAATCGATCCACGGGGGAGGTACAAAAAGTTCACAACCGTGGGGAGACGGAAGTCACCGATACTTTACATGTTTTGATGGACGACTCACAGGATGCGTGAACTCGGGCCACCAAGGAATATGACCTGTACCTCCCAGAGGGTCGGGATGCATCTGTTCTGTAAACACCCCAAAGTTCCTTCGTCTTGCAATGAACTCTATCCCACAACTCACAAACAGGGAGAAAAAAAATCTATACGTTCGTTAGATTTGCCTTCTTTTGCAATGCATATTTAGAGAACATTCAGCGCTTCGGAGTCTGGGATTGGCGAAGGACGCCCGTAGTCAGTGAGTGCCAAAAGATACCCGGGGTAAAGGAAAGCTCCTGCTGCAGCGTAATATCGTGGGCAAAGAATGACGTATACCTTGAGATACGTATACCAAGACGAGTGCATGGGACGAACCTCGTTGTCTGATTGTGAGTGGACGGATCGGCAAAGAGGCAAAACGTGTGATACTGTATGTCGTTCCTGGGTGTGATAAGCGCCCTAATGCTGTAGCTGAACTACTCAGGTCATGACGCCAGGACGAGAGGGAACCAAGAGGCGAGACAAACCATAAATCACCTACGGGCCCGTGATACGGTTCTTCCGTGACGGCGGAGAAGATTTTCTCGAGAAGAACCGTCCAAGAAATTTGACAAACCCTACGGTGATTCATTATACTAAAGGATGACGGGTCGGGTGGTGAAGCTAGTGCGCTTGATGCGTCAACGCGTCATCTACTATAGTCTCATGAGAGGGGTCGAAAGCCCACCCTCACCTGTTCTGGGCCTGCGTTCGCGTGAGGATCGATCTTGTTGAACTAATCCATAAGCATGACGTCTGACTTGGGTCCAATGTGATACGTAACATTTGCGGGCAGAGAAATGGAGTGTATGACCTGAGGATCAGCGGAAGAACGATGCGGATTGGTTGGTACCGGCGGCACACATATGTGGTTAACATTAGGACCGAGGTTGAACGCGAACGTTGAGACCTTGAGGAAAGAGGGGTGAGACGGCTAAGAAATGTCAGATCCCGATTCAGGTGGGCTTGGCTCAATCTAGCGTGCAAGAACTCGAGTCCGGGACACGGATTTAGTGAAAGACACAATTATACCCAACTTGAATCATCTAGGAGTGTAAGACAAACAGCATTCGTGGGGTGTGAATGTTGCTAGCGGGCCTATTTCCAATACGCAGTGTCACAGCGTTCGCTTCACCCTTTTCTCAGCATGAGACGCCTACTTTCGGTGGGAAAACTGGAGAGTTTCATCACTCGTTTCTGTGCGATAGGGATATGCGATTAAAAGTCGTTCATCCACGAAGTTCAACGACTAAGCGTACAGAGAACAGAGCACCAGCGGTTTGTACACATCACAGTAAAGTATAACGTACTAGGATTTGTATACAAGATAACATGCGAACAAGCGATGGTCCAAGTACGTCCGTTCACCGTCCCTTGTCTGTCCGCACGCGGAAGCTAGCCTGGTCATACGGAATGAGATAGAAAACGTTCAGAGAGGGTGCAAGACAAAAGAAGAAGAATCAAAATGGGATCGCAAGCAAGGACCAAGGCGAGGAGATAGGAGTGTAATGAGATAGGAGTGTAATATGTCGAGAAGATTATTAAGGAGGCGCACAGAGAGTAAAAGGGTGCAGCCGGGCCTTGGGGGGGGGCAGAGAGTAGAAATACAGCGCCGCGGGGACAGAGAGAGAGGAGCGGTCGCGGTTGGAGGTGCACAGCGTAGAACCAGTGACCGCGAGGAGTAACCTGGGGGAAAGCCCTTAGGGACTATCTCAGGACCATCCGGAGTCAACGAAAGATGAACCATGGAGGAGGATGGGGGATAATCGACGCACTGTTGTCAAAGGTTGGGTTGAAACTGTCCACCCATGTTCATAAATCCACTGCCCTGGCCATGCATACCTGCCGGTCCAGGGCTCGGGTTCCTCATGACGCTCTGCATCGCCGCTGGATTATTGAACTGACTCGACATACCCATTTGCATCTGCAACATGGGATTGATCGTGTTCATACCCAAGCTTCCCAGCCCGTTAACCCCACCCATGCTCTGCATCCCGTTCATCCCGTTCATTCCTATCTGCTGGGTGGCGAAGGCGAGAGCATTAGGGTTGGACATCGCAAATGGATGTTGTTGTTGATTGCTCTGGTTGTTCATCAGCTGGCTGCTTGGTTGCATGGGACTCGATAGGCCGGCGGGCTGTGGGGGCACGCTACCCTGAACCTGGTTCTTTTGCAGTGCTTGGAGCTGAAAACACATCATGTGAGGATCAACACAAAAGCGAATATAAGGTCCGAACCTCGTAGAAAGCAAAGTCTTGTAATAACGATGTCCTGGCGGGGTGTGTATAGAAGATCCTTAGCATTTCTTGACCTGCTTCCGGCAGCAGTTCCTGAGTATCTCGAGAGTTGGTGACAGGTTTGTGTTCCGGGGTGTTGCTTGAATGGCAAGTGTCACGTCACGCTAGCGGCGAATTGGGTTTGCGGTGACTTACTTGAGGCGAATGTGACGAAGGTTGGTGTTTGGAATGTCTCTTACAAAGACCCATCTGACCTTGAAGACCCCCTTCCATTTGTCGGATGCCCACACGGTGCTGCTTCTCGTGTAGTCGACCTAAACGACAGGAGTCATCGTAAGGGAGCTATGGGGTGTGGAGTGCATGATACTTACTGGGGTCAACATCTCCGCCATCCCGCAGAAGTGACCGCTGTTGGGATTATTCAGCCTCGCGTAGAAGTGAAAACGCGCGTAACTGTGGGAACTAACCTCGCATTAACACTGAAGAATAGATAAATGGGACCCCTCCCATTTGTCTCCTTAAACGCCTTGTCTAATCTCTTGTTTCCAGGATCCGTGGAACTCCATATTTCGTACTTCAAGGACTTGTGTACGTCATCTTCCGTATAAGACTTGATGACGAAGTACCTCGCCTGATAAATTTTCAACAGTTAGTGATTGTCTGGGGAAAATCGGCTGAAACCTACGCCAAGTGGTTTGATGTCGAACTCGGCGGGATTGTAGCCCTTCGTAGCCAAAAGAGTCGGGATATCCACGGGAGAAGTGATCAAATTTTCAGACCCGATAGGGAATTGGGTCGCGGAGGCATTGGCCCCGTTGCCGTTTACACCACCACCCTGAGTCTGGTTATGTTGTCCATTACCACTCCCCCCACCAACCGCTCCGAAAGTATTTTGATTTTGTCCCAGGCGAGGAGCCTGTCCCTGGTTATTTAAGAACTGTGGGGGAATCGGAGGAACGTTCGGAATGCCGTTGTTTCCTCCGTTACCGCTCCCGCTCCTGTAGGATCCACTAAGGTTGGGGTTCGAGGAACGTCCAATGAGTGTTTTCTCCTTGTGCTCCCATTGACCAGCGCTCGAGGCAGTGAGCGCACGATCTCGTTGATGCCGGTCTACGCCGCCGGAGAGTCCGTTACCGCCTTGGTTGCGAAGCTCAGAGTGCTCCCGTTGTGTGAGCCCGTGTCCGATGGTCGGAATATACGGCGAAGCACTGGCGGGGCCGCCAACGCCTTGCGACAGCCCTTGCCCGCTCCGCCCGTCGTTAATATCAGTCACCAGATTGAGCTTTCTGCCGCCGTTTCCTTGGTTGTTGGGTAACCCGGGCGTCCCAGGCGTCCCAGGCGTCGTTGTTCCACTCTGGCTTCCCCTCCGCAAGTTATGTTGCTGCCGAGCGGACGGATGGTTGAGGTTGAACCGAGGTGGGCCCTGTGACGGTTGGTAATTGCCTGAGGTTTGGTATGCCTGGCTGAGCTCGAGGGTGTTCAAAGCACGCGAGACTTCGTCCACGCCAGCGCCGAGGATGCTCCCAGATGTGACCGATCCTGCAGGGGTCCTCCAGTCGTTGTTTCCCGTGGCTCCGGGAGTGCCCCAGGGAGAAGGCCCCCCGGTCGAAGGCGGGTAAGTTCCTTGGCCTCCGGGGAAATATGACTCTCCTTCTTGTTCATGTTCGTCTTCATCAGCTCCGGTTGGGCTAGGGCTCTGGCCGGAAGAGTATCCTTGGGGTTGGTGCGTTTTGATCGGAGGAGTTTGTATAGTCCCAGAGCGTCTGAGGGCATTCGTCCGTTTCGGACCGGCAGGGCTAGGGTAGTTTAGACTTCGGTTCCTGCGCACGTCGGATGCCGGAGGCGGAGAAGGACCGGTATGGCCAAATTGGGTAACCGATTCCATCACTTCTTGACTGGAGCCTAGGGAACGCTTCAGAGATCGTCAGCACATTTATCTGAATCCGTGGTGGAAATGAGAGTGAATGGTGGGGGTGTAGATGGGAAAAAGACGTCATCTCAGCCCCCACATATGTAAGCACGATTGAATTCGGGGAAAGACGCCCCTTGACTTCACTTCGTGACCCCCGCGCACGGACACTTGACGTGAAAGCCAAAATGGATCAATGACCCGGGCGATAATTTAGAAGAATGATCTGATTCGGGGGTGCGGTAGAAGAAAGACGTGCTTGCAGAGGCGGAAAATGGGGAGAACCGTGATGATTTTGACGAAATCAGGCCGCTGCACTTACTTCATCGTCCCCTCGGTTGAGGTTGCGCATCGCTCGCTCCCAATCTTCTTCCTCGCCTTCATGGCCCGTGATGGCGGAGAGACTGTTGAGTGTGCGTGGGGTCAGGGATCCGCCTGGCTGGCCTCTGAAGGCTATCAGAATGATCAGCGAGATCGTAGGAGAAAGGGTAAATCGGTATGCTTATGCAGAAAAAGGAGAGACTTACGGCGTTGGAGGTGCCTGGTTGGCAGAGAGGTCTGTCTATGAAGCGATGACGATTTTTCGCCAACAGCGCCCACACCGCCCACCCACTCCTGGTCGACAACTTCGTCATCGTTCCAAGAAGCTTGTTCGTCATCGATAAGCCTGGAGTCAGTGCGAGAATTTCTGGAAGCCGCCGCGATTGTGCGACGCCGCCCGATGCCCCCTCCTGAGGTTTGAGGGGTAGTCGTGCCCGGCTGAGGGGAGACTGTGTTGTTACGGGACTCCATTGGAGTGACAAGGGCCAGGTTTGAGAGGAGGGAGATGGTGGGAGAAAGTAGGATGCGGGAACAATGGTGGCCGAGGGAGATCTAGTTTACCCTCTCCATACACGTGTGGCCCGTTAGACTACAGGACTGAGACCGAAACGAACGACGACGACAACGACCGACGACAAACGGCAATTGACGCAGACAACGCCAACGACGACGGCGACGGCGACCAAGGCAAAGACGACGACGCCTCCCCTCCCTTTAATCGCCACCAATAATGTCCCTCCTCTCACACAGACAAAGAGAAGATCTGTACGCCAAATCAGCCGTTGCTCGTTTATTTTACTCTCTGAACTCGCTGCTTCCAGCCATAGGTCCATCCTCGAATACCTTCATTCCAATGGTTTCGCAGAATCATTTAAATCTCTCGCCTCAGAAACTGGGATCAACCACACTCCCGATCCCAAATCCAAATACAACGGCCTACTGGAGAAAAAATGGACCAGCGTAATCCGTCTACAGAAGAAGGCACGTTATTTTTCGCTTTCGCGCCTCGCGCGTTGCTCAACAGGGTGGATTGTTCGCAGATCATGGACCTGGAGAATCGCAACGCCAGCTTACAGGAAGAAGTCTCAATGTCACCTACAAAACGTGCTGCTTTACAAACGGACTGGGTGCCAAGGGCCCCAGCGGCATACACGCTGACAGGCCATCGAGACCAAGTTCTACGCGTTGCTTTCCACCCCTCGTACAATATCATCGCCTCCGCGAGTGACGACTCGACCGTCAAAATCTGGGACTGGGAAACGGGAGAGTTTGAGAGAACGCTCAAGGGGCACACACGCTCTGTGAATGACGTCGACTTCGATAGCAAGGGCAACCTCTTGGGTGAGTCTTGCCTGCTGTGCTGCTCCCTGCCTCCTACTAACGAAGTGATCAAGTCACTTGTTCGTCAGATTTGTTTATCAAAGTATGGGACACGCAAAATGACTGGAAGAACGTCAAGACGATGGCGGGGCATGATCACACCGTGTCGTCCGCACGCTTTATGCCAGGTGATCAGTTCATTGTCTCCGCGAGCCGGGATAGGACCATACGAGTATTCGATGTTTCATCAACGTTTGTTGTTTGTTCGGTGTTCACGATTGATTTCTGAATGCTCCTGACGGTTAGGCATCTTGTTCGTACGATATCTGGACATTCGGATTGGGTTCGATACGTCGAGCCCTCAATAGACGGCAAGTTCCTGATCAGTGGCTCGAACGATCAGGTTTGTTTCGTCCCATCCCTGCGGTAAATCCACTGAAACCATATAGACGGCACGCCTGTGGGACCCATTGACGGGGGAGATGAAGATGGAATTTCGTGGCCACGACCATATCATCGAGGTCGCTGTGTTTGCTCCAGCGGTGGCATATCCTGCAATCCGGGAACTCGCCGGCCTCCCAGTATGCGTCCACCTCCCGATGACGTCGGGATAATTCCTGATCACTTTACAGGCAAACGATAGGTCGATCAAGCCCGCCTCGTACATCGCGACTGCTTCACGGGACAAAACGATAAAACTTTGGGACTGCCAGACAGGACAGATGCTTAGAAATCTGGTTTGTCCCGTCCGTCACCTCACTCTTCTTGGCTTGAGCGCATTTCTCCTTGCAGGCCGGCCACGATAACTGGGTCCGAGCTCTCGTCTTCCATCCGTCGGGCAAATTTCTCCTCTCTGCTGGTGACGATTACACTATCCGTATGTGGGAGATATCCACAGGTAGATGTATGAAGATCGTTCAGGCACATGGACACTTTGTCACAACGTTGGCATGGGGACGGCGGGCAGTTGCAACTACTGAAGCGAATCCCAACGGTTTGACCACCACAAACACCGCGGATTCTGCCCCTAAATTTGTCAACGTGGTAGCCACGGGGAGTGTGGACCAGACGATTAAAGTCTGGTTACCATGATATTTGGGGCGCCGGGTTGAGCCGCTGCTATTCGTTCATATTCTTCTGGCTATCGTTCTTTTTCGTCATCGTCAATACCCGGATCTCCCGTTCATCGTTCCTCCGTGTATGAATATCTCCCATGTTTAGACCTTCATCTCTCATTTCTTCAGCCTCGTCCCCACCCTGTAAGTGCGCAAACCCGTTCAAACGAAGCAGGGGGCTGACCACTCCGTAACTCGTGATTCGTAGACCTATTTCTCATAAGCTTTTAGCAGTTCTCCACAAACATTCTCTGATCTTGGAATCTCATGTTCGTGCTGTTTCCCCCTCGCCTTAATTTCGATACAATAGCTACAACCACGGATATCCTGGACCATTCGTATGGCCGACCTTTCTGTGAGGTAAAGTCAGTGGAGAAAATCGAACTTGACGCCGCGGGTCCCGTCCATTGGCAGAGAAAGGATACTTCTGCAATGTCTGACCATCCGGCTTCAAGCACTGAAGGAACATTTAACCAGAGAGAAGTCCAATCATTCAGACGCTTCCTCTTCCTCGTCTTCCTCCATACTTTCCATCTCACCGGATAATGATTCAGTCCGTTCATCCATGTCTTCAATGCTGGCGTCGAGGTCTCGCGCAGATTCGTCGTTGTCTGCTTCCGCGTCATCGGCCTCTTCGTCTGTCTCGTCGGTACCATCATCTTCACCACCTGTATCATCATCGTCGTCATCGTCATCTTCCTCTTCTTCTGCCTAAGATATAATAATAAGAGAGTTTTCGCGTCGAGGAGAATTGATGCACACGTCATTTTTCTCCTCCTGGTCGGTGAACAGCCTGCCGATTGGAACGAGCCAAGTGAATCCTCGTTTCCTAATCTCATTATTCTAGTTAGAAGAGCAGATCAGTTTCTAGCGACTGAGGAAAGGGATTGGTCACGATCATACTGACCAGCCCTTCTACCTCGGCCTCTTCATCGCTGAGATCCTCCATCTCCCTTGCGAGGTCCCTGACCGTGTTGATCCTAGCATCAGACCGGCCGCGAAACGTTGGCGGCTTTGGTTCCCCTCTGCTCGGGACCGGTGGTAAAAGCGCAGGAAAGTGCCCGCCTCTAGGGATGAGAGTCGGGGTGGCAGCAGACATGTTTCCCGGCTCCGGCCCGAGGGACCGATCATGATCGGTCTGTTGCAACCACGTGACCTGTGAAAATTATCCAGCCACATTCTGCGAACATCTCCGTCCCACGGTCCCACCTCCATTGTTCCCCCCTAATTCGTCATGGGGAGTGTTGACAATTCATCTATGGAAGATACCAACCTGGCGGGTGCGTTTTGTCTTGTACTGTTGATTGGGTTATGACATCGATCGACAAAAACTCAATAGCTACCTATTCTCTCGTATACTCGTTCTTAACGGAACGGTCGCACTTCAAGGCTGCAGAAGCGGTGAAGAAAGCCGCCAAGGACATCATCGCCATCACAGGCAGTGGTCTGGATGGGCCTACCCTCCCTGTTATTGTGAACCAGTGGAAGAAGTTTATGGCTAGTCAAGGGAAGAAAGCCACGTCCCCGTATGCATGGTACCGGCCCACAATTCCGGGCTTCCAACTCACGGGATACTCCTGATAGAAACGAATTGACGCAATTGGCTTTGGAAAGCTCGGGCTCTGATACCAACTCTAACCGTATGGTTTTCGTGCCCAACACTAGCTTTTAGGTGGCTTACATGTACGTGCCCAAGCCAGTTTCGGAGAATTCGGAATCGAGTTCAGAGGAAACAAGTTCTGAATCAGGTTTGTGTGGTATTCTCCCTCGCTGCCACGAAATCTACTCATCTTTACCTTCAGACGCCGACTCTGGAGCCAACTCCCGGTCACTCAAAAGTAATAAGTACTCCAAAGTGAAGGCTATTTCCCCCCCTCAACAGAGCCCCAACCCCAAAATAAGGAAGGTCAGCGCTAGATCCAAGGTCAAGCCTCCAACCTCAAAATCCTCCCCATCATCCTCCGAGTCAAGCTCGAGTTCGGATTCTGAATCAGACGAATCGGACAATAATGGAGTGAAAAAAATCACACCGGGCTCAACACAAAAGGGTACCAAGTCTGAGGGGGCAACCGTCGCTATCTCACCCAAGTCGAAATCCAGAGGTGGGTGTTCTCTTCGATATCCAACCCCCGCTCACGACAATACTCACAGATTCGTCAGACTCCTCTGAATCCTCATCCGATGGGGCAAGTAGCTCGGAATCTGAGGAGGGCGCTCCTACTCTGAAGGCCGTGGCGATGGAGGTAGACGGAACTACCTCCTCGCCAGCGCCCAAGTCTCACTCAAGAGCCGGTTCAAGCCAAACCCTCCCTTCTATCAAGAGTTCTGACGATAGTGATAGCGACTCCAAGTCCTCAGGGAGCTCAACGTCGGTGGACGATTCTGATTCTAGTTCTGACAACGGTTCCGATTCCGATGACACTTCTGTCACCGAAAAGAAATCAGTTCAAAAAAATGACAAAATACAGAAGTCAGCGGATGCCAACGCAGTCAGCACATCAGCAATCGGCTCCCCACAAAAATCAGACTGGCACACCACGGCGACGAAGAGACGCAGAACTGACGAGACTGGGAGTTCCGTTGCTACCTCCATCATCCGGCAACCAAAAACTCCCAACTCCCATCATAAAGGAAACGGCAAAGGCCAACCCCGAAAAACCAACGCCCCGTTCTCGCGAGTCAAGGTTGATGAGATCAACTTCACAGACGAGAGGTTAAGAGATAACACTTTTGGATCGCGGAGGGCTGCAGCCAATGACTATGGAGCAAAGGCTAGTGCCGATTTGATCGTGACGAGGGGTGCCGGTTTCAGGAAGGAAAAAAACAAGAAGAAGAGGGGGAGTTACCGAGGTGGAGACATTACGGTGCGCCGAACTGCTTTGGACGGGTGTTCTGCTGCTGACGCTGTTTATCTAGATGGAAAGCCACAGCATCAAGTTCACTGATTAAGACCGTCGTCAATCGTCCACAATTGTACCTAGCTTGTGTGCACGGTGCTACACTCATAGAATACATCGAACAAAAAGAAAACCTCATCTCGTCGAACGCCCGCCACGGGCCGGAAATACCGTGAAAAATGTTGGGGATCGAATATCATCGATCTGGGAAATTGGCATCACTCTCACTCCCCAGTCACCCTACCCACCGCCAGACATCCACCTACTCAATGGAAAAGATCCCGACTCATAAGAGGACACTTCCGTGTTTCTCTATGCAGGACAAAGTACGTATCTCCCTTGATGGGTAGCGATCAGTGCAGGTGCCAACCTTCTGCATCGTAACGGGGGGAGCTAGGGGGCTCGGACTTGAGTTTGCCCGTGCTTTTGTCGTTTCGTCGGTTAACTTTACCCCGTGGCCGGTTGAGTTCTAAACCAACTTTGTGGTAATCCCAGCGGGTGCACCCAACTGGCCATCCTGGATCTCAAACAAGTCGAGTCGGATTCCGCGACCAAAGAACTTCTGGATTCCGCTCGGGAGAACGGGATTGACCCTGCTGGACTTGACATAATAGGCGTTGAGTGTGATGTCGCGTCCGAGGAATCGGTCAAGATCGCGTTTGATCAGACAAGAAAGAGGTTCGGGAGGGTCGACGCCGTGGTTGCATCAGCTGGTAAGTTTGTTGCCCGTATCGTGACGCCTCATGAGTTCACTCCCAAAGAGGTATTGTGGAGAACTACCCTGCCCTTGAGTATGCCCGAAGGAACGCGTTTCCCTTTGATAGGGAGGTTCACCGTTACCTGCCTATAGATACCCCTTCGATCGCGCTAGGAAACTCTTCGATATCAACGTACATGGGGCCTATCTCACTGCTCGTGAAGCCGCCAAGATTATGATACCTAATGGGGGTGGTAGCATCATACTCATCGCTAGTATGAGCGCATCAGTCAGCCCGATCCGCGCCCTATGGAAATGGTTTTGTTTGTGACCACAATTCATACAGGTCGTCAACATCCCACAAGTAAGCTCCACTTACTTACTCCACACAGGGTGACGAATGGCTTTCAACCTTTCAGCCGCAAACGCCCTATAATGCTTCAAAAGCTGGTACGCCTCCATGTGATAATTTCTGAATGTTGTGACATTACCCTCCTGTAGCCGTTAGACATATGGCCACAAGTTTGGCCGTTGAATGGGCCAAGACTGGTGTTCGCGTGAATTCCCTGAGGCAAGACCAAAATTCAACCTAACCGCCCAAACAACTGACTGACGAGGCACAACACTAGTCCCGGATATACTCTCACAAGACTCACCAAAACGATTCTAGGTGGGGCACCGGAGCTCAAGGAGACTTGGGAGAGGCTTACGCCGATGGGAAGGGTACGTTTCGGATGACCTCGTGGGGTTTTTGTGCTCATGCATACGCTGCTCAAGTTGGCGGAGCCCGAGGATTTGACTGTAAGTGTACAGAGTACTAACGCAAGACGATCTCGCGGAGTTCCACATTTTACTACTTATAGGGTGCCATCGTCTTCCTCGCCAGCGATGCGTCAAAATTCATGACCGGGACTGACCTCCTCATCGATGGTGGTTACTGCGCCATCTAAGCTACGATCGTTAACCGGGTTTCAGGAAAGACCGGAATGTATATGTATTCTCACTGTTTGTCCCCGTTTTCGCAACACACCTTGAGCCGCTTCGTCAATAAATTTTTTACCCCTCTCCTCAAAATGTACGATAGGTAATTAGTGTCCACGGTAGGCCGTCGGACCGAACTGGAAACTCCCTCCGAATATTGGTTACCACAACACGCTCCTCTGGACATGTGGTGAATAATCCGAGTAGGTAATCCAAGCGACGTTTTACGAAGGTGTTCGATTCCGGTTGCCCGATCGAAATTTCTCGGTCTCTGAGTCTCTTCCTCCTCCTGTCCAAACAGCGACGGTCGGAACCCCACTCTTCATGTCTACCATATCTCGACTGGTAAGTCTGCGATCCATTTCCCAAGCTAGTCCGGCTCAAGGGGTATATCCAGCCATCTTTGACTGCCGAATCGTCCTACAGCGACAAAACTACGACCAACTCTCCCTTCGCTTCTGGTCTCACCACCCCAAACGATGAAGAACCCCATTACAGCCTCTTCTCATCGGTCATAGAAGATCAAACCCCGAAGCAGCCTGGCGGCTTTGAACCTCAACAACCTTCCCAGAAGCACGCGCGGAAGGGGCCACTCTTCAGGGTCGTGTCCAAAGCGAGGGATGTGGCCAAGTCAGTTTTCGAGACCCCGAAGAGACTCAAGAAGGTTTAATCAACGTATTTGTTTCCCTCCATTGTTTCTGACCCCCAGTTAGCGTCGGTCAGTTGTCGAGCGGGATGGTATTATGATTCAGGCGGAATCCAAGGTGACGCAAGGAGCTTCAAGCGATACGGTCTGTTCAAAGCTAAACTTTTACACCTTCTCTGAGAGCTGACGACCCCTGGACGCTGTTTGCAGTCTTCGTACAAGGTTAGAAAGTCGACGGAAGCGGTTCACCGAATGATCGTGGAATCGCCGTCCACAACGTCTCCTGCTCTGGTTTGCTTTGGTATCCCCTAAACGTACCATATTTAAACTAACCACGGTTTCAGGCATCCATGGGGAGCTTCGACTACCTCAGATCTACACCCACCCCCCCCCGCCCCCGTCGTCTTACCTTGGCATGTCGACAAAGCCCCATGTTGGGTGCAGCTGGAGACGAAGATACCTCCCAACCCGCTCCCTGGACCACCCAACGACTGTTGCACTCTTTCGTCTTGGCTCTCTGCTTCCCCTTCTGGACTTTCGCCGTTGGAGGCTGCATATTCCTCTCCCCCACCACCCATCTGGACACTATTGCCTTCAGGTCTGGATTCGTACTTCCACCCCCCTCAGATATCGCACGTTTTGGATATTGGGCCGAGAACGCATTTCCTCATATGTGCACTTTCCTCGCTGGCTTGTGTTTCATAATCCGGTGGAGACTAGACCTTGGCTTTTCTGTCCTCGCGATTGTCCTCTATCTCTTCTGGCGAGCTTGGTCCCGTTTTGAGCTGGACAAGGATGTGCCCCTGGGCGGAGATGATCGGCAAACCATCTACTTGGTCTCTATGATGCACACTCTCGGAGACGGGTACCGGTTTAGGGCTGGCGATGGGTCGTTCGTAGATCTCCCCTCTGGTATCAAGCTCGGCAGGGCCATGCTATTATAACGCAACTGGAACCAAACACGCTTTAGAGTTGCCTATTATACTGTTCTATGGATAAGGATGCGATATACTAGAAAATTGATATGAGAAAATTGCAAAGTATTGCAACGATTCTAATGCAGCGAGGAGCCTGTTTGCAAAAAGAACCGTTCGATCGAAAGGTCCGTTGACCCAGGAATGTTGGGGTTGCAGGAGAGGTCCTGTTCCGTTGTTGGCAAAAACTCCTGCGCCCTAAAAAGGCCGATATATCAAGGTCATTATGAGAAAAAGTTTGAATCGTACCATGCCAACCAGTCGTCCATCGTCCAAGAATCTGTGGGATCATGATCACTTGCAACGTCGGGTAGCACCGCCGGGCCTGATGATGGAGGAGGAGCCGAGGGGGGAGACAATGATAGTATAGACACCGTGAAGGGCTCCAAAGACGGTCCGGTTTCCAGGAGAGGGAAAACGTCGAATCCAGAGGTGGGAACAGCTTCTGCTTTGGTGAGATCCACATCCAGAGAAGGTCCGGGCTGAGCGAACCATCCATGAGTTGCGATTGGCGTGGGCTGGGGTATGTGGACGCTGTTCTCCGTGTATCCCGGTTGCGTTGTGGCGGTATCGCCGAAGACCTCGTGAGGCTCAACGATATCCCAACGCTTAGGGACTGGAATCGTATGCGTTTCCCGGTCGAGCACGTCGAAGCCAACGCGTCGGGGCACTGCATTGCGGAAATCCACATCCCTCGGCGCCATACCAAACACCCCACCAGCTAAGTAGAATGCCAGCTCCACGTGTATGGGTCCTAGGCCAGCAGCAGCAGAGTTTAGACCATGGCTCTGAGAGGCAGATTGATCGATATTGGGGGCCGTGGAGCGAGTCCTATCCAATTCAGCCCGTGAACTTTTCTGGCGTTTCGTAGCTCCGCGTTTTCTGTTGGCGGCTCTCTTCCTCCTTTTCGTCCCTCTCCCGGACGGTTGGGTCGGAGTCTCCACAGGGCAGTCATCGAAGCTGGAAGAAGCGACGCAGGAGTACGCAAGGTCCCCGCGGGGAAGTTGGCCACCGTCGAACGTTATGGAACTCGTAGCTCCTGGACTTGGGGGAGCGGGATAGGGGAGGTACGTTCCAGGTGACAAGGAAGGAGTTTCCAGCAGACCATCAACCATCCGCTTTGCAATAAGATCGGGCATGTACACGCACTCGATACCGACCCGAAAGCATCGATTGCAGATAATATGGCCAGAACACTTCTTCTTCCGAAAGCGACAGTATTCGCATGATTTCCGTTGGTTGTCATTGGAACAGCCATGACCGCTGGCATAGCGTGAAAAGTCTTCCAAGTCTAGGGGAGAAGGGATATCCGATGCAGGTCGCGCGTTGTCCCTACTAGGATGGGGAAAGAAAGGGGGGAGGGGGGAGGCACAAGCAGGGAAAGGATAATCGAGCTTGAAGCAAGTCCGAGACCAAGGTGGAGGCCCATGGCTGTCACTAGAAGAACCAGGGGAAAGATCGTCCAAAACAGGCCCTCGAGGTGGTGCCCCATAACCGTGCTCTTGATCTCCAAGCGAGGAAACAAAGTCCTCGTCACCCTTCCTGAGATCAGGTCGGGGCTCTGTTGGGGAATCAATTCCATTCTGGATACGCGAAACGTCGAATGATGTCCCTTGCAAGAATGGCCCAAGATCCAGAACACGCTCGTAGTCGTTTCCGCTCATGCGTTGCGTTGGTCTGAGGATGTGAATGTTCGATTCTCGCTGTCGCCTGCAGATGGGTTGAGGGAGACACGGTCCCGTAGCTTGAAAGATGGGGGACCTTTCTTCCATCCGGCAGAACATACAACGGCGGCCAACCAGCTGGTTAACAGGAGAAGGGCGTCGGAAACCGCCGAGGGGGGCTATTGGCTTCGCCCGAAACTCCACAAGGGATGAATTATTCTACTCGTCCAACGTCCTCCTTAGGGAGCCCGACATCGTGATGTAATTGGGCTGCGGTACGGTATGACGGCAGTGGGAGTTCATCAGGAAAACGTGCGTCGTTATACATGCTCTTGTGCGCCTGAGGTCAACGCTCACAAGCACTTGCACAAACCCGATAAACGCTTATGAGTACCTGTATACACCGTTCCGGTGCTTACATGCGCTCCCAAATCAGCAAAACATGTGAACTCCGATCTGGCCTGACGGAAACAGCCGGACCTGGCGGGAGCATATCAGACCACATCGGAGAATCTGCCAGGAGATCATGATGAGGTAATATTGCATTATATGGAGTGTGCAATGTTATAATCTCTATAATCTGTTAAAACGCAATAAATTAGAGCCTCTGTCTATGTATTATATCAGAGTAATAAACCCTTAATTACTTGCTTCGAGGGTAGACCAATTTTCAATTTTTAGGTTTTTTGAGGATTAGTGTGGCAGGAAATCAGCAACCTTGAGGGTTAGGATAACCTATTCCTATCCTGTGATTATCGCTGCTAGGCGATATTGGGATAATAGGATGGCAGTAAAATCGGGTGTATATGACCAGGTTTCTCAGCCAAACGTAGGTCCAATATCCAAAAATTGGGGGGTTATGGCCCAAATGGCAGAAAAACATAAAACGTGTCTGGCAGTGACTATGGGGTAAGAAATGACTAATGCTTG
>Ga0307515_10002019_pt1 | contig 44864 bp, 51 predicted proteins | sample 17_EM_MG_FD_194513 | JGI IMG/M metagenome (GOLD analysis project Ga0307515, IMG submission 194513) | Populus trichocarpa ectomycorrhiza microbial communities from riparian zone in the Pacific Northwest, United States - 17_EM | ecosystem: Host-associated > Plants > Roots > Unclassified | place... | reverse complement strand
TTCACTCGATCTCGGCCTCCAAGTGCATGTCCAAACTCGCTCGATCACGGCCTCCCAGCGCATCTCCAAGCTCGATCGATCCCGGCCTCCCAGTGCATCTCCAAACTCGATCGATCACGGCCTCCAAGTGCATCTCTCAGTTCACTCGATCTCGGCCTCCAAGTGCATCTCTAAAACTGGCTCGATCACGGCCTCCAAGTATATTCTTAAAGAGCGACGGTGGGTGTACGGAGATACAGCAGTAACGGAGGTGGAATGAGCGACGCGGAGTATATTTTCGGGAGACCCCGGGGTAGATAGACAGCATCTCATTTTCATCTCATCTTGTCATACAACGAAAATACACCCTCTATCTTTCCCAACTTTTAGTCTCACTCGGTCTGTCCGAGATTTGGATCCTCACGGCCGGGTAGTATCATATCTTGTCACCTTCTTCCTACGCTCCTCGAGATTAATGTAGAAGGAACGCGAGGAGAGATTTTCGCAGCGTCACCCATTGCATTGCAATCCCGATGCAAGCGTGTACCCAATGAACCCATTCCGACGTATGGTCACAGTTGCCCACAACGCCAGATTGTTTGTTTAAAATAGGAGACCGACAGAGCGAGAAGAAACTGCGAAACTGCGATCGGAGGGCGCTATGCAACGCGATGCGTGGTCTTGACACCGGGCGCGGAGTAATCCGCAACCGGGGTGTCTGTGACGGCTCTGACGGAGCGCGTCCACTCTGACGGAGCCATTCCCCCCAGACAGAAATGTTTTTTGCTGAGGCTGTGTAGCTTTCTGAGCCTCCACAAAAACTGTTGACCCTCGGCAGGTGCTCAATTGTAGGAGGCAGACGCGATAACCTCATTAGCATTGTTGCCAATATAGGCTGCCGATGGGTTCCTTGTGGGTTACCTACGTTCCATTGCCATTAGATTATCCAAGATGCAACATCAAAAATTGTTGACACTCTGTTGACGCTCATTTTGGGACATGGTAACGATCTTGTTGTAACCATTTTTGCCTAGAAAGGCGGCCCATAGTTAGATTCTGGATCAAAGTAGTCTCATAGCACCTTGAGATTCCAAGATTCAAGGCCTAAGATTATTGACGCTCCGTTGACGCTCATTTTTATGGCACCATGACGAAGTTGTCGCAAGTATTTTAGCCTTGAAAGGCGGCCGATAGTTCGATTATGGATCAAAGTAGTCCCATAGCCCCTTCATATTCCAACATGCAGGGCCTAAAATTGTTGACGCTCCATTGACGCTCATTTTTAGGGCATAGTGACGAGGTCGTAGAAATCATTTTTGCCTAGAAAGGCGGCCGATAGTTTGATTATGGATCATAGAAGTCCCATAGCCCTTTGATATTCCAAGATGCAAGGCCAAAAATTGTTGACGCTCCATTGACAGTCATTGTTGGGGCATAGTGACGAGCTCGTCGAAAGCATTTGTGCCTAGAAAGGCGGCTGATAGTTTGATTATGAATCGAAGTAGTCCCGTAGACCCATGATATTCCAAGACGCAAGGCCTAAAGTCGTTGATGCCCTGTTGACACTCATTTTGGGGCAGTGACGAGGTCGTCGAACACATTTTTGCCTAGAAAGGCGGGCGAAAGTTTGATTATGGATCACATTAGTCTCACTGAACCTTGATATTCCACCATGCAAGGCCTAAAATTGTTGACGCTCCGTTGACGCTCATTGTTAGGGCATAGTGACGAGGTTGTCGAACGCATTTTTGGATAGAAAGGCGGCCAAGAGTTCGATTATGGCTTAATGTCACTGCACAGCCCTTGCATTTTCCAAGATGCAAGGCCAGAAGTCGTTGACTCTCAGTTGACACTCATTTTTAGAACATAGTAGCAATGTTGTCGCAACCATTGTTGAATAGAATGGCGGGCTATAGTTTGATTATGAATGAATGTTGCAGCGAAACCATCTGGATGTTCCAAGATGCAATGCCAAAAATGGTTGACGCTCCGTTGACGCTCACCTTTGAGCTCACCTTAGAAACACACTAACAGTCATTTGGTGCTCAACAATTGTGTGTAAAATCCATGCAGTCTTTTCTGGCAGCCAGTATACCGTGTCTATGTGTTATCGTTCAAATCCAAAATCTTCGAGACATCTCACTTTCTGAGCCACGACTATACATGTCATTTGCATGATGAATGACGTAAGTCCATCGCATTTCGGCGCTTTCGGCCGGCAATGTACCGCATAAAAATCCATGCACTACTTTTAGATATTTATAGCCCGATGTCCTCACCATTCCTTATCCAGCTCATTTCCCTTGATTTCCATGATGTACAATAACCAATTGTCGATGTTTCAACCATGTGCAGGAGGTCTGAGCGGAGAGTAATGTCGTTGGCTGCATGGATTGATACAGACTAACGGCTGTCATTCATCCGGGTTTCGGATGTGCTTTGACAGTACCTTCTTTGAGTCGTAACACATTACTGACTGAAACTTTGTTAGTAAATTTCGTCTCAAATTTAGGTTTTGTTTTATCATTTAACCGTAACAGGCAACAGCATGAACAGTTAATTGGTCGTCAATCTACTTGAGTTGGTGTCTAGAACGTTTGCACGGCCCGTACGACCCTTGCACACACACTGACCAATAATCCTGTCTCACAATTTGGTCACTGAAATCCAGAACAAGATGACACATAGCAAAGTAGGTACGAATTGCTTTTACTCAAGATAGGTCGTCAATAATACCTATTTGGCTATCTATTCCTCCGGTGACGCAGGAGCCGTCACCCTGACTTCATCTGAATCCGATTTCAATATGGTAATTAGTTAGTGATGCTACACGCTGGGGTAGATGCTCACAGGTTGAACTGGCGTCGCAATCTCCCGCTGTGACGAATCAGGCACCGCTTCGGGCATGAGAGATACAATGTGATTGTCTGCCTGTGGTTTCGCCGAACCCGGCCTCATTTGACTACTTCCCTGTCGAGACGTCACTTGCGGCATTTGTGATTATCCAGGGACGATATGAAAAACCGGCATAAGCTCTCCAAATGTTGTCAAAGATGGTGTGGCTGCTGTCATGTCTGCTTGGTGCTTCACTACTGCCGGAACCCTCAATTCAGTCATCCAGTCCTTCATATCTCTCTCACAGAAGTAGTCGGCCGCGTCCCCCCATCCCGGTTGCGTCAGTATGTCAAGCCTGATCTGCTTCTGCCGAAAGCTCTCCATGCGGTGCTGTACCATTTCGGAGATTGTGCCCATCACCCAGCCAAGTTCATCATCGTCGCTCAGCTTGCCAAGCTCTGTATCTTCCTCATCATCATCCTCATCTTCCCCATCCTCCTCATCTTCAGAACTTCCAAGATGGCTCACACTGTCTCTGATAACATTCAACATTTCCTCAAATGTTGTTTCAGGCTTTGTGGTTGTGCATCGTCCCTTTTCAACATTTCTCATATGTTGCTGCTCTTGCATAATCGCTGTCTTGGCGTCTTGAACTCGCTTTCTTGCCACTGCGATTTCCCTATCCACATAATCCTTGATCGATTTCTCTTTTTCTTCGTTGCTTAAAGAGTGAGTTTCCCGTCTTTTCTCTGCAGAAAGCTTCTTTTTAGATCGTAAGCTGTGCAATGCTCCAAACGCTCGGACCCTGTCTGCCTCCAAGCCACACTTGCCTTTATTCGCTTGATGATGTCGTCATGTGGATGTCTTTGTCGACTTGCCATATTTGCCCGCCTGAAGTGGTGAAAGGTTCTTTTTCGGAGCATTGAGCATTGTATCTTGTGTTGACCTTGTTGTTGGGCGAGATGTTGGATGTTGCAAAATATGGACCACATGGAGGCAAGCTGCGCCTTTAATGTCATGGTTGGTAGGTTTCATCAATTAAAACAAAGCAAAATCAGCGTTTTGACTTTCACTCCATTGGGTATAGGCATGCTACCCGTCCTGTAAGACTTGATGGTTAGCGTGTGATTCAAGTAAGATCCGGGCGATGTCTTGAGACAAACATCACCAGATGTCCTTTCCGTTGATGAATGTCCTTGTTATATCTATCAAAAATGAGATATCAGCTGTCGTTCATCATGATATATCCCTGCAAACACTCAAGCAACATCGGGCCGACTTACTGCAAATCGCGGGACTGTTGCAATCCCCTGCAGCTATACGCAGTGCAGCTATACACAGCCGGATTCAGCTTGAATTGAAGGTGCAAGTTGGCTGTCACTCGTTCCATTTTGACTTGTAGCTGACTATATCATCTGCAGGACTTCCCACTTCTTTTCGTGATCATCTTCCTCACCATTCCACAACAGCAAGTCGCGACTCCAGAAATACTTCAACCAGGTGCGATTGAAGCCGAATCAAGCCGGACGACAGGCGGTTCGAACAATGCGCCACTCAGTGAGACACCGCAGCAACCCTGACACCAGTTAGTTCACCGCGACACTTCAATTGTAGCCACCGAAAATATGACCCAGGACGCACACTTGATAATAGTACATAGAACCGGAAGCAGCAAGAATAAGAAGCAGCATGTGATCGGATGATAGTCAATCCATATCGATGCAGACGACGGTCAGCGAACAGTATAACGCACAGCTGGGGTACATAGAGAGCTACATGACCAATTCATTGCTGCCCGAAACTGGAATCCTCCATGGTCAACCAAGGCATTTGTCCGCACAGTCCGCGAAATTGATCATCACGATGTTGTCAGTTCTGGGATTTTTGCGGACGAATTCGGTGATAAATGTCCCCAGCAATGGACCAAAAACGCTTTGAATACCTTAGAGGAGGCTACAGAGTCGTATATGGTTGAGGTCACAGCCAATTCTCACTCTAGAAGCAGCAACTGATTTCTTGTAGGTTTCAAACATGTCAGCTACTATGGCAAGACAGAGAGGTCGGGTACAGCTTGAACATTCCGACATGCATCATGCCTTGAATATGGCCAAACTGGCTAAAGAAGGGTTTTCGCGCGCCGCAATTGAGGAAACGCAACAACTAATCAAGAAACCACAGGCCAAAGTTCAAGAAGAGAAGATGTGGGGTGTTGTGTTCCCCTGGCAAAACAAGGTGAAGGCTGCGATAGAAAGACACCTGGCAATGATTCGGGAAAATCAAATGGACGGCTTTCTTCCTTGCCAAAATGGTATGGCAAAGAATCCACAGACTCGCTGGAGTCGCAAAGGCACAGGTCCACCTCCACCACGACCGGCACCACCGAGGCCCTAAACGCCACCTTGACCGCCTGATGACAGTGAGGGAAGTCAAAGCTCTGAAACAGAGGGTGTGCCACCCGGATATGTTTATATACATACTCCACTTCCCAGCGCTCGATTATTCAATTTTGATCCATATGCCAAGGATCGCATGCGCGATAAAGAATTTATTCCAGATTTGCTGACTGATGAAGGTCCATCCACAGGTTAGTACACTATCAGCTGTGTGGTAATGCAGCTGACAGCCATCTTGTAGACGACAGCAGGCTTTTGAGTGAACATGACAGCGAAGACGAGAGTTGACTGAAGGGAACGGGATTTTTGAGTGTTATCATGATCTACAATTAGCGGACACTTTGAAGTATATTTCAAAGGGTATATTTATATTCATCATTAAAAGACAATGTAGTTAGAAAGGAGAATGTACATGAACAGCACAGAACAGCTGCCACAAGACCATTATTGATATAGTATGCCAAAAGGAATGGTTCCTTAGTGCGCTTAGGCCCATGGCAATAAGAGCGTCAACGGAGCGTCAACGAGTTTAGGCCCTGTAAGTCGGGTAATAAAAATGCGATTTGGTAGTGAATACACATAATGGAACTGTTACCACCCTTGACAGGCAAAAGAGAAAGCAACACGCTCCCTGCACCATCTTGAAAATGAGCGTCAACAGAGCGTCAACGATATTAGGTCTTGTTAGTCTGGTAATTATGGAGTAACTTTGTAGTGGTTATACATAACAACAGCATTGACAACCTTTAGACGCAAAAAAGAAAGCGAAACGCTCACTGCCCCATCCTGAAAATTAGCGTCAACGAAGCGTCGATGATTTTTGGTCTTGTAAGTCAGGTAATTAAGAAGTATTTTCGTAATGGTTATTTATAACAACAGTATTGACAACCATTATACTCAAAAAAGAAATCGAAACGCTCCGTGTCCCCTCTTGAAAATGAGGGTCAATGCAGCATCAACGATTTTTGGTCCTGGAAGTCGGGTAATAAACATGCGATTTGGTAGTGATTATACATAATGGGAGTGTTGCCATCCTTTATAGGCAAAAACAAAAGCAACACGCTCCCTGCCCCATCTTGAAAATGAGCATCAACAGTGCGTCAACAATTTTAGGTCTTGTTAGTCTGGTAATCATGAAGTAATTGTGTAGTGGTTATACATAACAACGGCAGTGACAACCTTTAGACGCAAAAAAGAAAGCGAAACGCTCCCTGCCCCATCTTCAAAATGAGCGTCAACGGAGCGTCAATGATTTTTGGTCATGTACGTCAGGTAATACAAATGCCATTCGGCACGGAGTTCACATTTTGGTAGTGTTGACAACCTTTATAGGCAAACGAAAAAGCGACACGCTCCCTGCCCCATCTTGAAGATGAGGGTCAACAGAGCGTCAACGATTTTAGGTCTTGTTTGTCTGGTAATAAAGAAGTAATTTTGTAGTGGTTATGCATAACAACAGTATTGACAACCTTTATACATGAAAAAGAAACGGAGACGCTCCGTGTCCCATCGTGAAAATGAGCGTCAACCAAGCGTCAACAATTTTTGGTCCTGTAAGTCGGGTAATACAAACGCGATTTGGTACTGATTACACATAATTGAAGTGTTGCCATCCATTATAGGCAAAGAGGAAACCATCACGCACCCTGCCCCATCATGAGAATGTGCGTCAACGGAGTTTCGACGATCTTGGGCCTTCGATTATGGTGTATCGAAGCACGCTGCGGCTCTTCAAGTCCATTTACTCTGTTTTAGCCATTTTTGTAGTCTAAAACGCTCGTGAACACTTAGTTGCACCTTTGTAAATGAAATTAGTTGTTACTATTCAGGAGGCTATTGCGGGAATATCATTTGCTTATTGGCTCAGAAAGGCTGCTAATCACTTGTTTATGGATACGTGTGATCAAGCGCCACTTAGATTACCCAAGATGCAAGACCATCAATTGTTGATGCTCGATTGATGCTCAATTTCAGAATGGGGCAGGCAGCGTCTCTCTCTACTTGTTTGCGATATGACGGTTATCAATACATCAGAAAATGACAATGCAGTACCATAGTCGATATTGTGCACTTAACAGTGGGATATCTGAATGTGACCATGAATAGAAAGACGCGAAACGCAGAACCGGAGATTGGATACGACAGGTCTAGCCAAACCCGGCGAAACCTGAGGGTTGACGGGTACTGGTCCGGGTGTGGACCGCCAAGAAGCAGCGGGTCGGGTTTTTGGATGGTTCTGCAACCTAACTGAACCGTTTTTCTAGTCCAAACCTTGACCCCTGACGGGTTACCCGGACCCATTGCTAACACTACATAGGATAGACAATATGTCACAGTTCACTAAGCGATGCTTTCAGCTCGGCCAAAGGCGGATTTCCACCGGGAAGCTGAAGATATACAGGATTGATGGTTCAAAGTAATGCGCAAAGAATGAGTGCCATACAATGATATTTGCGCCAAGAATTGAGAAACACCCTGCAAGCGGCACAAATAAACCATCACATGTCGCTGTAATGGTGAATATCAATGCTGAGTTTACTCTGAGTTCAATCTAATGGCAGTTGACCCCATGATTGAATGGGTTTCAAGGGATCTCATCACCAAGTATCGTCACGGTCCATAGTGGTTGACACTTCTTGGCAGTCTACACTGTGCCTTCCATTTTTCTGAATCCCTCCCTGGTTGCTCAAATAGGAGCCTACCTCGCCTGACGTTGCATATGCATGCACAGAAAAGTATGCCTACATTCTTAACTTCAAACATCTATATCTGACTATGCCCTCCCAAAGCCATCACCCTGGGACGTCTTCGGCCTTACAAAATGTTCGAAGTCTTGCGAATCGTCAGAAGTAACAGAAGGATGGGCCTTCAGGGGATTCTCAACTACCCCATGCTAAGAGACGCATTTCTATACTGGCCGGGGAGAGGGATTCCTCCCCAGCAGGGAGTCCCAGAGCCTCTCCAATTCAAGGTCAGAACTCCATTACTTCATCTTCGCTGAACAATTCTCGCGTTGCAGATATCACCCAACCCGTGACTTCCACCCCATCTGCTATACTGCTACAGTCAATAAATACTCCAACCACCATGCCAGGAACAATCGGTGGTAGCATATCGGCACCCAGAGGAACATCACAGACAGACTCAATGCGTCGGGTTGTTTCCAGACTCGCATCCGGCATTGCTAGCATTCCCACTCCTCTCAGCGGTCTTGAAAACCTGCCTACCACCATCCCTAATCAAGAAGCCCATGCGATCATTACGAATCCAGTGCGAACGCGAGCTGCTGATAGGAATCAGCGACAGAGGCTGTGGCAATTGCAACTGCAGGCGGTGTCTACACCTCGATCAGTCATCTCTGGCAGTCACAGCATCGACAGTTTTGGCCACTCAGACATGAAGTGTTTTGTATTTGCAACAGGAAGACTCCTGGAGCTCGACATGTGGCACAGACGGCCGTTTATGAGTGCAAGCGACTTGGAGATGGTAACTAATGCAGGGTGACACGTTGCGAAAGCATCAGCTGAAGCCCCACCCTGGCAGATGATTGAGAAGTACTGTAACACTGCGGTGCAGCAACACAACATTTGGTCCCTAGCATTTGAAGCACGCACAAAGAAGATCTTGAAAGATGTGCGCTGAAGCAACAGCACACATTGGATATTACACACTCAAACTGGTACCAGGTTTGAGCACAAGTCGATAAGGTTGAATCCCATCTTATTCAATCAGCAAGGGGCAACATTGCAGCACTTCATGATCTCCACCACTTTGAATCCAATGCAGAGGATTTGGAATTCATTGATTCCCTTCTGGCAGACATTAAGTATCTTTTTCCTGTAGCAGAGCATGTGGAAGGTGGTGTACACGGTCCAGATCCAATGCAGAGAGAGTCCAAAGCTGCTAACGAATGGCCAGCATCCACTTTATGTCCTGGTGGAAGCAATCCCAGGGTTTATCTACATCAGATTTTATCATCAGGCGAATAACCGTGGTAAGTATGCTGATGGATTTTATAATTCCATGATTAACGACAAGGATGGTCATATACCCTCGCCAGTGATCATGTGTACCTGCATTGCGTTGCACCATGCTTTCCTGGAGTGGCAACAGAACAATGGTGTCCATCCGAAAGCTTCCAAGTCAAAGCTGAAAGCGGTGAGACCTGATCTTTTGAACTACTTCAACTACAAGAATGATGGTGGTAAGAACACATCCTGCTGCGTTGCAATGGGTCACAAGTTGTTGACCTCGCCTGGCATTCCAGACACGTATACATTCTTGATGAATCCTTGGATCACTCTACCGGAAAGCTACCAACAGAGGGTGTATAAAATCACTCATGCTACAGTCAAGCGTCAGATCCAACAGGCGGAGAACCCAACGCCTGCTGTGGTCATCAGCATAGATGCAGCGCGTGTTGACAATGCTATTCTTCTTGACTATTTGACCAGTGGCGCTTGAGAGGCCTCAGATCAGCAGCACCAACCTAAACATCCCAATAAACAACAATTCCATGGATGACGACCTGCATTGCGGGATGCCAGGGGGCAAGGGGGATTACAAATATGGAGGTGACAAAAGCGACACGCGTGGTGCCATCCCCACTAACAGCCGTTGAATACCGGCTGCAACTGAACTTGAGAGGTTTGACCTGGGAACCGGTGATGTCAACAGGTATGAGGGCGACAATGGCAACGATGCGGCTGCGGATGAAAAGGCAGAAGCATCGCAAGCCAATGAAGGATCAACACAAAATTTGGAGGACTAAGGGCATAGTACTACAGAGTGTGAAGATTGGACAGTATATGTCAGACCTGTATGATATGATAATGGCGAAACCAGTGCAATGGCAAGCAATGTATCTGAAGCAAAGACTGTATCGTAATAAGTGACAACACCTCCAACCTCACCATAGATAGGGAGAGTGCAGCCTCCTCTACATAGCAATAGCGGAGAGGTAAGGTGTGGTACTCGGCTGGAGAAAGGCATAGACATCGGCAGGCGTTGTGTAAATGGCTGCATCAAAACTGGAGCCCCTACTAATAGTGTAACACACATGTCGTACTGATGGTGCATATACGCCACCACATTCCAGACGCAAAGTAATGGAGGTAAGTATATCACATGACCCATCACCTGCATGACGGGAAGCGTGTGATTTTCTGTCAGAGAGTATGAGGTTTTGTCAGAGCTGTCGGAGCCATCAGGTACACCCGGGTGTTCCTGACTGAATCAACGGTTGTTGCTGATGTACTCATTGCTAGATACTTGTATTTTCAAGTAAAGGTACATTAATAATCTTATATACAGCATTCAGAATATGCCTTGTACACATGCATACACACTCAGCTGGCATCGCCAGCTGAGTCTAGTGTAAGCATCATTTTAGGGAGATTATTCATCAACTCAGCTGAAGCCATATGCTATACATCAGGGAGGCAGTCCATATATTCAACAGCAGGATTTATCCATGATATTTTGTCTATTGCATACCAACAGTGTTTATTTTAAATGAAATTTATATTATTGCCAGTATTCACTCTGAAATTCCACCAGCTGCAGCATACAGTATTGTTAACAATTGGTTGATTATCTACCATAGGACCCAAAAAAGTATCTAAACAAGAGTTCATACTAGTATGTTCTGATATAGCTAGACCACATATCTGTAAACTATTAATACCATTCAATCAATTCCAAAATAGTTCCTTGCCACCAAGAAAATCGCTGTATATTATATATGTAATTTGACAATGCATTGCACATACATGCAGGCAGTAGTATAATGCAATATCAGGTTAACTTCTATCATCAGCTTGGATGAAACTTTGTTTCCATATTGCTTTCTCTGGCCAGTACCAAGTATTGTAGATATTATTCTATCTGGAAGATATTCATTGATTAAGTATAATGGGGGATGACTTGATGGCCTCATTACATGCTAAGGGACCATCTGATGCAGTTGCACCAAATAAATCTGTGTCTGGTATAGAATCATGCTTACCATTCTGCCTGACATTTCCATTCAGATCCACAATGATCTCCATCAATGTGTTGATTGCCAGCATACCCCCACTAATATCTATTTGCTATACATTTGTACTTTCATTATCCCAATGATCATACTGCTGCACTATCATAGCTAATCAGCATGCCTCTCATTTGCTGCTTGCAGTTGTTAAAGTTGAGAATCAACTGGCTGCCCAATTTATCCCTGGCTTGCAGCACATAAACAATAGTAATCCCGGTTCTAGACTATATGCTCTCATTCTACTAGCTATTACCTCTAGTTGGTGGACAGGTGCTAAGATATCCATGTATTAGACTACCATTGGCATCTTGTTGCACACCCTCATGTGCACAATCACATGACCTGCACGGCTGGAAGTTGTGGAGTGTGGTGCTTTGTGGTGGGATCTGAGTTTGCTAACAAGTTGTGGACCCATGCACATGCCAAGGGCGCCACAATCTGTAAGGTCTTTTGTTATTTTCGAATCTTCGAATTGATCTTGTTTATCAACTCCTCACATTATGTGCGATCAATCCAATCTTTCCATTCTTAAGCAATATCCACTTGAGATGAGAGCTTTCAGGCTCTTGATAGCAACCCTATGCCTTAGGTAATTCTGACAATGTTGTATTTCCTCTAATGTAGCCATCAACACCCCTGTTTGCAATAACTGGCATCCAAGCAATAATTCTTCCATTGTCTCTTCACAAGCCACATACTGGGTGATAGATGCTGGTTTTGTCATTTTTGATGGTCAAAGCAGCACTGGAGTGTGATTGGTTTGCCATCTCATGGAGGAGCCAGGTGATTAGACAATTTGGGACCTGTATATGTCATGCACCAGAATGTTTTATAATTTAGTGACCTGCAATATCTTGGTTTTCCTTCCAAGTCCTTGGTTTAAAGATCTCTGGCAAGACTTCAGGCTTGGCAGTGCATTTATCATCCTTGTCTGACTATGAATGTTCATGCTAGGGTGCTTTGGCAAGCTTAGATATGAATCAGTAGAAGTTGCATATCTTGCCTCCATGTTGAGATATTTCACCTGTCTGATTGTGCTGTTGATGTGGCTAATGCTGAAGTGACTAATTGCCATCTGACTTCAACTCTGGATCTGTGGCTCAATCAAGAAGCTCTTTGATACAGTCAAATCGTCCATCCTTAGAGGTTAACTGCTTGATCTTAGCCTTTGGTCTTGGTCTTAGCCTGCATAAAGTGTTTTTTAATCATTCTGGTTGTCTGGCAGGAGCCATCCTGTAGCTCTCCAATTGCTTTGATTCAATTAGCATAGACTCTCACCAGTTTATTCACTGCTTGGATAATGTAGCTTATACACTTTGTTGCTACATTAGGTTTTCTATCTTCATCACTGTATATCTTCTACATTTCATCCCTCACGACCTCTTCAACAATCAGACTGGGATCTCAGTCTCTCTATCGATTTCAAACCCACTCCACCTGATCAGAAATCCTTATCTGTCTCTTAGCTGAGTTCTGATGTGCTGACTATCCTCAGGAAATGTGAATCATTGTTGGAATCACAGTACAGAATCAACTGCAGGTGGGATTGCGAGATACATCATACTGTGTCATGGAAGATAGCAAACTCCTCTGCCACACTGTAGTACTGATCTGAATGAGTCATTGGGAACATTTTTATACATATCGCCTCAGGGTTGATTGGCTCTCTGTGGTATTTCCGGATTGCTTCCTTCAGTTCTGTATTGTGCACTCGTAGTCAGGTATCATATTGGATGGCTTTGTCGAGCATCATTCACTGCTTCTGTATTATGTTTCACATCCCTGCAATTACAGATTGAGTGATAGAGTAGTGCTTGCGCCCTGTAGGGTTTTCATAAAGACCATTCCTCAGGACTCTATCCATGGCAGTTGTAATATCTCAATTCCCTTAATACCTCTCATCATCGATTCCAGCTCAAAAAGATTTGTAACTCCTGGTGGAAGCATAGGGGTTACCCAGCCCTCAGGAGATTTTATCTTTTCCATACTTGAATGTCTACTAGCCACATACAATTGCACTTTGGCTTCTTTGTTAGATATCTAAGTTAGAAAATTCATGGTAAATTGCCACACCAGCTTTTGCATGCTCTCAGTTGTGGCATTTTGCGATAATAGAGATAACAACTTGTATATAATCATGTGCAAAATGTATCTGAAAACTGAAAAATAAATATTGTATAACGGCAGGTATGCCAATACTTAACTAGACATTAATGGTAGAGAAGTATAGTTGGATGTGAGAGTGAGTAAGTATAGATGGATAAGCACGAGGTATGGATGTTTACAACCAATTGCCAGTTGGATTACGCAAGATGTAAGTCCAGAAATTGTGGACAAACCATTTACTCCCATTTTCAGGATGGGGCTGGGAGTACATCGCTATGGTTTTTGCCTCCAAATGCAGCCAATACTTGACATATGGATGTTTGCAACCATTCACCAGAGATATCACCCAGGATGCAAGACCCAAAATTGTTGATGCTCTGTTGACGCTCATTTTAAGGATAGGGCAGGGAGCCAGTTGCTATTGTTTTTGCATCTGAAGGAAGCCAGTACCTCTGTGACGCATGATTGCAACCAATCGCCACTGAGGATATGCAAGATGCAAAGCCAATAATCGTTGATGCTCCGTTGACGATCATTTCCAGAATGGGGCAGTGACCGTGTCACTTTCACATTTGCCTATCAAGGCTGACAATACGATGGTAATGCATACCAGCAACCAAATCACATTTTGATTACCGTACTGACAAGATGAAACAATTGTTGACACTCCATAGACATTCATTTCAATGTATTGTCCAATAACAATCTGCTGCCATCAATAATTCGAGTCATAATTATTTGACCTTATTCATTGCCTTTCTGCCAGATCGAGACACTGCCCTTTGTTAAAGCCAAGCCCAGTGATATTCTTGCACTGGTTGCTCTCATTCTATTACAATTTATACATCTTGCCAAATGAATCATTTTGCCCACTATGGTTCAGTTTATTAACCAATATTCTCATGCGACTGCTCAATATTCTCCCCTAATATTTCTCTAGATGAAATTCTCGGTCAAACAACATAAAGAACATTGTGAAAATACATTGACGCATTCTGATGTACTTTTTTCCGTTCTCATTATTCCTCTATATTTCCATTGTATTAACCGTCATCAGCACCTTTTCAGCCTTGGTCTTTGTCCACTGTATTGGCCACATCAATCCGGATACAGGCAGTGCGGCATTCATATCCTGTCGCTCTGTGGTTTCCGGATCGTTGATACCATAGTCTAGCTCTGTGTCGGCTTCATCATCCTCCTCCCAGTTGTCTTCACTGACATTTGGATTATCCAAGTCCCAATTCCAGTCAAGCCAATTTGCGGTGTCTGAAATACTTTCAGGTGCACTATCTTGATCACATTCCGCTGGTGGCAGTTGATTCTGTTCATTCGGCGCACATTCAATACTTGAGTTCGTCCTCCAAGATAGTCCTTTGCCGACAAAGCTGGTGGGACAGGTGATCTTCCCAACAATTTCAATGCAGCTGCACCATCATGTTGCAAGTTTGACCAGGAAACTTTGATGATCTCTTCAGTATCTGAAATGTATACTGCAGCTGTCATCTGCTTGTTTTGAGCGTGAGATTCCTTCTGTGTAGCACATAGGTTTTGGCTACCCTGCCACATCTTCAAAAGGTTATGGACCTTGGCCATTCTGTGCAATTGCCTCTCCTCCGCCTCTCTCTTCATTTCCAAGTCCTTTTCAGCATTCCTTGTATCCTATGGTGAGTCATCACCTGCCAATATCCTGTTATAGGCTCAACCACACTGCCTTATGACGAATTTTTTGTGAACAGTCTGGCCTGTGGCTTTTGACTGCCTCCAGCCAATAATGTCTCACCCAGGGGAAAATCTGGCCTCCACTCCGACACCACGTGGTATGATAGAGAATACATTGCATGCCACATTGGAGAGATTGGCATACTTTGAGTGCGTTTCCTGTTGTTGACGACACCAGTTGGTGATTTCCAGTATCCAAAATGTACAGCTAATCTCCATAAGGTTGAAGTGGTAATCGTTAAGATTCAGATAAATTTGCCCCCAGTTCGGTGGTATTTCAAGCGGTAAATCCAAATAGAGCCTTGCAGCTGTCAATAAGCATGCTGTGTGATCGCTTCGTCCGGGCGTCATTTTGGCCGCACAGTTAGGCATTAGGTATTCTTCATCATCGCTAGACAAATCATATCGATCATAAGCAGATTTACCAGATCTAGAAGCCATTGGGAAGGAGAAGAGATTGTAGCTCAGTACACTTTCGGGTTTAATGACGGGCAAACGTCAATGTTTGGCACAGTATTCATTCGCAACATACTTCAGCAACACCTACTGGTATTATGTAGTATAGGAAGTCTCGTCCTCAGGATTAATATTCATTCCCTTATCCCACTTCCTAAATGATTGCAACTTCCAGAAAGGATCCAAGATATGTGTTGAAATCGGAAGCATACCTGTCGTTGGAGTCACTTCAGCATGATATTTGAACAGCTTCGGTCATGCACACTTCACGGCGAAGTATATGACTTCCTTCCATTGAGTCATCATCTCAGCTCAAGCTCGCATAACACCATCCATATGATCGAGCATATCATTGTGCACAGTCAAAACATGATGCAGAATACCTGTGTGCCTTTTCGATATCCACCTGGTCCAGTACCAGAATGACCTTCCAACTTCCATAATGTACTTGGCGATAGTCCATTCATCCTGAGTCGTGAAGAGCGGGTAGTAATCACTGGATTGTGGATAATTGAGTCACTCTCCAGTGAATTCTTGTATTCGGTAGGCTAGCTCATGCAACTCCAGTTCTGAATTCCAACGTGTCTTCAAATCCATAATAGGTATTACAGCAATTCATACATCGGCTTTTCGACTGTCAATGAACTCATTTCTACAACCGGGTGTCAGTCTAATCAATACAGGAAGCAGTCGCTGCTGTATGAAGGGCAGTTTCAGGACTTTCAAAATATCTTGAAAGACGTACTTTCTCAATTATCAGCGCTATACCTGGTCTCATGGCCAACACCTTGTTGATTCTAGCATTGCCCTCTTTAAGAAGTCTTTGACTCATTCCTATGTCTATACTTTCATTCTCTCCAAAGTGCTGATTGTGCTCATGGGCTTCCGAAGACTTGGTACAGCCTTTTACATCCAGACTGCTCATGAATGCACCTAAAGCAAGCTGAATGACATGCGCCATGCATGGTATATTGTATCTCAAAGTAGGCCACTTGATTCCAGAGGCCCCACTGGTTGATTATAATTTGCGAGTCATCGAGTATTTCGAGGAAGTGTCATCAGTCATAATTCCTTGTAAAGGGCTGTTAGTAAGCTCAAATGATCGAGAACTTCTTTCAATTGTACAGCTAACCGTTCTCCAATCTGTTGATCATTCATGTATCATTCTCAATTAGCTTCCGAAATATCAAAACAATAGGCTATCAACTTCATCAAAAGTGAGTTGTAATTGTCTCAAGTCCCATTTTCGATTCATGTAGTGACCAATGACCGACGTCAGGGCTAACCTTTTGGTGGATGTCCACCAGTCTAGAGCCAAACCAACGTGATTTCTTGGTGGCAATTGCTTCTCAATACCATACACTGACATGGTGTATTCCCTCCAGCGAATGTTTCTTAGCATGCCAGCGGATGGTAGGACCAACTCGCATCTTAATGAATTATACTGCTGTCGTCGCTCAAGGTATGGTATAGAACTCCATGAAACGTGAGCTGAAACTAAACCCAACATGAGGCAGTGATTCCAGGTTCCTTGGTGGAATTGGGCAGTTTGAAAGTCCTTCGCTGCCTGTTTGGAGCATTTTGTTTGTCAATTCGGTCAATATAGATAAAACCTAAATGTGAAATTTGAATTTGCTTTGCAAACTTACTATTTCAATTCCTCGACTTCCTTGCCTTGTCAGTATCGATACAGCTGTTTCATCGACCATTGAACAAGTCAATTGGGTAACTTCTGACTCTGTTAATTCATATAACTCTGTGATGTGTGATTTTGGCAGCAAGTGTTTCCCCAATGAGCTGGTCGCATGTTCTGATGGATGGCGAAGAACTTGATGACAAACGATACATATGATGCCAGGGCTGCCGTTCTCCTCCATTCTGCAGTGTAAATAGAATCGCCAGGAAGGTGCGTGCCTAGAATTATTCCAAGCAATAGGTCACAACAAGCCTACATTCATCGAAGCTCACAAAGCATCAAACATAATTTGCAAAGTAAGAACAATCAAATGGCAAATACAGACACATTCATTTTGGGAAGATATCATAACCTCCAACAATGAGGTATTTAACGATTTTCAATCCAGCATCATGGGTGCAATTTGAAAGATGGGTAATTCGACTTGCAAGAATGTCAAAAGTAATGTTATAGTAAAAAGGAAGCTGGTTCTTCAATATTGACTCTAGAGCTTCAAGCAAGAAAAATGTCAGACCTGTGAGACATTGCATGCAGATTTGTGAAGTGGGATACAAAGACATGGTGAAAAGACTGGCCGTTAGTAAGTCAATTTAGGAACAACGCAGTGCAGTTTGTTGCTGTGTAGCTTACTGAGCTCCTGCAAAAACAGTTGATGCTCCATTGGCGCTCACTATTAGGAGGTGGTTGCGATACCATCACCAGTATTGAAGCCCGGAGAGGTGGCCAATAGTTCAATTATGGGTCAACGCCATCACTTAGCCATTTCATTATCCTAGATGCAAGACCAGACATCATTCACACGCTGTTGACGCTAATTTTCAGGAGGTAGTAGCAAAATCATCACTTGCATTTTGGCCCATGAAGGCGGCCGATACTATGATTATGAGTTAACATCATTTCATAGCCATTTGATTATCCATAATGCAAGACCAAAAATTGTTGACACTCGGTTGACGCTTGGTTTGAGCCTGTAGTAGCGATATTGTCAATAGCATGTTTGCTCATAAAGCCGGCCGATACAATGATTATGGGTCAACACCATTGCATAGCCATTAGATAATCCATGATGCAAGACCAAACATCATGGACGCTCAGTTGATGCTCATTTTTAGGATGTTGTATCCCTATCATCACAAGCATGTTTGCCCATAAGGGCAGCCAATTCGATGATTATGGGTTAATGCCGTTCTACAGCCCAGTGATTATTCATGATTGAAGACCAAACATTGTATTGTCATACTCTAGTAGGAGTTCATATAGTATGAATAAACAACAAACAACCAAACATTGTTCATCATCCGTTGACGCTCATTTCTAGGATGGGGCAACCAGCAGGTCGCTTTCCCTTTTACCTATGAAGAAGGCCAGTACTTCCTCTTTGGAAGGAGGTGACTACGCAGCCCTGTGACTGCCGAAGGGGTAAGACCAAAAATCGTTGACACTCCATTGACGCTCACCTTAATGACATAATAACAGTAATTGGATGCTCACCAATTGTACACAAAATGGATACCGTCATTATTGACAGCCAATATATCGTTTCGATGTATAATAATTTGCATCCAAAAGCTTCGCGGCCTCTCACCTTCTGAGCCACCACTATTCATGTTATCTGAGCTATGAATGCATTAGGCCCATCTCATTACAATGCTTCTGGCCAGCAATTTATGGCATGTAGATCCATCCACTAGTTTGTGACAAAATGGGCTCGACTTCCGCACAGTTCCGTATCCAACTCTTCCTCCTCCATTCCCATGATATTCCATAAGCAATTTTCAAAATCTCGACCATGTGCAGCAGTTCTGAGTGGAGAGTTATGCAGTTTGATGCATGGATTAATGCAGCATGACGGCTGTCATTGATCTGGTTTCGGATTGGGCATTGACTGCTCTGTCTATGACACGTATGACATCACTGACTTCAATTTTTTTAGTAGATTTTGTCTCTAATTTGGGTTTTACTTTCTCACCTAACCGTAACAGGGAGGACCATATCCAGTGTGTTGGTCATCTATCTACTTGATTTGTAGTTTCGAACTTTCGCATGGCCTGTATGACTCTTGCAAATGCACTGACAAACTATCCTGTCTCACAATTTGGTCACTGAAATCCGGAAATAGCTGACAGTTGGCAAAATAGGTACACAAATTGCTTTTCACTGAGATACATTGTCAAATCTAACTATTTGGCTTTCTATTCCTCCGGCTCGGCTGGAGCCACCACCATTTCTTCGTCCAAATCCAATTTCTGCCTGGTAACAGGCTTGGGATGCTGTATGCAGGGGTAAAAGATTACAGATTCATCATGCTTTGAAGGCTTGTTCGGTGATGAGTCGGGCGCCTCTTCAGGCGGGAGAGATGCTGTGTGTTCGTATGACTGTGGTCGTGCGGAACCCGTCCTCAATTGACTACTTCCTGGTCGAGAAGTCGCATGCGGCATCCGTAATTGTCTCAGGTCAATATCAAGAGTCTGCATAACATCTCCAAATGCCGGTGGTGATGGTCTGGCTGCAGTTGTGTCCATTTGGGGGATGACAATGCCTGGAAGGGTGAATTCTGCCGTCCCATACTTGATATATCTCTCACAGAAGGAGTCGGCCGGGTACCCCCATTCCGGTTTTGTCAATTCAAGAAGCCTCATCTGCTTCAGCCTAAATCTCTCCGTGTGTTGCTGGACTGTGTCAGAGATTGTGCCCATCACCCAGCCAGGTTTGTCATCTTCATTCAGGTTGCAAAGCTCTGTCTCTTCTTCATCATTTACCTAATCTTCTCCATCCTGCTCATCATCGAAACTTGCAAGATCGCTCAGACTGTCCCCAACAGCATAGAATATCTCCTCAAATGTTATTTCAGGCTTTCTGGTTGTCGATCCCAACTTTTCAGCATGTCTCATATCTTCCTGCTGTGGCATAACTGCCATCTCTGCATCTTCAACTTACGTTTTTGGCCGCAGTGGTCTCTCTATCCGCATAATCCTCGATGCATTTCTCTTTCTCTTAGTTGCCCAAAATGTGCATTTCTCGTGTTTTCAATGCTGTAAGCTTCTTGTTGGACTGTAAGCTGTGCCATTCTCCCCATGCTCGGACCCATTCTGCCTCCAAGCAACTCTGGCATTGTTACACTTGATGATGTTGTTGTGTTGATACCTTGGTCGATTTGTCGTATTTGCCCTCCGGAAGAGGCGAAAGGTTCTTTTTCCGAGCAATGACCATTGCATCCTGAGTTGACTTTGGTGTTGGGCAAGATGTTGGATGTTGCAAGATATGGACCACATGGAGGCAAGCTGTGTCGTTTATGTCAAGGATAGTATGTTTGATCAACTTGAACAAACCAAAATCTGCGTTTTGACCGTCACTTTATTGGAAATAGTAATGCTAACCAAATAGTATGACGTGATGCTTAGCGTCTGTTTCGTGTAACATCCCGGTGATTCCTGGCGACAAACATCACCAGAAGTCCTTTCCGTCGAAGAATGTCCTTTCACATCTATCAAACATGAGATTTCAGCTCTTGTTCACCACAATGTATCCCGGTAAACAAAAAAATACCATTAGACCGACTTATTACAAATCGCAAGATGTTCAGAAACCCCTGCAACCTGCAGCTATCCGCTGTAGGATTCCTCTTGCATAGAATGTGCAAGTTGGCTGCCACTCATTCCATTTTGACTTGAAGTCAACTATATATTCCTCAGGACTTCCTACTTCGTTTTGTTATCATCTTCCACTCTGTTTCCACAAAAGCAAGTCATGGCTCCACAAAAACCTCAGCCAGCTGCGAGGGGATCCGAATCGAGCCAAACAACAGGTGCTTTATCCAATGCGCCTCCTGCTGAGATGCAGCAGCAATGCAGACACAATGTAGTCCACAGCAATGCTGCCAATGCAGCCACCGAAAATATTCCCTTGGACGCACTTTTACCGATCATCTGTAAAACCCAAAGAAGCAAGAAGAAGAAGCAGCATGCAATCAGGTGTGAGTATATCCATATCATGGTTCATGGCAGTCAACTAACATTGCAACTCAAAGCTGGTATACATAGAGAGCTACTTGACCAATTTATCTCTGCCTGTAATGGGAAACCTCCATGGTTGACCAAGGTCTGTGTCCGCACAGTCCGCGAAATCGAACAACATGTTGTTGTCAGTCCTGGTATTTTGGTTGACAAATTTCATGATAAGAGTCCCTGAGAGTGGCCGAAACAGGCTTTAAAGCCCTTCAAGGAGGCTACAGAGTCATATGTTGTGGACATATTTGGCTACTCGCTCTTTTAGACGCAGGAACCAATTTCTTCTAGGTTTTCAACATGTCTCCATCTATGGCAAGGCAAGGAGGTCAGGTACAGCTTGAACAGTCCAACAGGCGCCTTGCATTGAATATGGCCAAAATTGCCAAAGGAGGGTGTTCGCACACTGCAATGAAGGAAATGCGACAGCTGCGGACGAAACCTCTGGCCGAAGTCCGAGAAGATCAGAAGCTGGTAGTTGAGTTTCCTGGGCATAGAAAGGTGAAGGCTGCAATGAACAGACACCCAACAATGGTTTGTGAAAATTGGACTGATGGCTGCCTTCCTAGCCGAAATGGCACAGGGAAGAATCCCCAGACACACATGAGTGGGACAGGAACGCGTGCACATCCTCCAGATCTGGCGACACCTTCGCCCAGAACGCCACCTGCGCTGGCTGGTGGTAAAGAAGGAGCTCAAAGTTCCGAAATTGAAGGTGTGCCGCCTGGATATGTGTATATACATAATCCTCTTCCCTACATTCAATTTTTCAATCTTGATGCATATGCCAAGGATCGCAAGCACGATGATGTGTTTATTCCAGACTTGCTGACCAATGAAGGAACATCCACTGGTTAGTACACTATCTGCTGCGTGGTGATGTGGCTGACATCCATTTTGCAGATGACAGCAGTTTACTGAGCAAGCCTGACAGTGATGACGAGCACCAATTGAAAGGAACAGGATTTTTGAGTATCATTGTTATCTACAATTAGTGTCACGGCTCGGGTTTGTGAGTGATGCATTGAAGGTTACCTAGGAATGGTTATACGATGTGTGGAATGAATTCGTGTGACGGAAAGGCGTAGACCTTGGTAGACGTGTAGATGGTGTGAGGATGTTTGATGATGGAGGTGGTCAGATTTGTTATGATAATGAAGTGGATTGAGGTGTTGCGAGATCGGATGTTGTGGCGTGGTTGTATTTATAAGAGTTGTGTTGGTGGTGTGTAAGATCACGGTTGGATACTCGGATGGTGTATCGAACCATGGGAGATGATTCGATGGTAGTAGAGCATGTGTATATAAAGAGAGGTTGTTGGCGTTGGAGGATTCCCCTTTCTTCTCTCTTTACTTGTTCTCTTGTATAGCAAAGCAAGCACGACTTTGACCCAGTATGGATTATTGTCTTGTCTTGATTCCCTCAATACAGATCTTGAAGCCTCTTGTCCCGATTACCATATGACTTTACTGTTACCAATCTCACCTACGTCCGACCCCACCCGTTACCTTAGAATGAGTCTTCTATAATGTACCTGATATTGAATGTATTGTCAACATTGTCTGACTCCTTGTTTTGATCTTGCTTGGGACTACTTTACAGTTCCCGATAGTTATATTTCGATTTGCTATCTGTGTAGCTACGATCCTACGGAATTACATGTGCCTACACCCTTCGAACTGTTGTAAGTACTGTAACTAACCTTCTTCTGTGACCAGTTGGGTATATCTTGGACCAAATCATCGGTGGTTTCACGTTTGCGACGATTGCGTTGACGAGTTACGACAACTTACCGGATTTGATATCCGTCAATACCCACATTGATCCCCACATTCCAATGTGAGAGTACGACAGTAACTGTTCTTCCCGAACGAATTGGTTTGACCTTGCCGGAACTCAATATTCCTTGTCTGAACCTGAACCTTTGAACACCTTCGAGAGCATCGAAGAATTATTGAATACTGAGGTAGACAACCTCATCTTGCCTGCTTACTATTGGGAACAGTCAGACGTCCCTGCTCCTTGGAATTTTTATTAGACAGAAGCCGCCGCATAGGGGGGAGGCCTGGAGCTGGATGATTCCGTGTTTGGAAGCCGTTGGATTAAGCATTGGGGAGCACACGCTTGGTTCGATTGTGACCCAGAATTACCTGGTGAGTGCGAACGACATACTTGTTTAGGAATGCACACCACCGAAGGGCACGCACCAGCAGCAGCAGCAACATCACAACCTGCGCCGGTGCCTTTGATTGTGATTGAACCTCCAACTCCGACCCCTTCTGAAATGGACGCATATAATTGGCACTGGTAGATGTGCTTGATTCGTTGCGATGTCTGGATCAAAACAGCACGATCGGGTGGCTCTGGTATCTGCGGACGACCAGGACATCATAGGAGGAATCTTCCACAGGAACCTGCTGGAGATCGACTTCGGGCAGAGACAGACACTGCTCGAAGAAGCACAGGAGGTGCTGAGGAGAGTAGCACAGTACACCGAACCCGCGGCCGTGGTATAGAGGGTGTGCGATCACCCGGCACAGATAATCGCATTACAGAACCATATCACGGACCCATGGACACATCAATTCTTACCTAGAGAATGCGATCATTCGACGTTCGAACAACACCTGGAGACATTGAGCAAGGAACTGGAGGAAGCCAGGAGAATTCCGAGGACGGCAGGAACAGACGAAGACCTACGACAGGAACTGGACGCCATGACACGGGATGCCAGACATTCGACGGAAGAAGTCCAAGCTTTGAGGACGCAGTTAGCCTATGCACTTTCCTGAGTGGCTCAGGCAGCCCCAACTCCCCCCCGGCAACCCGAAGACCGAGGACAGAAGTTTCCCAACTCCCCGGACTGCCCAGGATAAGATCGAGCTCAGTTGAGAGGCTGGATTGCTCAACTCCAGATGGTCATACGACACAAACCCGCCACCTTTCCCGACAAACAGTCCAAGATGCGGTAAGCATTCGATTGCCTGAGGGGAGTGGCCTTGGGCCAGATTTTGCCACAAGTCCGGGAGGACGGAGAGATAGGGCTAGATGACCTGCCAGCCATGATAGAACTCCTGGAAGCAGCTTTTGGGGACCCTGACCGAGTAGCCACCGCCGAACGGACAACGCGGGAGATTAAACAAAAGTCCCACAAGTACTCTCAGCACTATGCTGAGTTGCAGGTTTTCACTGCGGATCTAGATTGGAATCATTCGGCCTTACGGAATGCTTTACGAATGAGATGGTCTGAAAAAATGAAACACCCCTAGATGTATAGCAATATGCCGGAGGAGCTCCCTGCATTTGTGATGGTCTGTCAGACGCGGCATAATCAGATTCGGAAATGACATGCGGAGAAAGTGGCACAGAATAAGGGAGGGGGGACACGTTTCGCCTCTTCCCCCAGACCTCCGGCCCTTCCTAAGGATCCTGCAGTAGCTCCCGCTGGACCAGTGTCAGGATATCCCAGACCGGATCTCAGTGCAGGCAGGAGGAGGATTTCTACAGAAGAATGGGCGAAGAGGTTTACTGATGGAAGGTGTTTGTATTGTGACAGGTTCAACCACAGGGCTACGGAATGTGCAGCGAGGAAAACGGCTCAGACGTTCAAGGCGGCTGTAGGTCAGGTAAAGGAAGTAGGGACTGGGACAGGTTGCGAGGAATCGGGAAAAGAGCAAGTCAATTGAAGGAGGATGGCTCTTCAGTTGACAATACATGTTTTGTTTTAAATGCTTCGAAATGTTTTGAAATTTCGCGTTTATCAGTTAGTAAGGTGGAGGTATTGGAAGGATCAATGGAAGGGAGACATTTAGTAATAACCGGCACATTGACCGTGAATAATCACGAAATACCCACACATGCCCTGATCGATTGCAGAACTACAGGCATTGCATTTATGGATCAAGATTTTGCTCGCCATTTTCAAGTACCGCTCCAGGAGATAAAGGAGAAATGACAAGTTGCAGTTATCGACAGAAGACCTACAGAATCAGGGGATTTTACGCATGTTGCTAAAGTAGGAATGATGATCTGAGATCATAAAGAACAGTTACCTATGTTTGTTACGCAGTTGGGACATTATACGATTGTTCTCGGCATCCCCTGCTTACAATTGCATGATGTTGCGGTACGGTTTGCATCCAACATGGTCACTTTCGGATCACAGTCCTGTACCACGCATTGTCATGAGGCACCCGTTACGGTACAAGGAGTTACGGAGGAACCTCCCGAGCCAGTCTACGCCGCTGGTGGGATATTTGAACCACAGATATGCCCTCAACGACCTTCTTGAGGGAATATCGTTATGCTTAGTGGATCTTCGTTCTTCTGAACAGTTAGGAAAGGAAAGCTTAAGGTGTTTAAAGCGTCCCATTATGACATCAATAAGGCTATCGAGGCCAAAGATTTGTAGTAACGACCCATGGAGGAAATCGTTCCCGTACAATATCATGAGTTTCTACCTCTGTTTGAGAAAGTTTTAGCTGATCGCCTTCCTCCACATTGACCAGGTGTCGACCATGAAGTCCTGTTAAAGGAAGGGGAGACACCCACGTGGGACCCCCTTTATTCAATGTCAAGAGCCAAGTTCATTGTTCTTAAGAAATGGCTTGAGAAAAATATGTCGGAAGGATTCATTCGTCAGTCATCGTCACCGATTGCAGCACCAGTTGTTTTTGCAAAGAAACCGGATCAAGGGCTTCGATTCTGTATTGATTATCGAGATATCAACAGCAAGACGATCAAGAATTGATATCCACTCCCTGTGATCGAGAAAACACTGAACTGTCTGGGAAACGCTCAGATATATACAAAGCTGGATATACGAGGAGCCTATAATTCACTTCAAGTAAAGGAGGGTGATGAGCATAAGTAGGCCTTATGGACAAGGTATGGGCTGTTCGAACCTACAGTGATGCAATTCGGAATGACATATGCCCTGGCGGACTTCCAAGACCACATTAATAATGCCATTGGAGAAGTGTTCGACAAGTTTGCGTCAGCCTATTTGGATGATGTTATTATATATAGTAATTTAGTGGAAGAACACAAGGGTCATGTTAAGTGGAATGTGCAACGATTATTGGATGCAGGATTGTATTTGAAGCCAGAAAAATGCAACTTTCATAAGGATACAGTGAAATACCTAGGATTGATCATATCAACAAATGGGATTTCCATGGATAAGGATAAAGTGGAGACCGTATGAAACTGGAGCCAAGGGAAAAAGACCGCGAATGGGAGATTAAATAGTCTGTTTGAAGTACAGCAGTTCCTTGGATTCTGCAATTACTATCGACAATTTATCCCTAAGTATTCTGAAAAGGTGGAACCGCTGACAAGGCTAACCAAGAAAGATAAACCATTTGTATGGGAAGCAGACCAGCAGTTAGCTTTTGAGACAATGGTAGAAGCCTTCACTACATCTCCAGTACTTCGACATGTTGATTATGTTAGGGAGGTAATTATTGAAACTGATGCCTCAGATTATGTATCTGCCTGACAATTGTCACAGTAAGATGATGAGGGAGTGTTACATCCTGTGGCGTACTTCTCGAAGAAACATTCACTGGCTGAATGCAATTAGGACATATATGATAGGGAGATTATGGCTATTATTAAGACATTGGAGGAATGGAGACCGGAGTGTGAAGGGGCTGCATATCCTCTTCAATTGATCACTGACCATAAGAACCTTGAGTGCTTTATAACAAAGAAGCTCTTGAATCGTTGACAGGCTTGATGGTCAGAATTTTTAACCAGGTCCGGCTATCAAATCGTTTATAGACCGGGCATATCGAGTGGTAAAGCAGATGCTTTGACGAGGAGGCTGGGAGACCTCCCTGAGGGGGGGGATGAAAGACTCAAAAATATGGAACAGGTGGTTCTAAAGCTGCAGAACCTATGGGAACAATTGCATTAGTTGGCGGACAGCCCACCTGCCCAGGGTCGTCCCTCTATTTCCAATCGTATGACAGAGGCATATGAGACTGACCCACTACCGGGGAAAATACTGGAAGCAATTCGAACAAAGAGTGGGTTACAGGAAGTTACCATTACAGAGTGCATAGAGGATGGGGGACGGATATGGTATAGAGAGAATTTATACGTACCAGATAATGATGAGTTACGTTTACCCATTATACAGGAACATCATGATACGGCATTGGCAGGACACCCAGGACGGGCGGAGACATTCGACCTACTTGATAGGGAGTATTATTGGAAGGAAATGCAAAAGGATGTCGATCGGTATGTTCGGAATTGACATGACTGCCAGCGGTCCCAAAGCTCAAGGCATGCAACCTTCATGGTTCTTAGGCCCTTACTGGTACTGACGAGACCATTGGGAGATATTTCGATGGATTTTGTGGTTGGGCTACCGGAGTGTGAAGGGTTTGATGCAATCTGGGTGGTAGTGGATCGGCTCTCGAAAATGCGACATTTTATTCCTTGCCATACAATGATAGATGCCGTGGGGTTAGCAGAGCTGTTCCTGCGGGAAGTAGTATGTCTTCATAGACTTCCATTGACTAATATTTAAGATCGGGGCGCGCAGTTTGCGTCAGCCTTTGAGCAACCAATGTGTAATCGGTTGGGGATTGATCGAAGGTTGTCAACAGCTTTTCACCCTCAGACAAATTGACAGACGCAACAGATGAATGCCAGCATGGAACAGTATCTTCGGGTGTTTGTCAATCTCCAACAGGATGATTGGGTTTAGTGGCTTCCGTTGGCAGAGTTTGCCGCAAATAATGGGACGTCCGAAAAAGCGAAGCGCACTCCATTCTACGCGATACAAGGTGTGGATCCCCGGAGGTCATTTGCGGGAGAACCAACGAAGGAGCGAGACCAACAACGTGTGAATGCCGATGATATCCAGGCCATGATGCAACAAATCCACGAATATCTCTGACTGGAGATGAGACGGAGCCAAGCAGTACAAGAAGAGGGAGCGAATCGTGGACAAATTCCTGACCTGAATATTCAGGAAGGTTCCCAAGTATGGCTGGATGCTCGACATATGCGAACTACAAGGCCCACACGGGAACTGGATTGGAAGCGTCTGCGGCCTTTCAGCGTTGTTCGTCGAATATCTCCATCTGCATATGAACTTGAGTTACTTGCATCCATACCAATTCATCGAGTCCAACCTGTTTCTCTTTTGGATCCGGTGGTGAGTGATCCCCTCAGGGGACAACAATTTAAACCACCACCTCCAGTGGAAGTTGATCGCGAGGAAGAATATCAAGTTTCGAGTGTTGAGGATAGTCGGATGCACCGGAATCAGTTGCAGTATCTTATTATGTGGACAGGGTATGATTATTTGACATAGGAACCAGCGAAATTTGTGGATGGGCTACAAGCAGTAGATGAGTTCCACCAACGTCATCCCAGGAAGCCAGGGCCATTGGAGAATGCTCTCAGAGAACCTCCAATCTAGGAGGGAGATACTGTCATGGCTCGGGTTTGCGAGTGATGGATTGAAGGGTACCTAGGAATGGTATTAGGATGTGTGGAAGGAATTGGTGCGACGGGAAGGGGGAGACGTTGGTAGATGTGGAGATGGCGTGAGAAGATTAGACGATGGTGGGGGTATAATTTGTTATGATAATGAAGTGGTTTGAGGTGTTGCAACGTCGGATGTTGTGGTGTAATTGCATTGGAAAGAGTTGTGTTGGTGGTGTGTAAGATCACGGTTGGATACTCAGATGGTATATCGAAGCATGGGAGATGATTCCAGTGTGGTAGACGAACTGTATATAAAGAGAGGTTGTTGGCGTTGGAGGATTCTCTTTTCTTGTCTCTTTACTGGATCTCTTGTATAGCAAAGCAAGCACGACTTTGACCCAGTAGTGATTCTTGTCTTGTCTTGATTCCCTCGATACGAATTTCGAAGCCTCTTGTCCCGATTACGATATCACTTGACTGTAACCAATATCACCTACATCCGACCCCGCCCGTTACAATTTGAGGACACTTTAAAGTATATTTTAAAGGATATATTTATATGCATAATTGAAGAACAATGTAGTGATAAAGGAAAAAGAACATGAAGATGATAGAATCGTTGTTTGGGCTATAAAGGCGGCCAATACTATGATTATGTATAACAACTTCCAAATCACTCTTTCTTTACCTGACTCAAAAGACAACAAATAGTTGATGCTCCGTTGATGCTCAATGTGGGAAGATAGTAGAGATGTAGTAGTTAGCGTTTGTGCCCATTAAGGTGGCCAATATGGTCAGTACTCATCACAATGACCAAGTCTCTGATTAATTTCCTGACTTAGGAGACCGAAAATTGTTGACGCTCTGTTGACACCCATTTCCAGAATCGGGCAGGGAGCGTGTCGCTTTTTCCTTTGCCTATAAATGCGGCCTATGCCTCCTTTATGAATGTCTGCAACCAATCGCCACTCATATTACGCAAGATGCAAGACAAAAAATCATTGACGCTCCGTGGTCTCATATTTTCAGGATGGGGCAGGAAGTGTATCTCGCTTGTTTTTGTTAATAAACACTGGCAATACTTCCAAAACAGACAATGACGTACCAACATCAATATTGTGCGATTAGCAGTAGGATATCTGAATGCTACCATGAAAAGAAAACCCAAACACCAGAACCGGTGATTGGAATTGCCGGGTCTATTTAAACCTGGCAAAACCCGCAGGTTTTCGGGTACTGGTCAGGGTTTGGCCCACCAAGAAGCAGTGGGTCGGGGTTGTTGCATGGGTCTGGACCTGAAACGACCAGTGGTTGCGGGTTACCTGGACCCGTTGCTCACACTATCAAGATGGCAATTTAGAATCTGATTACACGCCTTTTCGGCAACCATACAGGAAAGCAATGGGCATGCCGACCTCAAAAGATTTCTTCACATCACCACTTCGGAAATGAGTCGCAGCAACTGCTGTACCACCTGATTCTGCCATACCCCTACATCCTGAGCGTTGGGATATCTATATAGTCTCGGAGGAGGATGATGAACGCAAGCCTGCGCCCCTCGCATCCAAGAAGGGATCAGATTAAGTGTTTAAACCATTGAATTTGCCCACTAAGGAATATATTTCCTAGAGGAAGGATAGAAACGCAGCTGGTGAGCAATTGGTTGGATGGCAAGCGGGGAATCTGTGGTGATATGAGCCCTTTGTTGATGATGTGACAGACCTCATGGTCGGCGCGGAATACGATGCCCAGACAACTCTTTCAGGCGTTCAAGTGATGGCCATGGCACGTGTGCAGCCTATCGCTATGAATTCTGCAATTTTTCTGAATCTCTTTGCCACAAATGTGGCGAAGACCACCCAGATTCAAAGTTGCTGGTATTAGGAAATCACCAGGACTGATCCAGCCCAGTGAAACTCAGACCCTCCGCATGCCTACATCTCAGTTGTGAATGAATCATCTCCAAGATTGTTTTCATCGCTCACGTTGTAAATCAGGCTCTCGCAAAGATTGATTGCACCCCTGCGGCAATGGTATACTGCTGCATGACTTCAATGGACTCTAGTTGCAGATTTCGAACAAAGTCAACTACAGAGATCCGGATGGTAGCCTGGCTATTGGCCAAGGACAAGTTTACATGCCCCAAAGATGTTTGGGAGGTAAGTTCAATGTTCCATTCTTGTTTAATCGTTGTCTTGATGATCGATTAAGCAGTGCAAGTTTTGATTTCCAGCGCCCGAAAGTGTAGATGTTATTCACTGTACATACTTCTATGGCATACGACAAATGGGAATGAATGATAGATTATTGATTGATAAAATCAACCCGACACTCATTGCCCTCTCCATGATGGCCATCCACCATCGTCCGTCGGACTGCAAAACTGGTGACTTTAGGGTCCCACCAGAGTTTGGTCCACGAGGTGGAGCACAACATATGTGCGATACAAGAAACGTTGATCACACAGTTAATCATGCATGCACATATCTTTTTTGTCGACTCGCTGTGGATTTCTGTTTTTCCTCGCCACTGGTTCAAGCCAAAAAGGTTGATGATATCTGCAGCATGATTCGCAGAACGATCCACTCAAGTGGTCCGGACCCAGCGATGGCACATCTGCATGACGATCAGGCCACTTTCAATAAGGACTTCCTCCATTCAGTCACGGAGGAGCTCATAGAGCAGCCCAACGATTCTTTAAATCATCTCAGCAGCTGTGTTGCTACTACTGAAGCTAGCGTGCAATTCTCAGCTGTTGTGCCTATGGGAGGGTCTGCCATCACCACCAGCAGCCAGCTTGTCCCCTGCAGTGACACCAACAGCAACAACATCCCTAACATCATCTGCATTGAGAATACAGGATTAGACAATGGAAGCAACATTGTAAATGGTTCGATGTCGCTTGGAGCTTAGGAATGGTGTCAGTGATCAGATGTAGGATATCCTCTGTGCGCTATTTTGCGCTAGCTTTCGTCGATATGTCACAATAGTAGCAAGTATAACAGAGCTGATGGTTTAATGATGTTAGATTCCAAATGTGTGAAATCATACTCGTGATGATGCATAACCCTCCTGCGACGGTTGAAAAACTGAAAGGTACTGAATCATCATCTATCAACACATTTAATATCATGAACCACTTCTGCATGGTAACTATCATGGGTGAAATTAGGCCACAAGCGATCTTTAAAACAAGAACTACACACTTCATTAAAGGTACGGAGCTAGTGCTATCAAGACCGCGAGGAGATATGGAATTGGGCAATGTAGGAGTATGCCGAGCGGCAATTTGTGATATTGCAAAATGAAGTGTGAACCGTTTATCAAGTGCTTGTTGCCGCATTCACCAAAGCAGGTACCCTGGTTCTGACCCTTGACAGCAGCATCGTAACAACTCAAAGAACACCAATGAATGTTAAAGCAATGCCAAATTTCAGGGAAACCTTGATTTCATTTTTTGGAGTATGTGGGTACAATATACTAAATAAATTTAATGAAGGAAAGTCAGTTTTTGCTGATGTATTTTATCAACCAAACTTTCCAGCCAATGACCTGCCAGGAGCACAAGTCACCCGCTGGATTGCATGAATACGACTATTCCAATTAGACATACAACAACTTCCTAAGAGAATGACTGGAAGTCCTGATAACCTATAATGGTGGTTTCAAGGGGAATGGGAGCCCATGCCTGCAGAGGGGAATAATTTAGAGGAAATATTTGACACAATTTTACAGAAAATACAGGTGGAACAATGGCCAGAAAACAAGAGAATGGGGAGAGCACACAAACCATTTGTTTGGCGAAGACTGGCGGCGAATTACATATGAAGATTCGAAGACATACGCATATTTCTGGGGAACCTGAAGTTGCCAGAAAGATAAACTCCAGAGAAATTGCAACAATCTTGTTGGGAAGCCACAAACTACCTTATTTCAGATGCAGTAATCAACCAGATGTTGAATACCAATGAACTGTCAGCAATGGTGTTGATGAGCACAGACGAGAGGAGTCAAACAATGGCAGCTGCTCATGACCTGATCAGACACAATTGATAGGAAGGAAGATTATGAAACATAGTTTAGCAGTACTGGTGGCTGGAAATGTGCATCAACATCAAAGATTGGATCACAATGTGTGAAATGTGAATGGCGAGAGTGCTGCTACAGTATGATGAACCACACGAGAGCCCAACTGATAGTCACCTATGGCAGCAAGTGGGTATAAACAGATCTTACATTCCCAAAATGAAGGACTGGTATCATTATCTGGTGACAGCCACAGAGTATTGTGTCAGGAGGGGAGAGATACAACCAATACAACAGGGTACATAGGCAAATGGAGGGGATTTCATTTACAAGGAGGTTATTTGCCAGGTTGACACCCTACAATGGGTGGTTGTGGATGGAGGGGCAGAGACAAAGATATGGACTGACGTTCTACTTGAACATTGCACTGCGTGGAAGATCACTGCAATGTCGTACAATGCCTCTGCGATTGGAGTAATCCAATCATGACACAGACCGATTGCAGATACACTATCCCAACTGACATCCTGCTTTGACGAACCTAAAAAAATTTGTATTGTTCACCTACTAGCAGTTGATTGTGCCAACAGGATCACTATCAGATGTATGACTGGGTACTTGTCCTTCCACTATATATTCAGACAACATGCAGTACTTCTGACAAAGCTTGAAAACTTAACATGGAATGATGCCAACTGGACTCAAAGAATTGGTATTGCAGTGTCACTGCTAGCAGCCAACGCTTGGCAGCTGTAACAACGGCAAGCAGATACTGATACTGCTATACAAAACCTAATGGAGTTGAGATATGCCAATATATTGTACTCCAACTAAGCAGATAACCTCCAAGCTGAAGAGCTCCAAATTGGCGATTTGGCTCTACTGCATGAAACAAAAATAGATCAGTCCCAGTTCACCAAACAGGATGCAAGGTGTCGAGGACCCTACCATGTCACGGAATGTGCTCAGAACTTGGGTACATATTGACTACCAAAATCAGATGGAGTAGAGCTCTTATGTTGAACAGATGGTAGTTCACTCAAGATGTTCTTCATTTATGACTATGGCAAAGACAGTCGTGGAGACATTGGTATACCGGACACCACAAAAGAGGAGGAATCTGACTAATCCAACAAATTCAAGATCGAGGCAGTAGCAGGCCAAAATGAATACAAGCACGATTGCTGAATAGAATCAAGTGGAAAGACTCGGAGAAAAGATCATAGGTACAGGTACAGGGTATAGCAGGGTGCGAGGATGTATTGAATGAATGGAACACTGTACATGAGGTACCAGCAGACCACCCATTCAAGCAACAATGGCAAAGACTGAGGGGAGAGAGGTGCGGAAATAATGGGAGAAGAGAGGGGATCCATTGCATAGACTGTAACAAAAAGATTGGAAGACTAATGATTCCACACAATTGGGTGGATTTGCGTTATTGTGGGGGAAGAAATATTCCTATTCGCTGAGTTACACCCATGCTACACTGAAACTTGCTACCATTCTCCCCGAACCCTGTCATAACCTCATGATGAGAGAGGCAGTTACCTTTGCAGGTGTGAGCAGAAAATTCACGACCACGAAGTGGAATGACAACCAACATATGAGCAAAAACCAAGTTCATGTAGAGAACAACGAGGGGCAGAAGAGAAGAAGTTGAAAAGAGATATAGCAAGAGCAGACTAGGGGAATCGAGAACCACACAGAGACTTGAAGACGAACAAATTGGCACAAGTTCCCACTCAAAAGATATACAGATCTTCTCTCTCTTACATTCCTAAGAACAGTCAGCACGTCTATAATTCAATCTATCTACCTCTGCACAGCAATGACAGCGGCCAATATGACCATCTGGATGGCAACCAACAACCAATGACCGACATCATGGTTACATCCATGAACATCATAGCGACAGCACTCAGCAACAACATTCATATTGAAGCCTTCTTAACAACTACCAATGCTGCAACCACCCTTGACTCCACCACTGTGTCAGCCACTAACACCACCACCTACACAGCCACCGCCACCGCAGCTACAACTATCACAGCGACCACTACCACCGCCACCACAACAATAGCCACTGCAACCCAAGCCACTGCAACCCCGGCCACCGCAACCCCAGCCACCACAACCTCAGCCACCACAACCCTAGCCACCACAACTCCCACCACCACAACCTCAGCCACCACAACCCCAGCCACCGCAACCCCAGCCACCACAACCACAGCCACTACAACCTCAGCAGCCACAACCCCAGCCACTGCAACCCCAACCACCGCAACTCAAGCCACCGCAACTCAAGCCACCGTGACCCGAGCCGCCGCAACCTCAGCCACCGCAACCCGAGCCACTGCATTCCCAGCCACTGCAACCCCAGCCACCGCAACCTCAACCACTGCAACCCCAGCCACTGCAACCTCAGCCATCGCAACCCCAGCCACTTCAAACCCAGCCACCACAACCCCAGCCACTACACCCACAGCCACCACAACCCCAGCCACTGCACCCAAGCCACCACAACCCCAGCCACCACAACCCCAGCTACCACAACCCCTACCACCGCAACCCCAGCTACTGTAACCCCAGCCACTTCAACCCCAGCCTCCACAACACCAGCCACTGCAACTCCAGCCACTGCAACCCCAGCCACTGCAACTCCAGCAACTGCAACCCCAGCCACTGCTACCCAGGCCACAGCGACCACCATTCTTATATATCTCTCCCCCTCTGATTTCTCTACAATTGCTATCATTCCCACTCCAGTATCCCTTTCATCAGAGGCAATATCTCAGGTCATCGGCTATTTCTTCACCAATAGACCTATCCGATCGCAACAAGAAGCTATAGTGATTGCTGAATGGAATCTCTCCCCCCAATGCCAAGTAAATTTCATGCCTGGCATTGATACTGTCGTTACAATGATTTCCTTCAAGAGAGCAACCTATAGACACAGGCATTCCATGTCTAGCATCGAACTGACCCCAGAACAAAATCTCCAGCCCCCCCTGGATGATGGAAGGAGGCCAAATGCGTGTCAAACGACACTACGATGAGCAAACCAGCCATGATGGTGACCCAAGAGGGTACAAGTACTATTGGAGGAATGATCGAAAATCCCCCAATTGAGAGAGATACGGACATGGCGGAAGTTTCAGAGGCTGGCGGTGTGGTTGGTGCAATGCAGGGGAAGACAACACGCGTGGCCTTCATGGCTGAAGGCGAGCAGTGGGAGTGTAACAAGAATACGAAATGACTGAGAAGCAAGACCTCAGATTCGTCAAGCGCACCGGGAGACTGGAGGAGTCGAATGGAGAGAACAATGAGCCAGCAGGCACGTGAGTTGTGGCAGCTGCACCAAACAATAAACAGGATGGCCAGAATGCTAGAAGCACATGCGGTGCGTGAAGAGATGCAACGGCTCGGCATGAAGGAATGGCTGGAGGATAGGGAGACACAGTGGGATGAGCGCCAGTACAACAACGTAATATGGGGGATGGGCATCACGGACATCACTACGAAGGTGCCGGCCAAAGCAGGTGTAGGCAAAGCACCACCGGCCCAGGAAGCAAGAAAACAAGAAAGAGACGAGACTGCAAGGCATGAAAGCGGACGCCTAGAGGCCACACAGCATGCAGACGCAACACAGGATGGAGAGCCAGAGAAGCGCCAGCTGCAGCAGCAACCAAAACCCAAACCCAAACTGCTATTCAAACAGCAGCCTGAATTGCAACACGAACCCAAACCTAAGCCAGAACCCACTCTGGCCAGAGGGTGGGAGACAGTCCAACTCTGAACCCAGAGTCAGCGGGCGCCCGCAAGCCCAGGCCCCGCCCCGACTGCTGGATCGAGCATAGTGTTAGCACCGTGTCCATGTAACCCGCCAGCGGTCCGGGTTTTCACCTGCGGTTCGGTTCGGTTCGGTTCCAGAACCGGCCAAAAACCCGAACCGCATTTGTCCTGGCTGGTTGTTACCCAGCCCAGACATAGAACCGCGGGTATTTGGCCGGGTTGGAACCGAACCGCAGTTCCAAATTTACAGTTCCTACAGCTATGGCTCCAATCAAGTATGTGAGTTCTGATCGTACTGCGACATGATCAGTACGTAGATTATGCAGAGTTGTGAGCTCTTTCACCTCCAGCATTCAGAGTTGCAATCCGACTGATATTCGTTGAGTGGCTGTGAAAAAATGGTCAATTCTACGCGAAATTCGCGGGTGTTCAATCGCGACACCACTAATATTGGTCGGATCGCATATCTGAAAGCGGGAGGTGAAAGAGCTCGTAACACAGCACAATCTATGTACTGATTATGTCACAATACGATCAGAACTCAAATACTTAATTGGAGCCAAAGTTGTGAGGTTGAAATGCCGGGTTTTTGATGGTAAAACCGGCCCAATTGCAATGGTCCAGGTTTTCGTGTGGTAAAAACCATTGCAACAGTTCGGTTCCGGTCCCAACCCTAACCCGGAATCGTTCTAGCGGGTTGGAACCGTTGCTAACACTAATCGAGCATGGCAGAGAGACGCCTAATTTTAAGAAAAGACAAGAGTGTACCTCTGCCCAACAAGATGCACCAGGAAATTCCATCAGCGATCAGCAGAGCGCTTTTCCACCAGAAGGCACCGGCCAACATCCGGATAATGAACACGGAGAAGACCACGAAGGGTGCTGTCACGGCAATGACCAGCCAAAATGCGATGGCAGCGATGGCACTGGCGTGCCCTGACGTTATCATCGACGCAGCACGTACAGTCGACAAGGGAGTCATCGACATTGAAGAAAATGAATCCTGAGACGGGCTGACAGTCCATGCAGTACCACTCACGAGGTAGATGGGCAAAGGCACAGAGGGCCTGCATAAGATGCGGGACAAGATTCATCCTGAGAACAAAAGAGGGGTGATCCCAGTCCAAGTGCGATGGCTGGCAAGCCCTCACAACACCGGGGAAAGGAGACTGATGGGGGAGATCCCCGCATCGGCAGTCGTCTTTGTAGTTAACTGGAACAAGGTGGTGCGGAAACGGGGCAAAGTGGGCATCAAGGCGGCAGGAGTGTGGTACTGAGTCGAACCATTCACGAACATAGGCCCAGACAGCAGATCTGAGCATTGCTGCGGGTGGGGCCATATAGAGAGCAAGTGCAGTGCCAAACCAGTATGCGGCTACTGCTCAGGGCAGCACTGCACCAGCACCCATAAGTGCAACGTCGTAGGGTGCATTACAAAGCAGGGCTCTCTCTGCGGCCACACACAACAGAAATGCCCTCAGTGCAAAGGAAACCACATCGCATTCGGCAGTAGGTGTGCAAAGAAGGCGGAAGCCACCAGAGCGGCATGTGAGAGGAGGAAAACAGAACCAGCAGGACAGACCACGCAGACCATGGGACCAACCTCAGGAGCCAACGGGACAGTGCTTGGCCTGAGGGCAAGGGCACCGGAAGGAGGACAAAGTGGCAGGAGTCAAGAGTAGATGGCTGATGCAGCGGATGGGGGAGCAGAGGCAGAGAACGTCACAATGGTGGAAAGCACGATGCCAAAAACAATGGCAACACCAGCACCAACCGCAATAGGAACTGCGACGGCTGCAACGGATGCGGGGAATGGCATTGATCCTACAAATGGAACGGGAGCTGCTACCCCCAATGTTTATTGTGATCCAACACGGCTGCGCCAGGTCATACGTTTGGACCATGGCGGCACTCAAGACAGGGGTGGAATGGAAGGCAGATGTGGTGTGTCTGCCAGAACAACTGAGAGAAAGAGCAGGAATCGGAATCGGCCACTCGGCATACGACATTGCAAACAGACAGAGGTTGTGGATGGCGGTGGGTGAGGGAAGCCATCTTTGAACGAAGGAGGGAACCGACTTGAGCAAGAATGCAAGCGACGGCATAATCGATGTTGACATCGAAAGGAGGGGGGCGAATATGACAAGGATCGTAAACATTTACGATCAGAGAGCAAGGAACACAGGAGCGTGACCCGTGCGGAGACTAAATTGGCTGAAAATAATCAGGTAGGGGGGAGGCGGCACGGTTCTGGCGGGAGCCATCAAAGCCCACAGCCAACCCTGGGACCGGAGTGGCACACAAGTCGTAGGGTGGAACCTGCTGGCCATGTTACAGGAGGACAAGGAGCAGGCTGAGAAACACTGGAGAGAGCAGGCAAGGGGAAGAGGATACTTGTGAGTAGAGAGCACAAGTGACGACGTCGAGAGCGATGCCGATTCGTGCCAGGAAGCACTGGGCATGGTACTCGATGCCGCTGCCAAGATGATAAGACTCTGCGCTCAGTCCAAAACCTGTTGGAATGGCAAGATTGAGGAGAGGAGGAGCCAACTTGGAAGAGAAAAGAGAAGAAGGTGCAGATCTGTGGTGACAGCCCAGGCCAAGGCTGGGTTGCAGAAGTCAATTCGGAGAGCAAAAGACAGGATGAGGAATGACTACCTGAAGAGCCTATGGCGAGCTGAGGTCTGGAGAGAGGTGAAGTTCGCCAACCCGCGGGCAGGATCGACCGTGGAGGCCTTGACCGAAAGAGATGGTACACACGCAGATACCATCACCAAGAGAGAGGAAATGCAGAGACGTGAGTCTTTTCCCCTGCATGAGCACGACCAGTACATCGAACAACTCCCAGCAGGGCAAGCGCTCCAGTCCCTCACTCAGCAAGCCGTCGAACCAGCACTATTTGCGCAGTCAGTTAGGAATGCCCGAGTCCCGGACAAACTGTGTTCTGGAGCCGTGCATTTACGCGCAGAGTGGGAGAGAGCGAGAATCGACCAACTCCCAAAGGCAGTCGTCCACACAGGCTGACACCCAGCCGGGTGGATGCGGGCTCACGCGGTTGTAATCCGCCAGCCAGGAAAGCAAGACTACATGCAACTGAGGGTTTATCACTCGGTTTCTCTACTACGCTGCATGGGGAAAGTTGTCGAGAAATTGGTTACAGAGCTACTGGCTGAAGAGACTGAGAGAAGAGGACAGCTAACCGACGGCCAGTATGGAAGCAGGAACAGCAGGTCGGCAGTTGACTCGTCAGCAATCATGGTCGACCGAGTTCACGCAGCCTGTAGTGAGGGCCACATAGCAGGCGTACTCCTGACGGACATCAACGCATCTTTCCCGAGGGTAGGGAGAGGGAGACTGATGCACACAATCAGAGGCAAGGGGATGGACGGAGACCTCATACGATGGACAGCATCTTTTGTCACAGACCGAATGGTCGAAATGGTGATAGAGTGCAATGTGATGGAGCGACACCTGGGGGAAGCACGCATACCATAGGGCTCACCGGTGTCTCCGATGCTCTTCGCAACGTACACATCGTGGCTCATAAAATGGGTTCAGGAGAGGATCTCCACAGTCCAAGGTCGGTCGTTCATGGACGACGTTGGATAAGTGGCGATGGGAAGTGACATAAACAAACATCATCAGACAACTCGAAGCCGGTGCCAGAGTGAGCATCCACTGCGCGGAAAGATGGGAGCTGGAGTTCGACACGGCAAACACCAAAGCGGCAGTCTTCACCCACAGATGATGCCACATGAAGCACCTGTGTCCGAAGTTTACACAGATGATATGATTTGGAAGCGGCTTCGTCAGGTTTAACATGGATGCGACCACATGGCTGGGGGTCTGGAAGGACACCAACCTAACATTCAAGGAGCATAGCAACCGATGCATGAAGAATGCGTGAGCTGCAGAAGCACGACTCCAGTCACTCACAGGAACGGATGCTGTCATACCAGCATGTGTGAGAGCAGTACAAATAGCGTGTGTCCAGGCCATCGCACTGTATGGAAGCGAGTTCTGGTGGGATCCGAAGGAAGGCAGCCGGCAAGACGACCTCCACCTTCTCCTGAATTGACATGCCAGGTCAACCCTGGGCGCACTGCCGACAAATCTGAGAGTTGCGCTAATGAGAGAGTCAGAGCTCACACCTGCGGCGGTGGCCCTCGGCGCCAGAAAGCAATGGTTCATGGCAAGGCTAGTGAGCCCATGCGATGGCTCAAAGTTGAAAGAGCTCTATGATCACCCCACACCAGGTGCACCGGTAGGCACAGCGGCTGGGATAGAGCATGCCCGAGGCAGGAGAGCAGACACAATGTGCTGGCCAGACCTGGCGGAGGAGCCAGTGGTCAAGACCACTATACTGGAATATGAAGCCACGGCCAAGAGAGCCGCCGAGCTATGTGGAAGAAGAAAGGAAAGCTAGGCGGGATCTCGAACTTGGATATGTTCGACAGATGAATCACGAACAGACAACGGGAGAGTAGGAGATGCAGCTGTGTGCTTGAACACAGACAGCTTGACGGTCTTCCACTGCTACCTCGGTATGGGACGTATGGAGGTGTTTGACACGTAACTCTGGGCAGGTGGAGTGGTACTCCGAAGGTCAGTTGAGAGAGCAGAGTTGCCGCAAGCACACGGAGTCACGACAGTGGCAGTGTTCAGACATTTGCAGGCAGCTATCAGATGGACAGCACACCTGGACCCAGGGCCAGGGCAGCAACTAGCAAAAGCAATCAACAAGCATGCGAGGGCCCTCTGCGCCCATGGCATTGTAGCCGCAATCAATTGGGTTCCAGCACACTCGGGCATGCCCGGGAACGAATATGGTGATCGCCAGGCAAACGGGGCACAAGAGGACCGAGGCTACACAATACCCGAGCAGTTCTACACCTCCGCCGCGAATAAAGCCTGATGGATCTCAGAAGTGAGGACAGCGCCGAAGGCGGAGTGGGAGGTTGACAGCTTCTCCAAACTTCACGGTTATAGGCTGAAGGGCAAGGCCGGAAGCAAGAGACCCATCCCAATGACATCCGTGAAATCACTGGCTACAGGGTCCTATAGACCAAAGAGCGGGCATGCACCGACAGGACCATACCAAAAGCAGTTTGGACCCCCAGAGGACGACAAATGCTGGAGGTGCAGAGGCAGGACACTACAGACGTGGGAGAATCTCTTCAGCCACTGCAGCCGGTGGAAAGACCAGCAGAAAGCGCTCTGGAAGGCTGTGGGGAACGCTACAGGATGGAAAGCGGGCAGATGCCGACATGTCCACATTTCTGAGCTGTTTTCCATAGAGAAATGTGACCAAGCGGTGATGGGCTTCCTGGCCGCCACCAATGTCGTGATGTTCCCGTCAAAGCAAGCTGAGGAGCATAGGTTTTTAGATTGGGGGTAGTCTCTCTTTCGTTGATCTCTTTTGTTCCAGTTCAATCTTTAGCTTTGTCTTTGTCAAAAGGGACGATGGGCAGCATGTGGGAGCTCGGCCATCTAACCGGCTGGCCCAGAGGTGGAGGTGTGATTTATAGACTCTGTCATAGTCAAATTAGAGTGAATACAGTATGAATAAAACAAATGATTTCGTTCAGGCTCTCAATAGCTCCGGCAGGGTATGAGAGATTATCAAGTATCACCAATCTGCCCAACTGAGGAACACATGAGCAACACAGATGATGGGAGAACTCAGGCAATACTATTCCGAACTCCAGGGAATTTTAAGTGATTCCAGCAGAAGTGAAGAGTACATATGATTGACTTCGATCACCATCCAAATATCCAGAGATTATGAGTTCGTGACATGATTCCGTGATCATTCACACTTCAACTGCTTTACCAAGCGAAACAGGAAGTCAGCAGCCATCAAGTGGTATACAGTATACTTCCAGAATCACCCAGGAAGCTAAAATGTTGTTAGATAATGGCCACCCTCAGCTGGAAGAAGCAATGGACTACAAAGCTGTGGGTCTGAAATAGTTCCGGCGGTTAGTAATGCAACTTAGTTATATCCCTGGCATGGATGACCCCGATAACCTCAACCCAGTTCGTACCATTTCACCATCAGCACTAGTTGCCAACCATGGGATACCTGTTCCACCTCCATCCCCCAATAGGAGCATCATGCATCCACCAGCAATACCACCAACCAATGTGAAGGAAATAGAAAGAGACGAGAGTAACATTGGAGAGCTTTTGATGGATCTGGTCAAGAATGAATCTGTGGATGGAGGCAGTGCTCCCACTGAAAAAGAGGCCGGTACAATCTGGCCAACTCCCACTGAAAATCAGGCTGGTACATACTCCCCAACTCCCATGACGACAGAAGCCAGTACACTGGAACAGTGTCCTATGGATCTTAAGCAGAAGGGTACCCAAACCCAACTAGCCTGCCACTCCCAACAGCAAATGTAGCAGTTCTGATGACAAAGCTTTCGATGAAGGACATGCAATCTGCTGCCCTGACTGGGTCAGCCTTGACCCGGACTGTACGAGAATATTGAACAACGAAACAAAGCTGTTGGCACACCATGACTGAACAATGAGGAACCAAGACATACCCATCTTTCTATGAGCAGTAAATATAGACCCTGAGGTGTTTATAAAACCCCAGACACAGAGGACAGTGGCCATATACATGATGGGTGCAGTGATAGTGTGAATCAATACTCAGCTTGGCAGCATCTCGTACATTGCAAAAGGTGAACAGAAATTGATGGCTGATATAGAGAGTGACAGGAGCAAGGGAGTATGCAAGGAGTGTGAGCGCTTATGTTTTCGCTTTGGGTTTATGGTTTTCCTTTGGGTCTGTGTCTTTCCTTTGGGTTTACGTTATTGTTATATTCTGTAAGGTTTGGGTATAAGGTTACATGGGAAGAATGAGGAGCGGTGTGGTTCACAAAAAGGGCCAGGGAGGAATTGTGGTAGGATAATCCATTTCTCACCACCACTGCCACTCACTTTCACCAGGGGTAGCCAGTGGGGAACATACAGTAATACAGGCATAACAGATATGAACTGAGCAACAGGGAGAGTGTAGGGAGGTACAACCATAATGGACATGGAACCGGGAAAAATACCCTGACACGATCAGTAACTCATACAGAGGCTGTTTTTGGGACAGGAATCCATAGCATATTTGACACGTGGCACTATATGGTCCAGTGGACCTGGGCATTGACTAGATTAATATAATACACATGCGATTATGTGCACTTGATACTATACATCATGGTGCATTCAACAAGCTTGAAACCAAACTGCCAAATGCACTTCATTGCATGCTCCGCAGTAAGCTCCTAGACGGTCCAAAATACACTCAAAGTACGCTCCCATTTACACCTCCGAGTACATTCTCAAGTACACTCCTGCGCATGCTCTCAAGGATGCTCCCAATTGCACTTGATGTCACACTCCCAGCATGCTTGACTATATGCTCCTAAGTATGCTCTCATGACACTCCCAAGTACACTCCAAGTATGCTCCCAAGTACACTTCCAATTGCACTCGATGACACTCCCAGCCTGCTTTACTATACCCTCCCAAGTAGGCTCTCAAGATGCTCCCTGGTAATCTCTGAGATGGTTCCAAATAAATTCCGAGTACGCTCCCAATTACACCTCTGAGTACATTCTCAAGTTCACTCCCAGGCATACTCTCAAGGACGCACCCAATTGGACTCGATGGCACACTCCCACCATGCTTGACTATATGCTGCTAAGTAAGCTCTCAAGACTCTACCAAGTACACTCCGAGTACACTCCCAAATACACACCCAATTGCACTCTATTACACTCCCAGCCTGCTTTTGTTTGTTTTATTCATACTGTGTCCACTCCAATTAGAGTATGACAGAGCCCCATATCTCCTCCACCTCTGGGCAAGCAGGTTAAATGGTGGAGTTCCCCACCCACTACTCTTTGTCCCCTTCACACTATGGGCTGGAACCAGGATTCGAACCCATAGTCTTCTGACTGTATACCCCGCCTCTCCTTTCAGGAGCAATATCACTGCGCCACAGGGTCAGCCCACTCTCAGCCTGCTTGACTATAGGCTTCCAAGTAAGCTCTTGAGAGGCAAGACACTCCCAATCTCACAAGACTATATGCTCCGATGTATGCTCCTGCATGCTTGATCCCGAGACTTTGGGTATTGCAGATGGCAGGGAGCGGAAGGAGTGAGGCAGGTGGAGTGTCACGGCGCAAGCAGGGACGGTGGTACCTAGGAATAATAGGAGGAAGATACGGGTGGCGTGAAAGGAATCGTGTTACGGAAAGGCGGAGACGTTGGAAGACGCGGAGAAAGCGGCGAGATGGTGGCGGTATAATTTAGTAAGATAAGGAAGTGGTCTGAGGTGTTGCGACGTGGAAAGATGTGGC
>Ga0307515_10002018_pt1 | contig 44889 bp, 52 predicted proteins | sample 17_EM_MG_FD_194513 | JGI IMG/M metagenome (GOLD analysis project Ga0307515, IMG submission 194513) | Populus trichocarpa ectomycorrhiza microbial communities from riparian zone in the Pacific Northwest, United States - 17_EM | ecosystem: Host-associated > Plants > Roots > Unclassified | place... | reverse complement strand
CCCTCCACCACCCCCCTAACCTCCTCACTCCCTACCACAACTCCCAACAACCCCCCCTCAACAACCACGCTCCTCAGCGCCCAAACATGTAACCCCTCCTCCACCGCCGCACACGCATCCCCGACAACTGCAACATCGAACCCGCGATCGCTGGCCTCGCGCACCGTCGAGCTCACGCACGCATCCGTCGTCACCCCACAGACCACCAGGTTGCGCACCCCGCGGGCCCGCAGCATGGCCTCCAGCTCCGTGTGCACGAAGGCGCCGCGGCCGGGCTTGTCGATGACAGGTTCGGTGGGGAGAGGGGACAGCTCGGGCACGATGTCGTGGCCGGGCTCGCCGCGGACGAGGAGGCGGCCGAGGGGGCCGGGGGCGCCGATGCCGGAGGCGGGAGCGGGCCCGGACTCAGAGGTGGTGGTGGATGGAGGGGAGGCGAGGCGCGAGCGGAAGAGCTCGCGCGGCGAGGCGGTGCTGAGGTCTGCGCGGTGGCCTTCGCGCGTGTGGTAGACGGGGAAGCGGGCGCGGCGGAAGGCGGAGAGGAGGAGCTGGATGGTGGGGATTATGGCGAGGGTTGGGGCGATGGAGTAGCCTTGTGCGGAGAGGTAGCCGCCGGGGCTGCAGACTGGAGGCTGGTGAGCTGGCTGGAGGGGGATGGGGTTGGGCTGGAGAGGGGCGTACAGTCGCGCTGCATGTCGATTATAATGAGGGCGGTTGTGGAGGGGGAGAGCGAGGCATCGTGAGGCCAGGCATAGGGGTCTGCGGAGGCGATTTGGGTCTTGGGAGTGCTCATGGTGGTGGAGATTCTGGGTTGGTTTGGACGAGCTCGAGCCTGCGAGATAAGTTGAGGAGGGAGGAGTGAATGCGGGTCTCATAGCTGAGAGGGGATACTCCGGTATCTGCTATCCAGGGACTGTATTTTGCCTAATCTAAGAGAAGAAATGAAGATATAGGTGCAGGGTGTGTGTACGTAAGAGACACAGCAATTGATAGAGTGGAGTCGGTTCGGAGATTGATGTAGACGAGTAGCCCTAGACCCTGGACGGATCGTGAAGTTGCGAGGTCTCGGCGCTCACCCCGCAAGATTCATGTCGACGTAGAGTGCAACAAGACTCCTCTCCAATCGGCATATTGGAGAGAGCCAGAGATGTTGGACAGAGTCATTGAGAGGTATAAGGAAGTTGATATAAATGGATGCCGCATGTCTTGGCCGAGCGGTGCCGAGCGTTTTTGCATCAGAGCTGAGATGCTGGCAGATGTGTGTGACCAATAATCGTGACGACATACTCGTAATTCAACGATAAGAATCATCGAAAATGGCAGTTCGTTCATTCAATGACGACCTCGCTGCCACAAACGCGCGCAGGAAAAAATGTACTCCTAAGGCATGGTGCATATCGAATGGACGGAATTGATCGACACTATCTACTTCCTATTTATGTCTCGTCGCAGCCTTCTTTCCATTTTTCTGTTTCATTCTATCCTACACTGTTCTTTGCTATCACCGCTGCTTCTATGCCTCTTCCTTCTGCGTGTCCTTTATATTTCTGCGCAGACTACAAATAAGATATTTCAAATTAACATCTTCAATTCATAATGGCTGCCGTCGTAGAACCAGAGCAGAAGGTTTTCGGCGACAATATCAGCGACGATGCTGTGCTCGAACAGCTTGGATATAAGCAAGGTAAGCTCTGATTACTACCTCAACTCGTACAGTCAGCCGCTGATGCATCTTAGAGCTCAAGCGCAGCTTCGGCTTGCTTGGCATGATTGGATTCAGTTTCAGCATCGTCACAAGCTGGACGGCTCTTGGAGGTGTCCTGATTGTAGGTGTAGAGTCTGGTGGTCCTCCTGTCATGATATGGAGTTGGCTTGGAATATGCCTCGTCACACTCGCTGTGGCATACTCCATGGCCGAGATGTGTAGTGCGTATCCAGTAGCTGGCGGACAGTACTCGTGGGTAGCAATTCTGGCTCCGCAAAGATGGGCAAGAGGGTTCTCCTATGTCTGTGGATGGTTCATGTTGATCGGTGAGTAATACAATTATTCACACCCCAAATTACTACTACATTTCATCGTTTGGTACACTTCTAACGCTCCGTAGGCATCATTACAATGGGCGCTGTGAATAACTTCATCGCAGCCAATTTTGTTCTTGGCATGGCGAACCTTGGTAATCCTAACTATACTATCGAAAGATGGCATACCGTTCTTCTCGCCTACTTGATCGCCTTCCTCGCTGCAGGCGCCAACATTTTTCTTCCACACCTCCTGGACAAGATCTCACGAGGTATCTTGATCTGGAATATAGCCGCCTTCTTCGTCGTCTTTATCACTATCTTAGCCTGCAATGATCACAAGCAGCCTGCCAGCTTTGTCTTCGGCACCTTCCAGAACTTCACAGGCTTCAATCAATCCTATGCAGCAATCTTAGGTATTCTTCAGAGCGCGTTCGGCATGTGTTGCTACGATGCACCTTCCCATATGACAGAGGAAATGAAAAACGCACGCAAGCAGGCTCCGCGAGCTATAGTAATGTCCGTCTACATTGGCGCAGTAACTGGCTTCGTATTCCTGATATCGCTCTCCTTCTGTATGGGCGATATCGAGACCACCGCGACCTCTCCTACCGGCGTCCCCGTAATCGAGATCTTCTTCAACTCGACCGGTAGCGTGGGTGGAGCCTGCGCACTCGCCTCTCTCATCGCCGTTATTGTGCTCTTCTGCGCCAACTCGCTGATGGCCGAGGGCTCGCGGGCCGTGTTCGCATTCGCGAGAGACCGTGGCTTACCGTTCTCTGGGCTGTTGAGCAAAGTCGAGAAGAGGAGACAAGTACCGGTATACGCTATCCTGTTTACACTGGTAGTGCAGATTGCATTTAATTCAATATACTTCGGGACGATCACCGGATTTAATACCGTCATTTCCATCGCTACAGAAGGGTTCTGTGAGTAAACACATCCCACTTTCCCATTTGACCTGCTTTACTTATTTAGTGATTCTTCTAGATCTCTCCTACGCCATGCCCCTTCTCGCACGCATCCTCGCCCACATCACCGGCAAGCGGCACCGGCTTGAAGGACCCTACTCGCTCGGCCGCTATGGGCTCGCGCTCAACATCATCGGCTTCATCTTCCTGACTTTCTGCTGCATCACCTTTAACTTCCCATCGCTAAGCCCCGTGAATAGCCAGAACATGAACTACACGTCAGCGGCAATTGGAGTCATCATGCTGGTCAGTATCGTGACGTGGATCACGACTGGCCGCAAGCACTTCACCGGACCTGAGGCCGGTCATTTGCTAGATGTGGGGAGAAGAACAGAGTCGGCCGTGACGGGAGTGGAAGCGAAAGCAGAATGAAGTGAAGTGAGGTAGAGGTTGTGGGTGGGCAATCGGAGAGTTGAGCGTTAGCTAGAATAGGCTGCACAACACGTATACCAATTCAGTTATTTTTTAGCGGCACAGCAAATTTGTCCAAACCCCCAGGATCAATTGAACAACTTTCCTGACCATAACCTTCATCCGCCGCGCTTAAAAATAAACTAAAACATAATCCCTGCGCGCTCGCCGCTTTTGCGTGATGCACGATCCTGGAGGATTGTGGGAGAATTGGTGATGCAGGGGGTTTAGGATGGTTCTGTGCCATTTGCGTGCGAGAATCCTGCAGTGCCCGCGCCGTATGCAACATGTAGGGTTGATAGCAACGCCGCAGAAATTTAATTCTTATTGATTTGCGTGTATTTATGATTATGTAAATTTAGTGCGATTGTGTAATAGCTTTTAGCGTTCTAGTGTATACTCGTAAAGTATTCACTTACTACTAGCTAGCAATAGAGGACTTCAGCTCTCTCTAGAGGAAGAAAAGCCTGCTTGCATCACCAGTCAATGTCTCCGCGCCCATTTCTAGGTCTCTAGAATCACGGCTCTAGAATCCAATGTCTGTGATTTCCAGCCCTGTATTGAGCACCATCTCCGAATCCACCCATCTATGGAACAACCGGTTTCACCTCAACAGCCATCCATTCAACAGCTATCACTCCCGTCCCCACTTCCACATGCGTCTCTCTCAGCGTCCTCTCCGTGATGAACGCCCTCGCAACCAACCCCAACCCCAACCCCAACCCCGCCACGGCCGTATACATAACCCACATATTCCGCAAACTCTGCGCATACGCCAACCTCACGACCTCCCTCTGCCGCGGCCCCAGCGCCCCAACCAGCACCGCATTCGTGCCCTCGAACTTCTCCGCCAGCGCCGCCGGCAGCGCGGGCCCGACCACCGCAGCGCGGGCCCGCATCCCGTTCTGGAACACCACTCCGCCAGCCATAATGGACGCCGATAGAGAGGCCGGAGTGGGCGGGGTGGCGCCGCGCACGGATTGGAAGTAGGGGGTTAGGAAGTACCAGCTGGCGACGTTGACGAAGCTGTCGGTGAAACAGACAGAGCGGGTGCGGAGGAGGGGGAGGGGCAGGACGGGGTGATGTGCGCCTTTGGCTTCCCAGAGTATGAAGGGCGTTGTGAGTACGCCGCCGCCGATGAGCAGGCTGAGGGTTTTGGGGGGATGCGACTCCGCCGAGATCGAGGCCTATGAGAACCATGATGGTGAGGCCGACGATGGCGATGCTGCTGAGCCAGTCCATGATTCTGATGCCGATGAGGAAGTTGGTGCGGGGGTTATGCACGTCTAGGGATAGAGCAGTACGATGAAGGAGAAGAGTGAAATGGGGAGGTTGATTCACCAGTCCCAACGCCATGAGAGACGTTGGGTGAATAGGCCAACGAGGAGAGGACCAATGCCGCTAACGAAGCCCCAGACTAGACCAGTTAGGCCGATATAGAGTCCGCGATGCCTGGATTAAAGTCAACATAGCTGTAGACGGGTTTGAGATGAGGAATGATGAATAAAGGGTTTGATCTAGTAATGATCCTCTAGTCGTTGTAACGTCATAAAAGATCTCTCAGCAATCATCGCGAATAGTCGGAACACGTCGAAAAGAGTTACACGAAAACTTAATTGATAACAGGATTTACTGATACAATGAATGAAGGTATTCGGCTCTCACAAGACATGAAACAGAAATGAGCACAAACCTCATACCGAACAAATCACTTATGCATATATTAACCAATACAAACCACCAGCCGCACTGCCTTGGACAGCTCATCCAGCAATCAGCCTTGCGATGCTCGTTGCATGTTGCTAAGCCTGCAAAGAAGAGCACAGTTACAACAAGTAGGACGAATTTGCGTCCCTAGATGTCAGACAACTTAGCCCATACAGGTGCTGCGGCTCCGCTCCTGAAGAGGTAGAGCCAATCCAAACGTAAACGGTTAATTGAAATTTGTAGGATATGTTGCTACAGAAAAGCCAAGAGCTGCGAAGAGAGTGAGCTATGTCTACAGTGTTAGTCGCAGCACCGAATTCTATCATTGATTGTTATAGCAGAATAAATCGATGAGCCTACAAAAAGTGCCGTGAGAACAACCGTCAATCTGGTGGCGCTGCGCCCCGCCATTTTTCTCTTGTGGTGAAAGATAGGGAAACGTGACCGGTAATAAAAGCCCGCACTCTAAACCAGCTGCCACGAGTCAGTTAGGCGCCCCCTACTAGCCCATTAAGATAGATGCGGACGTCATTCATAGGAGCTGCAACCATCAGGTAGAGGGCCAGGCTAAGTTTCTCACCGCTGGTGAATTTCAGACATTGGCCCAAAACTGGCACAGAAGAACCAGTAAGAGAATTTAATGTTCTGAAAATTCATGACATTGTCGCACAACAGCGGATCTCCTATAGCCCCGTTGAACAGCCGTGGTTCCCTACTTCTTGGGCACTGATCTGTCGGGAGGCTCAGCTTTTGCGGGAGAGCTAGGCAGATCCATCATAACAATCATGACAGATCTCCGACCGGCTCGAGTGCTTTTATTCCAGCCTGTGCATTGGGGCTGGCGAAGCTGTTGGTTTCAAGCATAAATCACGGCCGTCGCGACGCGCAAGGCACTGAGAGCGCCTAGGCGGCGCCTCCTGTGTTTTGGGCTTTTATAGAAGACACTGCATACGGACAAAGCGTGACAGTTTGACAGTTGACACCAGGCTGAAGGACGGACAGGAGCGGTGACAGAGACATTAGCATCATCGGTCTGGGATTGACCGGTGGCAGGCGTGGGAATAATTGGGTTGCTCTAGGGAGGCGAGCTTTGGGCTGCTGCTGTTGGCTGCTGGCTAGTGCCGCCCGGTTTTCTCTTCGTCGCAAGCCTGCATTTCGTCATCGCCGCAACCCCCAGCGCCCAAACCCTCCACTGCCACCAAGGCATTTCCATCAAGGACAACTCTCATCAACCAACTCTGGCTCTGCTTAGCCTCACCCTTCATTAACAAGATCGCCCTCCCGTCCTACTTCTTCTTTCACCAAATACTAGCGCTGCCTTACACTTCCCTCAACTTTTCCTGTGTGAGACAGAGAAGTTGCACTCGCTTCCATCCCAGCAGCCTCGTGCCGCCCCTCCCCCTCCTCAATCATAGCTATGGCCTCCCGACGCTACCCTACCGCTGAGCTCTATGAAGAGCGACAGCGTGAGATCTACCGCAATGGCAACCGCGGCGAACGGACCTACGATGAACTTGACCTCGAAATTTCTCAAGGTAACCCCCGCCGCAGCGCTCCCGACTTCCTCCGCGAAGACTTTGGAAGAACTTCTGCGGGACCCCTCGTCCTACGCGATCGTGTCACCGAGGAAATTAAAAGTCCTCGGAGGCGTGAAGTCGAGGAAGACACCCTGGTCATCAGAGGTGGGCGCCGAGAGCCGCGAGAGCGGGAGGTTGACCGCGAGGACATAAGCATCCGGCGTCGAGAGTCCAGGCATCGTCCAAGAGAGGTCAACAGGGATGAAACCGACATCGTCATCAAGCATCGAGATAGTTCCCGTCCCAGACCTCGAGAGGGTCACGAGGCCGATCGCGAGGAGATCCGGTTCCGACGTGGGGAAGTTGAAAGACCCCGCCCTCGCGAAGTCGATCGAGAAGAAATCACATTCCGCCGTGGTGAGAGAGAACCGCCCAGAACTCGAGAAGTTAACAGGGAGGAGGTCATCTATCGCCGAGATGAGCGTGTCGGTAGAGAGCGTGAATTCGAGAGGGATACTGTGGTCGTCCGTCCACGTGAGAGGAGCTTGCCGCCTCCAAGAGAGCTGGTTGCTAGAGAGCGAGAGGAGTTCGTGGTTCGTCGCCGCGAACCTCCGCCTCGAGAAGAGGTGAAGGACGAGATTATCATCAGACGAACTGAACAGCGCTCTCCATCTCCTCCACCGCCTCCACCAGAGCTGGAGCCAATTGTCAAGCCCCCGATCATCCAAGAGGTTATAACGCACCACCGTCACATTGATCATGGTAAGTTTTATCGTGGTATGTATTAAGAATTCTAGAGCAGTGAGGATCTAACTATTTATAGGCGTAGAGAGAGCCCGCTCTCCGTCACCCCCACTATATCCTCCGTCTCCACCAAGGGAAGACAATCTGGAGATTTCCATTCGTAGACAGTAAGCATCCGTTCAATTTGTTCCCCCTTAGTTTGCAAATCTAACATTTTCTAGGAGCAGAGGAGGTGGCAAAGTGTACGACGAAGATATCATCTACGAGCGTGAAACTCGCGAACGTAAAGAACGAGGCCTCGAGGTTGAACGTTCCCGCCGTCGTTCTCTCAGCGCTCCAAGACGCCGCTACACGGAAAATGATCTCGAGGCCGAAGCTGAATACTACAACCGCAAAGCCGCTGAACGTGCATACATGGGCGAGGCTTACAATGGAGCAACTAGGGACTGGGCCATTGTTGATGTACCCCCCGGGACCAACCGCGTCCGCATGGATGGTGTTGGTGGAGGAAGTCAAGAGATTACTTGGCAACGGTATAATGGTGTTCGTCGATCGAAGTTCATCACTGAAGATGAGGAGTTTGTTTCTGATTTCGGGCGTCCTGCGCCAGCAAAGCCGAAGTCCGCAGATATGTGGACTGAAATTACGAAAGATCTGGTTATCAAAGAGGCCATTGATACTATGGGCTTTGATTATGAAGAGACGGATTACTTCTTCTATGTTATGGAGTATCTGCGCTACGTAAGTTTTCCCAATTTTCATCCTAAACGAAACATTTACTGACATGCCACTTTAGGAGGATGTTCTTAAACTCGTCGAGCTCTCGGATGATATCCGCGCTAACCGGCGCTCTCGCATCCGCCAGATCGAATATGAGAGAGAAGAGATCCGTGAGCGGAGACCGAAGTACGACGACCGCTACTACGAACATGAAGAAGTCTTATATGACAGACGCAGCCGGTACAGATGAGCGAGATAACAATAACCACTACGACAATGGACAGTTTTCAGTAGACTGCATCCAATTTTTATACATGGCACCTTCCCTCGTTACATTCCCTCGGCTTTACTCAGCGAGATACCAGCCAATCGCGGCAGCCCCTCCTACGGAAAAAGTTTGAAGATGATACCATGGGAACACAGCGACGATTTCACGACTTCACGATACAACTCGGCGAATGCATGATTGCTTCTTTTGGTGTGGATGGCGGCGGGATGTACTTCGAGTCTTTGTGTTGCGACTCTGGAATGGTCCTCATGGCCGGCATTGGCGGAGCGCGTAAGACTACGGCTTTCTAGGTTTTATGACTATTTTTCTTTTTGCTCGTTCATCGGCTGGATTTTTGGGGCGGCTTTCCTTCTCGATTCCTTCGACTATTATATATATGAATTTGAATATACGTACTAGTAACGCTACATAATAATGAAGTCCTTTGAGAAGTGAAAACTATTGAGCTTCCGCAGACTATGTACCACTCGTGAGATAGCGATTCAAGGTCGCAATAACCTCATATCCCTTAACCCGTCAACGTCCAACGAGTAAGTGGTCCGTGCGCAAACACCAGTTACAAAACTACGCGTGGACCTATAGATTCCATCAATTAATTACCTACTATGTAATGCAAAATACGGTTCTGTAGGAAGGACAAGTGCTAGCAACCTTATATCGAGCGACTTAACTCACAAAATTAGGCTTGTATATTAAATTACTATAAAATCAAAAGTTTTATATTCCTCAGAACGGGCGTTAAATTCAGCACGATTGATTGGCTAGTTCTTATCGATAACCGTTGGACGCGAATTAACGGGTCAAGGGATACCAAAGCATCACCAATCAGATCAGCTAAATTCGGTGCCCGTACTCAGGAATATGAGGCTGCCATGTGTGTTTAAACCCTTCCAGTAGTCTTTAATAGCCGGCTCTATAGTAATTCCTATATGAATAAGCATTCCGAAGTACGCGTAGAGTACATATTGGCTGCTTTGTGCGTAGGTATTCTGCTTCCTTGTCTAGCGGATAGAGCTCCGCGGGCTTATTTACCCACTCTACAAGCTTATCCATAATCTCATCCGTAAAGGATAGTCTAAATAACTCAAAAAGATTGTGTATATTAACGTTAGAAGGGAGGTTTGGTAAGCCATGGTCGTCCTAAATGTTAATATGGAGAGGTTCGAATTTGGGCAACGGCCAGGGTTTGGGGGAAGCTATTTTCGCCGTCTTATTTAGGGGAACGTTATATCGGGTCTTCTGAACAAGGTCTACATCAATTCTAGCACGATTAGAGGGCATGGTGGCGGTATAATTGATGATTGAATTCCATATAGATATACGCGTTGTTTTGAAAACGGTGCTCCACACGGACCTTACTCTGAGGACCCTGGATACGTTGAGATTGAATCTCGTTCAAGGCTCTATGAAAAAGGGTTGGACACCCAACTCCGATAACCGATGAGACACTCCTACCCCACAAACGCCATTTATAGTAGTTCCGCCAAAAACCCGCCGGATATACTTTTACTTAGATATAAACCAACTTCGATTCCACTCAGTATTGTGGCTTAGGCTGTGTAGCATAATAGGCCTCCAAAACCACATCCCGATCCTCATTCATGTCCTGCTTAACCTTCCGCTTTCTCCAGATGCATGAGTACACGATCACCAACGGCAGCGCGAGCGCCACCGTGACCAGTGCATAAATGATTCTGGTGCGCATGGGAGAGTCGGAGAATTGCAGACCGCTATGAGCCATTCGTTAGCCGGCCGTTTGAAAAGCGAAGGAGAATGCAGCTTACAGTCCGCCATTAACTATACCAAGGACCCAAACCAGCCGTCCTATCCATTTGTGCGCAGAGTCGAGTTTTGTTGGCTCTCGGCGGCCGTTGCTGGGAGATTGGAATGCAGCTGCAGCTGCTTTGTGTTGGCGGGCTTGGAAGCCTCCCATAGCGGCAATACCGATGAAAATTGCCATGATAATGAAGCCGAAGATTTGGTGAGCGGAGTTGAAATGTTTGGACTAGTCCCTCGGTATTAGAACGATACGTTTCGACTCCCCCGTCGCCGAGTAAGTTTGGCAAAGGAGAGCTTGCAACGGTTACTCACTCGATTGTATTCTCCGCTCACGTAGATTCCAAGCGCGAATCCAGTGATGACGAATATCATGATGAGACCAGAGAACCACACATGGAGCTTTGTGGTCTTGAAGAAACCCACCAGGATCACGTTGAATGGGAACATAATCAAGATTGCAAAAGAAAACAGGATGGCGTGGATGATGGACGCTTTATCTCCATCCATGACCAGGTTGCCAACAAGTGCAGTGCCATTCATAGTTGTGCTGGGACCCGGGACACCACCCTCTCCAGTCGCGTGGACCATGTCCATTTGGAAATGCCCTGTTTTCCATCAGCTTGCGCTCCTACAGCTAAAGGGTTTGAGGTTTGCTAAGTACCATAGTCGCGATGACGCCGTAAAGGCGCAGAGGGCGAGTCAGACACGACGTCGTTAGTAGGCCCGAATGCGTACATCCATGGGTGGGTAGTAGAAGTGACATCGAGAGAGCCACCATTCCAACTGCGGCAGTTACGGCATACGGCATTAAGGACGAAGGATTGATTAGTGATGCCAGTTCCAGGTAAGGTTTCAATCTGGATTTCTTTCGCGAAGGTTGGTTCGGTATTGCCTCTGTTTACCTTTAGTACGTACTCAATGGCAGAGGTTAGCAGAGACTGACGTAGCAATTCGAGGGCTGATAGTAACATCTACACCAGTATTAGAACGTAAATGAGGATGAGTTAACGGCGAAGAACTAACTCAACCCATTCGCAGAAGAATACATAATGAACATCAAAGACCCAGCCATTTTAGTTCCGGGCCCCACAGCAACCCAGGAATAGGCGGGTGAGGTAAAATAAAAGTAAACATCCGTGGAATTGCTTGGGAGATTGAGAGAAAATTGCGTCTCAGTCTGGCTAAGATACAGTGTTGATGCCGCGGGAGAATCGCCAAAGACTCCCAGTGGTAGAACTTTAGTAGACCAGAATCAGTACATTATTTGCGATGTAGCATACAGCGGGAACATACTCGAAGTAATTGCAAGAAACGAGAGCAAATAGGAAAACATCATGAAAAGACTATATTGAGTAGGGTGACTTCTGAAAATGACTTATGACATCTGAGAGACACGGCCCCGCCTTATACCCTGCTCCTCTACTCAGCCCTTCTACTCAGCTCTCTAAGTTGGGCGGTTAGTCTTCCCAGGCTCATGTGAAAAAAGATATGCGTTGAGTGCAGCAGCCAGTGGGAGGAGCATGGCCGTTTCATCACAGCGCTTATTTTCAAGGGGCTTGCGAATGGCAGACCCCCCTGTAGGCCTACGTCTAGCATGTTGCGAATGCCTGGTGAGCCAATAAATGCATCGCTATTTTCAGTTACGTATGCAAGCTCTATGCAAGATCAATAATTTGTGAAATGGAAATCCCTTAATGGTGGTGGCTGATTGGTCGATCTTTATCAATAACCTGAGGACCCGAATTAACGTGTTAAGGGATACGAGAGCTTTTAGTGAAAGTTGATAGTTACAGGAGAGTAAACGCGATGATCCAGGTCATCCTGAGTAAGCCGTCTCACTTGATGATGCGTTACAAGGGATTGAAGCCAAGGCATCGATCAGCTAATGGGTTCGGAGTAGGGTAAAAGAGCTCTTTGGGAATACGCGAATTCTGGCATTCCGGATGTGGGACTGCGCTGGAGATTTCCCAATGCTCCAACGCATCCTTGTTCCAATGCTTCGGAGAATATGTCTGACGTGATTTGGCAACGCGCTATTTGCAGGCGGGCGAAGCGCTTGCAATAGGCCATTCAGTTGCTGCAGTGGAAAGAGCCAGAGGTTAGCAAAATACAGGCATATAATCTTATCCCATAAATCAGACGCTCCGTAGAAGAATTTGGTTACGGGCCAGGGAAAGCACGTGCGTACGGAGAACTCGTTGGTGATAAGGAGCAGTATACACGTGCGCGTAGTCCCGAGTAAAACACGTGATGCGTTACGCAAATCCAAGCCAGGCTGCAGTTGGGCTCAGCCCGACTTGCTGCCAAGTCAGACGTCGTCCTTGTCCGTTCATCACTCCACAACACCGAAGCCTTCTCTTTCTCCAAGCCAACCTTCTTATTTACCTATTGACGAACTTTGCAAGTACTGGTGACAAAGTTAGCAAAGATGCTGTTCCGTTCCTTTGGCCTTTGTGCCACTTTCGCGCTGGCCGCCCATGCCGTAATGGTCCCGCCGACCGTTAGCATCGAGAGCCTCAGCGATGACAACAGTATTGAGACCCTCGGTGTTGATGCCTTCAAACAAAGCATTAAACTGGAATGCCCTGATTGTCCCATGGCATCGGGAGAGAAGACGTTTGTATGGAAGCAGGGAATAGAGAACTCACTCGTATGTAGTGTAGCCGCCAGTGTCCGCAAGAGTCCGAAGCATAATTGACGAGTTCTATCTAGGTTATCGACTTCGCAATCGGCCAAAATCAAGATACACTTGATATTGGCGGCGTCCAACTCTATCCGCCATCCTTTGGCCACTTCGCCGACCCGTTCTATGTTTCCCAAGTTGCCTCTGAATCCGATTCTGATTCCAAGCGTCTTCGCATCACAGGCTATGCCCTCAACTACAACACCGCCGAGACAATCAGTGAGGCCGGAACCGAGCTTCTTCCTATAACATTCAAGATCACATCGATCGAGTCTCATTCGATCTCCCCATCGGCCCTCACTATTTTCCTCCTGAAAGATGTCTCTGGTCATCTCATGATTGCCTCCATCAGCCCAGCTTCGGCTGCTGCAGAATCGAGCCCGAAGGAAGAGACCAAAGAATGCAAGGAATGGTCCTTTCTCTGCAAATGGAAGTCCATCATCTCCGATAAGATCGAGGGTGTCAAGACAAAACTCTCGAAGGGCTGCCACAAGGGTAACCCGATGCGTCCCGGTGGCCATGGCAAGCCTCCACACCGTGCTCACCCAAGCCGTCCTCATCACCATCCTCACCACCACGGTAAGCACCACTCTCACCGCATGGCCTTTGTCCGCAAGATCCTATTCACCTTCGTCTTCCCAATCATTATTGGAACGATTGCCGGTGCCTTTGTCTATATTCTCGGCATGGCTATTGGCCGCTTTATTGCATTTATGTGGTGGAGCCTCCGTGGCCGCACTCAATATGAGAGCGTTGCACAAGACGAGGAGGAAGGCCATGATGGCTTTGACGGTAAGGGAAGTGACAAGGAGGTGTACTGCGAGCCGCCGGTATACGAGGGAGTAGCTCCTCCGGTTTATGAAGAGGCCGCGGAGAAGGAGGTTGTCGACGAATCCAACTAGAGCCGTAGCTGCCCCATGGTACGAATACGTAACGGTTTTAGGGATTCGATGGTTAGAGCGCGGTGATCACGGTGTGTGTGCAGAGAGGACATCCATAAAAATATTTTTTTGGTAGTTTTTCGAGAGCAGGATATATTCGTGCTTCTTTTGGTTGAGGGAATGAAGTACACATCATGGCTCCACACTCGTTTTTGCTTGTCCCTTTGCGCAGGGTTGGTAGTCATAATTGTACGATACAATATTAGCAGTTTATTTTTCATACGTCAACCCTTGGAATTGTTTAAGATTTGGGAAGACACGATCCGCACGTAGTTCAATTTAAAATCTTGCACTTGTCTTTCCCGCGATCTTCAAATTCTTGGCTTCTACTGGATAGAATCATCAAATGATAGGAGCTGTGGCTGCTGATGCGTTGTCACCTCCCCGCATATCATCGAGACGATTCTCAGCTTTCAACAAGACAATTTCCCTCCAGCTCTTTTAGCCTCCACGGCTCCGTGGTACCCGACACCAGTACGAATAAGCAAAATGGCTCTCTCATATGAAAGGTGATATCCTTTCATCCGTACCCATATTCATAGCAATCATGGCTGACCACGCTTTACCAACACAGCATCATCACTTCCACGCCCTTCAAGTTTCTCGTTGGACACGAGAGAAAGCTACTGACGGTACATGCTGCCCTCATCGCCCACCACTCGAAACCGCTCGGAGTCCTGGTCCGAGGGCCTATGCTGGAGGCAAACCAAGGGTATGCCGTACTTGAAGACATTGAAGAAGGCACGTTTGTCCGATTCAGCCAGTACGCATACACGGGGGATTACAGCACGCCGGGCCCAGAGACGAACAACGATGGAGCCGCGGGAGCTACAGCGAATGGAGCGACGAACGGCATGACGAACGGCATGACGAACGGCGCAACGAACGGCGCAGGCTCCGACTACGACAACGCAGGAGCAGCGTCGGCAACCTCGCAAGAATACTCGGAAACAATCACGGCCACAGACCTCTGGGGGGGCTCGTACCGGGCCAAGAAGAAGAAGAAGGCGTCCGCCAAGAAGGCGTTCGCGTGGGACGAGTTCGACAAGCCGCCGGACACGCCGACGCTGGACTCGCCGGACGACGGGTCGGCAGAGGAGCGGCGGAGCGAGAAGGCGCGGTCGAAGAAGGCGCGGGTGTGGGACGAGTTCGAGAGCAAGGCGTACGTGACGGCCGCGCCGGCGTTCAAGCCGCGCCGGAACCGCGATGCGGCTGAGGACTACACCAACGTCTTCCTGTGCCATGCCCGGCTCTACGTGTTTGCTGAGAAGTACGACATCGCGCCGCTGAAGCGCCTCGCGCTGTACAAGCTGCAGCGGACCCTCGTCGACTTCACGCTGTATTCTGAGCGCGTGGGCGATGTGGTGGAGCTGCTCAAGTACAGTTACGTCAATACGGCGGATATGGTCGGCACGCCGGACGATCTGAGGCTGCTGGTGATCCGCTATACGGGGTATGTGGTTGAGGATCTGGCGCAGAGCCCGCAGTTTGGAGCCCTGTTGGAGGACGTCAGCCAGATTGGCAGGGACCTGATGAGGCAGATGCTGAAACGGCTGGAGTAATCTAGTCCGCATGATGGAGGTATGTTTGATATCTCTGGCGTTGCATGGTTACCGGAAGCATATTACAAAAGAAAAGCCTTTCCTGGGGTTTACTTTGGACGTTGTTGGATGTTTAGGGGAGGAAACGGGTTGTAATTAGGAGGATTCGGCATGGGTAGAGTGTAGAGAGTTGGGTGAATTGAGCTGTGGGTTTCTGGTTGGGATTGTGGACAATCCCTATGCGAAGTCTGCTCGAAATGTCTTGCAATTAACCGGTCGTGAATGCATCGATGGCGTATATGACGAATATCTCTACATTGACAAATGCTTTTCTAACTACTCACAGTATACCTTAAGTTTTTTTATAGAGAGGCTGAAACTGAAAACAAGAAAAAAGTATTTGGGCAAGTCTTTCTGTGACATGCTTTTGAATAGCACGGTATGCTTTGAGTATATCCTGGTTTAGCGCCATACCACTGTCCGGTTCGGGCCGATTGTCTTCCACGTGGGAGACGGTCGGTCTTCAAGGGTCTTGACTTTCTCGGTACGAAGACTAGAAAAATTAAAATCGGTCATCGGCATACACTGGCTTTGGCGTTTGGGCCAATGGAGAGAGGGGATGAGGCTTCACATGGAGCATCATGACTGGCGAGTATTAGGAAATACGCCTAGGACAAGTCATTCAAGCATGGAAATTTGTTTTACCTAATTAACGTGGAGCACAGCTTAAAGGCTTTCGCTCAGCTAAAAAACGGCCACCAAGCCCGGCGAGTCAGGAACTTTCGTATTTCAAGTTTTTATGGGCGAGCCAATGATATTGCAAGGACCGCTGTGAAAGAGAAAGGCCCTCAACAGAACTCCGAAATAATGTCGCACAAAACGTACGCAAGCGCTGCAAGATTTCAAGTTCGGTACGAGCATCCAATCTCGCTTGACTACTACCACCAACTGTACATAGTAATTGTAGCGAACGGCTGTGGCTGTATGCACGCAAAGACTATTTTGGTTCCCCGAGAGAATTATTCTGGTTGGCCAGGAGAATCTCACCGAAGTAACTCTGAACTTACCTGACGTACGCTTCCTCTTTCTCTCCTTTGCCCGTACCTCCGCCAAAACGCGAATACAACGCTGTCTCTGCAATTGCCGATGGAATTTGGCAATATCGTACGGGTGGAAATCTCACGATATTTAACAAAGATCGGAGGAAGGCCGATCGCGAATCCAGAAGCAAGGTTCTTGCAACCAAGCATACGACTCCGCTGCAATTACCATGTACGGTTGGCAATCAAGCGAGATTGGATGCACGTTCACAAAGCTGCGCAGCCTGAGGTTAGTCGTGGCCGGAATCTCAAAATGCCGAACGCCCGCGTACCCCACTAAATTTGTATGTAAACAATCAATATACATAACTACACTCGCGTTTAATTAATTTGCCTCTGTACCATAATTATGGCAGTTACTTAATTAAATCGTTCCTCTACGCGAAAATGACGCTATAACGCTACGCCTCCTTCTACAGCTTTGTGCATGACCAGCCTCACCCCTCCCTCCTTTGGCGAGTTTCAAATTCGGTACATGGGAGAAAGGAGATTTCATCAATTTAGGAGGGAGCGTACGTCAGGTAAGTTCTAAATAACTTCAGTTCAATTCTCCTACAGCCTGTACAGGTCCCGGTGTCCCCTCAGTGTGCGCGGCACACCACATGGCATTGACTTCCGACATGAATCACGGTACATGCCGATCTATCGTCGATTTAGTCGGACCAGCTCGCGCTCCTCCGTGTCAAAAGTAAGCCAAGACCTTCTGCATGGCTCTGATGGTTTGCAAGCCGCTTAGATTGCTGTCCTGCCAAGTGCTGTGAACTGGTTTTGATCCATCACCTCGCATCGGGCCACATCTCTTGTCCCCGCTGCTGCTGCATTGCCGTGAACATGAACAGTATTAGTAGACCCCATACCCAAACCGGGGCGACACGAGCTCCACTTGTTTTTCTCTCACGGTTCTCCGGTTCTTGTTATAACTCAGTCGATACCATCTTTCCTTTCGTCTCCAGTCGTAACAGTAGATCCCGTTAGCGCATAGAGCTATCGTTGACAGAAAAACTGTCATTATGTCAATTCCAATAATTTCCTCGAGAACTGCTCCACTCCCTCCCGATGTCTCCACAGCCCCTCGACTACTTGGCACTACGATAACGGTTCTCGTTCTGGGCCTGCTTCTCTTTTCAGCTCGAATTATTACACGAGTCCGCCCGGCCCCTAATCTGGGTTGGGATGACTACACGATGACGGTGGCAGTAGTAAATAGTCCCATAATTCCATGCGCGAAAAATTGAAATTCTAACAATCTCAAAAAAGGTCTTTTCACTCGTTAGTTGGTCGCTAGTTGTAGCCAGCATTCCTTACGGCACCGGTCGCCATATGTACTATAAATCCCAGGCCTCCAATATCCATGCCGCTCTCCTCGTATTTAGTAGTCAACCTACATGGCTATGGGCCAACACGTTTGTAAAGGTATCAGTCGCCTGCATGCTTCTCCGGATCAAGCGAAACGCCACATGGAAATGGTTCCTGTACGGGGCAATGACAGTTCAGGTCGCTTCAGCCATTGGAACTACAGTTACCCTGTTCACGGAGTGTAAACCATTCCAAACACTTTGGGACCCCACTATTCCCGGCGGCTACTGTTCCTTGATTGAAATCAAGGAGAGCATGTACGTGAACCTGTGTAAGTTCCCCAGATGCTCGCTATAAAACGTTATAACGGTTATTGACACACAGCAGCGGTCAACCTCACCGAAGACCTCATCTTCTCGCTGCTCCCCCTCACTTTCATCCGCATGATGCACGTGCCGCTGCGCGAAAAGCTGGTCCTCACCGTCGTGATGGGCATGGGCCTGCTCGCCAGCGCCGCGACCGCCGTGCGGCTCACCCTGATCAAGGACTACGGCGTGGGCGGCGACTTTAGTTGGGACAACTCGGACATGGCCATGTGGGCGCATCTCGAGTGCGACATCGGCATCGCGGCCGCCTGCATCCCGTGCCTGAAGTCGCCGTTCGAGAAGGTGCTGCGTCGCCTCGGCTTGCTGAGCCCTAGAGACTCGACGGCTGCCTACCGCAACCAAAAGTACCTGCCACATTCCGAGAACGTGCAGATGCAGTCGTGGTGCGGCTCCATGCACCAGGGGCCACGGAGGACCAAGCCGCCGTATGCGCATAGTCAGGAGAGTATTTTGGAGGAGCGGAACGCCGGCTTTACTGCCATAGATCATGGGATCATGAAAACGACTGAGGTGCGCTTGTCATCGCGGGCCGCCAGGGTGGAAGATTGATGGAGGTACGGGACTGGAATATTACTGCTTGTTAAAAGTAGGATAACGAATAGGTTGCATCTAACATCGAAGGCGGTCTTCGAAGTTAGGCATTGAAGGTACTATCGTCGTTCTAGATGTCGCTGCATCTCCTCACCGTGATCAAAGGTCCAGGGGATATTTAGGACATGATATAGAGGGCTTTCGAGCCGTGGGTTAGTACTAAAGACGTTCTAGGAACTCGATGTAGTTCGACACTTGCTGCCACTACCTCAAGTAGTCACAACCCTCCTTCAGGTCTTAGCGATACCCAAAGGACAACGTACGCAGCATCAAAACAGCTGTTGGGGTAGTGATAAGGCGCTGGGGCCGCCTCAGGAGGCTTTTTTGTCAGTGTAAATAAAAGATACTTCTGATAGTCTAACACATTTGAAGCTTTCGAAGGGATCTGGCGAGCAATCGAGCAATTCAACCACCATCTCCACGCTGCTCCGAGATCCTTGTTTGGTTTCTCCACCACTTCTTCCAGCCCAGTCTTTTCTAATTCTCATGTGTACTGCAGGAGATCCACGTACATTTCCATCTCTTTCTCCGTTTCCTTGTAGCCTTCCTCCATTTCACGTTCGCACTTTTGGAAGTTTTTGCAGTCCTCGAATTTTCGCTGCCTGTAAGAGGTGGTAAAAAATACTGCAGGCCTTCCCAGACAGAAGCAAAGAAGGCTGTTGTTGTAAAGATGAGACTACTTTCTTGAGCTTGGGTTGCTGCCCACGACTATATGCGCACTTTCTATGGCTCTTTCGTCTTTTATGTCGCAGCAATATTTGCCTTTAATTTAACGCATAGCCTCTATTCATAATCTCATACGAGGATTTTCAACCACTGTTTTTAGCAGGTATGGCTTTTTCATTGGTTGCAAGATGAAATAACGTAGGTGATGGGGTTATGAAGGTGACCCTAGTTATGAAGGTTTGCAGGTTTTGCAAACAAATTTCGTCTATGCGCTATACTTCGTCTGTGCTCCAACACTTTGATGTTCAAAACCTTCATAACCAGGGTCACCTTCATAACCCTATTACCTACGTTAGCTCTGGCCGAAAATGTTGCACACCAAAATATCCAAAAGAGAGCTTTTCACGGATGTAAAGTTACGATGGCTAAGAAATCATTTAGGTTACTATAATATTCGCATTCAGATTTAGAATATTGGCACTGAATCACGCAATATCCTCCAGAGAAACTCTGAATATTTTAGGCCAGATAGCTGAACAACTCACTACGTCTAATATTACACGTAGCATAGGGAACAAACGTAAAATGGAGCATAGAGGTCTATGCAAATCCTAAATAACTAAAGTACCTCTGTTGCCACTTCTAAGACACGATATTGTTTTAATAACCACTTATACAGGATATGCTCTTACAGTAAAGAGTGTAGCACTTAGTGAGTAGCTTAAATAGCTTTTTCAGATAAGATTTAAATTTAAATAAGGTATTAAAGCATTCCTAAACCTATTCTAAAATGCCACTATACTAAAAGGGTTGGAAATAGTAGGCTTTATAAAGAATCCTAGAAAACTCTATAAAGTCTTATGCAGTTCATCTAATCTAGTATGAACAAAGAATAAGACATTGAAGATAACCTGGAGTATTGATTGCTGCCTAGCTGAGAAATCTCTAAATGCCCTATTGTCCTATTGTCTTATTGTCGTGTAAATGGCTATTGTTCTCAAAGGCCATTGTCCTTTGGATATAAGCAACCTCTATACCCGATTACAGTCCTCTAAAAACACACCTTTCTTCTCTCTCTCATATATATTTTTTCTTCTCTAATTCAACACTCCCACTCACAATGGACAAGCTTGACAGCGGCAAGAGGGTTAGGCGAGACGTGTCCGCTCCGGCGGAAAATTCTTTTTCCTTCTCCGTTGCGCCTCCGAGCGGCCGGCCCGCTCCTACATTTACCCCCGAGCTTGGGGCCGCGATCGCCGAGCGCGACAGCTACAAGGTGTTATGGGAGGACCTCCACCGGCGGGTTTTAATTAACGATCGCCAGTACCTCCAGGATTACACCAAAAACATGGCGGACAAATATGACACGGAACTGCCTGCGAATGTGGAGAAGCTTGAACAGCAGGTTGCCACGCTCAAGACGGATCTGGACAACCAACAAGCCTCAAATGCCGACTACTACAACAAAGTCGCAACCTTGCAGGAACAGTCCGACGGCAAGGACAAAACCATCCGCGAGCACGAAAGCCAGATCAGGAAGCAGCGCGAGGAGATTGAATATCATCAGAACAGCCTGAACGAAGCCAACTCCAAACATGCAGAACTCAAGCAAAAGCACGATGCACTCCAGCGCGAGCTCGACAACGAGAAAGACCAGGCAGAGAAGGACAGGGACGCCCTCACCGATATTCAGACCACCCTCAACAAGCTCCACGCCGACATCAATCAGAAGGACTCCGAGAATATTCAGATACGGAAGGATGCGGATAATTGGATGCTGAAGTGGAGGGAAAGCGAGGAAAAGCTGGAGAGTCTTCAGCAGGAATGGGGCGAGCAACAAGATCAGGCCAGCCAGCTTCAAGAGGATCTCAACCAGCTGAACCAGCTGCAAGCGCAGTATGACGAGCTGGAAAGAGAGGTTTCTGAACATAAGGAACTTGTGGAAGAGAAGGACAACGAGATCTCCGTCAAGGATGCTCGCATTCAGAGGCTGGAGACGGAGCTTCAAAAGGCTATGGCTCAAAGCATCGCCGCGGCTGGCTCAGCGACTGCCATCTCTTCATCGCTGGAAGAAGAAATGTCTGCTATTGGCGAAGATCTCGGTCCTGAACCTGTCGAACTACAGGATGCTGATACTCAGACGGATCTCCAGTGGCTTGCGCAATCTACTATCTACACGACCCTCGACCAAGAACCAATCGACCCATATGTTCCAGAATTGTGCGAGTCTGGTGTCCTTACGACGTGCGACATGGAACCTGTCGAGCCCTTCGTCCCAGAGCTGAGCAAGTCTCTCATCACTACTACACTCAATCTGGAGCCCGTCGAACCGCTCGTCCCGCACCTGGAAGAATCTGGTATCGTTATTACGGCAGAAGTCGAACCCATTGAACCATTCGTCCCAACGCTGAGCACGTCTCTAATCAGCACCACGCTTGATCTAGCACCTATCGACACTCCCATCCCACTCCTGAAGGAATCTGGCGTCGTCACCGCAGCAGAGGTCACACCCATCGATCCGCCTTCGGAAACACTGAGCACGTCGTTCATCGTCACCGCCAACATGACTCCCATCGACGGGTTTGGTTCCATCCCTCAGCCCCTCCAGATCTCGTCCGTCACGACTCTAGTCGACGACAAGCCCATCGCCGCCGCACCGCCAGCCGCAGTGCGCACCATTATTCCAACCAAGAAGCCCACCCTCCTCCAGAAGCTTCTGCCATACCTGTGTCTCTTCTTCATGTTCACAACCTTCTACGTCTACGCTGCGCTTTGCGCTTGGTCTACCGCCAACGCTTCTTCCATCGGCCGCAGTCAGTCCGGCGCTTTTGGAAGCAGCAGCAACTTCCTGGGCGTCATTCCGATCGGATGGGACATCGGCGACAGCATGCTTGCCGAGAACATGGCGCGAATGGGAGCCGGTTGGATGCAGATGTTCGAAGACTGGGCTGAGGTCGATCGAAGCCTGTTGTATTGAGATGATGTTTTAAGATGAATGATGGTGATGGATGTTGGACACGATCTTGGAACGATGTCTTTGCTGCTGGACAGCTGGACTGGATAATTAATTTGCATCCGTATCAAGCGCATTGGTTGCCGAGTCTTTCTCATTTGTTCTGGTTTGTTTAACTGCATGGATGGATTTCTTCTCTTCTTCCTTTGGATTTCATTTGACCTTTTACGGACGGCATGGACAGAGAGGTTCCTTCTCACTCGTGGTTGGGGTTTGAATTTGGCTTTACGGGATTTTTTCTTGGTTACAAGTTCGTGCATGGATTACGGAGTCGGATACCCCAGATACCCCAGGTTGCTAGCTTCTCGAGTAAAATGTATTGGATTTAATATGCTCAGGTTAGATCCTGCTAGGCTTCGTACTCAAAGCTCTTTTGGGCTACCTTACATTCTATTTCTATAAACGAGCCGCGAGGCCTTGGAATAAGCTACATGGTGATGGGCACCCGATAATCCGGCCTCCTACAACCACGGCACAGAGGTATCCATATTATAAATCCGTTGCAAGTAGAAAGGATGTTTCAGCTTGAGGAAGAGGGCAATCAGTGCTTTTAATATTCAGGATGACTTTAAAAGGAATAGGCATAGGATAGATATGACCAGGCTGTATTGCAAAAAGAGAGCAGAGGGGATCACTTAGTTTAGAATCAGTCCGAAGCCTGCGGAACGAGGTAGCTGGCTGTCAGCGATAAAATCCATAGTCATAGAAGAAATAGACGTCAAGGCAACTTTGTGATGCTGGACCTCCTCTCTGCGTGGCAGCTGCTGCGGGTTAGATACAGAAATCCCGAGAAGATCATGGAAGGAGGACACGGAAGGGATATTAATCAGTCTGAATTCCCCTCCGCATGCCAGCCAGGCCGCAAGCTATGCAATAAGAAAAAGCAGATGGCCATCCAGGTCGTGAAGCATCCGCAGCGTGGCCAAACATGGTCAGAGTGTATATACATGCAGAAGATATGCAAAAGCGCACATTCCAAACCCTGATGCAATCCACTGGAAGTTAAAGGTCATGAAGGAGAAAGACGAAAGCAGGAAAAAAAGCAAATTTTGAAAATAGATGATTGTGGCACATCCGAGAAATGGTTCCGCTTTAAGTGAGGCCACCTATGTGTGAGATCCGGACCACGGCAGGATGATCCCCGAGGAGCGAGCAATGAATAATCCCGTGGCTTAGATAATATGACGCGTCACTCAAGTTTGGGATGTGGTCCTCCACGGAAGTGAAATGGAATCCAGGACCATGGTTGTAGAAAGCAAGGGTAAAAGAAAACCAGAGGGTGATTGAACTATTAGTCGTATATGCCATGGCACCATCTCCCAAGTAGTAAGTTTGAGAACACAATTCAGAAAGTTCCGCGGCACCAACCCGAATTATTAAAGAAACAGCACCCAGCATTCATATGGACTGACCACTCTATTCCGGCTTCTTTTCGGTACTCAACGAAATACCAGGAAGATCCTTGGGGTAAGGGGAGAAACTGAGGACAAGGGAGTTCGACAATCAAGTACTCCATATAAAGAGGGTTCCTGAGAAAACGTGTTTAGGGTATCTCCAGGTTGATGACCAGGCTGACGGGCGAACTAATGGCAGACCGCTGGCAACGACGGAAGAGAAAGAGTGGCCAACGAAAATCTACAACATCGAGCCGTGAAAAAAAAAATTTGAACACCGTGGCTTCTGGGGTGGGCTAGTTTTGACGACGGCGCCGGGAGTCATTAGCTTGTGGCGGTGGATTTGCTGTGTACGCTGGATTTGCTGCGTACGCTGAATGGGCCAAATCGTCAGCGACACCGCGATTTTTGCAATTTCACCGTCCAAATTTCTACTTACCACGTCCGTCTGCTGTATAGTACGTGTTGGTGTTACTGTATGGGCCTTAGTGATACACCAAAAAATGTCTGTTGAAATATCCGTAATACCTTGGTGGAGGCGCCTGGTACGCCCGATCCCCTTGAGGGGCCGCAGCTGACGGCTGTGGTTGATAGTATCTCGGTTGTTGTGCAGCGGTATAATACCCGTCTTGTCCTTGCCCTGGTTGTGCATATGAATACGCGGTAGTGGTCCTACCCTGGCCTTGTCCTTGGTCGTATGCGGGAGTATAATTTTGTTGCTGTCCATAGCCAGGTTGGGCTGGTTGGTGTGTGTAGGCCGGCTCCGCTGCATAATTCTGGTGAGCGGGCTGGGTAGCATAAGCTCTCTGTTGCTGTTGCTGCTGTTGCGCATAATCAGCGGAGGTTGGGGCGGGTGCGGGTGCGGGTGCGGGTGCAGGTGCAGGTGCTGAAGGCCCATAGTATTGCCTAGACTGATGTGTTCTGGAATCTTGATATGCCACTAAAATATTGTTAGGGTGTTTCGACATTTTCTTGTCGTGCGCATGCGGGCTACCTCGTCCCTGCTGGACCTCAGCACGCCATCGCTGTGAGTCCAGTCTCAAGTCCTGAACCATTTGCTGTGGATCACGACACGTCAGTCGGAGAGGCTCTCGCAAAAAAAGTTGCATCAAGGCAGAAGCAAACGTACCGATGTGAGGGTGCGATAGGCGGTGATCCAATAACCTTGCACACCCTGTTGTCCGTTAGAAGTCTATCCTCAAGCTGGTCGGCTGTGCGGATGGAGAGGCAGACCTCATACTCTCCGGTACCTTCACCAGGCCTTACGAGCGCATCGGGACCGAGATAGCGCTGAATATCGGCAGTGATAACTTCCCGGGCGATGCCTTCTCCGGGCTGGAACCACTGTCGGGTCGGCATAGCAGCCATTGTGAGTGATGGGATGAAAAGGATGAGTAGAGAAGAGAAAGAAATAGTACAGACACTGATGTCAGTGTCGGCTGAAACTAAGGAGCACGAGCAAGAGGGATAAGGCGGGACTTTCAGCTCCGCGATAACGTTCCAAAGTTGGCCGTGGGAGAAAATACGGCTGTCCTAGGTAGTCCTCGGGCTGGTGGTATCAGGTGGGAGAGAAGTTCCAGGTGAATCGGAGCAGCCAGCAAACAGGCAGCAGGTGCGGGGGTTCGGGTCCAATATACCGGCAGTACCTATGGCGGTGGAGGGGGATGGGTAAGATGGGGGCGTGATGAGTGGCTGCAGCGAGTCGTTTGGGGTGGGCGCAGAGCCAGGGTGCAACGGAGCAGACTGGCGAACAAACGGGCACAGCTGCTAGGCGATGAGGGTTATTGTGTGGTGTTGATGGTTCCGACTGCTGTGACAGAAGTCCCCCGCGGGTCACGGCTGAGGCTTTAGAGGCTTCTGGGGCTTTCCGAGGCTTCTGCAGAGCGCCAAAGCGAGAGCGGCCAGCGCGGACGATGGCCTGTGAGCGCCTTGGGAGCGACAAGCGTGCGGCTCTATGGGGGCCTGGCGGGCCTTGGGGCGTCGAAGTCAGCAGGGCGGCTGCAGCGCCGCGGCAGGATAGCGCCCGTGATTGGTGGCGACAGGCCTCGTCGACAGCGGCTGCACGAAATCGGGCAGCAAAGCTCTTCTGCTGTGCGTATCCGACACTGAAGGGTGGCACAACAACGTGTGCGCGAGGAGCATAAGTAGCACCACTGCCCCGGATGCGCGAAAGCTGGCCTCGTGAGGGTGGATGCCTGGGGGAAGATGCAGAGAGGGTAGAGGAGAGACTTGTGCGGTCGACGGCCTTCAACTACTGCCAGCACAGCGACTTTTCTTTATCTGGGTCGGCCAGAGGTACTTGGGTAGGTACGCACAAGTGGCCATGTCGGGTTGAAATGTGTGGATCCACGGTCTTGGAGTTGGTGCCCAACCACCACCAACGCTGCCACAAGCCCAACCCAAACCGCAAAACCGCCAAACCGCATCCAAGCGGCCGCCGTGTCACCAGGAGCAGCCGGCAAAGACCTCCAGCCAGTATGAGCACCAAAGCGTAGTCCGGCGGCCTCTGCTGTCTCAGTCCACTTATTGTGCTTGCCTCCCGTGTTTTCCCCATTTTTCCCCATGTTTGCCATGCTGATGGCGACAGGACCAAAAGTGCATCAACATTTCGCATTTCGCCTCGTCCCCAAGTCTGTGGCGGCCGGCGAGACTATTTCCTCAGGCGCTTGCAGTAGCATGAGCAAAGCACGAGCTCCCGCAGAAAAAAAGCTTCGCTCAGCACTTGGGCACGGCTGCATGCTGGAAAATCTCAGTTTTATAAAGAGTATCCCGCCTTTTCGCACGGGTCCGGCTTGCTCTAACCTGCAAGATCCTCGAGGATGCCGTCTCCTGCTTCGTGGCTCATGGCAATTAGTCCGCATTCTAACAACCTAAGGCACATTCTTTCGCCGTAACATCGCCTCAACATCGCCTCTTGATCGTCCGTCAGGCAGGAACAGCGGAAGCACGTATTGGCATGATACAAATAATGCACGCTGCCGCGTCGATACTGCAGCTGATTGCAGCAAAAGACGCAGGCCGGTTTTTATGCCCAAGCCTGGAGTACGCTTCGGAAGACACGAGCTCTCTTATTCTGTCCTTGCAACATTACAACACCCCACTCGTTACTCCCGATGGAAATACATGCATTCATGTTACAGCATTGAGCCCCAGCCGATCCTCCTCCAACCTTGATGACCCTGAATCCAGTACGCGGTGCGTGTATACGGACTTCTCTGCCTCCAACTCTGCGGCAAGATGCCACCGTCACCTCCTCTGGCGTGAGCGTCACTAAGCGTCCACGATCATGTTGCGTGAACCCGGAGTCTGTGGGATACTTCAACCTCCGTGCGTTCCCTGGAGCCGAGGGGATCGTTTTCATCCACGCCACCATTGGGCTCAGCAAAACTCTGAGCTAATGATAAGCTTCACCGCCTCCGGCCCCTTGAGGCTGGCTGGCGCGGGCCAGCCCATTTGGCTGCCCTGAGGATTACCCGGAAACGCTGAATCCATGCATATACCTTGGGGAATTGTTTTTCGGAGACAACGCTTGCATGGAGCCTTTCAGCTCTACGAGCCAGTCAAAAGGCCAGATTGCTACCATAAAACCTAGCTCGGAGCTTTTAGGAACCGGATTCTTGAGCAGCCAACCTTCGATATCTGCCAAGGGTGGCTTATCTGTCTTAAGTATCCAGTCTCTCCCATCAGCTAGTAGCGTTGTTCCCAACAGATCGAAGCAGCTTCGCATGTAGGCGATAGATTCCGGCCTTCCCCGCTCCAATGCATTCTTACTCCATTGTCTCCCACATAAGTCCTCCCTATCTTTAGTAAATTTAGGATCTGTCATTGCTGGAAGATTGGTGGGAGTCAGCAAGGCTGCCCTTAGAAATAATGGACCTTCGACTGTCCACTTCTCAAGTAAACGCTTCATTGCCTTCTCATCCTCTTTCCCAGCGCCAAGAGTACCATTAGGAACCCTTTCCTCTAGTTTCTAGAGTGTAAGCCTTGTGTCACAATAGATATCCCGTCCAATTGACATGACAGATATGCGACGGTAATTTACTCCGAGGGCGGTGAGGTCATCCCGAGGGAGGACTAGAGGTTGAATCTTCGAACAGTTAGGCCCTGCTCGTCTCAACCAGAGGTACTTACACATTGTGCGTACTAAATACCTCTCAATGCCAAATACCATATCACTCTCCCAACATAGGGTGAATAAGAATAATGAAAGAGGACGATATTATTTGGAGCCGACATCACTAGAATATTGATCGTAACCGATCAGGTAGCAAATCAATAACAAAGAAGTGTAGATTAATGATACGAAGAACCTAAACGTGCCTTTTTCAACCGAGGCTTATACTTGAAGTTGGTACTTGAAGTTAAATCTTGAGGCGGTTCCCTATTCCCCGAAAATAGTTGAGCCTCGGTATCCCCGCGTTTGATTGGCTTAAAGACAGTGCCAAGACGCCTTACAACAATGACATCTTCAACCAATCAGGACGTCTATTTCATTGCCACAGAAGTCTTGTATGCATACAAACCCAAAGTACCTTTATTCCAAGTAAAAATTTAAACTCGCAATCTTGCATATTTTCCTCATCTTCTTCTGCATGGCTTATGCTCCTTCAGCGATGTGCCTTGTTGGCACGGAACAGGCGTGGTGAGAATTTAATTCTCTGGGTCGCGTGCCGTTAACTCCATTTCATGTCTTTGGATCTTCAACATTATCCCACTCTTAAAAAGAATTTATTACCGCGTCAGCCGCCACGCCTCTGACCTACTCTCCCTCGTGAAGCCCAACGCTTAGGCAGTAAGACAGGGGGCGATAATCCCGTGGCTTCTTCACGGCTACGTCTTCAGATTTATAAAATCGTGGGAGTCTTTTATGTAATGTCCGAAAGGCCCATTGTCATGAATAATACGGGTACCTTTTAAGGCTGAACACGCTAAGGTTAAAATGAAGTGACTATAGGACTGATAGCGAGCGAAAATCTTTATATGAGAGTTAGGTTTCGTTGCAGTTTTGTTGACGAGCAGTAAGTTTCAATTTTTGCAACGGAAAAATAAAGACGTCTATCCCTTTCTGTTCATAAAAGGGAGCTGCTATGCTTGGACGAATTCTTTTTTTTACTTTATCATTTTTTAGACGACTTTTCTGGGTGGTTTTAAGGATTTTTCGAATAATTGGTAACTTCGACACAGAATCCAAGGCGAGTATATCAACAATCAACAATCTTAGAACATGTCACGGTCATGAGCACAGAGCGTATATTGGTGATCACTCTTCAAGCTTGACATCACGGGCAGATGCTCTGCAAGGAGGGTCGGTCCGGCAAAAGTAGGCTTGATTGACTATATTTAGGACGTCCATGTTTTTAAGCCTACGATACCTTTCAATTACAGGGGTCAACCTCTCCATTTATGGTCATTTTTATGTCTATTCTTTCGCATTCAAAATTCATCAATACGCTAATGCTGTTTATTTAATATTTTAATTTCCATGGGATACCTTGTGAACGCATTCGAACTATGAAGCGATCCCGGATTGATTTCACTGGCGTCGGGCTCCTCGCGGGTTGACATGGTGTGTGACTAGCATATGCGGTGCTGCCTGACATGAAGAGATCGAGGATCTATCTAGTGGGGAAGTCTATAATCAGTATACCACTAGCAGATGTGATATGCATGATAGGTCATCGGTGCGACATACGTGGATGTTGGCTCCTTTCAGAGGCGCTATCATAACTTCTTCTTTCTTTGGCATCTTTACCTTCAAGCCTTCTAGTGCCCCTTCCATCAAGCCTATGTGGCTCCTCAAAGTTCCTTCGATTTCATCCATCCGAGCTTCGTGTTCCTCAAGATTGTGGAGATGATGAGAGTGAAGACAAATTGTGGCACCAAAAATAGCAGCGAGATTCATGCAGCCGAGGAGAGTCGCCGGATTTCGATACAAGGGCATCCTAGAAATAGAGTTGGGTTTAAGGGCACTTGGATGAATACAGGCTTGATGGCATTTCAGTCGTCTACGCTTTGGCTTATAGATGATGACATCAATGGCACATCTGCTAGCGCGTTCCGTTTTCGAAGACTTTAACATTTTCGTGCGGTATACATTAGTGTATGTAGAGGAGTTGATATGTTTAAATTACTATACAAAATAAATCGCGTGAGGTTGAATGGAAATAGTCATGTTCTTGAAAACCGTTAGATTTGCTTGGCGCGAATCACTCAACGCGCTATCTTGACGCGAACGTATCTTCCCCATCAGCATCTCCATATGGTCTCGGCAACGCTTTTGAGAGTGGCATTAACACCTTCGCCCTCATGAGGCGCCTTGCCTTCATGGTTTCACAAAAATTATGTCCTCATCCCAACCCTTCGTGCAATCCTCACCCCTCTCTACGACCTCCGCATCCTATCGCCGCGAATCGAAGTTTACGTTTAAGCACCTTTCACAACTCAGCCATTATTCTGCAACATGTCCCCTCCGTGTCATAGCCCATATCGATCTCGATGCCTTCTATGCGCAATGCGAAATGGTTCGGTTGGGAATACCGGAAGACCAGCCGCTAGCTGTTCAGCAATGGCAGGGTCTCATCGCGATAAACTACCCCGCAAGGAAATTCGGACTCAATCGGCATATTACCAGTACGGAGGCACATGAGTTATGTCCAGAGCTGATCTTGCAGCACGTGGCGACGTGGAAAGAGGGGGATGAGAAATGGGCATATCATGAGGACGCGTTCAAGCATATCGCAACACACAAGGTATCTCTGGATCCGTATCGGATGGAGTCTAAGAAAATATTCGCTACAATAAAGGAGAGTCTACCCGCGACCCCGCTGCAAAGAGTCGAGAAGGCTAGCGTGGATGAAGTCTTCATGGACCTCTCTGCACAGATACACTCAGTCTTGCTGGAGCGATATCCGGAGCTTCGAGGACCACCGCCATATGATAATCCTACGGAATACCTTCCACGGCCTCCTACCACAGCCCTGGATTGGGATACTGATGCGCTTGTGGATCTGGACGCTAACGAGACCGAGGATGACGATCCAGACTGGGATGATATCGCAATGCTGATTGGCTCTGAGATTGTACGTTCTGTTCGGGCAAAAGTACGCGAGAAATTAAAGTACACCTGTTCGGGAGGAGTAGCTCGAAATAAAATGCTGGCGAAATTAGGATCCGGACACAAGAAGCCAAATCAACAGACCATCATTCGAAACCGTGCGATTCAACATTTCCTAAGCGACTTCAAATTTACAAAGATCCGCAACTTGGGCGGTAAACTTGGCGATGAAGTTGTCTCCATGTTCAACACGGATACTGTAAAAGAATTGCTAGAGCAGCCTCTGGACCAGCTGAAACGATTGGGGGACGACACAGGATCTTGGCTTTACGGAATCATCAGAGGTGAGGACCACAGCGAAGTCAACCCGAGAACTCAAATCAAGAGTATGCTCTCGGCCAAATCGTTCCGTCCGTCAGTCAACACTTTTGAACAAGCTGTCCGATGGCTACGCATTTTTGTCGCGGATATCTTCTCACGTTGCGTTGAAGAGGGTGTCTTGGAGAACAAGCGTAGACCCAAGACAATCAACCTGCATCACCGACAAGGCTCACAGACGCGATCTAAGCAGTCACCTATCCCGCAAGGCAAGACTATCAGCGAGGAACTACTATTTGATCTTGCAAAGAATCTACTGGCCCAGGTCGTTGTTGACGGCAGAGCATGGCCATGCGCAAATCTCTCGCTCAGTGTGGGTGGCTTTGAGGATGGAATTGCTGACAACAAGGACATTGGAGGATTTCTTGTTCGTGGAGAGGAGGCAAAGGCTATGCTCGCCAGTGGGCGACATGCCTCAGATGCCCAGACGGTGATAAGAGACTTGCAACCGCCCGAAAAGCGTCAAAAACTCGATAGTGGAGGGATTCAAAAGTTTTTCGTCCCGAGAGAAGGCAGCCGGGATGATGCCAAGCAGTCTCACAGCCTATTTCCTCACCGCGAAGAAAGTAGAGATCATTCTGAGCTGGACTCGAACAGCAACAGTCCTGAAGCTATGGATGCGGCGCACTCAGATGAAGGTGCGAGGCCGACGCTCCTGAAAAGGCCATCGACACCTGAAAATCACGATGCTGATGCTGGCATTTCGCCAGACGTTCCGCCTCCCTCAGCGCAGCCTCAGTCTCCTTCACAACAAATACAGCATTTCCACCAGCAAAGCCTTGATGCCTACTTCTGCTCTCGCTGCTCCGCTCATCTTCCGCTGGCTGACCAAGCCGAGCATGAAGACTGGCACTTCGCTAAAGACCTGGAGAAAGATCTGCAAGCGCAGGGACACAGCAATTCAAACGCAGCAACTGCACGGCACACTTCAGGGCCACTGCAGAAGTCCCAGTCTAGAGGAAGGGGCAGGCCTCCTGGAGGTGGCAGCGCGGTCAAAGGGAGAGAGAAAGGACAGCGACAGTTGGCTTTTGGGAAACGGTGATGATTTAATGGCTTCTACGATTTTATGTCTCTCTAATGTCCTTTTTAGATATGGCAATGGTTGTTATTCGGAGATATTGCATTGGGAGGTGTTTGATACCATGGTCCGAACTTGGTTTGGATGGTTGTAGCGGCTTAGGATCACATTTGGGAGTGGATATGGATCTCGCACCAAACTAATAGACTCACTCATCCTTTTCGATGCTTTCACAAAAATTCTATAAACTGAACGGTGACGGCACCCTGTCATCACAGGCACCGGTTCTGCTTCACGATCATCCAAGAACTTTGTATTCATGTAAGTATACTAAATCGCAGTTCGTCTGCAAGGCTTGACTGCGATTGCTTTGGCGCTTGTGTCAATGCAGACCGATGTCTGTTAAACCGGCATTGAGGGATCAGGAGTTTATTCTCCTCTCTTAGATTTCCTTTCATAGATTTCTAATAAATAGAATTCTATATGCACGTTAATGACTGTAAATGCTTCTGAACGGAAATTTTGCACCCCGTTGACTCCACCGGTCGTAATAGGTTCCATTCGGATGTGCTAGGAGAGGAACGAGGGAGACTGCTTGGCAATGTAAGCATGCTACTTCAAAAGAAAAAGTAGAGTTTAAGATTGGATCTCGGAAGTTTATGTCAATGTAAAGTATGAGTGCTTTCGAGTGTTATATATAGCTGACATAAGGGCCGCTAAGCACGCACAACGTCCAACCCTGGACAAGCAAAGGTTCATGAGCTGATATGGAGCCGAGTGGTAGATGGTAGAAGCTTCGAAACTCTCTTCATTTACTCATAAGATCTTTCGGTTCATATTTCGATGTCCACAACGATGGCAATCCTTCCCAACCTCCCTGCACGTGCTGCGTTCCTTCAGCTTGATAACTTCGCCCGCCGCAATGCACTCTCCTTGTCTGTTCTTCGCTCCCTGCGCTCTTAGCTCATCACATTCAATACCACACATAGCGGTAAAGTACATATCCTCCCACCATTCAAACCCTCCTTGCTTTCCAGACTCGAAGCACATGACCCAGAATACGCTTGGCTGGTGGACGCCGAAGTCTGGAGAAGAGAGAGGAAGCGATTACCCAAAGTAATTGTGCTGCGAAGCAGTGGCGGTGTTTTCTGTTCAGGCCATGATTTGAAAGAGCTGAGGGGTCTATCCCATGATGAAGTTAAAGAGACATTCGCACTATGCACGGAAGTGATGTCTTTAATCCGGCGATCTCCAGCGCCGGTTGTAGGAATTATATCAGGTAAAGACCACTGAATTTATCTATGATACCTATACCATCAGTATCCCGCGTGAAAACAAAGAGCTAGGAGCAAGGCACCACATATCAGGGATGTTCTCCGCATCTTAAAGCTAGAGTTCAGAAGTTACGACGCATGTGAGGAGCTGTATGCCATCTAAAGGTGCCAAGCGTATTTGTGAAATCCTTCAGAAGAATTATTTGTATCTGAGTCTGTTTCATCTGAAACACCATTAATACCTTTTATCATATCCGAACTGCTCAATGCTATCAAAGTCCTCGAAATGACCAATCACGTTTTCTATTTTATTTATCAATGTTGCTTAAAAGTTCTCAAGAAATTTCTATCAATATGCCTCCTTCTACTGATATGCTTTCAACATAGGTCTCGCAACAGCCGCCGGCGCTCAACTCGCCCTCACAACAGACTTTCCCATTGCTCTCGCCTCAACCCCATTCCAACTTCCCGGCGCCTCTATTGGCCTCCCCTGCACATCCCCAGTGACCGCCGTATCCCGACGCGTAAACCCCGCCCTGGCGTATCGTATGCTTGCCACAGCCGAGGAAGTGCGTGCCGATCAACTTGGCGGTGCTGTGGACGTAGTTCCGGACCCTCCGGTCACGCTTGATGAAAACGGAAATGAAAAACCATGGGAGGGAGATTATTTCAGGGCGCTGCAAGCACTGTCAGACCGGGTAGAAGAGGTGGTGGGAAGGTTGGAGGGCAAGGCGGCACAGCCGGCCGCACTAGCAAAGTGGGCGTTCTGGACGCAATTGGGGATTACGGGTGTGAATCGTGACCAAAAAGGGGGTGATGGTTATGAAGATGCTGCTGAATGGGCGGGAAGGATGATGGCGTTGCATGCGAGATCTGAGGATGCAAAGGAAGGGATGTCTGCCTTTGTAGAGAAAAGAGCGCCGGTTTGGAAAACGTAACCGTAGACCATAGTGAGAGGCACTCAATGAGGGCCATTAATGGGTTGATGCAAAAACTATTAACACATTGATTTTCTGAATAAACTGTACTTTCTGGAAACCGCTGAGAGAATGGACGCCTGAAGACAATCAACAGGAACGCCAAAGCCATGTAAACCCCCACGGAAGCGCTTCAAAAGCAGTAAATCGTCCTAAGTTCATCTGCTACCTCACTTCGACATCCCGCAATTAATCCTGATCTCATTCCCCCCATCCGCATATCTATCAGGTTTTACCGTCTAGTAGCCCGTCGCACCAGGAGCCTTTTCATCTTTCCGCAAGTTCACCAATATTTCTCTAAACCTCTGCTTCTCACTTCCACTAGCTCCTCCCTTCACACCCTTCCCACTCAAATCAACTAGCTTAGCAATTCTTTCCCAGCTTGTGCCACCAGCTGCGGTGTCTTCCCTGGAGTTGAGGAATTCCTCCTCTTCGCGGCGTGACTGCGCGATCTGCTTCTCCCTCTTGTTGTTGTAGTTCTCGTAGAAGTCGTCAATAGCCTCTTGAGCGTCCTTGATGGTCTGCTGCTTGCGTGTCATGGACACCTCATCACGATGTTGGAGAGCGAGGTCACGCCGCTCGCGCCATTCGCGAATAACATCAGGCTCCGGCGACTCGGCCCGAGGCGTCACGGAATAGTTTGATGTTGGCGCGCCGGGGAGGTAGGGGAGTGTGCTGCCGGTTATGGTTCCGCCGGGCGCCATATGCTACAAGTATAATTAGCATGCTGCCCAGACATATTTGAAGTGAGACTCACATTGTTTGTTGTGTCTATCTCTGGGAATGAATCTTCAAACCCCATCATCACTTCTCCACCGACTTTGGCTTGGTATTCACCTCCGCCTAGCAGGTCGTCGTCACCGCCGTCCTCGACTGTGGCTAGTTTGTTGTTGAGCGAAACGAATTGGTTGGCATCTTCACCTAGTAAAGCTCGTTCTCGGGAGAGAAAGTCATCACCATCTGTTACGTCGCCAGCGAGATCGAAGTTCGCGTCGCCTCTAGCTTCAGTGTGACCTAGAATAGGATTAGTGAGGAAGCTGAGTATTTTAGGTGCCTATTAGCATACCAGCGTCAATCTCGTCTAATGAAGGAAATCGGTCAGCCATGTTGTATGTGAGCGTGAGGACGGTTTTGAGGAATGGGCAGGCTTTAGAGCGATCGCGCGAATGAGACTGGGCGAAGGGGATTGTTTGATGCAATTCAAGATGTTGCGGATGGTGGCCCAGGAGTTGAGGCTCAGCGGAAAATTCCGGCGCCGAAAGTAGCTCACGCTTCAGACCACCATTATCCATTCATGCCCGTCAACATTACAGTGTTTTCTTAACACATTGACATATAGCCCCCGCTTTCCCATTATAAAAAAAAAGCCCCATCTGTGAGAGTTGTTTGAGTGACATCCGCATTTGCCATGGCGTACACAGATGATGCTGTGAAAGCGAAGCTCTCCGCGCTCAATGAGACCCAGGAGGGCATTGTGACTGTCGCTCAGTGGATCATGTTTCATCGGTAACGTCTCTGCGAGCTCGTTTTCAGGGGATTCAGTAGCTAATAAATATACATAGGAGACACGCCGATCGAACCGCACAACTATGGATGCAAAGGCTGAAAGACTCTACGGCCAGCAAGAGGCTAAATATGATATATTTAGCAAATGGTAGGACAAAGCATCCCCTCAGCCAGTGATGTATAGTAACTAATGCTTCCGCTTGACAGAGGTCGTCCAGCAATCGAAAGCGCGCCGAAAGAACGAGTTCGTGAACGCATTTACTCCAATCGTAGCAGAGGCCACGACAATAGCATACAAAGGCTCTACAAACGACGTTCAGCAGAAGTTGCGGCGTGTCATAGAAGTCTGGCGACAGCGCCAAATATTTGACCTCCAAACCCAAGAAAGTATCGAGAAACAAATCGATGGTACTCCTCTCCATCATTCCCTCCTTTATCCCATCTTTCTAACATGGAGCAGAAGTTGATCGTACCCGTGGCTCGGGCAAAAAGCCAGCCCTTGGCGGTTCTCTCTTCCAAAACTCAGGCTCTTCAGCACCAGCAGAGCTCCAACCGCTGATCCCGCTACAAACCCAACTCACCAAGGCGGAAGTCATCTCCAAGCCGGCGATTACCAGCGCAAATGACGAATATGAAAAGCTCACAAGTCCGTCGAACCCAATTCCAACGCCTCCTGTCCACGCAGCCCGCCTATCCGCCCTGCTCAAAAATCTTGCAAATGCCGAAGGCGCTGTGGCGGAGAGCATCAAAGCCCGCCAATCGCTCATTTCTGGGCTGGAGAAAATGTTGGAGACGAATCGGGCAGCTCTCGTGGAGGAACAAACGCAGCACGCGGAACTTGCGACACGCAAAACCGCTATTGAGGGCAGAAAGCGCGAAGTTGAAGATGGAATTATGCGCGGTTTGTCTGCCGCTGAGACAGCCGCTCTGTCAGTGACGCCTATCCCCGGGAGCACGACACCTGAATTAGAGCCTCCTCGCCCAAACGTGGAAGAACTGACCCCCCCGCCTGTGGAATCGTTCACGCCTGTCGGCACGCCTTCCGCATACCCGACCGATGATCCGGATGAAGTTTTTCACGAAGCTGTGACACATCCCGTCGAGCCAGTCGTAGTCCCAGCGCCTGTGCCAGCAGATGTCGTCATGAAATATTCAAGCCCCACAACTGCGATAGCTCCTGGTGCCGATTTGTTGTCGAGCCTGACGCACGGGAGAAGTGAGGACGGTGTCAATGCGCACAATACGGTGCATCCGGGCTCTGGAGGCTCTTACAAGCGGAGGAAGTTGAGCAGGCCTAGTGTGGATGACGAATTCGCAGCATTTGCGGGAGATGATGCCATGGCTGGGATCGATGCTGATGTTGCTGGCATGTTAGAGGGTTAGTGTATTGAGGGTTAGTAGGTGATCAGGTTGTGAAGTTCTTTACTGGGCGGTTGGAAATAAGGAGTAAACTTGCGTTGATGGTCTGGGAAGTTATTCAATCCATTGATGTATATCTCCTTGCATTTTACCAAATAGCCTGCAGCATGACTGATTGGCTAGAGGATAACACAGGTTTTAAAACATGCAAAATAGTCTTGTAAGTTAGCGATTGCATACATATATAAGGTATTTACAGCTTCTGAGATCATTTCATTCCATCGTGAGTCCGTTTCCGGTTGCCCTTTAAATCTTCTACAAAATCAGTCATAAATTTCATACCTTTTAAATAAGGAAGAGTAAACAGCCCGCACTGATTTGATCATACTTTTCAGTCCATCTCTATTATTTCCTCCTCCACTTTCCCTGGCATACGCCCCGTCTTCTCGATCTCCTCCATCGCTTTCTTACCCTCCTCCGTCGTAGCATCGATGACTCCTTCCTCGAGACTCAGCATGCCACCCTCGCTCAACTTCCCCACCACCTCTTCTGCATCTTCGACGCTCATCTTCGCGAGAACCTTGTTGACCTCGTCCAGCTTTCCGCTCTCCAAAGCTCTCCGCAATCCAGGCGGGAATTCTTCAAAGATCTTGCGCGCAGCTTCCTGCTCAGCTCTCTCAGCCGGATCTGTGGCTGTTGGCATAGCCGGTGGTACAGCAATGTTGATAGTTGTGTTTGGATCAACAGCATGCAGTTGGATCTGCTCGACTGCTTCGGATGAAGCTGGGTTCTTCGCACGCTCTGCAGCAATCTCAGCAGCACGGATATGAATGCGGCCATAGGTCTGATTAACATCGTCCGTAAACAGTTTTTGGGCCTGGTGGTCCTTCGTCGTGACGCTTATGAAAAGTTAGCGGCTAGATTGAAATAGAATATCCAGGCGACAAACCGTTTGAAGAACATCTGGACGCCATCACGCCCACCCAGCTGCCGACAGTATTGTATCAGAAGGGCTTGGTGCACACATTGCCGTGCGTGCTTGTGCTTCCCTTCAAGTTCGCTATTGAAGGCTTCGACGAGCAGGCCGTCCGTTTCCCGCTCGGCAAGGATTTTCGGATGCTCTAAGATGAATCGGAGACAGGCGCTGTAGTCCCCAACTTTGATCTTTGCGAACTCCTTGCCGAGAGGGCTAGCTTCAACAGAGTCCTCATCGTCGTTGTTGCTGCCTTCCTCGATGTCAGCATCAGCGCCTGAAGATTGACCTGTGTCAGTGCGAGTGAGGGGATCGCGTTTTAGGGCTCCCGGGTTTAAGACCTCGACAGTAGAGGTGGGCTTGCCGGAAGTTGAGGATTCGGGCTTTGGGGTGGATTTGGCCGACTGTTCGTGGGCGACCTAGGGAAGGTTCTGTTAGCTCTAAGAAATTTAAGACATGAGAATGTTCGTAATGGTTGAAATAGCGCCGGGCAGTTTCAAGGGACTCACACTCGAGTAGTCGAAGCCTGTGTGGATGTCATCACTCGTGATATGCCTCTTCTCATCTCTCTCCAGCTCCGCCAATTTCGCCAGCAATTCCTTCTGTAGACCCTCAACCTTCGCCCTGTGAACTCCCAGCTCCTTGACGAACCCATTCATCCGATCTTCCGTCTTCGAGTCATCCACTTCCTTCTTCACTTGATCCACCAGTGCCGCCATCATCTTAGAATAGGTAGGCTTGTCTTCAATCTTGTCATGTACGCCCGGAGGAGGTGGTGGTGGTTGGTCCTCCGTGGGGTCCCCTGCCGATTCTATTAAGGACCGGAAGACGAGCTCATCAGCGCTCTGGGGGCTAGCCTTGTGGGATTTGAGGGCTGTGAGGAGGCGGTCGATGCGGAGGATGAGACCATCGTTGATTATCCGTTCGTACTTGAGTGTAGTTATTCGGTGTCGCCGGTGTTCTCGTTCTTGGTGGATCTGGGCTTGCTTTGCGCGAATGAATGACTTCTTGTCCACGTTTGGGTGGACTTCGATGTCGGAATCGTCACTGATTTCGAGGGCATCCTAAGGTCGAAATGGAGTGAGAATATGACCCTGGCGACTGATATTCCATGTACGTACCCATTTGCTATAATCCACAACCATCTTTGCGGAGGTTATGGGTAATGGGTGGGGGTTGGTGGGATGATGCGGAAGGTATTTGTGGTATAGGGAGTAGAGCGGTATGTTCTCTTTGCCTAAAAATAACTAATATGCTTTCTTAAGCATCAATTTGACAATTAAAAGAGTATTTGAAAACAGTGTTGAGGCAGAATCCGGGTCCTGGTCTATTATGTCTTGCTCCCCCAACGGAATATTCTTTGACGTTCCCCAGGAGCTTGGGCCACGCCGCCCTTCTAGTGGCGACTATCCCTCTGTGAGGGCTACTAAAATCATGCTCAATATTCTGAAGCTTGTGATAGACACAAGCATCTAATCCAGATGCGTGCGGTGAGATCTCGTAGCTCAAAGGACTAGGTCGACCTATATCTCTCCGGACTATCAACATATTTCTTATAATCGTGTTCTTTTTCATAGTAATTATTACTGCCCATTACATTCAATTCAGGGATGTTAATGCTACTTATCCAGCACATAGCCCTTCATATTCAGTTCAAACTTTCTCGCGCTTCTCAACAACAGTTTTACCCGGTGCTTTCTCTTCCCAGGACAGCTTTTTCTTCATCAGGCGTATGTTTAATCCCAACCGCACCACCTCCAATTTTGTCCGCAATGACACGATACGACGGGACGAAGTTGACAGCAAGCGCATAAGTCCAAGCACCGACCATGAACTGTAGCCTCCCTTTCTTAGTATGCTTACCTAGACCCCGAATTCCGAGTGCCACGATGGTCGGGAAACAAACAGATCCAGAGAATAAGGTTAGGTATAACACGGCTTAGAAATGTTAGTATCACTCAAGTACGTATTTGCCGACCCTAGGAGCTTACAGATGTCAATGTTGTTTCCTTGGGTGGTCGAGGCTGGGACGAACGCGATAACTGCTAAAAGGTATGTTAAAAAGACCCAGCGAGACCGGACGAATTCCATAATCAATGTCCCTGAGAACCTGCCAACAGCGAAAGCGCCTTGAGCGCCGGCTAGAAACTTTGCACCAAGGGCACTGGAAATGTTTAGACGGGTCTCAACTGCGTAGTTTATGAAGTGCGCCACCACAGCAACTATTTGAGGCTAATAATGATCTCATGTTCTAGAAGAGAGGTACTGACCTTGAGCACCGTAATAGCAGAACTGAGTAAATGCGACGTATGGTGTTTCTAGAACGGCTTCTCTTCTTCTCCAAGGTGAGTGAGCTTTGCCTGGCGTTCCATATCGGCGTCTGTGACCTCGGATCGACGAGTCATTCGCTTGGGACCCAGTATCAGGGGCGGTCAGATCATCGAGCGCACTAGCACCTCCGAAATCTTTTAGGGACATGCTAAATATATCCAGTTCATTTTGCATTTATGCAATTGCGGCTTCATCTACTGGGTGGCACCGCCTGTGATGAATGTCGATTATGTCCCCGAGAATTACCATAAGTGGTAGAAAGTATTCGAAGAAACCAACACAAGTCATCCTGGTAGGCGGCCCATGACAACGGTTATTGGTCGCTGCAGAGACATCCATATCCAAGTCCTGCCATATTCTCTCTGGTAAGGGCTGGAATACCTGGCACCTAGCATCGGGAATCCTTAATGCTGCATTGTATGATAAGCACTTATGCCGATCTACAGCATACAAAAGCCACCACACTCGACGACTTTCCTCCTTTGCTTCTTCGAGAGCAAGCAACAAGGCATTTTCTTGTGTTCCGTTTACTAAGTGTGAGGCTGTGTCAGTCTCTAGATTCGTCGGATCAATCTCCCGATTGAGGCCCATTTTCTCTACGGTCGAAAGAGCTTTGAAACACTATTTCAAACTATCGTGTTTGAATCACCACCAAAAACCACGATGGTGAGAAGAGTAAATGTCAGGACGTCATCTAAGAGACCAGATGCGGACTTGCCGGATTGCGGTGTACGACCGAATTTCGTATTGCTATTAGAAAGACGAGTGTCTGTGGCTGTGCCTATACGTTAGATTCCAAATTGTCTAGTAAGACAAGCATTGCCATACCTAGCGTTCAATTTTTATGCTCACAAGCTAATGGAACAAGTAACATAAGCCAAATAGTGTAAATTCCATCAAGAATCTTTTCCTTTGCCATCGGAGAGCTCTTAAGAACCTGAGCATCGAAGGTTTGAGCAGAAACCCATAGCATTGTAGCGAGGGCAGGCGAAGGTTTGCGTGGGTTGGCTGAGTAGATCATCGACTTCTTTCGAGAAATTCGATTAAGCACGTGCGGAGAGGCAGGTTGGAATAGAGAGCTGGAAGGCTCTGTGGAATACAAGTCGGGCACGTCGCACGCAACAGAATCGGGAACAATTGAATTGGTATAGGGTAGAAGAGGGAGCAAAACAGGATAGCGACACCCCTTCACAGTTGTATCTTTCACCCCGGGTTGTAGCATCCCTTTGCATGATGCAGTCGTCGGTCTCTCTAAGGAGGCTGTTATGATCCGAGAAAACCCATTTGCGGTATCATAGGGTGTTGGGAAGACTTGAGAGAAATCAAAGACTGGAGAGTGGAATGCATTTCCTGGGGTAGGCATCAAAAGGTTCAGGGCTTGGAATAATACTGGGCGTTGGGGTACAACTTCGGTTCGAGGATGCGTGAAGAGGAAGATCGCCAGGTCGTTGAGGCTCTGTTGATAGGGGTGAAGGAAGTGCTAGAAATACTGTTCTAGCTCCTCTTAGTATCCTCGAATCTATGACTGAGACCCCCCACGAGAAGAATTCCTGGAGAGGCATTAGTAAAAGGTGTATTAGAATAAAGTTGACCGGATTGCAACCTCCTGGGAGTGCAGTGAGCCAGTAGGCTGGATGGAACCGCCGATAGCATTTAGTTCATCGACAGGCAACACAGAAGGTCCTCGGACTTCGGACACATCGCTTGCCCCGAACGAAGCAGCGCTGTTGCTTAAATTTTATTCGGAAGACGGGTCCGAAGACGCAGTCTCCTGGGTATGCTGGCGCTCTTTCTCTGCCCTCAATGCTGCTAGAATTCTGCCTCCGTTTTTGAGGACGATTATGCTCACAAAGACGGCCATAGTCTAGTTGTTTGAACACGGAAATATATCAGAATTGAAAGAAAACTGTTTGTGCTCCATTTCAAAAACGTGTCTCTTGCTTGCACGATGTTGGCTACGACTAATGTCAGAACTGTTTCCTCACCATCGAATATGATGCTTACCAGGGCAATCTGCTCCTTCAAGCCCTGCAACGATCACAGGCCCTCCCAACCCGCTTTCGACCGTTGGCGGTTCGGCAAATAGGAGCGGACGTTTGCGAGCTGGCCATCGGCTTTTGGGCTACACGCACATTGGATGGAAATATCGGACGCTCAATGCACGTCTCTAGGACGGATTTTATAGGGTCGCTTACGGAGTTCCCCCATTTCCTCTATTCTTTAATCCCAGGAAGTAAACCCTTAACAACCCTATGGCCGGAGCGGTTCGGCCATCCTCCCTGCTAGCGTACCCACTGTCTGCGCCACTAGCCACAGTACTGTTTGTCGGTGGACGGCGAGGGCTTTACGTAGATGCTAGTCTTCAGCCAAGATTAATAGTGAACCCCGCCAATTCTATAAACTACCAAATCATAAACACCTCCTCAGCTCCAAGCTCGACCCTTTTGTCTCTAAACTTACACCGGACATATTCCTCAAAGTCCTCAGGCTCAGTAGCATCAAGTAGCATTACCGGCATATAGCATTCCCCGCAGATTAAAGTCCAGCCTTCATTAGATTGAGCACGGAGAATGCAAGGCTGAATTGCACTAACCAAAACACTTATAATATCTCCAATTTCGGCTTCAAGAGGGGCTATACCTAAGTGATTGTTGTCGTCAAGAAAGAGTCGACATCCATGCATTGCACCTTCAAAAAAAGGCGAGATGTCCGCTAACGAATTTGCCGTTGCACACCCGCAACTAAAAAGGCCTCGAATGTCCTCAGCGTTGTAATCTTTTAAATCCTATTAGCAAAAACTTTACCAGTACTGTCGCAGATTACTCACAATCTGGCATAAATGCCGGAGGGAGATATGGATTGCTTTCACAACATCCCTCTGTGTCAATCACCTGTTTAACTCCGTCAAAACACTGCTTTGGCGAATTTTTAAAGTCAAAAACCGCACCCAGCGATCTAATCCGGCTCACTTGAAATCCCCTTACGGGTAATATAGGATGATACAGATGATCCGACTTAGAATAATTTGGCTGGCAACATTTGAAAGTATAGAACTCTGGAACAAAATTTAAATTATCAAAATACGAATCGTCCCCCGGAATATCGAGCCAGAAAGGGTTATTTTTATTAGTGCGACTCCAATCGGGGATCCAGGAAGCGAGATTTAGAAATTTGCTATATGGATGCCGAATCACCTGCAATATAATAAGCTTATCCTTTCGCAGGAGATAAAGGCCAATTTCTGTGTATATTATCGTGGTACTTTGATCATAAGTAGCGGCACTGGCGAGCCTGCAAATGGTATCCTCATTACGAACTAACGAAAGGACACCAAAAAATTTATCCCTAGGGTCTGTTGCATCTGATGGTCGCGTACTGCACAGTATCTCCAGGAGACTACCTTTTTTGTTGCTGGCTCCAATGCGAAGAACATAAGGTATACCATAGGTGTATGGCGGGTGATCCTCCGCGTTAGACCGACAAAGCTCTATACAACAACCTGCGAAAGCAGGCCAGGCGGCTTTATCGGCGCCGCAAACCACTAGGACGTCGGATGGTCTGCTAAGCACTTCCTAAATGATCCAGACACGACCGAACCATGGGCGCTTAAGCAATACTCTTGCTGACTCGAAAATTATCGCAGGACAACTGCTGATAAACTTTTGCGTGTCGGTCACGCTATTGCAGTCGTTTCTGATATGTCTTAGTAATAGCCTGCTAGCCTCGTCCGCTTCTCCAAGGTATACTATAACTCGACGCGCTTGAGAATAAATCTTTCCCATGATCCGGACTTGCTTGATTCTCTCGTTGGCATCTTTCTGATTAATACAAAGGGCATCTATCCAAACCAGTCGCGTTTTCTTTTCATACCTCAGCCGCCGCAGCGCATCGAAGCAGTTAGAGGTAACCGTGAAATCGGATAATTCTTGACCAATCTTAATAATCTTGACATTGGATGCACTTCCCCAGGTATAGGAAAGCGCTTCATATTTGAGCATCTTGCTTGACTTGCGGCGGTGGACGATTTCGCAATAAATAGTCTGCTCGGAAAGTGGCCCAGGCTTGATCCGCACAAGGCGAATCTCGTCTTTAAATCGAAATGATCGATATTGGTAGGAAGCCATGGTCAAGTCTTTGGCAAGCCGATTTTACAGAAAGTAGGATGATAATAAAAGGGTGCACGATAAGTTGACTTTTACTTCGTAGGGCATAAGGCTAGCGGTTACCTAGTATGCTCTTCTGCTAGAAGGAAGC
>Ga0307515_10002017_pt1 | contig 44901 bp, 66 predicted proteins | sample 17_EM_MG_FD_194513 | JGI IMG/M metagenome (GOLD analysis project Ga0307515, IMG submission 194513) | Populus trichocarpa ectomycorrhiza microbial communities from riparian zone in the Pacific Northwest, United States - 17_EM | ecosystem: Host-associated > Plants > Roots > Unclassified | place... | reverse complement strand
GAGTTGATGACATAAAACTCAAACCTAGCGGCGGACCCCTGATGACTGATGACGGCGACCTAAAATCCGGCGGGCGGACCCCTTGATGACAATGACCAACCGGGTTCGTCGAAATGGTACAGTAGTAACGTCGGTGTAAATATCGGCGAGTCAGGCCAGGGTTACTCACAAGGATACCGCCCTGGATTCTGGTGTCAAATTCTTCACCATGAACAGGAAGCTGAGACACTTCTGCTGATGCAGTGATATCGCCGATGGCCTCCATGGCCAAAGATACTGACATTCCTTATTCAGGACGGAGGCGATAAGCCTAGGCGTGAAAACCCTACCGTAAACGGCCAACATTGGGAGAATCGCCGGAGCATATACTCGGATCTTGAAGGTATGAACCCTGCGCGCGAGTTTCATTATGCCAAGTTTGGATCATCTCATTGGTAGACTTACCAGAGGAAAGTAATAGCCGGGGCGGCCTTGATGCTACTGTCATCAATATAGCCGGTAGCACCGGCGACAATGCATCCTACCACCAAACCCACGATGATGCTGATGTTCTTGAGGAATGGGGATCCAAAAATTTCTGTCAGGATGATCGAGACGAAGGAGACGAATCCGAGACCGATGAATTCTGGAGATCCCCACCTACATGATCGTTAGCAGCAGATTGGGTTGGGTCTGGATGGAGATGTACAGCTTAGGTTTCGGTGCGGCGATATTAGGACAAAGTTGAAAGAATCCGGTCGCTGGCCGATTTCGACAATCGTTGGACCCCCCTCCCCAATTCGGAATGCCTGACTCGCCGACGAGAGAAGCACCGATCAACAGGATGACAGTTCCGGTCACCATCGGTGGGAATATTCGTTGGAGGGCCTTGGGAGGCACTAAAGACATGAAAATTTCGAGGAAAGCACAGATGAGGGACGTTCCTGTCAAATAGTCAGACTCGGATCTTGCGACAGAGACAGAAGCCATAGTACCAAGAACGTATCCATAAGCGTCAGGACAGGGGAGTCGTGTAACCGTGCCGTCCTGCCCTGTTGTTGAGGGGCATGTGCCGTTGGAGTACAGAACATTGAAGATCTTTGGAGGCGTTTGTGTGCGTAACCGGACGAAATATAGAACGACACCTACTCCGCTGGCGGTACTTAGGGTCGCGAAACTCGTGCCCACGACCGTTAACATCCCGGTTCCCAAGTAATAATTCCGCCATATCCTAAACTTTGACATTTGCACGAGACTGAGTATCCCTGCTCATAGCATGTAAGAACTCGGGTGTGACGCGGAGGAGCGCGACCTTACCGCATCCTATCAATGAAGCTGAGATCATATATGCGGAGGTCTCCGGGTCTAGACTCAGGGAACTTGCAAAGATGATGGGCGGAGTGATCAAACCAGCAAGCATAGCCAGTGCGTGTTGTAAACCACAGGTAATCGCGACCAAGAGAGGGATTTCGGATTCCAGGCCGTAAAACGGTGGGGAGACATGACGTTTGCGGAAAAATGGTATAGATGGCATACATAGCCAAGCGTAGTCGTAATCTCCGACCCATCCATGTCGCGTAGTGACCTTCCTCCCGACAACAGTAGCTTTCTGGGAGAGGAGCTGAAGCCTGGGGGTCCTCAAGGGCCCGGGCTGTTCGGCGGGTGGTGGGGTGGACATGGGGTACCTCGGAAGAGATAGCGGAGCTTTGAGCTTTATATAACGCATCAGAGGGAAGGAGTTCGGTATTCCATTCTTCCGCGGAGGCGTAGCCTCTTGGACGTGGTGAGATCTCCCATCCTTATCTTTGGTCGCCTGCGTTGCGGATCGGCTTCCGTCACTAATCACACCATATTGGCTTCCGTTGAGACCCGCACCGGCCGTGAGAGAGCGAGAGATAAGAGAAACGCCGGGAATGAGGAAACGACAGCACGCGGTCCGACGATAAGGATTGGCACTCGATGATCTCCTTCCAAGCTCTAAGTAAATAAGTACAACAACCCATCATACAAATCATACAGTAAACACCGCGCGGGGTCTCAAGATACGGTCGGGTATGCCTACAACCCAGGGAACGTGGGGTCAGTTCGTTTCTGTCTCTCAGGCTCGCCACTGATGATGGCGTCGACCAGACTATGTCTCTTTTTGGGCTCAGCTCTCTCGGGTAGACTGGGGAACGCTTGGCGGATGACAGCATCCAACTGGGGCCAGATCTCGTCCGAGGTTGATCCCTTGAGGGTGACGAGCTTCGTGCCCGTCGAGGGTTGGGATGCGTAATGGTCAAGGAGAGGAGAGGTAGCCTCGTAGAACTTGTTTAGTCTGAGAGCGAACGTCTCCTGTGAAGGGTTATTGATGAATATTAAAGATCAGGCGGTGTGTAGCGGTGTCGCACGACTTACGGGGTTGTCGTCGGGACGCTTGGTTAAAGGCTCTCCGGTGATATCATCGTGTCCAGGAACCTTGGGCTTGTTGTACGACATGTTGTAGACCCTTCCTGATGGGAGGTGAACGTATCGATCGGAAATGCGAGCGAGGATAACTTCATCCGGCACGCCCAGATTGACGATCAGAGTTAGGGGAGTTGATTTGGTCCTACGTTCGAGTCAGGGTTTCTGGGCAGCAAGAGAAGGGATAGGATGCTTACTGCAAGTGGTCGTTCAACATCTTCCCCTGTCCAAGGGTCCTTGGGAAACCGTCGAGGATCCATGGCTGCAATACTCAGTTGAGCCTGCCTGTGGGTCGATAGGGGTTAACAGAAACGTGCCTGATTATGTAGAGTGTCTAATTTATTCGTGAGGATCTTGAGCATTATGTCGTCGGAAACCAGCTCTCCTCGTTTCACGAGTTCCTCGGCCATTATCCCGACCTCGGTCCTTCAAAGACATACGTGAGCCGACCAACGACACGTCTCTCGTGAAGGATCTCCCAAGTACCTCTCGAGGATGTTTTGCCGGAGGATGTCGCCCGTCGACAAGGACATGATATCGTACTTTTTGACGAGCCTAGAGGACAGGGTGCCTTTGCCAGCTCCGGGTTTCCCAAACATGACCATCCTTAGCACCTTCCCGTCCCTCCCGGCCTTTCCAGGTTCATCCTTTCCCCTTGTGGCATTGAGGAACAGGCTACGCGAGGAAACAGTTGAAGGGGTAGGCCCGCCAAATCTAAACACCGCGGGACCGCAGTGCTTGGATGACCATTGCAGGGGAGATATCAGCATGGGCGAGGGGAGGAGGGAAAGGGAGAGACGGTTGGGGAGAGAAAAGTCAGTCCACTTGAGTTAATATATACACGGGGAAATGGGGATTGGGGAACAGAGTTGGACAAGATGCGACGATTGCTGCCGTGATGCTTTGCCGAGAAATCATCTGACTACGCGAAGTCTATTCTCACAGGCGGCTCAGGGTGCATATGCCGGTGAAGCACTGCGCCAGCCTATCAGATCTCTCATCTCCCGTACACCGTATACGCCCCTGATATCATCTCTATCAACATCAACAGCAACCGCAATCGCTTCACCAACGTGATCTACATGAATCGGCGGGATAGTCAACGCATTTGCTACTGCCTCAAAAGCTGGGGGAAGCGGAGACGAGGGCGATCGACTGATGGAGGCAAGGGCTCGGAGGAGCCCCGACGGCGTAGGAATCCCCTCAGGTGTTTTGGAGTGGAGTACAGAAGAAAGATCCAGCACAGTTGCGAGTGGGGATGTTAGGGGTCGGTAGTGTGGGTGATAAATCAGACCTGTTCCGCAGAAGTCAGGAGGGTCGCAGAGAGTTCGATGCGGCTTCGTACTGACTGGGTCTTATGTGCACAGCTCTCAGGTCCGGATGACCAGATATCAACTTGTTAATCCCATGCTCTGCCTCCCGCTTCATCTCGATGTAGCTTGCGGGTATCCAGGGCCGGAAAACATCTTCTGCTGAGACGTGTACAAAAGCTCGAGGGTTTGTCGGTGATGCGGACGGTTTAGTCGAAATGTACGTCTCGCATGCCCGTAACGCAGAGTCCCGGTTGAGCGTGGCATATGACGTCTTCGAGTCCCCCGCACCCAGTGGGTTCGAAGACCCCAACGTACTTGTGAGGGAAGAAACCAAGCCAGGCAGGTTCCCTTCCTTTAGGGCTTCCTTGTACTTCGCCCCTTCGATCAGGGTACCGAGTGTATGGACAACAGCCGTCGCGTCAGACAGGTGGTGTGCATAGGAGTTGGGATCAAGTGCGTCTCCCTTCTGCCAATCAACCTGGGATTGGTGCAATTCCGTTCAGCAGACCCTAAATGACACACAAAGGCAAGTAGTCACACGTTCGATGTCCAAGCTGGCGAGTACCCTTTTGGCGTCGTGAACGGTTTCCCACTTGAGCTGTAACGTTGTAACACCGAGAGTGAGAGGAAAACCAGCCTCCCCGACCTTGTGAACCCTCACCTAACGCTCGTGACCTTCATCCCCTTGGTGAGGAGAGCCTTGCAAACAGCGGAGCCTAGGGGGATTTGTACGTGAACAACCACTACTGCAAAAACATCAGAAGCGTACCAACGAAGCCATTGCCTCCAATGACCACAACTTTCTGCAACACGCCCATTCCGAGTCGTGGGATCAACGGGGTCGTCCGCCAACGTCCAACTCCGACGGGTTGTCCCGGCCTCACTGCAACCATGGCCTGCGCTTATCGAACCACCTGCCTTGCGGCTTTCTGGTGTTGGGCCCCCTCTTTCCCGAACCTCTACAACCATGAACCTAACGAACGTGGCGAAGATGTATCCCTTCGATGGGATACACTTCCTCCACAATCTTCCTCCTGTCCACCTTCCTCACGAAGAACCCGGCTTCGTGCGCCGCAAGGCTCACAACATCTATAGAAAGGCCGTACACGCTGGAAAGTGGCAGAACTTCGCAGCTGGTATTGGAACCGGTGCTGCGTATGCATCTTTGCATGGCTTGCACTGGCATCCTCATTGGCTTACGATCGTCGAGTACGCACCCTGAACCTTCTTGTTGGCAGTGTCGTGATTTCGTATTACTCCGTACCGCGCAGACTCGTCCTTTTTTTCACAAACGTCGCCATATTCTCCATCAATCTGATACTACTGACCATCAACATACTGGGTGCGCACCCTCCTGGATATGTAAACAACGAACGCTCGAGATCTTATCGAATGAACAGTCCACTTGAGGAAGGACATAGTTCGAAATCACCTGATTGACCCAGCGACGCCTCTGTTTGCACCCCTCATCGTCCTCGACTACGGCACGATATGCATCGGCGTGATGCTCTACGCCGATGAGCTAGGCGCATCACGGATGAACTCACTCCAAGGGTTATTCTGGTAACTCGCTGAAAACACGTTCAGGGAACGTTAGTATTCTGAGCATCCTCTAGGTCGTATCTCGCGCTCGCAGTTATCGTTTGCGGTCCGATGACGTTTGCCTGGTTCGGCTGGGGAAAATCGTTCCAACTCCGCTGCTTCGCCATGACGGGAGCGTTCCTGGTTTTCCCTTTGGTACGCATGATTCCGGGAGGACCACATTCACCACAGAGTTGACCCCGTTCCAGATGCTCGTGGGAACCATGGCTTTCAATATACTTGAAATTATTGAGCCCACGAACTCGAGCGCGTTCGCGATCTGGGCCTTGGGGTATGTGTTCCAAGGGCTTGGGATGGCTATTACTTTCATCGTGCGTCCAGAACTAATTTTCCTCGTGGCTATCTACTCATAATCATGTAGTTCATAACCGTCCATTTTTACCGTACCATCCGGTATGGTTTCCATCGGTGCGTGGATAGTTTCGCTGTACATTTCCAACCCTATTCATCTGGGCACGTAGAGGTGCCGCTGCGAATTCCACCTTCGTTTCTGTTGGCCCACCAGGTAGTTCCGACCACATTCCACAGTTCTGTACGGCTAACTCCTTTACCAGGTTTTACCGCCTTGGCCATACTAAAACTCGGCTCTTATGGGAGGACAATGTAAATAAAGACCTCAGGATCGGAGAAATACAAAGCTGACGATAGCCTACAGAATACCCCTACACACACCCCTGCCCCAAGAGGCGGCGGATATCATGTATTATTCGAGCATTCCGATGGCTTTGTGCCTCGTAGGAGTGGCATTGTACTGTTGGGTATTCGCCATGCTCCCTTGGATGTAAGTGACCCCACGACACCGAGTCTGAAGGTATGGCTGACCAAACCCAGTGTCACTTCCACAAAACACATCATGTACAACCCTGCTGGCGCTTGGCCACTGACCTTTCCTTGCAGTAAATACGGGCGCTTTGTCATGTCCACCCAGGAGTGCTAACATTCTCTTCATAGCTGGTTTGACTCTTGCCCTCGGCACTCTCGGCGACATATTTGAATCTCACGGGTTCTGGGTCCTTCAAGCCTTTTTCACGGGATACATTTGTCTCGCATTCGCGTTCCTCCTTCCGTGCTGGCTGTACCGAATTGTGGTACCACCAGACCCTAACCTTCTCGCCGCAAGAGGCAAGTACTTCGAGGAAGCCTACGATCACTTGAACTTCTGGAGTTCGGTTCGTTTGGCTGAAGAAGCAGAGCGAGAATACTCCACGACCGTTGAGAATCATCGACACAAGGATGAAAACCCTGTGGGTCCGAGTTCGTTCATGTAATCCACCGACTGTACACTTTTTATTGTGTTTTTGGACAAGATCCAGAGCAGCCGACCCGAAATATGCTATGTAAATTTTAGGACCCACCTGGATATTTTAACTTAGCGAACAGTAGACGGACAGGTAGATACAATGCTCACATTTTCACCTCGAATAGCCCTTCTGGAAAACCTTCCTGCGTCCTCTCAAGATACAGGGACAGGCCTGCCTCCGCGAACAGCTGTTTGAATGTCCCATCGGAACTTTCAAGTATGTCAATATCCAATGCCGATCCCCTTAGGACAGTGGCGCCCATCACCCACCGTGTGAGACTCGAGTCTTGATCATCAAAGACTGCACCGCCGTTTGTGGATCCTTCGATCTCGATACATATGTTCTCCTTGACGACGATGACGCTTTCTGGGTCTCGCAATGCTCGCCCTGCTCGTGCAAGGAAAAGGACGAGATCGGGGTTGGAGAGGTGTCCCAAACTCCATTGACACCATATCAGGTCGAACTTTGAGTTGATGTCCTCGAGCTCATTATGGCCGGGTTTATACCCAACGCGTCCGATGAACTTCGTCGATGAGAGCGGGGTCGAGGGATCCAGAGATTGGTGCGTCGACTGAATGAGAGTAACGCTCGTTCGCTTTTCTCGCACGCCTTTCCAGGGGACACGAAAGTCGATTTCGTCCAAGGTTTCGTCCTCCGCATTGATCGAGTCTTGGTCCAGTACGGGGTTCTCTTGAAACTGCGCGCGAGACCATGCCTCTTGGATGTACTTTTCAACGGGTTCTACGAGCACGACATCCTGAACGAGGTGGAGAAGGACGTCTCGGGTGACGCGGCCGATCCCTGCACCGACGTCTAAAGCGCGGAATCGGACGGATCTCTCTCGGACCGTAGCTGGTTTAAGCGGCGATGAGACTTTGCATAGCTCTGGGAACAGGTGGAGAAGGAGTTGACGAGATCCTAAGGCATCGATTCGTGGGAGAGACTTCATATATGCGCGTGAACTCCCGTAGTTGCGATCCTGTGGATTGAAGAAAGACCTACACAAATCCCAAACCCGCCTTGAGCTTCTTAGAAATCGAAAATCCTCGAGGAATATCGAGAAAAAAACGCACCTAAAACACCATTCAAGCTAGCAGGTTGCGATTCCCAGTATTCGATTCCATCTTCGACGATGGGCTCCTGATCTGCCAGATGGGCGAAACGATTAGTTGAGCCAGACATCGATTTATGAGGTGCACGTGACTGATAAAAACGCGAAGTCGCGTCCGTTCCTCCGAGTCGCGTCTGATGATCCTGAGCTGACATACTTGTCCCAAGACTCCTCCGATCTACTGATGGCGACAATCGACGACCTCTGGGATGAGCCCGTAGAATCCGAACCCGCTCCTCACCTCGCGGCGAAACCTGCGACTTCCGAGGATCCTCTCTTCCTTCAATCGGATTCTGACAACGAAGGAGGCGCGGGGGCTGCAGGGTCGCGACAGTCGAAAGCCCCAGACGATATTGGAGCCCTCTTTGAGGTCGATGATGATGATGAAAATGGGCAGCTATCGAACGTCACGTACGAACAGCTTCGAGAGGATGCGTTATCCGGTGGTAAGGTGCCTGATGAAGGCCCCTCAAATGAAGGGGAAAACGAGGGCTCTTCGACTGCCAAGTCAAGGCTGAACAAGAAGGATGACGATGGAGACAAGGTGACTACCAGGCGTACAATACCGAAACTCGATGAGGCGTTACTTTTAAGTGAGAGGGGCATCCCCGCTCTCATCAAAGATGCGAAGCGGTGGAGACCAAAGGGAAAGGGACATGAGGTGTGTTCCCCCGACCAATCGCCCCAGATACACCTTTGTGGCTCATCGGTTATGCCAGATTTCGGACCTCAACCGTCTCATCAGGATGTACCAATATTGGGCTCACCAGATGTACCCTCGACACACGTTCAACGACACGATTGAAAGGGTCGAGAAGCTGACGCACAGTCGGAGGATGCACGTATGGTTCTACGTTCCCTGCCGGTCTGCATTTCTTGATCCTACAACTTCCAACATACAGGTCGCCCTGGGTGTATGGCACGATGAAGCAAGAGGGATATCGCGATACCAGGCGCCTCCCGAGGAGTCAATCGACATCGACGGAATCAACTCCGACGAGGAGGGTCAAGCGGAAGCTTCAGGTTCCGGACGAGCCTCTGAACCGCCCACACGACCACCATCCTCCGCTTCGGACCGGAAGTCAGGTCCAGACGATGACTTTGACATGGATAGCGTCCCCGGAGTAAAATCCACTGGGACGCAAGGAGTTGTGAATGAGTTCGATTTTGAGGTGGAGATGTGGGATGATACCCCGTTCACCGACGGTCCTACAACCAACCCCACCAACTCCACCACCAATCCACCGAAACCTTTAACAAAGCAACCAACGCCGTCCTTCAGTCAACACGAAGATCAGGATATGTGGGACCTTGTGGATGAACTGCAAGCTCAAGCGAAATCAAGTGAGAACACTGTCCCTCTAGAGAAACCCCCCGCGCCTGCGGATGATGACTGGGACGACATGTATGCGTAGATTAGGATCCAATCAATCCTACATAATGTTCTAAACTAATAGGTATATAAAACTACATGTATTCGTGTGCAGCCCGAAAGGAAAAACACCCGCGTTCCCCCGCAGGTTCACGAAGCATCTTCGCCTTATGGTGCGTCTCCACCCTGTGGTTCAAAATCTTCAGGGGGAGCCCAAAGTACGCATCTGCCAGAGGCATTTCCGCTGGCGACCCGTTCCACAATGTTCGGGTGAGAGCAAGTGACGGCTTGAACGGCGGTGATCCTGTCAGATCCGGTGAGTCAAAGGGTCGATGCGGGATGACAAATGAGGTCTACTTTGAGCTATCGGAGAGTTTTGCGAGCAAATCTCCTTTCGCAGAGAAGATGTTTAGGGAATGGTTCATGTTCCCTATGGTGAAATGCGGGTAGACGTCCGGGTTCTGTGTCCACTGTGCTTTGAGGATCGTCAACCATTTGCCCTGTCGTCAGCATGTCAGGATCATTAAGCAAGTGAGAGATATTCGAGTGCCTCACGGTTTGACAATCGTGCGAGATCTGGGTGAACGGCCTCGAGGATGTAAACTTATCATCGCTATCCAACGCCGAGGAATTTATATCCCACACTGCGACACCAATGAACTCGATAGCATGAAGAATGCGGGGGGGAAAAGACTCACATCTGATGGTATCATCGTAACTCGTGCTGACGATAGACCTTCCTCGAGGATCCCAGTAGGCAGAAGAAACAGATTTCGTATGCGTCCACTCGGCCCTTAGCATCGTGGATCCACCCGCACTCTTACAGAACTCTTCCACTGTTGGGTTATCATACTCAAGGACGTCGGATGAAGCAGGCTTCGAGCCACCAGAGAGTCTGTCTAGCTTCCGTATATCCCAAATCCTGCGAACACCGGGTCAACAAACCCCGGGGAATGGACACGGGACAAACGAACCTCAGAGCCCGTGAATTGGATGCCGTTAGCAGGAAGTGGGGTCTTGTTGGATTTACGCTGACGCTCCCCACCTTCTCCCCTGAAAGACCATACCAGACGGCCTTGGATCGGTCCATTCGCGTATCAAGGTGTGTGATCCCTCCTGCAGCATCGGAAATCCACATGATAGACCCCGCGGGGTCAAAGTCAAAGGAATTGATGAGAACATCCCCCGAGGAGAAGATCTCTTTGCAGATTCCAGAGCCCATTGAGAGGCTCCGAATCGTGCAGTCATAAGAGCTCGTGTAGATCTATAATACGAGAGCCTGGTAAGCTGGGGACGATAAAGGGTATGAATTGGACGACTTGCGCTATGGGAATTCGTGGGGTCAAAGCGGACGCACGATATCGACGACCTGGAAGTGGCGGGCCAATGCACCTGCAATCTCCAATACTTTCCGCCTTCCTCCACTTCTGGGTCTGCCTCTTCGTCATCTCCAACCTCATCTGGGGGTGCTTTAGGATCCCAGATGCCTAGTTGTCCATGCTTATCTGTGCGGGAATCGGCGGAGTCAGTGGAGAGGATGGGTCGGAACCAGAAAATGCTACCTCCGAAAAATATTAGATCCTTCGACTTCTCCGGGTGGTACTGTGCACAGTAAACCCTGTTCATCGTTACCTTGGCTCTTGCGACAATCTTCAGCTTTGTCAGCTTCTTCTTGAGTTCCGCAACCTCACGTTCCTCCTCTTTCGTATCTTCATAAGCGAAGGAGTCATACGCGCCTGACGGCCGAGGCCTTGGCCACACGTTGACCATGGTGTCTTTCAACCGCCAGAGGTCCTTCTGTTCGTCCTTGTCTTCGGTGTTTTCGATGCCGAGGAGAGTATCGAGCTCAAGGTCTTGGTGACGAGGTTCCCTTGCCTGCCTCTCACGCTCCTCGGCTCGGAGACGTTCGTCCTCGGCCTCTCGTCGCTGCTCCTCCTCTGCTTGCTACAAGAGTTGACCCAGAAGCTAAACATGGAATAACGGTAACAGGGTTGGGCAGAGTACGCACCAATCTTGCCCTCTTCTTCTCCGGACTCTCGTTAGGATCATCGGCAGACCTTTTTAACCGAGCACTCTGCCTTCGTGGGCCGATATCCTCAACAACCTCACGTTTTGCCCGCTTGGAAGGCTGCACGGGTTTGGCCTTTGCTTTGGCCTTGGGAGGGGGTGGAGGCGGCTTCTTCGAAAATCCGATATTATTCACAGCATCTGTCAGCTCTAACTCATCGAGTAGCGCCTTGTTCTTAGCAATGTTCGCCTGCCTCTCGAGCTCGCTAAGATTAAGGAATAACAGCAAAATGAGGTAAGTTTGCGTCAATGTTCGGACCGATACTTGATGCAGGAACGGCCGGAGGCAAAATGCACTCACTATGCGGTCGGCATGGTTGTTTATGGATGGAGTCAAAGAGGCGATGGAGGCCAAAAGGAGGCGCACTAGGACCGGAGCGGAAGAGAGTAATTGGAACTTGGTCGCGACGCGATCATTAAGGGTTTGTCACTCCCACGTGATCAAACGTCACACCTGCGCTTCGCGTCCGGCGGCGGGCGGGGAGCTGACGGTACTTGAGTTGTAGACGGTCACAGTACGGGCGTCCACAATGTCTTTGTGCTGGTTCGTGCGAAGGCAGATGGAAGTCGTGAGAGTCGGGGTCGTTTCCCTCGGTCCACGGGACCGAATTGGTCGGGTTGGATGTTTAAAAAGGGTCCGGACAGTGTGTGCGGGAGTTACTGACGCTTGTCGCAGAGGGAACATGAAACCGGAAAAATTAGATTGGGCAGAAGAATACATTGCAGTACCATCAAGTTTACGACTAATAAATGGCCATCGTAACGGAAGGCAGTCTCGATACACGAGGAGTTCGTAGAGCAATGGGGTTGGAGTGGCACGAAATACGAACGGTCATACCATTCAAGCGTTGTGGAACATGATACGGCGGCGACTCCCAAAACTTCCGGGAGGTGATGAACGGGCGAGGTCTTCAGCTCCTTTGCCGGGGGATGAAATGAGCCTAAAACACCAGAAACTCCCAGCACAAACGGGATAAACACTGAGCTCCCTCGGAGTTTTGGAAGGTATCCAGGAGGAATACTGCCCACTCGGAACTGTCGTCCATATCCTCAATAGTGATGTTGGATGGTTACAGTAATTCAATGGATCTTTCCGCCCTACCTCCTCAAACCCCCCGTACTTTGGCCGGAGCGGTGACAGATTGATGCCGGGTTGGTCGTATCACTACAGCAACCGATGAGCTCGACGGAGCGAATAAAATTGCCGCAACCTCGAGGAGGACGGCATCACGTAGTCACGACTAATAAGATGCCCCGCGCAGATGTCAAATATTTCGTGCGCTGGTTAGAGGGAATAATTTCCCGTGGTCAAAGCTTGCTTCACTCTTCTGACTTTGAAGCATCACCCTCGGTCGCCTCCCTCTTGTACACCGCGTATAAGCCTGGGTGAGGACCATCAGTCTCGATGGGTTGTGGGAAATCTCGGACAGCATCTTGGAAGCTACATCTTCTCAATGGTCAGCGACGCAGGCGACACGACGTGTCGCGCGTACCACTTGGGGATAGATTTGCAACGGAGGGGACTCCCTTCCGCTCTTCGAGTTCTTGCCCTTAACGACACCCTTCACGAGTTGTCGCAAGTGCCTTGGTGTGGTTTACCGATAGTGAGGGTGACCCGGGTCGAGAAGATGGTATGAAATATTGCGATTGGACGGAAAGAGGACAATAAAGAGACAAGGTAAGCCTGCGAGTCCCAGCAATCGATCGTGGGTCCGTGTGTAGTACAGTATACAGTCGACGCGCCCAGATAAATTCCATGGCCAGATATCAGACTCCAAGCGCTAGCGACCAAGATCTGCCGCAACCATTGAGAACATTCATAGAAGGTGCAGAAAACGCCGGTGAAACTGAATCTGGGGACTCTGGGCACAATGCACACGCGCACAAAGCATCACCAACCCGCAAGCGCCGGCATACACGCCGGTGCCTGGGCCACCCGGGAGCTGGTAAGCTGAAACCCTGTTCGCATTAGGCGGACTGGACCGTTCGATTACACGGAAGAATGCTGACCCTATAAGCCTTAAAGTATACTCATATACAGTGCGGCTCCGCGGGCGAAATCACCTCTCCGGAGTAACGACCTTGAGATGGCCTCGGAGAGTCCAGGGTTGGTGGATGCATCCATTCCGCGGGCCGTTGAAGGGAGGACGTACCGATGGGGGCAGCTGAGGGGGAGATGTATGAGGCAGGCTTTCGAGAGTTATTCCTTTGTTGCCGGTGCCGTCTTGCTGGCGAGGGCGGTGGGGGCGGTCTGAGCATCAAACACCGGGATACGCCTGATATTTGCTCTGGGACAGATAGTAAATTCTGCTCATCTTGCGTGGGGCGCGCGGGTGGAATGATATGGACCTGGTTTGATTACACGACCCATGCACAGACTACCTAGTGGTCTACTACAGGTGGGAGCTAACCGGGAACCCCACAGCATGAGATATGGGAGCAAAGACAGAAAAAGGATCACAGGCACAGAGTTGATAGATAGGAGAAAAACAATAGAGGGTCATTGGACGGACCACCGATGTTTGAAGTTTGAGGTCGCCGCTAGGGCCGGAAGCGTTAAGCGTCTTATCTCAAGCACCGAAGACTTGCTTTGCCGTCCAGAAGAGGACCGGGGGGAAGAAGAACAGGGCTGGCATGCTCTAGAACGAGAGGAAAGAAAAGGGAAGGGGAAAAGAGAAAATGGGGTGGGATGGAAAATACTTAAAGCAGTACCCAAGTGGCTAAACGAGGAGTCAATCATTAGGGGACTCAAACGGGGTGATTGATCAAGGTACTCACTCTCAGTGAGAAGCCCCTTCTCAAGTGGGGCAAGGGCCTTGAAAGCGGCCTGGGACAGGTCAACCGAGGCAGCGTTGTCACAGCTCGGGCAGGCGTCCTCGACCCTAACGTCGACGGACTTGCCCTGCCAGGAAACCCTGATCATCTGGCCGCAATACTTGGACTTGGCACTGGTGTCACCGTAGACACGCCAGTCGAGGGCAGCGATGAAGTCGTCGTCACTGTGCTTTTCGCCACAGGCACCCGCGTTACCGTTCTGAGTGTAGTGAGTAACACTGAAACAGGGGTGAGAAAATGGTCGGCAGCAGACACAAAACACGCGCTTACTGTCCACCGGTGTGAGTCTCGGATGATTGGGGAGTCGGGGAAGGCTCGGGTTGCTGGGAGGAGGACTTTGTGGGAGACGGCTTGGCGGGACTGGGGCTGGGAGTTTGAGTCGGTTTAGGGCTCTCAGAAGGGGTGAGAGTGGGAGTGGGAGTATAAGAAGGAGCAGGGGAAGACACGGGATCATCTTCACAATCTTCATCGTCATCTTCGTCGTCGTCGTCGTCCTCACAATCATCACCTTCATCGGGAACAAAAGTGGGCTTGGGAGCCGGGGAAGAGGAGGGCTTAGCAACCAGACTTTGGTGGGCAGGGGGTGTGGAGGAAGGAGCTGGATTAGCTCCAGGGCGGCAGTAAGCCTTGCGGTTCTTTTCCAGGGTCTCACCCTTCTTCATAGGGTGGCAACAATCATCAAAGAACCGGGTGTTGTGTTTGTCCTGGCAACGGATAGCGAGGTAACGAGTGTGGTATGCGTCATATTTCTGGGGAGCGTTTGGGGGTGGGTCCGTTGTCAAGTAAGAATAGCACACTCACCTCGAGAATCTCGGGAATCCAGCCAGGCGGCGGAGTCAGAGTAGTACGGGGGAGAACGGCGGCGCCGTTGACCACAGAGACGGCGCTGAGAGCGACGAGAACCAAAGAGGCTAATTTAAACATGAAAAACGAGTGGGGGGTTGGAGGGAGCGAAACGCTGAAAAGAGCGGAGCGTTCAGAGGAGAGTGAGAGGAGACGTGAATGTGGAGGAAGAGACAGATTGTTCCCCTCGACCGGCTTATATGCGTTTCCACGCGCGGCTAGCCCCTTTTTTTCATTTGCAGGGATCACAATTTGCGATCTGACCATCACCGTTGCTTGACCACAGACTGCAACGACTGACAGACGGAGAGATGTGTGCGTCCGCCCAAAAACAAATCATCCCCTTTCTCAACCCCTCTCTCTCCAGCTCGCTATACGGAAAATCCCTTCTCCTCAACCCACTCTCTCGACGCAAACCCCTTCGATGACCCAACCCCAGCCGCACCCGCCCACACCGCCCGAATGGAGGACCTTGCGCAGCGTGAGCGCGATCTTGAGAGGAGAGAGGCCGAACTCGCCCAAAAAGCCGATCACATAAAGAAACACGGAAGAAACAACTTTCCTCCATGCAAGCCCCCTTGCCACCATCTGCACACGTCCAGGTCTGACCCTCCCACCAGTTTACCCGCTCATCTACCATTCGATTGCGGATGAGATCCCGGAAGCGTCCCGCCCCTTGATCACTCGTCTCTTCCAGCTGTGGTTGGTCCTAGGTGCCACATTGCTCTTCAACATGGTCGCTTGCATCATAAACTTTGCCGTTGGTGCCAAAGATAGCGGCAGCGACCTTGGTTCCAGCATCGGGTACGCTGCTCTCAGCCTGCCCCATTCGCCCATTATCGTCCTCACTTGCCTCCAAGGTACTTCATCTTCATCACACCACTCTCCTTCTTGTTGTGGTACAGGTGAGCCATTGTTGTGTGTGATTGACGTGAGTTGCTCGATAAATCCGCTCTTAGACCCATCTACAACGGTTACATGAAGGTGTGTCTGTTCCGTGTTCGGTTCGGCTACCCCCGACGGCTTACCGCACCCCCATCAAGGAGCAAGCATTGTATTATTGTACGCCCGATCCGTGCTGCTATAGTCACCGGCTCTGAGCATTTCCACAGACATCTATTTCTTCTTCTGCGGATGGCACCTCCTCTTCTCCGTTTACATGTACGATTCCTCTCCCGTTCTCTCCTGCCCTCGTCCTGATCTTCTACTCTCAGGATCCTCGGTATCCCAAGGTAAATCCGCAGTACGTCCCACATCCCGGCCAACCTGCCAATCATATTCGTTCTAGCACCGGATCCGCGGGTATAATTCAGACGATCCGCATCTTCAACAGCGGTCATTGGGTCGCAGGTATCTTCTGTATCATCGCTTCTGTAGGTTGGACGCTCCAAGGTGTTGGAAATGCCTGGTACTATCGTCAGGTAACGCTTTGCGACCCCTTACCTCGAGTTTCCCGTATCAACCTTCACACAGATATGGCAACACCACAACGCCGCCGGCCACAGCGTTGACAAGGCATGGAAACTCTTCCTCAAGTTGGATTACCCTTTGCTGACCCCCATTCCGCAGGCCAAAGCAGAACTGGCGACCCACGGTGCTAAATCTTACTTCAGTCGTGGATGAGCGTTGCTTGAGATTGTAAGATGCCAGAGCTGTCTATTTCATCTGTCCCTTCGTACATCTACTGTTGAGTATACTACTGCATGAGCCGCCATTGGCCCCATGGATAAACACGAACTTGGAGTTTGTTTCCGTTCGACCAACACCCTCCGATCAGGCGGAGTTTGAAACAAATAAAATGCGATAATCAGCCGTTTCGCGTCACTCGCTCTACAACTCCCATTTTAAAGGTTTGTCTCCTTGTCCCTCCTCCTCCTCCTCCTCCTCCTCTCGTCCTGAGCGCACCGTCGCTGACAATCCCCTTTCTCTCCCCAGCTGAAAAAATCTTCTTTAAATCATATAAACATAAAAAATCCCAAAACAACAGTTACGGTATTGCCTTCTGTGTGCGTGTCATATTCTCTATTCCTTTTCTTCTTCCTTGCGTACTCATTGCAATTACGCCTCGCGCAGTCATAAAAAAGTCTACCTGCAGTAACGACCTTATCGAATAAGAAAAAATCCAAACAAAAAACTCTAGCAAGATGTCGACCGCCGCTGTTCCACAGGTCCCTCCCACCCAGCCCGCCCCTGAGGCTACGATCCCTGTGCCCGCTCCTGCACCTGCTCCTCCCCCGGTTACCTCTTACCATCCTTCTACTTCATCTGGTTCTTCCCCGTCTGCCTCCCTGTATGTCGGTGAACTCGATCCCACTGTCACTGAAGCAATGCTCTTCGAGATTTTCAACATGATCGGACCCGTGGCGAGGTTTGTGGCCACCTGTTTTGTCGTTCCCCCACGACTCGGCTGACCTTTGTTCATCTCTAGCATTCGTGTTTGCCGTGATGCCGTGACCCGCCGTTCTCTCGGCTATGCCTATGTTAACTACCTCAACACCGCTGACGGTAAGCAGCAACTTGTATGCGATATGCGTTCCTCGCATGACTCAGGCGCCCTGGTCACAGGTGAACGTGCGTTGGAACAACTCAACTATTCTCTCATCAAGGGCAGAGCCTGGTACGTGGCCGCAACCGATATGCATTTGCGATGCCTGGACCCATGCCTTGACGTCTAGCCGTATCATGTGGTCTCAGCGAGACCCAGCCCTCCGCAAGACGGGTCAGGGCAATATTTTCATCAAGAACCTTGACGAGCAGATTGACAACAAGGTAACAAACCTCCAAACTTGTCCCTCGTGTGGTCTGTTCGTCTGACTCTTTCGTATTAAGGCTCTTCATGATACCTTCGCTGCCTTCGGTAACGTTCTTTCGTGTAAGGTCGCAACAGATGAGCGAGGACGCTCTAAGGGTTACGGCTTCGTTCACTATGACAGTGCCGAGTCTGCCGAGTCTGCCATCAAGGCCGTCGATGGTATGCTGCTCAATGATAAGAAGGTCTTCGTTGGATACCACGTGTCCAAGAAGGTCAGTGCATCTCCACGCTTCTGCAGTCTCCCAGTTGCTTACGCGCTTCTTCGATCAGGAACGCATGGCAAAAATCGACGAGCAGAAGAAACAGTTCACCAACATCTACATCAAGAACTTGGACACTGAGGTCTCTGAGGAAGAATTCAGGGAGATGTTCGCCAATTTCGGACCAATCACCTCCGCTGTCCTCCAGATCGATCCTGAGGGAAAGAGCAAAGGCTTTGGTTTCGTCAACTTTGAGAACCACCTCGATGCTTCGAAGGCTGTCGATGCCCTTCACGACAGCGACCACAATGGCAAGAAGCTTTACGTTGCTAGAGCGCAAAAGAAGGCCGAACGTGAGGAAGAGTTGAAGAAGTCCTATGAGCATGCTAAGATGGAGAAGCTGAGCAAGTATCAGGGCGTCAACCTCTACATCAAGAATATCGACGACGATATCGATGACGAAAAACTCCGTGCCGAGTTCGAGCCTTTCGGGACCATTACCAGTGCCAAAGTCATGCGCGACGAAAAGGATCACTCCAAGGGCTTCGGTTTCGTTTGCTACTCCAGCTCAGAGGAAGCTACGAAGGCCGTCGCAGAGATGAACAACAAGATGATTGGTTCCAAGCCTCTCTATGTCTCCCTCGCACAGCGCCGCGAGGTTCGCAGGCAACAGCTGGAGAGCCAGATTGCTCAACGTAACCAGATCCGCATGCAGCAGGCCGCTGCTGCCGGCATCCCTGGTGGCTACATGAACGGTCCGATGTACTATCCTCCTGGCGGCAACTTCCCTCCGCCTAGTGGACGTGGTATGATGGGCTATGGTCAGCCAGGCATGGTTCCACCTCGTCCCCGTTACCCTCCCAACACCCAGGTACCTAGCATGATTCCGCCTGGTCCCTACGGTCAACCCCCTCCTCAGGGTTACGGGAACGTCCCCAACTACCGTGGCGCTCCTCGTCCTCCTCAGAATGGTGGACCCGGCCAACCCAATGTTGGTGGAAGGCAGCCTGGCCCCCAACCCGGCCAGCCGCAGCGCGGCGGCGGACCTCCCTCGAGCACTCGACCCCAGAATGCCAAAGGTCCCCAGCAGCGAAATGGCGGCGCCCCCACTCCTGCCCCACCCATCGGCCATCCCCCCGACGTCCCTCCTTTCAATCCCTCCACGCTCGCGAATGCCCCGCCGATGGAGCAGAAACAAATGCTCGGTGAAATCCTTTACATGCGCATTGTTCCGTAAGTGCTTCCCAGTATTTATCTATTTTGCCTGATCCACTCATCTCACGATAGATCTCAACCTGACCTTGCTGGAAAGATCACCGGTATGTTACTGGAGATGGACAATTCCGAGCTCCTTGGCCTGCTCGATTCTCCGGAGGGTTTGGGTGCAAAGGTCCAGGAAGCCATCAACGTCTTACACGAGTTTGCTCAGAAGGAAGCTGCCAAACAAGAGCAACCAGTACAATGATAGCCTGTACCCTCGTCTCGACTCTTCACCCACTCCTTTTGTTCCTTCCTCTCCTGAGTCTCGCGTCGTTGCACGTTGTCTGCGCGTTGTTGTGGTGCTGTTGTTGCATCATCTTGGTCCTTGCCCGCTCGAGCCACCCTCTCTATCGACCCCCCACCGACAGGTTCCCATTTGGGTGACGGCACCTGGCAGCCAGAGCGTTCTCCATACTGCTGGCTGTCTTTCGTTTCGCCTTTTTACTATTCGATACGGTCGGGTGTAGATATACTGGTTGTTTTGTACTGCAAACTTTTTACAGAACAGAGGTGATACAACTGCCGAAACTCACGCGCGTGTGCGACCAAGCCAGAATCATATAAGCGCGATGCATGACGGTCATCAAAAAGTAGATTTTATCTCATGGACAAAGATCGTCCGTGTTGACTCCCCGTGCCATCCCCGATTCCCACATGCGGTTATGAGGAAACGTGCCCCTGGGTCAACGACTGGGAGCCAAGGTAAGAGAACAGGTCGAACGGAGAACCGAAATTACACGCACGCATCTGAGAGATGAATCCTCCGTGGTGCCCCGCGATGATCTTGAATTGGACCCCGCTCTTCACCTTCCTGTCAAATTCTCCCACCTCCGCAACATTCCATAATCGAATATTGTCAATGGATGCCCTGAGTAGTGTTGAGTTAGGCTCGAACGGTAGAAGATATCCATCCGAGACAAGACTTACGAAGCGAGGTGTCGCCCATCCGGGAAGGCGACAACGCACGAGACGACACCTGAACTGGCCGGATTTCTGAGGACTTTGAGATGTCGAGGTGTCCTGTTGTTCGATCCGAATTTCCGCACGTCCCAGATATCGACCGTGCCATTTCTACGCCCAGCATAGATCTGAGTACCGTTTACTGACCAACATGCCTGCAGGAGCGAGTGTCACCTCTCCCCGGTCGAACAAGGTAGGAGAACCTGAACTTACAGAGACACACCATGGGGGCGTTCTCTCGCTCATGAACAGCCTCCCGACCCCTTTGCCTTGTGTTTCCACCCTTCGGTCCCAGAGAAAGATTTGGCCGTCGATCGAAGCGGTCATGAGCACATCCGACGAGTAGGTAGAATATGTGAGCGGGTCTAATAGCGGTGGAGCGTTCTTCGGAATGGTGCTCGATGGCATGTGCCTGTTAAACTGAGGGTTCGGTACTGTTCCGGGAAGTGACAGGTCGAGGCCACCACGGTCTTGCGACCCGTTGATTGGGTCCAGTGCGCCATCTGCTTCGGGCTCGTCGAAGAGGGGATCGTAGGAACCGTCAGACTTTGCATCGTCCCCCTCGCCTATCCCACCACCAGTATCACCATCCCGCATCCCGTCCCCTGTCGATCGGACATCGTCCATATCATCGTCAAATATTGCGGACGGCTGGTTGAGGGGTTGGACAGCGATTGCTGTCAATTGAGAGCCGTGCCCGGCAAAGTTCCGGACAACTTGTCCGGTGTTCAGGTCCCAATTCTAGAAATGTCTTCAGATGGACGAACTCTCGGAACGAACGGGCCACGGAACTGACGAGGGCCACACCATCCCACCCAGCACTGAAGAAACTCTTTTCGTCGTGTGCCATGGACATGGCAGAAACCACACCACGGTGTCCTTGCAGGACGTGACAAAGACGACCGGGGTCGTGTCGAACGGTGAAAAGGTTTATGTTACCTGACTTGGATTCCAGTCAACGAATGTGAGAAGGTGACAGAAACCGACCGTACCTCCGTCCCGGCGAGAGACCAGATCGCATCGGATTGCATTAGAAGGCTGTATACAGGTGATAACGAGGGCTCGTCTGTCCCTTCTTCCCTTTTCGAGTCTGAGGGGTTCTCCCACCAGACCCGTATTGGGGCGTACTTGAGGATACCTTCTACGACACCACAATGGTGGCGTTGGGGAGCGGACAGGAAGGTTTTACCGTTAAGACCGGTGAACAGGTCGTAGTCGCGGATGTACCCGTCTTCGGATCCTGTGAGCAAATGGCTCATGCAAAGTGATGATGCAAGTGCGTATGAGGCTGTTGGATGCGGGAGTGCGCAAATGGCCTCGACGGTGTAGGATTTCGGAGTGAGCGGGGGAGGAAATAAGGATGACCTCCGGAGGAATGCTGGTGAGGGGGAGCTTTCCTTGGGAGTCGAGGCACGTCCCTCGGATTGAGTGTTGGATTCCGGGGGTGGTGAGCTTGGGGGCGGTGAATGCGCTGGTTGCTGGGGTCCATAATACTCTGTGGAAGATATGCGTGGTTGGAAACGAGACAAAAGGCGGGGGTTTGCTAGCGCACCGTACTCGTTGCTCGGCTCGACGTTTATGACCGGAACCGTAATGTCGACCGCAGATTGTGGATTGGTCGCACTCGGTGCAATTTCAGACTCGGATTCGTCGTCTGAATCGTCAGAGTCATTGTCAGAATCCTGCAGAGTTGTTTCAAATCAGCCCACGGGTGGTCTGAATAACGCGGGGAGACACACATCGTCGGCATCTGAGGCCTGTTCCGCAAGACCACCTTCGAGGGCTTCGAGGATCTCTTCGTCTACGTCGACCTCCTCGTCGGCGTCGGACTCGTTGAGATTTTCCTCAACGTCTTCGACGAGGCCATCAAGGATATCATCGGAGGAAGTATCGCTCATGCTGAACGTGATCGACTTTGACCCCGACGCTCCCTTCATCAACAATGGTTCTGGCCGACCTTGGCCGTAAACTAAACGCGGCCTTCGCCTCCCTCAGCAGGGCCCCAATCGTCGACGAGAAGGTCCTCGATGCGACCCTCAAGGAGGTCTGCGCCGCTCTGCTCGAATCCGATGTCAACGTCAAATTGGCCGCATCTCTCCGGCAAAAGGTCAAAGCGAAAGTGAAGGCTGTGCTGGAAAGCGGAGCGGACAAAGGAAAAGAAGGAAATAGGAAAAGCGTTGTTCAAAAGGTACCTCGACCGACCGAGTGAACTCTAGCCTACTCACGATTGCAGGCTGTATTCGATGAGCTCGTAAATCTCGTCGACCCCGGTGTAGAACCATACAAGCCAAAGAAGGGTCAGCCGAACGTCATCATGGCTGTTGGTTTACAGGTGCGTCCGTTCCGATGGGATTCATTGTCCATAATACTATAACGATCTCCTAGGGTAACGGTAAAACTACAACCTGCACAAAGCTCGCCGTCTATTACCAAAAAAGAGGCTTCAAATCGTGCATCGTCTGTGCTGATACATTCCGTGCTGGTGCCTTCGACCAGACGCGGCAGTCAGCTACCAAAGCCAAGGTTGCATACTTCGGGTCCTACACCGAAACCGATCCCGTATCCATCGCCGCCCAGGGCGTCGCAAAGTTCAAGAAGGAGCGGTTCGACGTCATCATCGTCGACACGTCTGGTCGGCATAAACAAGAATCGGAGCTATTCCAGGAGATGGTACAGATCGGGGAGGCTGTTAAGCCGAACATGACCGTGCTCATCCTTGACGCTAGCATCGGTCAGGCTGCAGAGGCCCAGAGTCGCGCCTTCAAAGATAGTGCTGACTTTGGTGCGATCATTGTGACCAAGATGGATGGCCATGCAAAGGGAGGAGGCGCGATATCTGCGTGAGATTATGATTTGAAAGCTTTCTACATGGGGTGGCACTCAACCTCTGATCAGGGTAGCGGCCACAAAAACGCCCATCATCTTCCTGGGAGTTGGAGAGCACTTGCACGATCTCGATCGTTTCTCTCCCCAGCCTTTCGTCTCCAAGCTGCTTGGTCTGGGAGACATCCAAGGACTCATGGAGCATATGCAGGACATGGCTACTCAGAATCCTGACAAGCAAAAAGAGATGGCCAAGAAGCTCGAGGAGGGTAAACTCAGTATTCGGGATTGGAGGGAGCAAATCCAGAACGTTATGAGTATGGGTCCAATAAGCAAGATTGCCTCTATGATTCCGGGTCTACCTCAGGATCTCTTGGCTGGTTCCGACGAGGAGGGATCGTTACGAATGAAACGCATGATCTATATCACGGACAGTATGACGGCCGAGGAGCTTGATTCTGACGGTTCGCCGTTCCTCGAGGTGGGCAAGGACGGAAAACCAATCGATCTGACATGGAGGATTACTCGGGTGGCAAAGGGCAGCGGAACGAGCGTACGAGAGGTCGAGGAGCTGCTGTGCCAATACCGCATGATGGCTAACATGGCTAAGCAAGCGGGTGGAAAGAACGGTTGGCTACAGGCAATTCAGAAGATGCAAGCAGCTGCTGGTGGCCGCGGACGTGGCGCCGGTGGTATGCCAACACCAGCCCAAATACAGGCCATGCAGGTGCGTGTTACCACTTTCACTCTATAACGGACACTCAATAATCTTTCTACAGCGAGCAATGCCGCCCGGTATGCTCCAACAGATGCAACGGCAGATGAGGAATGGCGGTGGTATACAAGAGATGATGAAGGCGATGATGCAGGGCCAGGGAGGAGACCAATTCGACATGGAGGAGATGCAACGTAAGCGAATTCCATCGATGTACCGACAAGTTCCTGAAACTCGTGCAGGGATGATGCAACAGATGGGAGGAGGTATGGGCGGACTAGGTGGCTTGGGTGGGCTCGGAGGTATGCCCAACATGTCGGAGATGTTCAAGATGATGGGAGGTATGGGCCGTGGCAGATAGTGTACTCCTTGTATACATACGCAACTAATCGAAAACATTAAATAATTCGACTACCACCCGCCTGGCGGCAATGCGAGCTCGATAAACGTTCACTAAAGAACCACAGCAGGTACGGTTAGGATTGCTTCTTCCTCGCGCTTTTCTTGATCTCCGATGCTGCAGATTTGTTGCTAAATATGAAGGTGGAGGTGTGCTTGTCTGCCCCAAGTTTTGAGCGCCTACCAGAGCCAGCGAAGGTGATCTTATAAACCCGCCGGTATCAGAGGCGGCCACGTATAATGGAATGATTGGCCTCACTGTCCATAACCCCCACACCCCGACTGTTCCAGTGACTACGGAGAACACAGTGGACAACATCCCAATTCCGGTGGTATTATACGCCGAGAGGGACATTAGGAGTGATGCGCCGGTGATAGGGGCGAGTAACGGATGAGAGAACTGATGTCGATTCGGGTCGTCTGTCGCATGAACTGTGTACAGAGCGCTGGAAGGGGACTTAATACATGTCAGTGGGGATAATGAAAATAGCAGAAGGCTTGCGTACATTTACTAACACCCCAAGGGACACCGCAAATAGTAGGATACCGAATTGGAACGCCAGAAAGGCTTCCAACGGTGTTAGGAGCGTTCGGGGCTCCCCCGCCATGAATATCAAGAGTCTGGGTGATATCACGAACAACCCAGCGAGAGCAATGAGCCTAGCACACGAGATGTCGTGGTGAGCTACCAGTCAGGAGATACCGAGGGGATGGGACGGACAGAACAAACGTGGCCAACGACCAGGTGGTGATGGTTCCGTCAGCGTCATCAGAGTCAATGACAGCAGTGGACTGTTTTTGAGGTCTGTCTGACATTTCCTGGAGTTCAAAGCTCTCGGCCATCTAGGGTGAAGCTGGAAGGTTTGGAGTATGGCTGCGGATCAAGCGATAGGCGTTGAAGTGATCGGGGTGCGTCTGATAAACCCCACTGTCATTATCTACAGACAAAAAACACGAAATAGTGAACAGAATATTGTATAGCATGATAATCTCTCGACGATAAACAGTGACTAGTAAGCAAACGATTGGAAACCAATAACGCGATCATGAACCCCAACCCCCGGAGTTGGTGGCACCCCACCCCCCCGAACTCTGCAGCATAGCCGCTCTTTGGGGGTTCATACCTGCTGGGAGAGGCTGTGTGCCAGGATGAGCGGGCGTCCGAGCTGGAGGATACCCGGGAGTCTGGTACCCATATTGGTTAGGAGGTGGCGCGCCGTATGGAGGAGCACCGCTGTAAGGAGTGGAAGAGGGTTGAGGCTGCTGGCCGCCATAGGGGTTTGGTGTCCTAGCGGGATGGCGAACCGACGTGTGCCCTGGAGTGACGTGGCCAGGGGTCCGTGCTGGTGTCCGTCCAGGGTAAGGTGTAACACCGCCTCCGAGCGCTTTGTTTTGGGACTCGTTCAGGTGTCGGACCTTGAATGCATCGCACAGTTCTGGGACACCAGGTGCAGGCGCATCGAACAAGTAGTACGCTTCAGGAGCGACGCGAACGGGCTGTAGTTGTAGAACGTTGAGAACCCGGTTGGGGGGTATGGATACTACGAAGCTTACCCAGGTTTGAACGGCAGAGCTTTTGTTTGCCAGGAAACAGAGGTTGAAGTGTCCGGGCTTCCGGCGGTTGAGAGTGAAACCATAAGCGCTCTTGGATGGATTGGCCTTCACGAAGTTCTTCAAGAATAGGTCTTGAAAGAGTGTTAGGGAAGCCATGTTGTGGTGCAAGGTACGACTTACGAAGCTCGTCTTCAGCGCCCGCCTTGAACTTCTCGTGTGCCATCAGCTCCTCCACGCGTCGGGCAATGGCTTGGACGTGGTTTACAATCAACTCATCCAGATCGGAGTACTCTTTGCCACCTTCGACGAAGAATCGATTGCCAAGGCTTTGGCCCGTGACGTCCGCGTTCGGCTCAGTGACGTCTGTGAATGATGGATCCTGTCAGCGATGATGTTAAAGTGAAGAGGAAATCAACGTACCGATATGCTGATACAGTTTGTCATCCACCTTCCAGGTAACCGCCAGATGGTCTTGGCCCTTCGACGACGGTCGAATGACGACGTCTCCACGTTGTTGTTTATCGAGGTAGGCCTCCGCCTGTGACGAGTTGAAATTGTGGAAGTTGGGGTGCTTGATCACTCGTCGGGTCTGATTTGCTTCCGCTCGCTTCTTCCTCTTCTGAACATCCATGTCGCGTTCGTATTGACTGTGATCCCAGTATTCGTCCGGTCGGACTCGCCTGTACTGACTGTCCCCTTGAGCAACGTCGGATTGTCGCGCGGATAACCGCACCCAGAAGGAATCCGTCTCTGGGACCATCTCGACGTGGAAGACAACTGCAGGGATCGTTCTGCCTTTTGGGAATAACTCTTCGACCTCCACATTAAGCGTATCAGCCAGGTACCCCTTTTCGATGATCCCTTCAATGCCGGAGTTCAGCCGAACAGCGACAGCCCCGCCGCCGCCTTTGTCGCTTCGCTTTACAGCTCTGATAACTAGAACCGAGACGATCAGCCCGGTCCTGAGCGTTCGTGGAGTCTCCCCGGTCAACATTGTCAAGACATCCCACGAGGCCGGAAGCCTGTATGGCTTCCTCAGATCGCCAAACGGTTTGAGGATCTCCCTGCGAATATCGAACAAGGTGTACCGCTTCTTGTCCTGGTTCGTCTCGAACAAGCTGACGGCGAAATCGTCGAGGTTCAGTTCGTTTAGCTTCCGTTCGTTGTCCTCGTCCCGCATGATGGTCAATACGACATGCGAAGGGTGTTCATCATGGATATCTTCCTCGTCGAGCTCCAGAGCATCGGTAGCCATTTTTCGCGCCAATTCGTAGTCCTCCGGGTGGATGCGGGTGTTATCAAGGGGGTCACTGGCTTCGGCGTCTTCCACTTGTCGGTTTTTGGAGTGCTTCGTCATGGGGGTCGTGTCATTGACAATGCGAAGGAAACCAGCGGAGTTCAGAAAGATCTTAGTGGTTAGGAGACTACTCTTGATGAATGCCTCTCGGTTGACAACCGTGCCACCCTGCAGAACTCGAATAAACATCTGACGGATGATGAAGGCAATGAATAGAGGTTACCATAGCTGCGATCTTTTTCACAAGCATCTGAGCTTTCCTCGGCCCTAGACCACAGACGAGGGGAAGCAACCTCTGATAGTAGGAATCGGTAATCGCGCGGTTGATGTCGACGCCAACTTTGTTGGTTAAGTCGACCAACACCCTCTCCAATGCGAAGAGGAGCTTGTCATGGGGTAACTATTATTTCCTTGTGAGTCAAGTTCGGAGGGATTCCGAGGGGGTAAATCTCACCAACTGTTGACAGTCCTCGTCGAACGAGATAGCCGTAATGTCGGACCCAAGGGCTGCGTACTCGTTCAAGGGGCTTTGGACGTAGCGTGCCAGGCCGGCGCAATACCTGGCAATGGTTGAAAGAGCGCCGAATTCCTCCTCTGCACGTTTGCTATGCTGGAAAATGCGGGCAACTTCGTCCTGTACGTAGATCACTGGGACATTGAGTTCACCCTCGGGGAGAGGTGATGGAGGGTCGGAACCCCATGATTGTGGCTGTTCGGCCGGTTGCTTCCTGCCAACCGTTTCCTTGACTCGTTGCGATAATTTCGTTGTGTTGAGCGAGAAGCCACCGATTGCAATGACGTCTGGACGTCGCCTTTGAATGAGATCCCTGAACTGGTCCTTGGTTTCTTCATCTACCAGGTTGTCGATCTTTACGTGTTCCCTGAATCGACCAGCCTCGTCCAAGAAGACCATTGTTATCGCGTCCTTCTGTGGATCGCCCTTACCCCAGGAGATCGCGAGAACTGACGGTGTGTCTCCAGGTTGAGTAGTAGGAGTAACATATGACATAACGTCAGTGCGCTATTGACTGTCAGGTTAAATAGTCGGGGACGAGCGTTTGGGGGGACTTGCGTTTCGTAGCTCAATGGCGCAACGCTTCGACAGCCAGTCTTCGACCTCGTCGCGCAGCCATTCTCGAATCCATTTTACGCCCACAGGGACTAGATGTCCCTCCAAGGTCTCCTGGACAACCCTCGAACGCTCCTCGTTCCAAGCTTTAGCTGTCTCGCTATAACTGGAGCTCTCGAACGCTTCACCGAGCTTGCGTTCGAACCGAGCGTAGGCGTCCGGATGAAGAGTTATAGAAACCATCACCAAGTGCTCGTGTTCAGCTGCGAGAATGTTGAGAAACTGTGGGGTTTCAAGCATCTCTGCGATCGGTTTATTAAAGAGATATTTGAAATTCTGGAAGCCGCGTTAGAGCGACCATCACCCCGCTTCGTCGTCCACACTCACGTAATATTGGTTGTGCTCGTCGATCTTCGCGACTCCCCGTTCCGTGGGGGTGACGGAGATCAGAGAATCGGTCTTGAAGGCATCCCTGATCGCCCGCCTCAGTAATGGATCCTTGCCAAGCTCTGTGGCGATGATCATCCTCGCTCTTCGAAGGAGTTCTTCCGGTGGCTGAGCTTTGGTTGGGTCGGGATCGACGAACTGATCCGCAAGTGCGATTGGATTGAGGTCCGGGTCCTCGACATCGTACATCCGGTGCGATGAGAAGTTTGACACTATGTGTTGCGAACTGATCCCAAACCCCTGTGAAGTGTGTTTAGATCAAGTAGTAGGACGGCATGGTGTTGACGTACCTCGGCGAGTTTTGCGACAACGCTCTTCTTCGCAACCTCGTACGCCGAAACTCTACTCGGTCGCTGATGCTTCTTGAGGACGGGTTCCTGCTCTTCGACGTCGTCGTGGAACCGGAGTTCCACTGGCGTCTTGCCTTTGTCAGCCGGCCTAGGGAACTTCATGCCCAACCATTCTGTAGCATCGGCAACCATCTCGACACTTCCGAGTTTCCTCCGCAGCTCAGTCTCAAAGTACGAGTCCTTGACGCCCAACCTCCCGTAAAAGACATCGAGCGCCGCGCGCCGTTCCAAAAACGAGGAGTACTTCTGACCCAGGCTGTAGATACGCCACAACTCATCCTGACTAAGCAGATCGAGTTTGGTGCGCATGTCCTCGGGGTTAAAGTAGGTGATGTAGTCTCGCTTGTAGGTGTAGATGTATGGAACCTCGAATTCGAGCATGAACAGACAGCGGAGTGAGAACTTAATCGCTTCGACGAGGTCTTGCAGATACTTGTGGGACCGACCAGAGGATTGGAGGAATTCCCGATCCTTGGAGGAAGAGAGGCGAGTGAGAACCCAAGGCGCAGCGTCATCAAGATCCTCTTCCTGCCACTCGTACCGCGTAGCAAGCGTGACGTTGGCGAGGGATAATGAGGAGGTGGCGAGTTGCATACGTTCCGGTGTGTCCTGAGCCCGAACCAAGTCATCATCTTCTGTCAGCATGCGTGCGCGGATCTCAGAGGGTTCGAAAACCTAGGGAGAGGTAAGTAGGCTACACGGAGAAGTCAAGGATGGTTCACAGACGTCTGTGTACTTCATGTCGAGTTTCTGTTGTTGAAGTTCTTCGTCATACTCGTTGTCGTCCTCCAGAGCCCATGCGTAATCGCCGCCGTCACCAAAGACCTGGTGGATTTCATCCCAAGCACTAACCCTGGGTGTCAGAAGGTCTCGCGTAGGAAATAGCAACAGAAGAGACTCACTTTGCGTCGATTCCTGACAATTCAGGACGATTACCCAGAGCTTTCCTCCTCTCCTTCTCCATCCGTCGTCGTTCCCTACGCCTCTGTTCCCTCTCGGCCTCATTCATGGCACCCGTGCCGTCCATTTCCTCGTCCTCGTACTCAATGAAGTTGTCCATGTCGTCTAGGTCCATATCTTCATCCTCGTCCGCTCTGCCACCTCGGTCGTCATCCCAGATGTTCGCGATATCGTGGGCAGTCGCGTCATTATCGAGGTCATCTTCGTCGGAAGATTGAACGACGACTTTGCGCTTGGAGGATGAGGCAGCGGGTGTGGGAGAGGTGGAAGCACGACCTCGACGCAGACGCGTCAAACGATGGGAAAAGTCCGCCCCGGTGTTCTCTTGGAGAAGGGCGATATCATCCTCTTCCAGGTCCTCCTCCTCTTCATCTGGTTTGTGGCCGGGTTGTTAGAGGATATACCGTGGCGCAAACCTGTCATAAGACGTACCACGACGGTGCCTTCTCTTCCTCCTCTTTCGCCTCCTCTTGCGATCACTAGCATCCTCTTCCTCAGCCTCCTCGTCCTCGTCCTCGTCGACGATGAAACCTTCCCTGATTCTGCGTTCCTCGTCCTCGTCCTCCTCTTCTTCCTCGGAGCTATCGAGAGAGAGGTTGGCCCCCGGTTGTTCTTCCTCCTCTTCTTCCTCAGCGGCACCTAGCATGGGGTCATCCTCGTCTATCGGGTTCTGATGGCCGGTGACGTCTCTAGAGGAGGAAGACATGGTGGTCGAATGTAACCAAGCCGCTTGTTTTCTTTAACCTGGGATTTCGGTTCTAGGTAGCCGGCTGACGTAAGCGAGAACTCCAACTTTGGCAGTCCACCATGTGCGTTCGATCACTCTTACTCTCACGGCAAGTCGAGGACGACCACCCAGCCCAAGTCGCGGTGTTTCGCAAGGTGAGGAGGGTCGCGCGAGTAAACTCTGAGAGCTTCTGGTTAATCGGCACGTAAGATTATGATCTCTAACAGTTCGGAGGATCTCGCGTTTATGAAAATCGCGCTCGACGAGGCGGACAAATGCACCCCCATCCCAACCGCATTCTCCGTCGGTTGCGTAATCGTCGTTCCAGTCCATTCGGCGACGGGCATCGAAGAGAGGATGATCCTCTCAGCCGGTTATTCGAGGGAATTGGTGGGAAATACCCATGCCGAAGCCAACGCGCTGGTTAAGGCCCAAGAACTCAGTTCGGCCGAGCTCGAGAAATTCTTCCCAGAAGGGGCCCCATCAGACGGGGGTGTCAGACGGCTGTTGGAGAAGGCTGACGTGTACACGACTCTAGAACCCTGTTCAGTCCGAACGTCTGGGCTGCCGGCGTGTGCGGATGCTCTGGTGGGTGCCCAGGTCCGGCGGTGCTACATTGGGGCGGCAGAACCGGATGATTTTGTGATATGCGAAGGCGCGGAAAAATTGAAGAGAGGTGGGGTCGAGGTGATATGGCTGAAAGGCTTGGAGCAGGAGTGTCTTGGTGCAGCCCGGCGACGGTAGTCTGATCAGGATAACTCCGACCGACAATCAGATAAGATTACGCATGAATCCCCATTCCTCCGCCACCATACCGCGCTCACTTCTACCCGTTGTCCCACACTCCTATCTTTTTTTTTCTCCCTCGCTTCTTTTTGATTCCCCCGGCTCGGTTTCCTACATATACTCCATCTCACCGTTCTTCATCCTCCTTGCTCCCCCAAATGACTTCCCCATCGCCCCTCCCTCCCCGAGTCTTTGATTTGATCGGTCTTGGTTTTGGCCCAGCCAACCTTTCCCTCTCTGGCGCTCTCTTAGAATGTGACGTAGGTTGAAACCCACCTCGGTTCGCCCCGGGCCAGCTTACCGTCCGTTACGTTTCCCCTTAGTTGCCGCACAAAAACCTCTGCTTCATAGAGAAACATGACAAGTTCCTCTGGCACCCCGGAATGCTGCTTCCGGGCACACGGATGCAAATAAGGTGAATTGACGCGATTCAATTATGCCATCAATCCGCCCTGATGTTCAACCCGTCCGCAAAAGTTGGCTCAAAGATCTTGCGACTCTTCGCAACCCCCAGTCCCCGATAACCTTCTTGAACTATCTCCACTCTGAGGGCCGTCTCATATCCTTCATCAACAACGGCTCCCCAATGCCCTCTAGGAAGGAATTTTCTGACTACCTCGCCTGGGCCGCGGGCTACGTCCAATCTAAGGGTGTCTCCGTCTACTTCAGCGAACAAGTCATCGCGATCCCGAAAGGACCGGATGGCACGGTTGATGTCGTGAGCCGAAATTTGAAGACGGGGGACCATACCACCAGGAGGACCAGTCAGTGCTCACCCATCTCACCATTCTTCGCGGAACTCTGACCGTGGAATACTCCTTGATTCTACTCAGAAACCCTCATTATATCCCCAGGAGGAAGCCCTCGCATGCCTCGTGCCGTCAGCATGATCTCATCTCACCACAAAATCATACATAGCTCGATCTACTCGAGTTCCATTCACTCCATCCTTTCCTCGATTGCCTTGTCACGGACTGGTTCCGTGGGGGCTTCTCGTTACCCTGTCAAGGCCGCAGTAATTGGTAGCGGTCAATCTGCGGCCGAGGTTGTAATTGATCTGCGTTCCAAACTTCGGGATATGCTTCCTTTGCTCCCCAACGAAGATAAAAACCCCACGAGGCATGAGATTGACCTCATTATTAGTAGGGGTTCCTTAAAGCCTAGTGATGATTCCCCATTCTCCAACGAGATATTTGATCCTACATGTGCGTGCGCAAACATTCACCCTCCCGACCACTAGTTGATTTTATCCCCAGCCACGGATACGTTTTTCAACCTGAAGACCAAAGCGACGAGGGACATGGTGATCAAGGAGTTTGGAGGGACCAACTATGGCGTGGTCAACCCACAGACCATTGATACCGTGAGTCGGTTGTTCTCTTGGGTCTATATTCGTCTCATACTCGGTCGTAGCTTTACGAGTTGCTATACGAACAGCAGATTGACGATTCCATGGCTAAACGGGCGAAACTCTGTGGCGATGAAGAAGAGATTCGTCAAAAATCCGTCTTACCGCCTCGTATCACCATCCGAAATTACTCCTCTCTCATCGCTGTAGACCCCATCAAGGCGCCTACTGGCGCTCCGACAAACGGCGGTGGCGAAACCTTTCTCCTCACATTCTCAAGCGGTCTCACTAAACAATTAAGTCAAGTCAAGTACAATGCTGTCATCTGCGCAACCGGCTACGAGAGGTCTTCGTGGTTCCAGTTGTTGCGCCGGTCAGAACTGGGGAAGCACTTCATCCATGGGGACCTGTCATCCAGTGGGCCGGTTCAAGTTTTCCCTGACCACGCGCGAGAGAGCGACTCGGAGACTCTATCACCATCAGACTTGGAGATTGAGGCACTGGGCATAACGGACAGTCCGACTTGTACTTCGAGCAGCATCAACACACCGCCCACCTCTCCGGGATCGTCTTCACACGTGCTCGACGGGGGTCCAGGTTGCCGCGATATCGGTCCAGACCCTCCGAAGGTGTACGTCACTCGGACGTATCAACTGGTGCCCAAAGACGCAGACGTAGAACCACTCCCGAGGATACACATCCAGGGTTGTACGGAGTCTACCCACGGACTTGGCGACACGTTGCTGAGTGTGGTCAGCATAAAGGCGGGAGAAATTGCAGGCGACCTCATGAGAGCGTGATGGGATTGGGGTCTCACTCTCCGTTGTTGGGGTGGGGGGTATTGATGTTCGACCTCGAAGTCTACAGTAGTCTAGATTCGACCGATGAGCCGAGATGGTCGGATAACATCTAGCAAAATAACAACTTTGTAAACGTTTTTACCCAGCAGACTGAGCGACGATCATCAGATACAATCGGAGGCTTGGCGGAGAATGGTGCCATTATCAGATAAGATCTTATTAGCCGACCGGAGGGCGTGGTGATGATGAAAAAGCTGGGAAGTCGAAACAGGAAGGAACCGGAGGAGTGATTAATGACCATTTGTAATTGTCGCGTCATGCTAGAATGTTCTGTTGGCTTCCAGAGCTGACTGGCCGACGATGGAAGCATCATCCATTCATCCACGGTCTCTATATACATAATATGTAAAGGTGCCGGGTGCCAGTGGGGTGGAATGAAAGACCAGAACTCCTCCACGCAAACAGCCTCCGGTGAAAGTGACGGAGGCCGGGAGGGGGCCGTCAAAAAAAAACACCCTACGGCTACGCGGACCGGGTAGCAGAAAAAAAAACATGTGCATTTGCCGGGGTACTTAGGCTGAGAGCTTCTCCGCTCGATCGGAGCCAGGCTCAGACCTCAGGTGGCAGATACAGCTATCGCTATGGATACTGGACAGCTCTGGTTCTCAAGTCACACCGGAAGCGGTTTTCTGACTCGGTCCAGACCGGGTGGGCCGTGCGGCACACCAGGTTAGAGCCAACCGACCACGGACTCCCCTTGTACCCAAGCGCGGCATATGGCGCACAAAGTTTCGATTACACCCAGGTTGTAGCCACCTGTGCTCCGCCCTGTGGGTTTGTGTCCGCGACCCCGCCCAGTGTCTGCTGCGCCCTCGGCTATTTACTGCAAGCGAGACGTGACTCATTAAGGACGCGACCTCATTTAGGCGCGTCGCGTCGCGTCTCGCCGTTACCGGTTCCCTGGACACATGGTTTCTGCTGCCGCGGAGTGTTTTTTTGTCAACAGGATGTCATGGATTTGGGGGTCCCAAACAAATTCCGCTTCGCACTGCCTGTTCTGTCCGTATGAGTCGAGCATTTTATCCCTATAAAAGGGTCCTCCTGGCTCGACCCCGTTTCATCAGTCGCTCTCGCCTCTCTCGCTCTCGTTTTTTTCTCCCCCCGCCTGCTATCCGTCACCCTCCTCTCTTTCCTTCTAGTTTGAATATAATCAGTCATGTCTTCTGCATCCTCGCACTCTGAAGTCATCTCAAGAAAACCAAGCGGTTCATGTCTGATTCACCCAAGCATCAGCTCCTCCTCAAGCGACTACGATGAAGGAGAAGAATTCGACCTATTCAGCGAGAGCCTCAAGGAACCAAACCCTGAAGACCTTCTGGTACGACCAACACGGCAGCAGTGTCCAGGTATCGTAGACCCTAACCCTTTTCCATCGAAGCAAAGGGTATACTATACCTTCGAAGATGGCCCAGTCTATCTTGTGTATCCTGTACATTTCTTTCCTTCTACTCCCGTGTTCCTTTTCCTGACGTGCAGCTCAGTTCGACATTGTTACCCACAAACCGTCTCTGGACGTTGAGCCGTTTCAAGTCCAAGAGCAAACCCAGCCGTCATCTCTCTTCAAACGCATTCTTGCGTTATTTTCCACCAAACCAAACCCATCGTCATGAGTCTTTTCCTCAAGGTCGTGAGTCTTTGTGTGTGCATCCACATCAACAGGCCGCAATTTCCCGTCCCCCGTCGCATGTGAAGATCGTCAGCAACCTCAAGCTCAAGTATTTAGAATCAGCACCACCTTCCCTCAACCCCAAGCTTCGACCAACCGACCCAAATCAATATCCTATCCAAGTATTTTGCCGTATACCCGTCTTCCTATTGATGTGGGTGAGAGAGGTTACCCCACGTTGTATATCATCCGCTGTTCCGCATTTCGTCTTCTTGAAACGACCACTTCTGGGCTGCTTCCACCCCTCATTTTGTACACCTAGCCAAGCACTCGTTCGTTCGTCACCCACTAAAGAAAGTCTACATGTACTCATATATGTCTAACCGTACAATACATTGCCATTCGACTATGCTTATGGAAACGTTTATGCTGCTGACTACCTCTGTACAATGGTATTTTACCTCACTGTCGTGAACCACGGGGGAATCAGTCAAGCTGCGCGCTCGCACCAGCCGGATGTCCGCTAAGGAACTCGTTGACCCGCGCAGCAAAGTGCTCGTGCATACCGCTGGTAGGATGGAGATGGTCAGCCCACACAGGTCCATACCGCCTGCGGATGTCCACCTCCCCAAAACCATACTTGGAAGGTGTTTGGAAGACGAGGTTGAAAAATTCCCAAGAGGATAAGACCATCGTCGTGACATCTTTTTTTTCCGACAAAAATGCTTTGACATTCTTCCGAAGTATTACATTCCACCTTTCGTAAGTCCGACCAGCTGACGGCCCAGCGTCTTTTGGAACTGTGCCACCCAGTGCGTATTTAGAATTCTTAAAGCAAACAAAGATGGAACGGACTCACATGCGGGAGATTTTTCCATCGGAGGTACATCGATGAACAAGAAATTTCGAGCACCTTCGAGGTAAAGCTCTTGTTGCAGATCGAAGAGCTTCTTTTGCGTCTGCTCGATGGCTTCATCCGAGTTCAAGGTCCTGGAAATTGGGTTTGAGCAATCCGATATGGGTATGCTGTGGTCCGAGAGCCTTACGCGCAATCGTTGATCCCAATCCAAGTCACTGGTGGTCATTAGTATTCAAGTTAACGATCTGATGGGACCCTCGTACGTACCGAACAGCGTGTTGTTGCTTTTCCATGGTGCCCAGTCTGGCTGTGTTCCCGCGTGGGGGAGGAACCGTTTCTTGACTTGACTTTCGAGAGCACGTACATTATCACCACCAACGGCATAATTGTACACCAGGAGATCAGGGTTCGCTCTGTGTTTTGACGCCAAATGGCCAACCCAGTTCGGTTTATCTTTGGACTCGGTCCAAACGTAGGCGGGCAAAGGAGATCCGAGTGGATGCTCCTTATCCGGTCTAGGGTAGAAGTTGGGGTACCCTTTGAAACAAGTCAACGGCGTTGTAGGCGGATACAGATCACATCCGACTTGCCGATTGAAGAGTATGAATCTCCGCTGCATGTGCGATATGATCAACTCCCAGCCAGAATAAACCAGAGAGTTTCCCTACAATATGATCAAGTTTGCGATCCCTGGGTATCCAGGCCAGAAGGGGCCAATGTGGTCCTTGTAGTCGGCCATCGTGTATGTACTAGTACGCCCCACCGCCACAATAGCAGTGGTTGCGGCAAGCGACAAGGCGCGCTCACGTGAACACCTCCCCTCTTTTGGTCCAGCCACCGGAGGCTGATGCTCTCCTATCCCCGCTGGTCTGCCGAAGATCCAAGTAACCCCAGAGTCGCTTGTTGACAACGTTGAAACGTTGGAACCCCACAAACTCCTCTTCAAGACGCCGTTTATCACCCTGGACAGATGCCGTGGTGGTCACCGTCTTGGCTTCCCAACCTTCCATTGTTTGACCTCTCCCTTCCGGCTGGATTGCAACGTCATTTCCTTTCATACGTTCTCAACAAGTTTCTCGGTCATTTCGTGAAGAATGGTCAGCTTGACGCACGGAGCATCGATTCCCAGATCGGGTCGGGATATGTACAAGTGAAAGACATTGAGCTTGACCCTACGGTATATATCACTCATTTTCAGCCTCATGGTTTCCCTTTCATTAATTTCAGGTCAGGCGATCAATGCGCTGCTTGTCGGTCTTCCGGTGGAACTCCATAGCAGTCACGTTGGGCACATCATCGCACGAATCCCGTGGCCCAACCCACTAACGTCCACCCTCGGTCTATCGTTACAATCTCTACACCTAACGTTGGATCTGTTGGACAACCCGTCTACCAGCCAACCAAGTCAGACGTCAAATCTCGCAGATTCCGTTGCTTCTGTTGCTGCGGAGTTCCTCCATGACGAGCTCAGCCCAGGTGAAGAAGCCACACTACGTGAATCCTTCCATCCTGACCGGGGTTTACCTCCCGATCCTGCCGACTACGTCCCCGGGGGGATTGATCCCTTTCTCAACACGGCAGAATTTGCTCCCAATGATACCGACCCTGACGGGGTAGGAATCTTCGCTTCTCTTATCGAACGCCTCTTGGCTCGGTTCGCGTTCGATGCAGCTGACACTCAGATCACAATCCGACACCCGGGGCGTTCCAGTTTCACCCTCGTTATTCCAAACATACGCTACGAGACGGAGTCGGAGATCCCGTCTGCCGACGCCACAGTCCGGAACGATGCTACGGGGGAGACGAGGACAATAACTATCTCTGGGATCGAAATAACAATGCTGGATTTACGAACCGAGGACTTGACGAAGCCGGCGGCTCTCCCTTCAATCGTCTCTTCGATTACCTCCCTACCTTCTCATCCACCACATGACCAACTACCGTCGGAGCCACATTCGCGCTCTCCATCACCAAACTCCGACATCGACGATGAGACCGAAATGATGATGTCTCAATCGATTGCCTCCCTCCCTCCACAACCCCTTGCATCTTCGTCCATTAGTGCATCCGTTGCAAGCAGCATGTATCATAGCGCTGTTTCGGAAGCGCCATTCAGATCAACTGCCATCTGTGAGCCGATACCAGAGGTACAAGAAAAACTTCTGGTTGAACCTGCCGTTAAACCAGAAGAGCAACCCTCTTCGACCTCCGAAGATCAACCCTCATCGAGCGATGTTTCCCCTCGCGCCGCTGGTGTCCCCGAAGAGACCATTTTCTCGTGTGGTTCAGATCCCATTGTCATCCGCCTAGCTACACCATCTTCCTCAGAGAGCCGACCTGGACAGCAGAGGGTGGAAAGACGCGACGACTCTCTTCGCCTCTCCATCACAACAGGGGTTCTTGGTTTTGCCCTTCGCGCGCGGCATATCCAGAGCCTGATAGAACTTATGGCTACCTTCGGCGGCACCAGCTCTACATCTCCATCACCTCCGAAATTTCAAGGGACTACCCCGGCTTCCTCCCTACTATCGAGACTCAATATATCGGTACACATTCGTGGGATGGTCTGCTTGTTACTCCTATCCAAAGAGCCCTTTTACGAACTCACTCGAGTCGACTTTTTTCATCATCAATTGATTCCGCCAAAGTTACTTTACGGGTACATACGGATTCACGCGGACGGGATCTCGGCCTCGCTCTCTCACCCATTTGCTGTTGCCAGAGGTGACCGCCGTGCATCTGGGGTGACGAAGATGGGCGCTTCGTTAACGACAACGGATCTAACTGTTTTCCTCTTCGAACCCAACAGTCCTTCTCTGGGCTCCGAACACACCGCTTCTCCAATCCTGATCACTGATCCAAACATATCCACCCAGTACACCTCGTCACACGCCCATCCAGTGAACCAACACAACCCCTTCCAAAACTGCCCGGCCTTTGACATTTTGGATTGGGCAAGTACCATCAATAAGGGTACTACTCCTAAGCCTTCGTATTGGAGAGCCCGTATTCCACAGAATCATACTCAACAACGAATTCCGACGCACGGACCAGGAGGTTCTGTTGGGGCCCTGGGGCTATCACCTTCTCCAGGGAAATCAAATCCAGATTTCCTCCAGAAATCTCCCGTACACTCTCCTCCTGTGATCTCAGTCGCAGTGACGATCGCTTCTGGCGGCCACAAACCTCAAAAAGGGGGGAGCGTCCCGGAGTCGCGGACGCACGTGGAAATGAAGATCGCCCCACTTCACATCTTCGCCGATCTTGGAGCACTGCACTCTAACCAAGGTTACGGATTGTTGGAGTTCCTTCAGGATTCCACCCCTGCATCTCCCTCCCTGGCAAAAGGTAATGTTAGTGAAGACCTCCATGGGGAGATATCGGATGAAGATGAGAGGGATACCCCACCTGCCACCCCTCGTCGCTTTACAGCCTTTTCACAGAGGGATAGCGACAGACAGCGTGAGAGACAAAGGCTGGAGCAGATGGTCTTAGACGATTTGGACTTGAAGTTCGACTACCGATCGTCAACGCCCAAACAATCTCCTCAATCCTTGCCCTCGGAGAAGGTCAAGGCTTGGCGCGAGGTAATAATATATCCTATTGTTTGCTATACAAAGCTGAGATTCGATAGCATAACCGTTCCGTTGAGAAGGAGGAAGCCTTTCAATTATCGATCAAGATACCAGTGATTCGTGTAGAAGTTCGTTGTCCGCAGCCACCACGCTTCCCCAATAGTCGATCAGGGACGCTGGTTCTTGATCTGCACAATATCCACCTATCCCCAGGTGGCTCGTCTGGGGGTGGATCCACTCTGAAGGCGCGGTTTGCTGATCTTGACGTGTCCAGAGACGTATCGCACCTCTCGTCTCAGCTTGAGCCCAACAACTTCCTCCTCCTTGAGGTAGGAAGGATCGTTGTGGCCCATTCCCTGGCCGGCGAGGGAAAGGCATACTTGCTCGTTTCCTTGGGTCCTCTATCACCAGTTCCAATTTCACCGGCCGTTGCAACCCCTCGTTTCGGCGGCGTGAGTCCCACGCAGGGTGATCAAGACTTCGCCTCGCCTGCTGTCAGAATCTCCGTAAACAAGACGGTACCAAAACCTCGGCAACGGAAACCGGGCACTCTCGTCATTACAGTGGATATACCGTCGGCGTATGTCAATCTGAACAAATCCCTTCTGGATGGACTCCAGTATTGGGTGGATGACATTAGTCAGCTGGTGGAACAAATACTTGGGGACAAGCCAAAAAATTCTGGTTCGGAACGTGGTCTCAGCAGGAACTCCAGTCTTCTTGGCAGCCACTATTTTGCCCAGTCAAGCGGAGGGAGCGAATCGGAGTTTTCTCCCAAACCGTTTAGTGAAGGCGCAAGCGAAACCGTTGTGAAACTATCAGTTTCAGAAGGTCCGTGAGCCTGTCCTCTACTTCCGTCGTGACGTTAATCGGTCAGCAGGTTTCGTGGTGTTCAATGTTCCGAGAGTGGCAGAGAAACCAGGTACCGTCAAGCCGTTCGATATTTCGGTCTCATCCTTGGATTGTCTGGTCGAGCTATGTCCGGATGGGAAGGTGAGAAGAAACGCAGTGTCTTGGATCGACGACTTACTCCACTAGGAGGAGACAGTCATCACATTGGCCGTCAAGGACATCACTGTCCAGGACACGAACAAGGCCGGTCGCGCCACGTCATTACTATCACCGACCGAATACAAAGACTTGGTTAGTGTCTCCAGATATCAGGGTCTACCTCTGAGATCTCACCTCGCTACAGAGGTCTAACCCACGGTCATCGCTCGAGCTACACCTCACATCAAAGGCAGTCAGGGGGACCAATGCTAAGGAGTCGAGGGTGAAGGTGTCCTTACACTCCTTCGCGTACAACCTCTTCACCGACTTCGATTTCGCTACCGATCTGGGGACTTTCTTCAAAGCACCTCCGGGGGTAAGCCCACGTTGCATGCTTGCTGTGATCGTAGCTTATCCCACCCCCACCCTGCAGACCTTCGAAACTGTAGTCCCTGCAGAGAGGACGAAACTGTCTGTACATATTACTGATAGCTCGGTAAAAGCTCATGCATCAACCCATCCTGGAGCGCTCGTCTTCTACATTGGCGACCTCACCCTGAACACAGACATTGTTGGAGATGCACCATCTTCCCTTTTTCATGTCTTGATACCGGACCTCTCGATCCTCCTGCTCGATGATTTGGAAACCAGAACAGACGGACTCACGTTGGATAGGTTGTCCACTTCGGTGAATCAAGGGGTTGCATACTGGAAGGTTTGCCCTCGCATCTCTCGTTGGCTTGGATGGTTCTGACAACAGTCCTAGTCTGGTGGATTCGCACTGCTTGCGGAGTTGCAGAACTTGGACCTGCGTCACAGCTCAAGCAACACCGAACCGGATGTCAAGGTACGTCAGTGGTGTGTTCCAGTGTTGCCAGAGGTTCATCGTCGTTGCGTAGGTGGTTGTGAATGGTGCTGTTCTTCGGTTACATCTATGTGCGGACACAATAGCAACACTTTCCGCTTTCATCGGTCATCTTTCTGCTCCATTCAAGAAGCAACCAGACCCTTCGTACGTAGGGTTCGTTTGATCGATCGGTCCCCCCTAAAACATGCTCCAGGGTTGCTCAAGCCTCGGTTCCTAAGCGCGCCCCGATGACCATCACGGAAGACGAGCATATACAGAAAGGGCTCCTAGGTTCACTTGATGAAGAGGCATTCAAGACACTTCCTGAGGTTGGGGCCGCCCCGGATATGATTAATGACGACCTACCAAGCAACCTGGACTACCTGGACGAGTCTTTCGGTGCCGCCGCCGGGTTCCGGGAAATCGGGGACGACGAGTTTGATGAAGAGGATATCCCTCCACCTGATACCAGCCCTGAAGGAGTTGTCTCGAATGTTGGCGGGGAGACAATACGAATGTTATCCGACTCCGGTATTAAAATCATTGAGCACCACTTTGACAACCTCCCTCCTGATGCTTTGGACGATAACTCACGGTGTGTACACTGCTATCTGCGGACATTATCAACTTTTAATGTCTTGTAGCTATGGCGAGACATCGTCTCGTGTGCGATTACACCAAGTCGACATTCAAGCCTTTCTTTATGATGGCTACGACTGGGCAAGGACGCGCAAGACCATCGAAGACCAGGTCAAGGTAATGCGTCGTAGGCTCGCGAAAATACGTCAACTTCTGGCAAGCGGGGAGACACAAACACCAGAAGTGGATCAGACAAGCGCACTTTTGTTCAACTCAGTATACATTGGGTTGGACGAGGACGCCGAAGATATGGAACGAGAAGAACTCATGGCAGCTATCGATGGAAAGCTCGCCGAGGATTTCGAGACGACCAGCCAGAGCTCGTGGCAATCGTTGCCTGTCGCCCCCTCCAAGCCGGCTGCTCCGAAACTCGCCCGCATTCCGAGCGTCGGTCGCAATAAACGTCTAACGAGGTCTAGAGGCCCTTCGATCGAGTTCAAACTGTCAGGTGTAGATGCAGAGATCGATCAGTATTTGCCGAAGGGATCCATAGCGTCGAGGACTCTGGTGACGGTCCGGGATTTCGAAATTTTGGATCACATAAAGACATCCACCTGGCGAGCGTTCCTCACTGAAATGCGTTCGGATTCTCGGGGTAATGTGAGGGAGAGTGGGTCAAACATGGTTCAAGTTGAGTTGCGCGATGTCAAGCCGATACCTGGTAATCCCTCGGTGGAATCAAGGTTGAGGGTTCGTGGATATTTAACTGGAACATGTATCCTGTTGTTCTGACCAGCGGAGTTAGGCTAAGTTCTTGCCGCTTCGACTGAACGTCGATCAAGACGCATTGGATTTCCTCAAGCAGTTCTTTAACTTTAAGGATCCAGCAGTGATACCGCCACCAATTACTGGCCCTCCGGAACCGGATCCTTACTTCCGTAAGCCATGTGTATGCTGATTTTACCCGCCCTCTTATCTCACGTCTGTTAGAATGCGCCGAGGTTTTCCCCGTTGACATCTCGTTAGACTACAAGCCGAGAAGAGTCGATTACCGTGCTCTGAGGGAGGGAAGAACGATTGAATTGATGAACTTCTTCCACTTTGACAATGCTGAGATGACGCTGCGGCACATTACCCTCTACGGAGTACGTTGGTTCTTGCTCTTATTGGTCTCCTGTCCTAACATCTGATAGGTCACTGGATGGCCGCGTCTGTTCGACCTCTTGAATGACATTTGGACACCCGATGTGAAAGCAACGCAGCTAGTGGATGTTATCTCGGGTGTCGCACCAATACGTTCAGTCGTGAACGTCGGCTCAGGCGTCGCGGACCTTGTTCTTCTTCCGATTGCACAGTACAAGAAGGATGGGCGAATACTCAGGGGGGTTCAAAAAGGTGCCACGTCCTTCCTCAAGTCAACCGCAATGGAGGCCATCAAACTCGGGGCGAGGCTGGCAACTGGGACGCAGGTCATTCTAGAACAAGCGGAGAACGTGCTCGGGACGAAAGATCCTGTCACTGCAGAGGCCCTGCAACTCTCCCCTGGATTAAATTTCCGGGAGCTTGGCATGGATGACGAGGACACGAGGGAGCTGATCAGCAAGTATGCGGAACAGCCGCAGGGCGTGCGGGAGGGATTGCACTCTGGATACAGGAGCCTCAAGAGGAATGTGAATTCTGCAGCTCAGACTATCCTAGCTGTCCCGATGGAAGTGTACGAATCAAGCAACGAGGTGGGTTCTCGTTCCTATCATTATCACTGTCGACAAGGTATGACGTGCTTTTCCAGGGTCCTGTGCGAGCCGTCATACGTGCCGTACCTATTGCGGTTCTCAAGCCAATGATCGGTGCGAGCGAAGCGGTCAGCAAGACGCTACTTGGACTGCACAACACGTTAGACCCAAATTCCAGGCACGAAACAGAAACCAAGTACAAACAACGGTAACCTGTCATTACCGTCACACCTTCGAGCACCAGCTCTCTCCCCGCAATCCAATACTGTTTGATGTACAACCCAATGTGTATGTATTAAATCGCCAGGATAAGTAACACCAATGTACAATAATGCATACGAAACGGAGAAAATGGTTAGTCGACCTCCATACCCATCGATTGGCCTTCTCCAGGGATAAGTGCACTGCGAGCTGAGGACTTGATTTTGATTTTTTCCCGTATTGGCGAGGTAGAGGCAGCGACCGGTTCCACCAATTTTGTCGAGACGGACTCTTTGTTCGCGAGGACTTTCCGTCGGTGGGCCCTGACCTTCTCCTTGGCTACAGCCATCCTTTTGAGGGGTAAATCCAATCAGGGTCAAAACAGGCACGACAAAAAACCCGGCATGGACGCACCTGCTCTTCCAGAATACACGCTCCCTCTTCTTCTTGATCTCGGCGACACGCTTCATAGCCTTGATCGTAGTCTGGACCAAGTCGCGGTTGTAGCGTACTGGTACGTTTCTCCGCTTTTCGAAGTCGATGGTCGAGTCCTATCATGACAAAGATGGTTATAACGAAATGAAAGAGCTGGAGATGTCTGGTGGACGTACGATGGTCATTTCCTTTCCGGCTGCCTTGCGGAAGGCTTTGGTCCATCGGACCTTTCGTGGATTGCGCTTCATCCTGTCAACCGCAAACCAGGTGTTAGGCGCTGCAACAAGGTTTTCGAGTGGAGATTTACTTGAAGTTTTTATGGCACCTGAGAGCTAACATGAGTGAAACTGAATAACGGTGCGTTCATGGTGGACGCACTTTGATGTACAGAATCGGAACACCTTCGCATCGTTCCTTACGAAAGCCGAACCTGCGTTTCGTACTGATATCAGAGAGCTGTCCAGGGTGAGAAGACGTCGTCTGAGGCACGCACCGTGACCTGGATATACGCTTTTCGAGCAAAAGTAACACTTCTCGACCCTCATGACCGATCGTCTGGAAAAAGCGGCAGAGGCCCCGGTTGCCGACCGAAGTTTGCTTCTTTTTTTTTCTCACGGACTCCGCTCAAGTGTTTTTTTTTT